>JADMIO011014744.1_pt1 | contig 32588 bp, 23 predicted proteins | sample 8958161 | NCBI WGS metagenome assembly JADMIO01 (sample SAMN16585339, study PRJNA669376) | soil metagenome | isolation source: Crop rotation soil | place: USA: Cullars Rotation, Alabama | collected 2011
AGGCTCCACAACAGCAGCCTCAGCGCCAGGCTCCACCGCAGCAACAGCCGCAACGCCAGGCTCCGCAGCAGCAGCCTCAGCGCCAGGAACCACAACGTCAGGCACCCGAACAACGCCATGAAGGCGGTAGGGAGCACGGCGGAAGGAGATAAACATAAGATAATACTAAACAACAAACGCCCCGGAATCCGGGGCGTTTGTTGTTTATGTGCGATAACATAATGATTTAAAGGCTACTTCAAGGTAATACGTTTAGGCCTATTCGATGTGCTATTCTCACTGCCTTTGTAAAACTGCGCTTCAATAGGCCCTGCTCTTCCAATGTCCCGGTAAACAGAATCGCGGTTATAGAAGTAAAAAGGGAATTCCGTTTCGTCCCAGAAGTTCTTGTTGTACGGATACCCTGAATTAAGTGGCGGGCGATCGTAAAACGAACCGGCCAATTCCACTGGTACATAACGCGAGAGGGAATCGGCCGACCATTCAGCAGCCTCGGTTATTACATCAACATAAGACTCAAAACCAGGAAGTATAAACTCATCAGTATATTCATGGTCCAGTTGGCTTAGGTACCACTTGCCATTTACTTCCTTGTATTCGCAATGCAGCCTGGCTTTTACAAACTCTACAAAGTACTTCTTCATGCCACCTACAAGATTCTTAGGGTAAAAAGGATCGTAAACATAGTTCGGATATCTTGTTGCAATTCGCTCTACGCTCTTTATGGCAAAAGTGCTGCGGTCTATGACTAACCTGCCTTCTTCAAAGCTCTCTCCGCGAAAAAACCTGGACCAGTAGATCCTGTCAGACCAGCCGTGGTGCTCACTGCAGACTGCCATGCTGCGATACTTTATTACGTAGTCGCGTGTTTTGTTGGTTGTGTCAAAATTGAACTTGTAATCAACAAACTTGCCGGGATTAAGTGACCCATCGAAAAGGTGATAAACAGGATTTTCCGCGAGCAGATCCACAGGATTATTCTCCAAAAGATTGCTCTGGTTATAGCGGTACGGAACACGGCGGAACTGCAAAAAAGCGATGGCCTCCTTTGCATCAATTCGGGAAGCGCTCTTCGTAACCCGGAACAGGGTTGCCTCTTGCGCCTCAAGCAGATTTGCATACCTGCCATTCACCTTTTGATACTGCCTGTACATCGCATAAGCGACATAGTTTGAATCGGCATAATTTGCTGGTATCAGCTTCACTGCCTTTTTCACCACATCTTCAGCCGAAAGTCCTTTTATAGCTACTTCACCCAAAGGATTTAAAGCAATATCAACGTACACCCGCTCTATCGTCCCAAAGGTGCGCGCATACACAACCTTGCCCTTATACCCTATTGCCGACACATCAAAAGTGACCTCCTTCACGCTTGCGGGAAGAGGAAACTCAAAGTTGCCCTGCTCATCTGTGAGGACACTTTTATCCGGCTCTATTGCATGCAGCACCGCAAAAGGTATTACAGCCGAATCCATTTTATTGATGAGCACCCCCCTGAACGTACCTTGAGCAAACCCCGTGTAACAAAAAGCCAGCAATGCAGCTAATGACAATGCATATCTCAGCGTTTCTGAACCGGGGCGCGTCGGCATATCTATGTGCTTTTACAGGTACACGATCTTTCTTACATACTTTCTTCCGTCAATTATAAGCCTTACAAAGTAGACGCCCTTAGGCAACTGCGCACCTTGTATGGTAGTAGTGTTGTTCCATTGAGTAGCCAGCACGCCGGTCACATACACATCATGCCCTGCCGCATCAGTCATGGTTATGTTCATCAACGTTCCTGCGTCGGCATTCCAGTTTATGGTAAAGCGGCCATCATGTGTTGGGTTAGGATAAATATCAACTACCTGGTTCCCGTTGATCCACTCCACAGTGCGCTCCGGCAATACCACGCTTGTACCGTCCATCATTACTGCAGTCAACCGGTAATGAATGATCGTTCCGGTTGGCAGGTCGCCGGGCTCGTCGGGGTAGCTATAAGACTGGCCGTACCTGTGGAGCGCCGTCGGCTTATTTACCGTAAAATAAGGACTGCTGCCGTTTGACCGATCAAGCACATAGTGATCTACCACACCGTCAATGAACGATGTCCAGCTCACCATCACATGCTTATGGTCTGTCATGCGGGCATCAAGCGTTATGCGCGTGATGGCCGAGTCTGAGAAATCAACCCTGCGTACCGGGGAGTAATGGACCAGGTCATCGGTCGTCATGGTCCACTTCAGCCGGAAAAAGAAAATAGGGTACTTGGGAAAGTTGACAGGATCGTCTATCGAGTAGCTGGCTACCGGCAAATGCTTTGCTGACATAGAAATTATGTCTGCAAAATTCACACTATCTATCGACCACTGTGGTGTATAAATATCTACAACGGTATCTATTAGAGAATACCATGAATTCGTCACGGTAGTGCCGTTTCGGTATGCAACAAAATTCAGGTAGTCTGTAGCAGCATTGAAGTTACCTGTGGGGCCACCGTCATTAAACCAGAGTTCTGACAGTGGCTTTACTTTAAGTTGCGCATAATAACCATTGTCGTACGGCACCCATTTTATAGCCTTGTACGGATAGTAATTGAACAAGCCACCCGAATCATCAACCAGCGAACCGTTCTCCATTGTCCTGTTATCAGGGTTATTGTACTGGGTAATCCCCAGCGAATAAGCGTCTGTTATGCGGTTGCACGAGGGGCATGTGGTGTCATTGACCACCCGCAGCATATCATCTTCCGTAAGAAACAACCGCACACCCGAGCTGTCTGTTACAGCCTGTGGCGACTGTATATTGTAACTACGGGGAAAAGTAAACTGGGTAGCACCGGGATTATACAAAGTATCCTGCTCATAAAGCGTAACGCTGGCGTTGCTTATTGCAGCAGTTGTTGGTGCAACGGCTGCCAGGAGCTGGTTATCCAGTACATAATTGGTCCACTGCGCCTGTGTCAGGCTATTCGAAACAGACTTAACACCCTGTGCCGGATGAATGCCCTGTTCAAGGTCGTAGACATGTATATCATCCAACGCTATGCCCTCAAACGTCACACCCGGATCTGCATGAAGCACAAAGCGGAAGTGAGTGGTTGCACCTGCCCCAGCCTGTGGTATAGGCACAGATGCTACGTGCCACCGCGTAAAGCCCGGTGAATTCCAAACATTAAAAGTTGAGTCGTACCAGTTCGTTCCCTGCCCCACCGATCCCAGGCGAGTCCATGTATTGCCGTCAAATGAAACCTCAACAAAAGCAGCGTCACAAAGCGCATTCCCACAATTCTCTATATCAAGCGCGACGCTAAAGCTAAGCTTTGGATTTGCGAGTTGCGAAATGTCGAAGCAAGGTGTATAAAGGTAAGACACTTCGAGGTTGTTGTAATGCCCGGCCAGGTTGGTCTTCCATGCTTTGGTGCCGCTTGCAGCTTTATTGATCTTCTGCGACACGGGAGTACCAAACTGCCACGAATTCTTAAAGCCATCGCTATAGTATCCACCATCGCCCAGTTCAAAATTCTCGAGATATGGAAATGAGGTGATGATCTTGTTATTCCTGAAACGATAGTTAAGTATTGAATCATTGCCGTTGTAGGTATCACCGGCTACACTCAGCCATACATCCAGGCTGTGGGTAGTATTTATGGTCATATCCAACTGCTGAGCAAAGGTATAGCTGATCGTAGCCTTTGCCTTTATAGAATCTATGATACCGGTAAAGGTCGTCCCGCCATCTACCTTATAGAACACCTGCACATTGTGCAACGTATAGTTGACGCCATTGTGTATCTGCACAACAAGTGGCTGTGGAGACGACAGTCCACAATTGGAAGGCAGCGGTGAAACTACACCAACCATTGCAACGTCATTGGCCACGGTATATAGCCTGAAATTATCTAAGGTCATACCATTACCGTAGGTCGGCGCAGCTATGAGCGATGTATCGCTTTGACCAAATGCCACCTGGCACGAAGGAGAAAAGTTACTGTGTGTCTGCCGAAGCACATCGGTAAGCGAGAGTGACTTAACATGAGTTACCGTTCCGGGATAAGCCGAAAGGTCATAGTAGTATACGGGCACCAACGCCAGCGTATCCACTCCGCGCATAGACACCTGGTTACCGTCTGCCGACTTTGGCCTGCCGTGCAGCATGTAGTCAAAGTCCACCCGCACCTCAGCATTGGCAGTGTCGTAATTACTAAGGTTGAAGGTGCCGGTAAATGTATTCTTGCATCCCGATGCTATGTTCTGGTCCTGGTCAAGGCTCACTGCACGCGTGCCGGTGATGGTTATGTCGCTGCTCACAAAAGAACGCATCCGGCCAAATTCGTTGGTCGTACTGAAATCCCAGTGACTGTTTGGCGATACCCCTATTGTATCGTGACTCGCGGTTATCACTGGCATGGCTTCAAAGCCATCAGTAAATGGCACCGACAAGTTCACCGTATCATTCACCAGGCTGGTCACTGTGAAATCGATAGTATCATTGGCAACATTAGGATCAAATGCACCAATGTTATGAATTGCCGTTCTGAAGTGATAGACACCCGGCGTAGCTAAAGCCGCTCCGGCAAGACCTATCACCGTATCCCTGTTAGCAGGTATTACTCCCGGGTTCGTCAGCGTTTGCCATGGCCCGGCATTTACCTGGAATGACAGTGTGTAATTGGCAGTTGGAGCAGTATACAAATTCCTGACCTTCACCTTTACTACCGTTCCCACATTTATTTCAGTGCTGGTGTGCATTCTCCCTCCTATCGGACCGGCAGGTGCTTCTATCATCAGGTCTCCAAACGAGACAGGCCTGGTGCAATTACCGGAGTTCGCTTTGGCTATAACCGCATTGCTTCTATAGCCCGGCATGCCTTCAATGATAGGTTGAACGGCGACATAGGAATTAATGGTAAGCGGCATATTGCTGAACGTATACACCGTATCGGTTAAAGGCACTGAATCCACCAATTGCATATATTTACCTACTTTTTTTAACAAGTAGTAGCCCGTAGCATTGATAATAGGCGACCAGTGAATGCTCAGGTAACCGGGACACTGAGCTGTGTCAAGTCCGGCTATAGGCACATCGTTTATAGTAAACCGCTGAGACGTTGCCACCTCCGACGTTCCGTTCCTGAGTACACGCACAATACAATTTCCTGAGTTGATGCCCGAAGCGATAAAATCACAGCGGCGGATATCAGCGGGTACATTATTGTCTATCGTTGTCCATATACCACCATTATCCTGCGACAGCTGCACGGTAAACGTATTCCCGTCAGAAATGGCATTCCAGAAAACACGGGTGCTGTCGAATGGATCGCGCGAGTTAGACAGCTGCTCCCCTCCAATCGGGAATGTGAGAAAGACACCCTTCGGTATAATATCGTAGGCAACTGCGTAGCGCTGTGGACCATAGGGAACATTATAGCCCTTTGTGTGGATAGTATATGTTCCTGCAGCCGGGTTGGTTATTGTTACCTGCTCGGTGTTATTAAGATGATCTACTTGCTCGGTTGCATTTTTTGAAACGTTGGCCGGACTATGATCCAGCACCAGCGGCAAATGCCACGCCGAGGACGGATCTTTCACGGAAATATCCAGGTCGTTTACCAGTTGTTTTGCCGATACGGCGCTTGCAGGCACATCGTTCCAAACCAGCATTACCTTTAATTGAGCGGTATTGGCAGGCACAGATATCGTAAACGACTGCGAGTCAGCATTAGCGATAATATTGGTCGCATAGTGCGCATCGTCTATTATCTTCAGTGAGCGTGTCACGTCCATCACACCAAAACCATACGTAAAATCAGGACCCGGGTTGCCCAGTTCCATTGCGCCGTTCAGCAATATTGCTTTTAGGACATCGGCTCTTGGTTGGTTGCCCGTAAGTTGTTTGTACCGCTGCGTAAGTATAGCCATACCACCGGCTACCTGTGGTGACGCCATGCTTGTGCCCGCAGCCCATGCATACTGGTCAACCCCTATCGTAGAATATGCACCCAGACCAGTAGCTACTATCTCAGGCTTCAACCGTCCATCGCGCACCGGGCCTCTCGATTCGTCACCCGCTTCAATTTGGAAATCGGTCATGCTGCCTACCACTATATTATTTTTAGCAGGTTGGTAGCCGCCACCTACAGTAGCAAACCCCTGTGGAAAGGGTGAACAATGCATCCACCCGTCATTGCCCGATGCAAAAACGTTCTGCACCTCGGGATACTGAATAGCAAGCGTATCCAGGAACTGTGAGTAAACGTCGTAGACACCTGAATAGTCGCAGTCAGCTGCAACAACTTCGTAAGAGTTGTTGGTGATCGTCATGTGATGATCCTGGTACATGGTACCTACTGCAGGTAAAATCTGGTCGTATAAATAATCGATGAGCGATACATGAGGAGCCATACTTGCAGCTAGCGGATCAACAATTGCCGCGCCGCCCACGATACCATTCACATGCTCGCCATGGTGCGCTTCCTTACCGGGATTAAAATTAGTGATGCGCTCTTTAAGATCTATGTGATATATACCCGAAGCATTGTCGCCCACCCCAACAGTCACGCTATCGCCGGTAAGCCCATATCCACCATGCAGCGGCGAAGCCACCGCTATATTTCCCTTTACCGCCGGCCTTGATTGCAGGTCCAGTGGCACTATATCGGTAACGGGACTTATGTAACGCACGCCATACCACCCGGCCAGTTGCTTTACCAGGGATCCGGCCATGATCACTTTGTAAGCGCCATATTTTTCCCAGGCGCCGGTATTGATCGCTCCGCCGAGGCCGGCGACAAACTGCCTGATCTCGCGGTCGCTTATAGCGGCACAAAAGGACACAAGCACTTCAACCGAACCTTTCTTACCCTCCGTTCTTCTCCATACGTAATCACCAGCCTTCCACTCCGGTCTCATAGCAACAAAACTGTGTACCGGCGTCGACAGTATATTTTCCTTGTTTATGGGCATATGGAGTAGCGCCGTAAACGTATTATCGGGTACATACTCAAGAAGCGTAACGCCATTCTGCTCCAGGACCTCCTTCTGATGCGCATCAGGCAGTACAGCAAAGTGTATCATCACCTGTATTGGCTCATGCTCCCCACCCAGGGCTATCAAGCTATCCAGGTAGCGGCCCGCATTCGCTTCAGGCACCAGGTTGCCATTCTTCAGGTAAATAACCTCGTTTGGTTTAGCAAGCTGTGCACCGGAACGATAACCCCCAACGAACAATAATGATATAAAAAAAGTGAGAAAGCAGCGTGAATGTATTACTCTTATCATATGATCTGTATAACGCAGCAAACGCAAACATGTTGTTTAGCGCCGTCTGCCAACCAGTAAATTAACCATACAATTTAGTGAAAAAACACCAAAATCAGCCTTGATAAAGGCACAAAAAGCAAAGTTCTGTCGCTTTAGCGGCTAGGCAAACTGAAAATACAACATGGCAATGGCCGCAGCGGTCATCAGCAGCAAAGTGGCAAACCCGAGTATATTTGATCGTTTGCCATTTGTGTGCTCGCCCATGATCTCTTTATTGTTGCAGATATGCAGGATCACAACGATGACTATAGGGGCAGTAAGCCCGTAGAGCACAGCAGAATACAGCAGTGCTTTTATAGGAGTGATACCTATGTAATTCATTGAGAGTCCGGCAATGAGAGCTATGGCAATGATGATGTAGAAGCCCTTCGCCTCATGAAACTTCTTATTTAAGCCACGGCGCAGCCCGAATGTCTCCGAAAAAATATAAGACAACGCGCCGCTCAATACTGGTATGGCAAGAAATCCTGTACCTATGACCCCAAACGCGAACAGGTAGTAGGCCATATCACCAGCCAATGGCTTTAACGCCTGCGCGGCCTGCTCCACCGTATCAATTTTATGAACGCCTCCGGCAGCCAGCACCGAGCCTGCCGTAAGTATGATAAAGAACATAACAAGATTAGAAAATAACATGCCCACGTTCACATCATTTTTCATGTCGCTATACATCGTTTTGTCTACCACCAGCACCATTTTTTTCGCTTTCTGTTTTTCTTTCATTTCCTCCACTTCCATGTTGGTTTGCCAGAAAAAGAGATAGGGTGAGATAGTGGTGCCCAATATGGCTACAAGTATGGCCATGAAGTCCCTGTTGAACTCAATGTGGGGCGTAACAGTGGCCTTGAGTACGGCAAGCCAGTCGATATGTGCTACAAAAGGCACGAACAGGTATACCAGCAATACCATTGCCAGGTATTTAAGAATGGCCGCTATCTTTTTATAAGGGAACAGCACTATGCATATGAGCAGCAGCGCAGTGAACAAAACGCTGAAATAGCCCGCATCCACACTCGGAAAGATAAGATTGGCAACCGCTCCCATACCGGCTATATCGGCGCCTATGTTCATCACTATGGCCGGCACGCTGAACAACACCACTGTATACAGCACCCATTTTGGATAATTATGCTTCAGAATGCTGGTAAGGCCTTGGGAGGTTGTAATTCCTATGCGGGCGCACATTTCCTGTATGCTTGCCATTAACGGGAAGGTTATCCAGGCAGTCCATAGCGTATGCAGCCCGTATTGGGCACCTGCCTGCGAATAGGTAGCTATTCCGCTTGGGTCGTCATCACTTGCTCCGGTTATCAATCCAGGGCCTAACTTCTTCAAAAAACTCCTTATGCCTTTCTTTTCCTTCCTGTCCTTCAACATGCGGTAAAAATATTTATTTTCACGTACAAATGCGCTGCAATGAAAACCATTCCACTATGTATATTAATATCGTGCCTGATCGTAATTCCTATTGTGACTGGACAATCCGCATCCGCCGTGTTGATAAATCAATTCGGAATTTAAAAAACTTAACAAAAGCGCAACGCAGAGAATAGGCTACCCTACTTCTATCTCACCCACGAGGTAGGTGACTGCATTGCCGCTGATGGCAACACGGTCGCCAAGATGTCTGCAGATCAGGTGCCCTTTACGGGATGAAACTTGTATAGCTGTGAGTTCACTTTGCCCCAGGATACCCGCCCAGTAAGGCGTAAGTGTGGTATGCGCGGATCCTGTTACCGGGTCTTCATCAATACCTGACTGCGGAGCAAAGAACCTGGACACAAAATCAACGGCGTCTCCTTTTGCGGTAACGATCACTCCCCTTTCGCCGAGCTCAGCCAGCTTAACAAAATCCGGGGTCAGCTCCTCCACTTCTTCCTGCGTAGCCAGCACAGCCATATAATCTGTCTTGCCTTTATATGTCGCCACCGGTGTTGTGCCAAGTGCACTCACCATTAATTCAGGTGTTTCGATCTGTTGAAAAACATCAGTGGGAAAATCGAGCGTGAGCAGGGTTCCTTCTTTTTTAACTTTCAGCATGCCGCTGCGCGGCGAGATAAAGACCAGTTCATCAGAGCTATGTCCCTTGTGATTGAACAGTACATGGGCCGCAGCCAGTGTAGCATGTCCGCACAGGTCAACCTCTACTGCCGGCGTAAACCACCGTATCTCAAAGCATCCACTATTCTTAACTACAAAAGCTGTTTCTGCAAGGTTATTCTCCGCGGCTATGGTCTGCATCAGGCCATCGCGGAGCCAGTTATCCAGTAAGCACACAGCGGCGGGATTACCTCCAAACAACTTATTTGTAAACGCGTCAACCTGGTACATTTTAATTTTCATCTGGCATATTTTTTGCTTCGCAAATATAGGACAACCGTATCTTGCATCAACCTTAAGACTTACCTATGCGTCAGTTCATTCTGTTATCTCTGGTTCTGGCAGGCCTTTTTGCCTGCAAAAAAAAGGAAGTGGGCAACTGTCCGGTAACTTGTTCAAAGACCGAAGGCCGGGTGTATTTCCTCGGATATACCGGTAGCGAAATAGATACCATTTACGTGAGGACCTATAAAAAAAATGGCCGGTTCGATAGCATGCTGACTGAAAAAATGATCTGCGATACTACTCAGTTTGATGTACACAATGCAGCGAACTACACTTCGCATGTACAATTATCCCCTTACTACGATCATACTATCAGTTTTGATACTGTAGTTTATCATATCATAGTCAATAATGTCACCACGGTCGACACCTTCCCATGTGACCATGTGCGCAGCTGCTTTACGCCATTTGCCGGTGCAGACATAAGCGGCGGAAGAGGATACTGTACCAGCCTCAGCCCCGGCAATGGGCTTATAGTACTGCAAAAATAGAATTGTACGAACGTCAGTCCGCCCGTTTTGCCAACCTTGCACTATCTTTATGCGTGACCGAAATCGTCAACCAAAAATGAGAACGATCTGTATTGCCATACTTGCATCAGGCGCACTTCTGTTCAGCCGTTGCCAATCTCCTTCTGATAAGATCGTTGAATCGTTCCAGAAGGTTACCACCTCGCTGGAAAAGTCGGTCGAGCAGGTGGAAGACAGCTATACCTCGCAATACAAGGCCATTAAAAAAGACAGCACCCACCCTGCACTTGTTGAGAAAGCAGACCTCGTATACGGCGGTCTTCGGCGTTTCATCGTTTTTACTGATAGCCTGAAAAAATTGCTGCCCGCTGAGGATCCGGCAAATACCGAAATACCCCGGAAGATCTTTGTAAACAGTGCTACCGAGAAAAGCATCAATACCGCTATGGCTACCGCTCATGATAAAATTCTCGCCGGGCTTGTAAACAAGAGCAAGAAAACCCAGGTAGACTCACTGATGAAACGCGAGTTGAAGTACATCCATCAAAGAGGTTGGACAAAGGAACAGTTTGACGGAGCGCCGGCAGGCGCGGTCAACACTACCCTTGTGTTATTCCGGATGCATGTTGAAAGCGCGGCTACCCTGGCCATGCAGGACATTTATGCAGCATTGAAATAATACTTCTTATGATTAGCTTGCTTTAGGATTTCGCTGGCGGCTTCCCGTAGAGCTTGCTCTTGAGCATACCCCACCTGTGCAGGCGATGTGTAAGCGATACACGCAATACCCCGCGGCCATACTTCATACTACGGGTAAAGTTGATGCTCGAAGCCTCTTCAAAATACTTTGTTGGGCAGGTAACTTCGGCGATCTCATAGCCATTCATAAATATCTGCGAGATCATCTCATTATCGAAAACGAAGTCGTCACTGTTGTGCGTAAAATCTATAGAACGGATCACCTCCGCGCTGAACGCACGGTAGCCTGTGTGGTACTCACTTAACTTTTCCCAAAGCAGTATGTTCTCAAACAGGGTAAGAAAGCGGTTGAATATATATTTATAGATCGGCATTCCTCCCCTCAGTGCGCCCTGGCCCAGTATACGCGAAGCCATTACCACAGGATATACATCCATCGCAATGATAGACGACATGGCATGTATCAGTTTAGGCGTATACTGGTAATCGGGGTGCAGCATGATCACAATGTCCGCACCTACTTCCAGGGCTTTCCTGTAGCAGCTTTTCTGGTTGCCGCCATAGCCTTTGTTCACCTCGTGCTTTATAATATGCCTTATGCCCAGGCGCTTGCCTTCGCCTACGGTATCATCGCGGCTGTTATCATCCACGAGCACCACATCGTCCACTATATCAAAGGGGATCTCCTTATAGGTACGTTCCAGCGTCAGCGCAGCATTATAGGCGGGTAGTACTACAACTATTTTCTTACCGTTAAGCATAATTTACGTGGCAAAAATAACATTAATCGGGAATGGGACAAATCAGAGCCGTCCGGAAGCCGGTTATTCCCAACAAACTACAAATTAATTCATTTATTAAACTCCATATGCGTCACGATCAGGTTGCTATTGGCACGAGCCAGCACATTACCTTTCATATCATATACATGGCACTCCACATTAATGATCTTCTTACCCATTCGCAGTACCTGCGATTCGGCACGCAGCCGCTCGCCCTGCTTTATGGCATACAGAAAGTCTACATTCAGCGTAAGTGACGTGTAGTGCTGCTCGGCGTCAAGGCTTACCACGGCCCAGCCTATGGCCTCATCTATTACCAGGCTCATCATGCCCCCATGTATATTACCATAGGGGTTGGTCATCTCCTTGCGCACCTCTGCCGATATTACGGCGTGTCCCTTCTGTATCTCTTCAAGCGTTATACCCAGCCAGTTGCCCGCTTCCGACCTTGAGTCCTTAACTTCCTTGCCCTCATAGGTCTCTTTTATCCATTTCAATACACTGCCGGCGGGTATCTCTTTGTAGCTCATGCCGCAAAGGTAATTGCTAAACGGCTAAAAAGGACCGTGCTACATTCCCTAACCGCGACCATGTCTACTCATTATTATTAACCGTTTGTTTATATTTAAAAAAATATCAAGAAACGCTTAGAAAAGCAAGTACAATTGAATAACTTTATTTCCAATCAACCTTTTTTCACTTCAAACACCTTTAAACAGAAATTATGAAACCTTTTAACTTTTTGAAATTATCAGCAGCTGCCTGTGTTCTTATGGCCGGCACTACCAATGCCCAGGTTGTGGGCACAGATGCGTTCCTGCGTGGGCACTACCTCGAGGTGGGCCTGGGCGCCGTTGGCAACTTTGGGTCGGACGTTTCCGCACCAACAGGCTATCATGCCCATTTGTTCAGCGGCATCGGTGTAGGTCCGCTTGGTTTCGTAACCGACCCCGGCATGGATGGATGGTTGACGGGCACCCCGTCGATGATGGGTGATTACTTCCTCCCTGCATACCCCTATGAGGGCTGGACACTACAGGTGGGCAGTAAGGTCTGCAACGCAGGCCAGCACGGAGGTGGCACGTCACATTTTACGCTTACGGGCAGCATGGGCCCATGCACCGGCAGTAACATATCCTGTACTTCAAGCGGCCCCTATGTATCTTCCACATGGCAGGGCATGGTAGACAGTATACAGGTAACGCAGGTGACAACACTCGATACCAACAGTCTTTACTTTATTGTACGGGTAACGCTGACGAATATGTCGTTCTTTCCTAAGAACAATCTCTTCTACAGTCGCGACCTTGATCCTGACAATGAATCAACATGGGGAGGCGGCAGTACTACGCGTAATGTAATAGAGCACCAGATGCCCGACGTTTTTGGCGCGTCTGTCATCTCTGCCAGGGGAACAACTTATCCTTCAATGTCATACATGGCTCTTGGGTCTACTGACACTGCATCAAGAGTGCTGGCATTCCCGGGCTTGTATATGACCACAACACCTGCTTTGGCATACACCGGTGGTAGCGCTGTATTGTTTGCCGCGGGCGATTCCAACCTATCGGACGTGGGTATTGGCATAGTTATGAGCATACCGCACCTGGCAACTGTAGACAGCGCGGGAGACAGTGTGTACCGTACTACTGCCAGCGCAGGTCTTCACCCCGCCAACAGCACCACATTCAGCTACTTCTATGCGTTCAGCCCCGATGCAGTTGATTCGGCTATTGCCCATAGCGGCCTTCCGGTTAGCTCATCTACTCTGGCTATAAAAAATGTGAACAGCCAGGCAGACGTAAGAGTATATCCTAACCCATCGAAAGACATGGTGAACATAACTAACCTTGCTGCCACTGATCACCTGTCGCTGATAGACATGATGGGTAGGAACATTGCACAAGGATGGGCAGTTGCGAACAACGGTACTAACACATTCCATTACAGCAACGTGCCCACAGGCGCATACATAATATTAGTAACCGATGCGTCCGGCAATGTGAAAGCAAGAGTGCCGGTGAGGAAGTCGTAAGTTTTTCGAATCGACAACTACTTTATAAATGTCCGGGCTGGGAAATTGGTCCGGACATTTTGTTTTTGGAGAACGGCAGATCACTCTTCATGGGATATTAGGATACTAAGGAACATAACACACAATAAATTCAGATAGATTTATCTTTATTACATAAAAAACCCTTATTTTTATACCAAATATCATTTAGAATGATGAAAAAAATACTGGCTGTAGCCGCGTTTGCCTTAGCGCAACATGCAGCCAATGCCCAAACCCCTGACTGGGCTACAAAGGTAGCCCCGATACTGTACAACCATTGTACGTCATGTCACCACGATGGCGGTATAGCTCCTTTTTCGTTGATCAGCTACGATACGGCAGTAGCCTATGCAAGCTCTATAAGGAGCCAGGTGCTGGCCAAGACGATGCCGCCATGGCCGCCAGATCCTACTTATTCACACCTCGCGCATGAGCGCGTGCTGTCGGCTGCAGATATAAGCACTATCGTAAATTGGGTGAATGGCGGAAAACCTTCGGGCACGCTGTCACTCGCACCGCCTGCACCGGTATATGCCAACCATGGCTCAATTCCAGGCACACCCGACCTGGTGGTAAAAATACCTACCTATACATCAACCGCGGCCAGTGGAGATGTGTACCAATGCTTTGTAATACCGAGCACCCTGGTAGCCGATAAATATATACGTGCATTTGAAGCCATACCCGGCAACCCGGCCTGTGTGCACCATGTGCTGGTATTCTCAGATACTACAGGCAAATGCGCCAGCCTGCAGGCAGCATCTTTGACGCCTCCAGGTTATCCTGATTTCGGCGGCGTGGGCACCGATAGCGCAACTATGCTGGGCGTGTGGGTTCCTGGGAGCGACCCTATGATGTACCCCAGTGGGTTTGGTTTGAAAATACCTGCCAATGCGGACATAGTACTGCAGGTGCACTACCCTGCTGGCACAGCAGGCCTGGTAGACAGCACAGAGGTCCATTTCTTCTTTGCACCTACAACCGGAACTAGAGAAGTGTTTATGCAACCAGTGCTCTACCACTTTGCCGACATGACAGATGGTCCGCTGGTAATACCGGCAAATACAGTGAAAACTTTCCATGAGAAATTCCCGGGGCCAGGCTCTCCTTTCCCGATACTACCATTTGATATGAGTGTGCTGGGCGTTTTCCCGCATATGCACCTGCTGGGCAAGAGCATAGAAAGCTATGCAGTGCACCTGGCTGGTGATACCGACAAATTAATCCGGATCAATGATTGGGACTTCCATTGGCAAGGCTTCTATATGCTGCCGAAAATTCGCAAGGTGCCGTTAGGCTCAGTGCTTTATGCCGAGGCTACTTATGACAATACATCAGCCAACCCGGAAAACCCGCACAGCCCTCCGCAAACAGTGGTAGCCGGCGAAAACACAACGGATGAAATGATGATCGTGTTCTTCGTGTTTACTACTTACCAGCCCGGCGATGAAAATATAATTGCCGACAGCACACTGCTAAAAGTGCCGTGGCAGCAAGCCAACTATTATCGTGGTCAGCAGCTGCTCGGGGTAACACCTAACCCGGCTGGCAACGACATCGTGGTCAAATGCCACTTTGACGAAGCCGATAAGGGTTCGCTGGAACTGGTAGATATGCAGGGAAAAGTAGTGCGAACTTTCATGAAGGATACAAAAATCAGCGAAGGATACAACGCATTCTCGTATTCTGTGAATGGCTTGCCGGCAGGCACTTACTCACTGAGACTTAAAACCAGTGAGCGCATATTATCGCAGAAGGTAGTAGTAGTACATTAATATTTGGTTTCCCATCTTTGGTCGCCCCGTGAGCTTAGGCTTTCGGGGCGATCTGATTTAATAGGTCCGTTACCTTAAAATCCACTATTTTAGTCGCATGGATGTAATTACGACCTCCCCGCCAGCTGCTGCATCAAAAAAGATGCACAGGGCATGGTCTATGTATGACTGGGCAAACTCGGCATACAACCTGGTCATCACCTCCACTATTTTCCCTACGTACTACAATGCAGTTACGACCACCACAAAGGATGGCAAGTTTGTTACAGACCATGTGTCGTTCTTTGGTATGCAAATAAAGAACAGCACCCTTTTCGACTACTCAATAGCCACCGCCTACCTGATCATAGCTATGCTGTCGCCGATACTATCGTCGATAGCCGACTACAAAGGAAACAAGAAGCGGTTCATGCAGCTGTTTTGCTACATGGGGTCTGCTTCCTGCTGCTGCCTTTATTTCTTCGACGGAAAAACGCTTGAGTTGGGAATTATCTTTTCGGGGTTGGCCGCCCTGGGTTACTGCGGCAGCCTCGTGTTCTACAATGCCTATCTGCCCGAGATAGCCATAGAGTCTGACAGGGACAGGGTTAGCGCACAAGGGTTCTCTTACGGCTATGTCGGAAGCGTGCTGCTGCAGGTCATTTGCCTGGTGTTTGTACTGCAGCCTGGTTGGTTCGGGATTAAAGATGATTCATTTGCCCCGCGGCTGTCGTTTTTGCTGGTTGGCCTGTGGTGGGCGGGATTTGCGCAGATCACTTTTCTCACATTGCCAAAAGGAACACCGCTGGCCGGCAAGAACGGCCATAACCTGCTGACGGGAGGTTTTTACGAGCTGAAGAAAGTATGGGCGCAGGTGAAGCAACTGCCTGTTCTGAAGACATACCTGGCAGCTTTTTTCTTTTACAGCATGGGCGTGCAGACGGTGATGCTGGCAGCAGCGCTTTTTGGCAGCAAGGAACTGAAGCTGGAAACTTCGCAACTGATAGGCGTGATACTGGTGATACAATTAGTGGCTATAGCCGGGGCATTTATTATGGCCAGGCTGTCTGACAGGTTTGGCAACCTGAGGGTACTGCTGTTTGTAGTACTCATCTGGATTGGCGTATGTATAGCTGCATACTTCACACACACAGCCACGGAATTTTATATAGTTGCCGCGATAGTCGGCCTGGTGATGGGGGGCATACAGTCGCTAAGCAGATCTACCTATTCAAAGCTGATGCCACCTACCCACGACACCGCATCGTTCTTCAGCTTTTACGATGTGACTGAAAAACTGGCCATAGTAATAGGGATGCTTTCTTTCGGATTCATAGACAGCATTATGAATATGCGCAGCGCCATAGTAGCGCTGATCACGTTCTTTGCATTGGGGGCATTGATTTTGTACACAGCAATTAAGAAAGCAGATCGGGAATTGGGAATTAGAAATTAGGATCGTTATTTTACAAAAAATTATCCATTGGGATCATTATGAGACTATTCACTGTAAACGCGGGATACTTTAAACTGGATGGCGGCGCTATGCATGGCGTAGTGCCAAAGAGCATGTGGAACAAAGTAAACCCTGCCGATGACAACAATATGTGCAGCTGGGCCATGCGCTGCCTGCTGATAGAGCATGGCAACTACCGCATACTGGTAGACAATGGCATGGGCAACAAGCAGGACGAAAAGTTCTTCAGCTACTACTATCCGCACGGCGAAGACAGTATAGAGAAGGGACTGGCAGCACATGGATTTACCATGGATGATATAACAGACGTATTCCTGACACACCTGCATTTCGATCATTGCGGGGGATCAATTGTGAGACTGGGTGACAAACTGGTGCCTGCTTTCAAAAACGCACAGTACTGGACCAACCACAAGCACTGGCAACTGGCACTCGCACCCAACGAACGCGAAAAAGCATCGTTTCTGAGGGAAAATATAATGCCCATAGAAGAGAGCGGGCAACTGCGGTTCATAGAAACACCGGATGGAGAAGAATGGCTACAGGACATACGCATAAGGTATGTAGACGGGCATACCGAAGGTATGATGCTGCCCCAGATAAACTATAACGGGAAGACTGTATTTTATTGTGCCGATCTTGTGCCGAGTGCGGCACATGTGTCGATGCCGTGGGTGATGGCCTATGATATGCGGCCGCTGGAAACTCTTGCGGAAAAACACAAGATCCTCAACGAGGCCGCAGCCAATAACTGGGTGCTCTTCTTTGAGCACGACCTGAAAACCGAATGCTGCACCCTGCAGCAGACAGAAAAGGGCATAAGAATTAAAGAGACATTTCCGCTGAGCGAGATTGATGCAAGAACGGGACACGCATCATAGATGCAGCACGAACCCTTTCTGGCTTTTGCTTTTGTACATAAGTGTCACAAAGTACATCTTATGCTTTTGCAGATTGCGCAGGTCCAGATTGTTCTTGTCGTAACTGATGCTGTTTTGCATCACCACATCGCCATTAGGGTCGGTAATAACGGCGAAGATGGCTTGCTTCATTTTAGGTAGCTGGATAAATTTTATGGCCCTGCCATTCTGTACCATCTCTGTATTTGTAAATTCGTTTCCTGTCTTCGAGGCAGTACCTGAGTTGGCGGTTGCTTTATCTTCCCACTTGCCGTTACCGGAAGCTGACTGACCAAAAGAACACTGTGTTGCTGCCAAAAATGCAAAGACAATAAGTATCTGTTTCATAGCTTCTATTTTAGCTATAAAAATACGCCGTGCGGAAAACGTGCTTATCACGTCAAAAGCGTGATTTGGTGTTTTTAAGAATTGGGAAAGGGGGATTTTTAGCGTTAGAAATGAGATACCGCAGTATACAAGACCTGATAATTCTGGAGTAGTCGATAAATTCCCGCCGTGGCAACATTATTTTTAATATAAATATATATTATTTCAATAAAATAGATTATAACAACCAATCATAGAATATTCAGCGTGCGACATTCTGTCTGAAAAAAGGAATTGGCAAAATAATTGCAGGATATATAAACACTATGTTTTTTAAAAAAAAGAGGATTATGACTGATAAAACAAAACATAATAAAAATACAACTAATGAGAATGCCGACAACATGGCACAAGATGAACTTCAGAATGAAAGTTTGGCAAACGAGGAAACGGTAGACGGAGATGCCGTTGAGGTAAATGTGACAGACGGTGAAGGTGACGACAAAATACAGGCACTACAGGCAGAAGTGAACGAACTGAGGGACAAGAACTTGCGCCTGGTAGCCGAGTTTGACAATTTCAGGAGGCGGAATGCGAAAGAAAGGATGGAACTGGTGCAAACAGCGGGAAAAGACACCATTCAGTCGCTGCTGGTGGTGCTGGACGATGTGGACAGGGCAAGCAAACAACTGGAATCAACTACAGACCTGGCCGTACTTAAGGAAGGCATATCACTGGTATTCAATAAATTGAGAGCCATTATGCAGCAAAAGGGTCTGAAAGTAATGGAAGCCCAGAACGAAGAATTTAACCCCGACCTGCACGAAGCCATCACTGAAATACCTGCTCCAAACGAAGAAATGAAAGGTAAGGTGCTCGACGTTGTTGAACAGGGTTATTACCTCAATGACAAGCTGATTAGGCATGCAAAAGTGGTAGTGGGGAACTAAGTTGATTATTTGAAAAGTTTTTAAGTTGATTGGAGTTCGGCATTGGGAATTAAGGCGTGTTGCTGATTCCACAAACGTTCCAAATTACCAATTACCAATTCCAAATTCCGTAAAGAATGGCAAAAAGAGATTACTACGAGATACTGGGTACTGCTAAAGGTGCCGGGGCAGACGAAATTAAAAAGTCTTACCGCAAGATAGCTATGCAGTACCATCCGGACCGCAACCCGGGCAATAAGGAAGCAGAGGAGAAATTCAAGGAAGCGGCAGAGGCGTATGAAGTGCTGAGCAGCCCCGACAAGCGCGCTCAGTATGACCGTTTCGGACATGCAGCCACCGGCAATAACGGATTCGGCGGTGGAGGCCCTGGCGGCATGCGCATGGAAGACATTTTCCAGAATTTCGGCGATGTGTTTGGCAACGATATGTTTGGCGGCATGTTTGGCGGTGGTGGTGGCGGCGGCCGCAGGCAGGGCAGCCGTGGCGCCAACCTGCGCATAAAGCTCAAGATGGATTTCAATGAAATTGCCAACGGAGCGAACAAAAAAATAAAGGTAAAGAAGCATATACCCTGCCAGCAATGTAACGGCAGCGGTGCAAAGGATAAGAACGCGATACAAACATGCGGTACATGTGGCGGATCGGGCCAGGTGCGCAGGGTTACAAGTACATTCCTTGGCCAGATGCAGACAGTGACCACCTGCCCTACTTGTAGCGGCGAAGGAAGCACTATCACACAGAAATGCGGTAACTGCAAGGGCGAAGGACGCGTGTATGGCGAAGAAACACTGAGCCTGGATATACCGGCCGGTGTGCAGGACGGTATGCAACTGAGCATGAGCGGACGCGGCAATGCCGGCGAACGCGGTGGCCCTCCGGGAGACCTGTTACTGCTGGTAGAAGAAGAGAAACACGAGTTCCTGGTGCGTCACGACCTTGATGTCGTGTACCACCTGCATATATCATTCCCCGAGGCTGTACTGGGTATGCAAACCGAAGTGCCTACAATAGACGGCAAGGCCAAAATTAAAATACCACCAGGCACCCAGAGCGGCAAAATATTCAGGCTGAAAGGAAAGGGATTCCCATCGTTCCAGTCGTCTTATGAAAAAGGCGATGAGCTGATAGAAGTAAATGTATGGTCGCCACAGCACCTTACCCACGAGGAAAAGGAAATGATGGAGAAGCTGAAAAACTCGAGCAACTTCAAACCCGGACCGGAAGCTAAGCACGAACGCGAAGAACGCGGATTTTTCGATAAGATAAAAGACGTATTCGGGAGTTGAGCAATCAACTCCTTTTTTCTGTTTTCGCCATGAAGATCACTCCACCTACGCGCATTCTGCTGTTCCTGTTATTGACTGTTTTTGCAGCATGCAGCAGCAATACGAACAGGTCGTCCGGCACTTCGCCGGCTAAGTTGGCCTCGCTTTCTTGCGATAGTTGCCTTCGTTTGCTGGTTATGTCTGCCGATATCGATCCTGTATACAAGAACAAGCAGTTAATGGAGGATGGGCTGACCGATGGGAAATTACTGATAAAGATCTATCATGAGAACGAGGTGGAACCAGGTGCCGTTTTTGATGCCGCAGACTGCCGGCTGAGCATACACATTAAAGAAAAGGCGCTTTACCAGGACATTATATCTGATGATACCGAAGTAAAAGTAAAATGTGATCAGGCCATACTTGATCATTACATCGCTCATTGCCTGCCCAAGGCTCAATCAAACTGACCTTGAATGTACCAATAGATTATTTTAATTTTCATTTGCGCCGGTATTTCAATAACTAATTCCGGTTTTCTTTGTGGTTTTTAATAAGTTTGCGGAATGAAGCATACATGGGTCATATACTTTTCAATTGTACTGGCAATAGTAGCTTTTACCGGTTGTAAAGACCCTAAGAATACAAAAAACGGGGCAACTACAAATCCTGTCTTTGAAAGCGATCCGGGACTGAAAAAAATAACCGAGCAGATCAACAACTCGCCAAAGGATGCTGAGCTATATTATAACCGTGGCAAGATGCTGCGCAAACTGAAACAGGACTCCCTTGCTCTTAAGGATTACAAAATGGCTACGACACTGGATACAGCCAAAGCTGAGTACTTCAGTGCCGTCGGTGATCTGCTTTTCGAAAAAAAGGACATTTCGGGTTCTGTGCAGTGGTTGCAGAAAGCAATTAGATTAAATCCCACCGACCGCAGGGCACACCTGAAAATAGCCAAGCTGTTCCTGTATATAAAAGACTATGGCAAGAGCTTTGCAGAAATAAATATCGTGCTGCGCGAAGAGCCGTTTAACCCTGAGGGCTACTTCCTGAAGGGAATGCTCTACAAGGATATGAAGGACACCGGCAAAGCCATCTCCAGCTTTGAGACTGTACTGAATGTGGCGCCCGAATACAGGGATGCAGCAATACAGTTGGGACTGTTATACAGTATGCGCAAAAACCCAATAGCGCTGAAGTATCTCGACAACGCCTTTAAGCTCGACAGCATTGACGTGTTCCCCATCTTTGCCAAAGGCGTATTTTATCAAAACAATAAAGACTACGTAAACGCCAAAGCCGCCTACAAAGAGTGCATCATTCGTGACCATCATTATGTTGATGCCTACTTCAATACTGGATGGATACTCATGCAGCAGGACTCGTTTGCAAAAGCCTACAGGCAGTACGACCTGGTAACAAAAATAGATCCGTCAAATCCTTCGGCGTACTACAATAGGGGTATTTGCAGCGAGCTTATGGACAGCGTAAAAAAAGCAATTGATGACTACAAGCTGGCGCTTTTGCTCGACACCGGTTATGCAAGTCCCAAAGAAGCATTAAAGCGACTTAAGGTAAAATAACAATCCAAATTCCCAATTACAAATTACAAATTACAAATCCCAAATTCCCAATTACAAATTCCAAACAACAAATTCCCACAAAACATGCCAATCATAGCGCCATCAATGTTATCTGCAGACTTCCTGAAACTGGGAGAAGAAATAGACATGATCAATGAAAGTGAGGCCGACTGGTTTCACCTCGATGTGATGGACGGACGCTTTGTGCCCAACATCAGCTATGGTATGCCTATAATAGCGCAGATGAAAAAACGTGCTAAGAAAACCTTTGACGTGCACCTGATGGTGGAAGACCCCGAGCGCTATCTCGAAGACTTTAAAAAGGCCGGCGCCGACTACCTGACCGTGCACTACGAAACCGGCTATCACCTGCACCGTACCCTTACTTCGATACGGGCGCTGGGCATGAAAGCCGGTTTGTCTATCAATCCGCATACACCGGTAGAAATGGTGCAGGACATAATACACGAGATTGATCTGCTGCTGGTAATGAGCATAAACCCCGGTTTTGGCGGACAGAAATTTTTACCACTCACATACAATAAACTGCATAAGGCCAAAGAACTGATAAAACAGGCTGGCGCATCTACCCTCATAGAAATAGACGGCGGTGTAACACTGGAAAATGCCGCTGATATAGTAGCTGCGGGCGCTGATGTGCTTGTAGCAGGCAACACGGTGTTTTCAGCACCAGACCCCAAGGACATGATAAAAAGATTGAAGCAGGCAGGAAAATAAAGTTACTTTCACTACGTTTAAGAGATATGCTAAAAAAGCCGGCCTTATTATTAGTAACTTTTTTATTATCAGTAGTTTGTTCTTATGCGCAACATGCCACACTCAGCGGCATAGTGCGCGATGAGAAAAACAAACCTGTTGGCTACGCCTATGTGGCCGAGGAAGTGACAGGCAAGGGCACCTATACCAATGATAAAGGTTTTTATATACTGGAGTTGGATGCCGCAAAGAACCTGAGCGTGGTGTACGGCTTTACCGGCTATGAGCTGCAAAGAGTAAAGCTATCGCTGAAAGAAGGCCAGACCCGCACCCTGGACATAACACTGAAAGAGAGCGAGAACACACTGGGCGAATTTGTAAAAATAGACGACCGCAAGAGAGCAGAGGCCGGCGGTGTGTACCTCGATCCCCGCCTCGTACATTTTCTGCCCAGCCCCATCAGCGGCATAGAGAGCCTTATAAAGCTGGCCGTGGGCTCACACAACGAGCTCACATCGCAATACAGTGTGCGTGGTGGCAGCTACGATGAGAACCTCGTGTATGTAAACGACTTTGAAATATACAGGCCGTTCCTGGTACGTGCCGGCCAGCAGGAAGGACTGAGCTTTATTAATACCGACCTCGTATCAAATGTCAACTTTTCGGTAGGCGGTTTCCAGGCCCGTTATGGCGATAAGATGAGCAGTGTGCTGGACGTGAGTTACAAACGTCCTTCACAATTTGCAGGATCGGTGAGCATGAGCCTGCTGGGCGGCAGCCTGCACCTCGAAGGATCGACCAAGGACCGCAGGCTTACTTACCTCATAGGCGCACGGCAAAAGACCAACCAATACCTGCTGCAGGCGCAGCCTACCAAGGGTGTTTACAACCCATCATTTACCGACCTGCAGGCGCTGGTTAACTATAAAATAGCCAAAAGCTGGGAGGTGGAAGCAATAGCCAACTATGCGCGCAACAGGTTCACCTTCTTCCCCGAAACAATGGTGGCCAGCTTTGGTGTGCTGAACCAGGCTTACCAGCTCGATGTGTTCTACAACGGCAGTGAATTCGACCAGTTCGACTCCCGCTTTGGAGGCATATCTGCCACTTATCACAAAGACTCTTCACACTTCAAATTGAAGTTCCTGGCATCTGCCTTTCAGACCAATGAGTACGAAACCTATGACATCAACGGCCAGTATCTCTTTGGCGAACTGCAGACAGACCAGAGCAAGAAAGACTACGGGCAGATAAAGACCTACCTGGGCACCGGCGGCATACAGGACTTCGCACGCAACTACCTTAATGTGAGCGTGGGCGATGTGGGCATACGCGGCTCTGTAGATGCCAAGAAGAACTTCATACAGTTCGGCGCCAATGGCACCTTCACCAACATCAGCGACAACCTGCACCAGTGGCAGCGCAGGGACTCAGCGGCATTTACACAGCCCTACAACGAAGACTCGCTGAAGCTTACCTACTTCTTCAACTCGGGCGCCGACTTTAACTACGCCCGCATCAACGGATTTATTCAGGACAATATCCACTTCGACTCGGCAAACAGGTTTACCACTACGGTTGGTGTGCGGTTCAGCTACAGTGGGCTCAACAATGAGTTCCTCGTGAGCCCGCGACTGCAGTTGGGCTATAAGCCCTACTGGAAAAAAGACTTCGTATTCAAGGCGAGCGCAGGATATTATAACCAGCCACCGTTCTACCGTGAGATGCGCGACCTGCAGGGCGGTATCAACAAACAACTGAAGGCACAGAAATCGTTCCAGGCTGTCCTAGGTACCGATTATAACTTCAAGATGTATGAGCGGCCATTTAAGATAACCGCTGAGACCTACTACAAAGACCTCTGGGACCTCGATCCTTATTTCTTCGACAACGTGCGCATAAGGTATACCGGCAAGAACGACGCTGTTGGCCATGTATATGGCGGTGAGCTCCGCCTGTATGGCGACCTGGTAAAGGACGCCACATCGTGGATGAGTATAGGCATACTGAAGGGCGAGCAAAAGATAACCGACAGCAACAGCATACCGGGCTATAAGAACTACTTCCCCCTGCCATCAGACCAGCGGTTTATGCTGGGTATGTACTTTGAAGACTACCTGCCGCGCAACAAGAACTTCAAGGTGCACCTGAACATGATCTATGCCACCGGGCTCCCTGTCGGGCCGCCTAACGGCCACCTGTACCAGAACTCCCTGCGCATACCCGACTACAAGCGCGTAGACATAGGCTTCTCTGCCCTGCTGCTCGATGCCAAACGCAAAGAACACCCGGCACACAGTTTCTTCAACAACATAAAGAGCATCTGGGCCAGCCTCGAGGTGTTTAATATGCTGAGCATACAAAACACCCTGTCTTATACCTGGATACAGGACTGGACCAGCGGGCTCAACTATGCAGTGCCCAATCGCCTCACCTCAAGGCTGATAAACGTGAAAATGGTCATTAATTTTTAAATGAAAATTGTTTTCATGTTTTAAAAACCATGCCGGTAAAGGATTACAGCGGTGTTGGTAACTTTGTTGGAAAAAGATTTTGTAGAAAACCCTATATCCTTATCTTTGCACACCGAATCCGAAAGGAGGAAGGAAAATAAAGCGGGAATATCGAACCATTTTCGCTGTTACAAACCATGATCTCGTAGCTCAGTTGGTAGAGCAATACACTTTTAATGTATGGGTCTTGGGTTCGAGTCCCAACGGGATCACGTTTAAGAATAAAAAGCCCTCGCAGTTGCGAGGGCTTTTTTATTTGAATGATAGTCTTGCACTAAGTGTTGCCGGTCAGAAAATAACATGCGACTGAGGAAAGAAAAATATAGAACTGATTGAAAAAACGCTCACAAGTCCATCCCTACTCCATGTGATTACTCGAAATAAACTGCGGCTCGTATATACCTTTGAACGGCAGAACTACTATACTAAGAAAAAACTTTTTGCAGAATCTTGCCTAAAAAGCTAGTATCATTGTTACGCTCCCTTTCTATTTCAACCTTAGTTCCGTCCTTATTAGTATACTTTATTTTCTCCTTTGACAAAGGATTGAGAATGATCCGAAGAGCGGCAATTCCAATTGAACCCAAAACCGCAATAGTAGTCACCTCAATAACTAGATTTTTCTTTCCAACATTATCCATTGCAATGGATACAATACTATTGTATTCTGTATTCTCTGCCGCATTCAGAAGGATAATTCTTGAAAACTGCTCAATAGATTCAATATGCTCCATTGAAGTTATACCGCTAATTGCTGGTTGATAAGTTTCTACGTTAACATTGTTCTTGGCCACAACTGCATTTGCTACAATACTTGCAGTTTCTAATAAGTGAGCTCTTTCTAACGAGAGAATTTGACTTTTAAGATCATTCATATGATATGCCTTTGATTATAAACGGTGCCCAAAAAAATGGGTGATTATATTTCGAACGTACTTCAAGACTTGCAAGCCTATAATGTTCGCCTAGGGTTAAATCAGGTTGATTTGCTCTAATCTCATAGAATTTTCTTAACCAGTATATAGCCGTTTTATGCTCTACATTCCATAAAGGGCTTATAATGGCCTCGGTACCTTTTGAAAATAAAGTCTGCTCCAATCCGAATTGAACACCTCCTTTACCAATCTGCGTTACGCCACTTGAACAAGCTAAAGATACAAATAAACGTGGTGTTTTTGCTAATTTAATCATATCCGTCCAAGTGAGTAGATTTTTCTTCAAAGTGGGAACATCAGCTATCGGGAAAAATGGTGGCGGTAAATTATTGCTTGCGGAAAGACAAATTCCATATCCATAATTCTCCCCACCGTTAGCTCCATGACATAAGAATGCTATTTCATCAGACTTCACTAGTAAATCACAAACGGTCTCGACAGTTGCTTCATGTTGCGTTAGATGTGTAAGCTCCCCAGTATTCTTTAAGCCTTTTTTGATTTCGTCTATACTTTCTTCTAGAAACGATGCAAATGCCTTTGTTTCATTACTTTTTGTAACAGATATTAACGCCAATTCAGGTTTATCAGCATTTTTCTCTGTTGTAAGCAGCCCAAGGGTTGATACGCTATTGATATAAATCACGGGCATCAATTCGATGAGAGTCTGCGAATCAATTGGCTTTACTAAATGAAGTGGAAGATTAGACAATATTTCACTGGTGACAATGTAAACCTCTTTAATGTTTGAATCGAATTGGGTGAGCATGTTTTTCCCTATTACGCTGAAAATTGAATAAAGTGGATCAAGCTGCATATCAGTTATGTCCAATAATCCCGGGCATGCCAACTCAAAGGCACGGAATGCCTGACTTTTTATTGACTTGATATCCCTAACATTAATCTCTAGATTTTGAATGTGGATGTCGCTGGTATTATTTGATATGGAAATAACAGCCAAGTTATCGTTCAATTGAAAGTAAACGAATAATGTTGCATGAGGGCGCTTTAAAGAAATTTGATCAAGTATTTCTTGCATTCGTGGGGGCCTACCCTCTTTTACAAGTTTTGAAGAAATATCTTTCCCGAAGCTATTATCAACAACTTCAAGAAATTCGACCTTAGTTATCCATCCTTTTTCAAGTAAGTCAAAACCTATATCGATGGCTAGCTGCTGCATTTCCTCTTTGTCGCTTAACCAGGAGATCGCGAACTCCGAATTTTGTAATACCGGTGTTGCTGTATTTAAAGATTCCAACAACTGCCGCATCGCACTGCTGGACTCTTTAAAATTTCCGACGCTGTAGTAGAACCAAACAAGAGCTTGGTTGAACTCCAAAGAAACAGATTTAAACGATGTAATTTTACTACGGTCGACCACGTTTTTCGCTTTATCTATCTCTTTGTTTCGAAGAAATTTTAATGTCAAAAAACAAGCGAGGGAGACTTTGTAAGTTACACTGAGATCTTTATCATTGAGCAAAGACATAGCTAAATCGTTAAGATCATATTCAAATCCGTGATCTTTTAATTGTTTGTCGGATGCCAGTAGGGTAATAGTGATATATTGGGCTTTCTCTGAAATATTGTATCGGTCTATTTTGTTGTGCAACCGACTTAGCTCACGTGTGTAGTTTTCAAGCTGTTCACTTTTAAAGTAACTATGAGCTAACGCCATATCATATTGAAACTCATCATTTAATTTAATGATCGATTTACCTGAGATTTTTTTTAAAATTTCTATGGCCAATTTTGGTTGATTGATTCTAAGATAAAGATTAGCCAGATTCGTAACGATGCTAGCTTCGTCAGGCAGTTTCTCATGAACTATAGTCAACATTTTGACGGCTCGATAATAGTCCCCTCGGTCCCGATAAACTATTGCAAGATTTCTCATAACTAGCAATTCAGCTTCTAATCTACGTTCATCATCATAGACTTCATGTTTTTCGAGCAACACTGAAGCCTCCTCGTACATTCGCTGGCTATCTTGGAGGTTCCCGTTATATCTCAGCGTATTTCCGCCTTCAATCAACAGATTAAAATGAACCACATCTGGCAAGGTAGTAGTAGAATTGAGCGCTAGTCGAATGGCACTGAGTATTCTTACCGAAATATTGAATTGCTTTGCCTCGTTGAATGTCTTGATACTCTCAATAGCAATAGCTACCATGAAAATGGGATTGCTATTTTTCAATGCATACGTTGCAGCCAATTCATAAAATTTGTAGGCACTTTTCAAGTCAGACGATTCCAACATTATCCGCAACCTATATGTGATAATTTGTGCATTATCTAGGTAGCTGTGGTCGTTAGCAAAAGGTTGAAGTGCTTTGACAGAATCACTCCAAAATAACTCCATTATATCGTCATCCAATGTTTTATTAGCCCAACTTAGTTTTATCCTCTCTTGCAATGCTTTGTTGAAATCTGTTTTCCAACCTAAATAGATCATCATAGACTCGACGTATTCAATACTCTGTTTATCGCTTTTTTTCAACCACTTTTGTAAATCAGGCACCGAAACATCGAACAAGTTTGCGAATGTTATGATAGACTCTATAATTGGTTTGTCAATTATAAAAGGATCGTCTCCCCCAAATTGTTCAGAGTTGTCACGATGCACTTTCCAGAGTTCCAATGTCATCTTAGTTAAGAGAAGTTTCCGGGGATTCTCTTTTCCTGCAAATTGGTTGAGAACTTCAAAAAGGTATTCCATGGTCCACCTGCCAAAATATTCGTCCAACTTGATCATTGGCGTGTTGTCTAGAACTTCTACCAGTCGCTCTAATACTCTGTCTGTAACAAAATCGACATCAATTACTTTGGCCAGTTGTTCACTTAGCGTAGATAGTTGTTTTTTCTTTAAGCAGACTTGAAATGTCTCAAAAATTATCTTAAATAAGCTATTTGTAAAATAATCCTCCAAAGCATCGCTAGAATTGTTTGTCAGAACAGATACAGATATCTCTTTCCTTATCCCCGCTAATAATACACTTAACTGCAGTTTTGACGGCCTACCGTATTGCATATATTTATCAAGCAATTTAGTATTGGTGGCAACTTCGGGAATTTTACTTTCGGGTAGTCCAATCCATGGAATACATTCTCTTCTGGCTGACTTATAATCGGAAACCACTTTTACCTGATACCCATTGGAGTTTACACGATGAATCTCGTCGATCTCAGACTGAGAGGTGCTACACACTACAAGTATCTTAGAAGTGTGATTAACAAGGACCAATGGAGTAATGATTTGAAACGATTCCCTACATGCCGGGCATATTCTGCCATTAATCGCCATTTTTAGCAGATCAATTATCGCCTTAACATCTTCGGGAAAAATAATGTGCTGTATTGGTCCCTCCACGTCGATTGGCACATGGCAGTTAGGGCAAACTATGTTATATCTTTCCATTTTGCTTTCAAGTTATTCGAATGTATTGCAGAAGTTCTAAATTTCTAAAAAATAAGCACAAAAAATATCCAACGTGCGCTGTTCCGAATGTTCCTTAAACCATCCGAAACTCAAAATTGAATCAACTAAAGAAAATAATTCTTCGATTGTAAGGGCCTAATTAATATTAAGGCGATAAGAAACCAGGGTAGTCCAGCCTTGCCTCAGCATTATCTTTTCCGTGTTCGCAGATACTACCACGTAGTAGAAAGTAATATGGTACCCGCCTCGCTGCTCCACGCCATCAGCCGGCACAAAGTCTTTCAGGGCCGATAAACTCATCCGCGGAAGCGATGCTCTGCCCAGTGGATCTTTTTTGTCGAAACCAGGCTTCCCGTAGCCAGGCTTTACCATCCCCTGTAAATTGCCGGTTGGCTTCGGAATGTTTACCGGTGTATTTACCGATGTTGTTTTATAAATGATCGCTTCTTCCAGCGGTTCAGCATAAATGAAAATGGGCTGCGTGGTATCAGCCACATCGACTTCTATTTTTACCGTGTCACCCATGCGTGTATTTATTGTACCTGTGAAAGGTCTTACATCAATTACATTATTGTCGGCATGGCCAAAAGAAGTAGGCAAAAGGTTGGAGATGGTGTCATACCCTGCTATGTCCTTTGAGAGTTGCCAGCCGTAACTGGTGTAGTGGTCCCAACGCATCAGCTCCGGGTTAGTAAAAAAATAAAACTCGTTAAACTTTGGCGTATAGCGGGTCACCTTCTCATCAGTGTATCCGCTCGCCCATGTCACATCAATTAAATGCCATTCATTATTCACAAATACAGCATTCCATGCATGCTTTTCTGTATGAAAACCCCGGTATTTATGATCCGGCACGTCCCCGCTTATGTAAGCTGCCTTGATACCTACGTCGTTGCATAGTGCCACAAACAAAGCTGAGTAGTCGCCGCATATTCCTTTTTTCTTCTGTAGGATAGGTTCTATCCTGTCATAGTGGGTGGGAAGCGCGCGCGTGTACATATAATAGCGGTTGTCCCTAAAGTGAATTACTCTGTACAGTAAGCTGTGCTTCTTCAGATGCTGCGTCACTATCCTGTCTTGAACATTGGGTTTATGATACTTTTCACAATCATAATCTATGTGCTGCGTGATCCAACGGAATATAGAACGTACTTTATCCAGGTCGTTATCAAATGGCCGGGTAAGCACAGCAGCAAGCGTATCATGGCAATCGTAATAGCCTACGGACATTGCATAACTGTCAACCCTTGCAAAATCATGTTTTTGTGCACTGGAAATGGTAGTAAACAACAAAAGAGCAATAAGGTAGATCATAAGCTTCATCCGTCCGGCCGCGTCCCTTTTTCATAGACTACGCTATAATAAAAATACAGAAGTCTCAGTTACTTTGTGCCGTTAATTTACCAAGGCAGCCGAGGGCTTCCCGCCGTCGCTGGTGTCGGCCCTTTGACGTCACGCGGACTTACGACTTACGACTAGAGACTTACGACTCACCTACTGTATCTCCCCTATTTTCATCAACCCATAAAACAGCGCCGTGCAATGCAGCGCCTGCGTTATCTTATTTTCCATCAGCAGTTGCTTCGCCTCCTGTATGGTCAGTTCCTCCACAATTATCTCTTCATGTTCATCAAGCGCCTGGCCGGCAACTTTTTTACCACCTCTTGCCAGGTACAGATAAGTCACATTATTAGCGGTTGCGGGGTTCGGGTATATTGTTGCCAGCAACTCAATGTCATCAAACCGGTAGCCGGTTTCCTCCAGCAGTTCCCTTCTTACCGCATCTTGCGGTTGTTCACCTTCATCTATAACGCCACCCGGTATCTCGGTGGCCACAATTCCTGCAGCATGCCTGTATTGCTTCACTATAAGCACTTTATTATCTTCTGTTATAGCCACAGCATTTACCCAATTCGGGTATTCCAGCACAAAGTAGCCCGGTACAATAGTGCCATCGGGCATCTCGCACCTGTCTGATCGAAGCGTGGCCCATGGCCCCTTATGTACATATTCTGTGGAAAGAATTTTCCAGCTAAGATCCACCATTTGCTTGTTTTTCTACAAATATGGTTCATTTACCGTCACCATAGAAATCCGTAACAATCTTCACTACCCTTTTGCACAAATTGGCATTCTTTTTGCGGCATTTTATATTCGGCTGCCTTTAGTTCATATGAAGTTTACTGATTCGTTCTATCACAAAAAGCATGTGGTTATAATGTGGTCACTAAACTAGGTTGTTCAGCGTAATCTGTGTAGTCACTAAACGCGGGTCATTGCGAGGAACGAAGCAACCTCACGCCACAAAGGAAAATGATCACAACCAAAACCAGGATTTTCTAACCAAAAATGTCAACCAAATTCAGGACGTGACACATGGTTCAACAATGTGGTCACAATGGGGTGTCAAATGGGGTGTCAGTCAAGCTCACGACTTCAAACAACTCATTAATTATCAACCAAAAAATGGCACACCCTTTTTCGCCATGGGGTGATAAAATAACAAAAATGGGGTGACGAAAATGTGCAAAATGGGGTCACAAAACATCAGTCATTGTTTGCCCCCTCGATTACACCGCGATCATAATAAAATGACAGGTGAAACTATTCCTGGCAGTCGATTAGAAAGATTGTCATGGTGAGCCGCGCCGAACCATGACTGCTGATGTTTCCATCTGACGGTCATTGAAGAACGCAAACGATAGCTGAGCTCGCGACCGCAATTGGCATGAAAGACGCCACATCAAGGCATGAAGGAAAATGTATTCCCAATCTTGTAAAGAAACTTGAATAAATTTTATACTTTGGAATCAATATGGAAAACAATATACCCACTATACGAAGCGTCTACGCAAATATATTTGAGTCCTCACTGCTCAGTGAGATCGAGGAAAAATCAATGCTGTTTACTGCCAGCGCCGGCCAGGAACTGCTAAAAATGGGACAACCCATCAAAGTGGTCCCCATGGTTACTTTCCAGCACATTGGGATCCTAAGCTTAGAATTCCACGTGGACAAGTTGTCGCG
>JADMIO010854450.1_pt1 | contig 32585 bp, 28 predicted proteins | sample 8958161 | NCBI WGS metagenome assembly JADMIO01 (sample SAMN16585339, study PRJNA669376) | soil metagenome | isolation source: Crop rotation soil | place: USA: Cullars Rotation, Alabama | collected 2011
GGCGAAGTCGTAACAAGGTAGCCGTAGGGGAACCTGCGGCTGGATCACCTCCTTAACGGAGCATCGCGAGTAGACGACCCCCTCGGGCGGTCGACGAAAGCCGCTCTGAAGTCGCGCCACCACACGGATACACACACTCAGTTGCCGATATACCACAGCGCGCCGGACTCTCTTCGAGTCCGGCGCGCTGTGTATTTCCGCGCCTCAACTGCCGTCCTGCTCACCGGCTCAACAGGACCACGGCCGCGAGCGCAGCCACGAGCAGCCCCGCCGCGACGAAAATCAAGAGGCGCCGGTCACGCGTCGGCGCGGGCTGCGGCGCCACCGTCTCGGGGTGCTCCAACGCCTCGAGGAGCAGACGCGCCGACCCGAAGCGACTCTCCGGCGCCTTCGCGAGCATGGTGCGTAAGATCTCCGCGGTGGCACGGGAGACGTCGGGCCTAACGATGCAGACGTCCGGCGGCGGCTCCGTCATATGACGCGCGATGATCGCGCGCGCCGTCGGACCGTTGAAGGGGGGGTCGCCGGCGAGCATCTCGTAGAGCACGCAGCCGAGGGAGTAGATGTCGCTGCGGCCGTCCAGGTTTCTGTCCGCGGCGGCCTGCTCGGGACTCATGTACGTCGGCGTGCCGAGCGTGAGGCCCGTGCTCGTCACCGAGAGGATGTCGGCCGCATTCTCGATCGCGCGCGCGATGCCGAAGTCGGTGACGACGGCACGGCCCGTGGTGCGGTCGACGAGCACGTTGTCGGGCTTGATGTCGCGATGCACGATGTTCTGCTCGTGCGCATAGCTGAGCGCCTCGCCGACGTCGCGAGTGATGGCGACGGCGCGCTCGTAGGGGAGCTGGCGCTCACGCGCGAGGAGCGCGCGCAGCGACTCGCCCTCGATGAGCGGCATCGTGTAGTACAGGATCTCGCCGATGTGCCCCGCGTCGAGGACCGGAACGATGCGGGGGTGATGCAGCTTGGCCGCGACCTGAATCTCACGCTTGAAGCGCTCGAGATTGACCCCGGCGGCGAGATCCGGCGGAAGGACTTTGACGACGACCCGATGCCCGCGGGCGGCATCGTCGGCGACGAACACCTTGGACATCCCACCGCCGCCGAGCTCTCGGCTCAGCCGATACCCCTTGCCCAAGCTGCTCTGCAGCTTGCCACGCAGATCGGAGGACATTCGGCGACGCTCCGTCCTGAGGAACCGCTAATGTACGACGTGCGGGCCGACAGTGCGATGCCATGTGACGCGCATTGGGGCCGATTGACCCGATATTGGTAACTATTTACCTTTCTTGGCTCTAGCTCGCTTTGGATCGCGGGCCTGTAGCTCAGTTGGTTAGAGCGCACGCCTGATAAGCGTGAGGTCGGAAGTTCAACTCTTCCCAGGCCCACTCTCAATAATTGAACGAGTAAGCCCGCCCAGGCAGCCGCTTCGGGCGGGCTTTTTCGTACTCTCGATTCATCGCAAATACTCGCGAAATCGCGCCGGGGCCGCTGGCCTTCCTTGCTTTGGCGTTGGAACTGAGTAGCGGTGCGTCACGAGGCTTGGTCGATGCGTCCGAACAAACAAAAGCAGCCGCGGAGCACGCGGAATTGACGGATGGTCGCGGAAACTTCCTTCGTGAGGGTTCCGCCAATTTCCGGCAGTTTTCCGCGTGCTCCGCGGCTGCTTTTCACCATGATCGTACCCTGGATCTCGGCTGTCCGCGATCCGCCGCATGTTGGAGCAGTACCCCTGCTGTTGAGGCCGTGGCGGATGCTGTTCACACCCCAGCAAATGCTTTTCGGCCGCTCATCGGGTTCGAGCGTGAGAAAGTACGCGCTTCCCGGTCCGCGCCTCGAAGCATAGGATTTCAGATGCGATGGCCGATCAGCCGGCGCTCGACATGACGTCCGCCACCCGACTCCGTGAGATACCAGCATGCAGTTCATGCTTCTGATCTACAACGATCCGAACCTGCTCGACGCGCTCCCCGAAGGACAATTCGACAGCGACATGCGCGATTGTCTCGCTCATGCCGATACGCTCAGGCACGAGGGCCGACTCCTCGAGTCGCAGATGCTCGAGGCGCCGGCGACCGCTAAGTCCGTCAGAATTCGGAAGGGTCGGCTCACGACAGTAGACGGACCGTTCGCTGAAGCCAAGGAAGTCCTCGGCGGCTTCAATCTCATCGAAGCGCGGGACATCGACGAAGCCATCGAGATCGCGTCGCACTTTCCGTGGGCGCGAACCGGCTGTGTCGAGGTGCGCCCGGTCCGTGACATCGGTGCTGTCCGCACGCGCGTGGGAGCGACGAGCAGCGCAGCGGCCGAGTCCAAGACAGCTTAAGTGGTATCGACGCCGCGGCGTCGAACGTCGACGGCTCCTTGCGATCACCGAGCGCCATCGGTGAGACCGGCGCGCTGAAGCGCCTGAGCGAGGTCCTCGATCAGATCGTTCGTTTCCTCGAGTCCGATGTTCAGGCGCACCAGCCGCCACTCTCGCGCGGCCGGATGGGTGCGCGCCAGCTCGAAGAACGGCATCGCTAGGCTGGTCACGCCACCCCAGCTGTATCCCACCTTGAAGAGGGCGAGCGCGTCGACGAAAGCGAGGATGGCATCGCGCGTCGCCGCGGGGGTGAACACGATCGAGAACACGCTGGCCGAGCCCGTGAAGTCTCGCCGCCAGACGTCGTGGCCAGGGCAGGACGGCAACGCAGGATGCAATACGGTTGCAATCGCATCCTGCGTTGCGAGCCACTTCGCGATGCGGAGCGTGCTCTGCTCCAGCGCCGCGAGCCGCACGCCGAGCGTCTGCATGCCGCGCAAGGCGAGATAGCAATCGTCTGGAGACACGGCAAGCCCGAGAAGATCGTGCACGAGGCCAAGCCGCTCGTACTCCGCGCTCGTGCGCACCGTCACGGAGCCCAGCAACAGATCGCTGTGGCCGCCGATGTACTTCGTGAGCGCCTGCATCGTGACGTCAACGCCGTGCGCAAACGCATCGAAGTGGACGCCAGCGGCGTACGTGTTGTCCAGCGCAACGAGGGCGCCATGTCGGTGTGCGACGTCCACGATCGCTGGGACGTCCTGCACTTCCATGGTGATCGAGCCTGGACTCTCGCACCAGACGAGGCGCGTCGTCGGTTTCATTCGCTCGGCGAGCGCGGCACCGGCCAGCGGCGGATAGAACTCGACATCAACGCCGAAGCGACGCAACACCTTGTCGGCGAGCTGCCGGTTGGGGCCGTAGACGCTGTCGGGAATCAGCACGTGGTCGCCCGCGCGGGTGAACGCGATGTCGACCAGCGCAATCGCGGCCTGGCCGCCAGGGGTCATGAACGTCCACTTCCCGCGCTCGAGCTCCGCGATGCGCGCGGCGAGCTCGCGCGTGGTGGGTGTTCCGTACAGGCCGTACGTGTAGCCTGCCTCGTGCCGCCAATCGTCGCGCGCGTCGCCGGCGCGTGGAAAGACCGTGGTGGAGCCTCGAAACACCGGCGTCACTAGCGACTCGAATCCAGCCTCAGGTCGCGCGTCGGTGTGGATCAGCTTCGTCGTCCAGTGCGTCATCGGCCACTCGTTTCGGAGAGATGGCGCGCAATAGAGCGTGCGCGCCGTCCCTCCGCTACCTCGAGCGCCGAGGCGCTTCGCGACCGCTGCGCTACCGCGTCGCTGCCGCGTGGAGCGGCGCGTCCTCGACGAGCTCACCGCGATGCGTGATGATGTGGTCGATGAGACCGTAGGCCTTCGCCTGCTCGGCGGACATATAGTTGTCGCGGTCGAAGTCGCGCTCGATCTGCTCGACGGGACGGCCGGTGTGCTTCGCCATGAGCCTATTCACCGTCGACCGGAGCAGCATGATCTCCTTTGCCTGAATCTCGATGTCGGAGGCGGTTCCGCCACCGCCTTGCTGGGAAGGCTGGTGCTGCATGATACGCGCGTGCGGCAACGCGAGACGCTTGCCTTTTCGTCCGGCGGCGAGCAGGAAGCAGCCCATGCTCGCGGCCATGCCCATGCAGATCGTGCTCACCGGCGCCTGCATGTACTGCATCGTATCGTAGATCGCGAGCCCCGCCGACACGCTGCCGCCAGGCGAATTGATGTAGAGGTGAACCTCGCGGTCCGGATTGTCGGCCTCCAGGAAGAGCAGCTGCGCGATGATGATGTTGGCCACATCGTCGTTCACCGGTGTGCTCAGGAAGACGATTCGGTCGAGCAGGAGACGCGAGAAGATGTCGTAGGAGCGCTCGCCGCGGCTGGAACGCTCGATGACCGTGGGAGGGTACAACGTGGACATGCGCAATTCTCCTCGTTGGGTGAGATACTCACTGTTCAGTAGCGGCGTCGCCTCGCGTTCGACGGCGACATGACGGACGACGTACTCCGGCACATCACGCGATGATCTCGCTCCTCCACCGTGTCACGCGCACAGTGGCGTGATCGGAAGCGTCGGATCCCAGATGGTGTCTGAGCGACTCGAGGGCTTCGCTCCACCGGAGGCTGGGCGGCGCCGCGCCAGCGTACGCCACGGCGGTCCTCGCGGCCGTGTGTGTCACGCGCAGACGTGTGCCTGATGCGCCTGAGACGATCATCGGCTCGAGCTCACACCGCACCGTCATGGCGATCACCGCATCCCAACTCGCCTGCCAAGAAAACTCGAGCAGGCGCGGTGGATCTACGACACGATACTCGCCGCGTATCGTCGTCTCGCGCCCGAGCGCGTCACGGCTGGTGACGCGCCACTGCCCTCGCGGCCTGGGGTCTACCTGCCAATCGTGTGCGCCGGGCGCATTGAAGCTCTCGGTTCCAACCCACCACTTCGCGAGCTCTTCCGGATTGGTGAGCGCCCGAAACACGCGCTCGGGTGGAGCAGCGATGTCGATGGTCGCGACGACGTCGCCATGCTGCGGAAATATCCGATCGTGGATGGGGCTCATGGCAGGAAGGGTCAGGGTCAGCGAGACGCGGGCGGACGGCTCTTGGACCGCGCGGTTTCTCCTTGCGCCTCGAGGTGCTGCTTCAAGCTCGTGAGATTCGTCGTCCAGAAGGCTTCGTACGCATGCGCCCACAAGGCCACTTCACGCAGCGGTGCAGGCGTGACGTGGTACAAGCGCTGTCGGCCGTCGTCGCCCCCTCGCCGCTCGCGAACCAGGCGTGCGTCGCGCAGCACCCGCAGGTGCCGTGAGATCGCTGGGCGACTCATGGTAAACTGCGCCGCGATGTCAGCGACGGGCGCTTCTCCACGACGCAGCTGATCGAGGATCGCGCGTCGCGTGGGATCGGCGACGGCCTGAAACGCGTCGATGCGCGGACGGAGAGGAGTCATGAATATTTAGGTAACTGATAGGTTACCGAAACGTTCATTGCGATTCGCGCCGTGTCAATGGGATTGCTCGTGTGCGCCTGGTCCCGTGTGACCGCCGTCCAATCACAGCGTCATGGCGTTTCTGAGCCTGTCCACTAGCGTTGCCGCATGCCTCAGCTCTGTACACGCGCGCTCGTGGGCGTGCTCGTGGCGATCGGGGTCACAACGACGCTGGACGCGTCTCACCTTTCCGCCTTCAGCGCGCTACCACTGTGCCTCATCGCCGCCGTGCTATGGCGTCGCGACCGATTTTCGCGCCAGGCGGTCGGAATCAAGTGGGGGCGCACGGCGGCCTACGGGTGGGCCGTGCTCTACCCGGTTGTCGTGATGACGCTGCTGGCGGTAATGGCGTTCGCGGCATCGGACGCGAGCGTCACGGCAAGTGCGTGGAGCAAAGGGTCGCGCGGTGCAGCCGTGATGGGTGGAGCGACAATCGTCGCAGCCCTGCTCACTGAAGAGGCATTCTTCCGCGGTTGGCTCTGGGCGGCGCTGATGCGTTGCGGGCTCGGCGAACGCGCTACTCTCGTGGCGAGCAGCGCAGCCTTTGCGGCCTGGCACATTTCCGCCGTCGTGCTACCGACAGGATTCGATCTACCGGCGCGTCAGGTTCCCACCTTTCTCGCCAACGCGTTCGCTCTCGGTCTCGTGTGGGGACTCATTCGCCTGCGAGCGGGATCGATCGTCGCGAGCAGCGTATGTCACGGGATATGGAACGGATTGGCGTATTCGTTCTTTGGATTCGGGACGAAGTCGGGTGCGCTTGGCATCCAGCACACGGCGGTCTCTGGGCCAGAAGTCGGCCTGGCAGGCCTCGCGCTGAATCTGCTCGCTGTCGCGCTTCTCTGGTCGCTCTGGCGGCCGAAGGCCGAGGTCCGACCGGCAATCGCAGTGATCTGATCGCTCATCCGCCCAGGCGGATCTTGAATACAGATCGGCCATTGCTCGCGATTCCATATCCAATGACAAACGGTCCCACCGGAGTGTCCGTCGTGAAGCCGAGCTCCGCGCCACTCACCCAGCCGCTTCCTATTCCAGCGACCAGATCTGGGCTGCGTGGGCGTGCATTGGCCGTCCGGCCTCCGCCCACTTCGGCGCGTGCGTAAATGGGTCCAGCGATCCGCTGCAGGAGAGCGACAGCTCCGAATGCGAACTGGTCGCCGCGACGCTCACCGACGCGCAGACCGGGGAACCCGTCGGAGCCGCCGAGCGCGAACAACGCCGCAAGGGGAGGTGTGTCACTCCAGCCTGCGGCAGCGCGGGGGCGGATGATGAAGGGTCCTCGCTCGAATCGAAGATCGAGATTCGCGTCGACGCGTCGATACTGATCGAGCCACATCGCTTCGACGGCGATTTGTGGAATTGTGTTCACATCTGGCCCCGACGGCGGCGGGGCGAACAGGCGAACCGCACGGATCATCGCGCCGAACGCGCGGTCCGCGTCAATGGTGTCGCGGGAGGTGCTCTCCGTTCGCCAAAAGTGCGCGGCCGGACCGGCGAACAAACGCCACGTCATTGGCGTCATCGTGAGACCGCCAAGGACAATCGCGTCCTTCGACGACGGCCGGCCCTGCTCGAGTCCTGCACGATCGTATAGACGAACGATCTCGCGCGACCCCGTTAGGCTTGCTGTCGGGCGTGGCAGCCACCGCGGCGGATTGGACCACGGAGGGAGGTTCGAGCGTGGATCGGGCAAAGCTACCTGGCCGAACGGTTCGCGTTCCTTTTCGCTCACCGCAACTGGAACAGGTTTATGCCGGGTGCCCTCGGCGGTCATCAAGAGCTCTTGGCGCCATTCGCTCGCCGTCATCGCCGTGCCGAGCGTCGCGCGGCCTTGTGCCACTGCGAGATTCAACGCTGCTATCCAGGCATTCAGGCCTTCGTGTCCGTCGTACATCACGCCGCCGAGCGCCACGCGCGACGGGATTGGCATCGCGACTGGAGCAAACGTCAGCGCCGCTCGGGAGCCGTCGCCCGCGGGCACGCTCGACATGGGCTCCGCACGTCGCGGGTGGAGCCAGACGCTCTCGTACAATGCCTCCTCAGCGAGGCGACGGAGGCGACGCGCGATGAAAGTCGTCTCCTGCGAGCTGCCTGCGGGCTGAAGGGCGGTTTGGGAGTTCGGCGAGGGACAATCGCGGAATGCCGCACTGGCCGCCTGATAACCCGCTTCGATCAAAGGTCCGACGCTCGATGCCTTGAATTCCAGCTGACCGAACGCATCGATGGCGGGCCGAAGAAGGAGATCCTGCGGACGCAGTGAATCGGGGGACTGCAGAAAGGCCTCGTCCACGAGATACGTGAGCATCGATGTCGGAGCGGGCTTTTCGGTAGAATCGATCATGCTCGGCCCGACGTCGATCGCCAGCAGGCGCTGCGCACCGGCTGCACGCGCAATGGAAATGGGTATGTTGTCGGAGAGACCGCCATCGAGCAGCAGACGTGCGCCGACGCGTACGGGCGCAAAGACCACTGGGATCGCGAGACTCGCTCGCACCGCCTGCGCGAGATCGCCGCCCGCGAGCACGACGGCGGATCGCGTCCGCATGTCGGTCGCGACTGCACGGAATCGGCGCGGCAAGCGGTCGAAGTCGCCGGCCGCCGCAGTATTTCCGTTGAGCAGCAGTTGGTTGAGCATGCCGTTGAGCTGTGGCTCGCGAGCGATGGGACTCAACAGACGCAGCCCGCGCCCTGCCGCACCGAGGGCGATGACCGGCGCGAAGACGCTGAGGGGCGCGCGCAGATCGCCGGAGGTCAATACGGCAATGGGCGGATAGCGTCGAAAGATCTCCGCGAGTGGCATCACGCGCGCGAGTGAATCGATTTGCCGACCCGAGAGTCCGCTCGCGTACAGCGCGCCCACGAGCGCGCCAATGCTCGTTCCAACCACCAGAGTAGGCCGCACTCCCAAGCTGTCCAGCACGCGCAGCACGCCGATATGCGCGAGTCCTCGCGCGCCACCGCCGGAGAGCACCAGTGTGACTGGTGCCGACGCCGGTGAGAGGATCCAGGAGGGGCACTCGAGACGGGCGCTCTGTGCGCTCACTTTCGACGGTGCAAGGGCGATGATCGAGAGAGCCACGACAATCCAGACGCGCGCGTATCGCGAAGTCATCGTGCTGCGGCAGAGGAGAGGAGTGGGACTTGCAGACTGCGTCCCTTGGGAATGATCTCTTTTTTGGACTGGCTCACTGGAGAAGCACCATGGCGCTCTCGGAACAACAGCGTGAGGAGCTCGAGCACCGTCTGCAAGATGAACGCGCTCGAGCGTTGCGCGTGCTGAACCGTGGGATGGCGGATCGCGCGAGCGAATCGGAGCAGGACCGGAGCGGCAATCTTTCGTCGATCCCATTCCATATGGCTGACCTTGGGACGGACACGATGCAGGAAGAGCTCGATGCGTCGAACGCGACGCGGGTGTCGGACGAGCTCGCGGAGATCGACGCGGCGCTCGAACGGTTGTACCGGAATCCGGACCAGTTCGGAATCTGTGAGGACACAGGTCGCGAGATCGCCTTCGAGCGGTTGAAGGTCATCCCATGGGCTCGAACCTGCGACGTAGCCGATCGCTGACGGACGTGAACCAACGCGGGCTCAGTGGTGCGACGCGAGCGCTGTCGCGGTCGCGGTGCCGGAGACGCCACAAGCTCTGAGCGCGTACTCCGCGAGTTGAATCGCGAGTTGACGCTCGGCGACGACGGCTGTGCCCATACCGTCCTTTTCGATGTAGGCACGCTCAGCCTCGCTGTGGGTACGCACGATTGCCTCGATGCGCGGATTGGCCTGCCTTGCGACGCGGAGAATCGCCCGCGATTGAAACGGCTCTGGCGTGGCGATCACGATGATACGAGCGCGCTCCGGGTGCGCGTGTGCGAGTACCTCGGGGCGGCTTGCATCGCCGTAGAGAACCGAGAGGCCACCTTCGCGGAGTGCCTGCACCTTTTCGAGATCCTGCTCGAGTGCGACGAAGGGCACATTCGCGCGACGCAGCATGTCTCCGACGAGACTTCCTACCCGGCCATACCCAACGATGATCGCATGATCGGCGAGCGCGTCCTCATCTACGCTGGGCGCGCTGTCGGCGTTGTCTGGGCGCGGACGTTCGAGAGCCGACGCTAGACGCGGACGCGCCTTGACCCACTGGCTCGCGCGCGCGGCCACGGCAAAGGCGCCTTCATTGAGGGTGATCGAGAGTAAGGCCCCGGCCACCACGAGACTTTGGCCTTCGCGCGGCAGCAGCCCGAGCGAGACGCCGAGTGCCGCCAAGATGAAGGAGAACTCGCCAATCTGAGCGAGACTCGCGGAGATCGTGAACGCGGTTTGCACGGGATACCGGAAGAGCAGAACGATGAAGAATGCGCCGATCGATTTGCCGACGAGGATGATCAGCACGACCGCCAGCACCTGCAGCGGTTGCCGGATCAGAATGCCCGGATCGAAGAGCATTCCCACCGCAACGAAGAAGAGAACCGAAAAGGCATCCTGGAGCGGAAGGGCTTCGGCCGCGGCCTCATGGCTCAGGCTTGAGCCATTCACGACCATTCCTGCGATGAAGGCGCCAAGCGCGAAGGACACGCCAAAGAGCACGGATGCGCCAACGGCGATGCCGATGGCCATCACGAGCACGGCGAGCGTGAACAGCTCCCGCGAGCCGGTGCGCGCGACACGCTCGAGCAACCACGGCACGGCGCGCCGGCCCACGATGAGCATGAATGCCACGAACGCGACCACCTTGGCCAGCGTGATCGTCACAGTCACCGCCAGTCCGTGGCCGCCGCTCGCTCCTGCGGCATCGGCCGCGGGCGCACCGCCTAACGGCACGACGAGCGCCGGCAGAAGTACCAGGACGATCACGGTGACGAGGTCCTCCATCACCAGCCACCCCACCGCGATGCGTCCGTCCACCGAATCGAGCATCCCGCGATCCGCGAGCGCGCGCAGCAGCACGACTGTGCTGGCTACGGAGAGGCAAAGGCCGAAAACGACTCCGGAGCCCCATGGCCATCCCCACAGGTGCGCGACGAGCGCGCCGAGCGCCGTGGCGAGCGCGATCTGCACGAGTGCGCCGGGAAGCGCGATGCGTCGGACCGCGAGAAGATCGCCGACGGAGAAATGAATGCCAACGCCGAACATGAGAAGGATGACGCCGATCTCCGACAGCTGCTGCGCCAGGCCCGTGTCGGCGACGAACCCTGGAGTAAACGGGCCAACGGCAACGCCTGCGAGCAGATAGCCAACCAGGGGCGGCATGCCGATGCGCGCCGCGGCGAGACCGAGAAGGAATGCGAGCCCCAAGCCGGCTGCGATGGTCGCAATCAGTGCCGTGTCGTGATGCATGACAATCTGGTGGAAAAACGCTTCGGAAGGACGGGTTCAGTACAGTAGCGACTCAGCTTCGATCGCCGAACTCCGTGACCCGACCGCGCGGCCGCAGCGCGGCGATGTACTGATGCGGGCCATGCTCCGCCATCGTGTACCGGGACGAGCTCCGGCTTTTCCCCGTGGCGAAGAACGACAGAAGCGAGCGAGGAATGTCGCGTAGATTCGCGAGTTGCGCCGTTGGGCTCTCCGCGCGCTGCCATTCGTTCCCGACGTAGCGATACTCGTGTCCGAGATGAACGAAGCGTCCCCACGCTGCCGCCGGCAGCGCGGGCACGATGTCGCGCACGGTGACATGCCGGAAGATCTTGTTGGCGATCACGCGCGCTGCACCTGGCAGTGGCTCGTTGATCGCCATGGGTTGGCCGAACGTATAGACGGCGCGCAGTGTGCTCGCGAGCGTCCGATGCTCCGTGCTTCCCGCGAGCGAGAGCGCAAAGAGGATTGCCATCGCGCCGCCAAGACTGTGTCCCGTGACGTACAGCGCTTCGAGCGGATGGTCGACGCTCTGCGAGGGATCGAGCAGCGACCGTCCGCGCAGTGCGTGCCCCAACTCCTGAAGGACAAGCCAGCGCGTCGCCCGCACGTTCCGGTAGAAGCCTGCATGCACGCCTGGTGCTTCACCCTCGAGCACCATGGGCTCGGATCCGGCGTCCGCGTCCGCAAGCCAATTGCCCAGATTCGCGGGCTCCGTGCCACGGTAACAGAGGACCGCCACGCGGCCGCAGCGGCTCTGCATGAGATACGCGGTGGAGAAGATGAACATCGCATCGACGGTTTGAACCACTCGCACACAGGCGGTTCCCTGCATGCCGAGCCGGCTCATCATCGTGGCGACCGTTTGGATGTCGGAGTACGCGTATCCCGCACATGTGCCGAGGACGTGCGCTACGACGGCGTCGCGTTCCGCGGACTCGACCCTATGCGCCTCGCGGAGGCGCTCGACGAGGCCATCGTAGATCGGGAAGGGCGCACCGCATGGGCCGGCCTGCAGTCGATCGAGATTCATGCTGTGCTCTTTCGGTCTAACGGTCAGGCGCCGTCGTGACCTTCCGTGTCTCGAGCGCCGGGGCAGGAGGCAGTCCCGTCACCTTGAGAATCTCCTGCTCGTCGAGCGTTTCGCGCGAGAGCAGCGCTTCGGCGAGCGCATCCAGCTGTTGGCGATGTTGCTGGAGCAGCCGCTTTGCTTCGTCGTGGCTGCCACCGATGATCTTCTGCACTTCTTCGTCGATGGCACGAGCGGTCTCCTCACTGAAGGACTTCGGGCCGCCGAAGCCATCGAGGCTCTGCAGATATGGATTCTCCCGGGGCGCGAGCTGAACCATACCCAACCGATCGCTCATGCCCCAGCGCGTCACCATGTTGCGGGCGAGATTGGTCGCCTGCTCGATGTCGTTCTGCGCGCCTGTGGTCTTCGTGCCATACACAATTTCTTCGGCCGCGCGGCCACCGAGCATGCCCACGATTCGCGCGCGCAAGTACGCTTCCGGATAGTTGTACCGGTCGCTGTCCGGTCGCTGGTAGGTGACGCCTAACGCCTGACCGCGCGGGACGATCGTGACGCGATGCACGGGGTCGGCGCCAGGTACTACGAGCCCGAGTATGGCGTGGCCACCCTCGTGATACGCGATCCGCTCGCGATCCTGGCGGCTCAAGAGCAACGCGCGTTCGGGACCAAGCACGATCTTCTCGAGCGCGTCGAGAAAATCCTTGTGGTGGACGTCGTTTTGCTCGCGCCGGGCGGCGAGCAGCGCCGCCTCGTTGACGAGGTTCTTCAAGTCGGCGCCGGAGAGACCGGGCGTCGCGGCCGCGAGCTCGCCAAGATTCACGTCCGCGGCGAGTGGCACCCGGCGCACGTGGACGGCGAGAATCGCCTCGCGGCCTTTGCGATCCGGGAGGTTGACGACCACGCGACGGTCGAAGCGTCCGGGCCGCAGCAGCGCCTTATCGAGCGTGTCGGGCTGGTTCGTCGCCGCGAGCACGATGATCCCTTCGCGGCTCGAGAAGCCGTCCATCTCCGTGAGAATCTGGTTCAGCGTCTGTTCCTGCTCGCTGTTGCTTCCGATCGCCATCTGACCGCGAGCGCGGCCGATGGAATCCAACTCGTCGATGAAGATGATGGCCGGTGCATTCTCACGAGCATTCTTGAAGAGATCGCGCACGCGTGCCGCACCAACACCAACGATCATCTCCACGAACTCGGAGCCGCTCATCGAGAAGAAGGGGACGCCCGCCTCGCCCGCCACCGCGCGCGCGAGCAGTGTTTTACCGGTACCGGGTGCGCCAATGAGCAGCACGCCTTTGGGCGCGGTGCCACCGAGGCGTGTGTACTTCTGTGGATCGCGGAGAAAATCCACGATCTCGACGAGCTCATTCTCTGCTTCGTCGATGCCCGCCACATCCTCGAAGGTGACTTTCCCGTCGACTTGCTGATCGAAGCGGCGCGCGCGGCTCTTTCCAAGGCCACCGAGCATCCCACCGCCCATTCCGCCCGCCTTTGATGCGCGGCGAAAGATCCATACGTAGAAGCCGATGATCAGAATCGCCGGCCCGAAGCCGAAGAGAAACGTCGTCAGCGCGTTACCGCCTTCGTCGATCGGCTCGGCGCTGATTTCGACGCCATGATCGATGAGCAGTGTCTCGAAGCCGGGATCGACGAACGACGGCAGCGTCGTCGCGAACGTCGTGAGCGCCTTCGGCTTCGTGCGCGACGCGCTGTCCGGTGCCGCGGGATATGTGACGGGCTTGATGAAGTGGCCCGTGATGCTCTCGCCGCGGCTGTAGATCTCTCGGACGTTGCGGCTCGCGACTTCCTGCTTGAACAGCGTGTACGGCACCTTCACCGGCGACCCTGCGCTCGGAAAGAAGACGCGCACCAGGATGAAGTTCGCGATCAGGATCAAGAAGAAGGTGAGCCACGTGCGGCGCGGAGGCATCCCCGGCTGCGGCGCGCCCTTCTTGCCGGGTGTACCGGGGCCAGTGCCCGATGGCCGAGCACGGTCGCCGCGCGCGATGCCGCTGCTGCTTCGATTTTGTTCGGTCTGCTGTTTGGCCATTCGTCTGCGATCTCCGTCTGCTCGACGCTCTAGAAGAATAGCCGATGTGTAGAACACCTCCGCGCGAATCACGGCAAACCGTATTCGAGCGTGGGAATCACGTCAAGCAAAAAGTCCGACTACACTTCCACGTAGGCTTTCGATGCGGGACGGACCGGGAAGCACGGATCGGAGGGACTGGATCATGGGATCGACGACACACGACATCTTCGGGGATGAGACGGGCGCTGCGCCCGCAACGCCGGGCACGTATGGCGAGGCACCGCGTGGCTACCGACTGCCGGAGTCGACGCGCATCGGCGCCGTGAAGCTGCAAGTGGCGGATGTCGCGCGCTCGACCGCGTACTACGAGGGCACGCTCGGTCTTCGGGTCGTGCGGCGCGACCGCGCGCGAGTGGCGCTGGCGGCGAACCACGATGACGCGCCACTCGTCGTGCTCGAGGAACATGCCGGGGCGCGGCCCGCCCCCCGACGGGGACGCCTAGGCCTCTACCATTTTGCGATCCTCCTGCCCGATCGCCCCTCGTTAGGCCGCTTCATGCGCCATCTCGGCGAGATCGGCGCACGTGCGGGCGCCTCGGACCATCTGGTGAGCGAAGCCTTCTATCTCCAGGATCCCGACAACCTCGGCATCGAGGTGTATGCCGATCGGCCGCGTGCCACCTGGCGACGGGTTGGCCGGGAGCTGATGATGGCGACAGACCCCATCGATGCCGCCGGCCTCTCGCAAGCGGCGGGAGACGAACGCTGGCGTGGGATGCCGGCGGGAACGACGATCGGCCACGTCCATCTGCATGTCGGCGACATCGAGGCCGGATCCGCATTCTTCTCGAATGCATTGGGCTTCGACCGGATGGTGTGGCATTACCCGGGTGCGCTGTTCCTGGGCGCGGGCGGCTATCACCATCATGTCGGCACGAACACGTGGGCTGGCCCGGACGCGACAGCGGCCGCCGCCGACGAGGCGCGCCTTCTCGAGTGGACGATCCAACTGCCGGACGCGGCGAGTGTCGCGGAGGCCGCGGACAGCCTCGAGCGCGCCGGTTATCCAGTGGAGCGCGACGGGGACGAGAGCGCAGCTGAGATCGTGACGCGAGATCCGTGGGGAACGCCGATTCGGCTCATCGGGACCGCGGCTGCCGTGCGGCGCCCGTGAGCGCGAGGGATGTGCGGCTTATTTGCCGCGCACGCTGGTTGATGAGGCAGGAAGGCACGAATCCAGCGGTGCAGGTAATGAATGCCACACATACCTCGAGGTCTCATGCGCGCCATTGTCAAGCTCGCAGCCCTTGGCGCGATGGTGCCGCTCGCTGCGTGCATCGCCCGTCCGACGAAGGTCACGACCACGTGGGTCGCGCCGAACAGCACCATCACCCCATTCAAGAAAACGCTGGTCGTATTCCTCAACAACGACACTGAGCTGCGCCGGCGCATCGAGGATCGACTCGCGCGAGCGCTGCCGAACGCGGTCGCTTCGTACCGACTGGTGCCATACGAGCGGTTCTCCGACGTGGCAGGAGTACGAACGGACCTGTCCACGGAGGGATTCGACGGCGCGGTCGTGATGCGTCTGCTGAGTGTCGAGCCGCGGTCAGGCAGTCCGCAGCCGTCGACGAATACTCCGGCCGAAGACCTGGTGGAATACCTGCGGCAGGGTCCGCGGAACGCGCTTCAACCGGGGCGAGGCGAAACGGTCATCACCGCAGAGACTCGAGTGTATTCGATGGCGAGCGGCCCGCCGCTGTGGGTCGGGCGCAGTGAGAGCTTCAATCCAGTGTCCCTGACCGAGTTGGTGGACATGATCGTCGATGCCGCCAGCGAGGAGGTTCGCCGTCAGACGCGACTGTTCTAGCCTGGCAGCGCGAAGAGGCGTTTCGAACCGGGTGGCTTTCTTGCAGTGCGTCTGCGCGAGACCGGGCTGAAGGAGAACCCCAGGAGTGACTCGCCGGTCGCAACATGTGCCGAGATGCTCATGACCGAATCGCCGACGGCGGCACCGGGTGACGCGGTTGGTTCGAACGCTGGTAGCTGGGTGGTCGCGCGCGTGGGGGCCAGCGGCTTTCGGACTGAGATCACTGCTGGCAGCCACCAGCTCGTCGCCGACGAGCCGGTGGCGCTCGGCGGTACCGATACGGGTCCGACGCCGTATGGGATCCTGCTCGGGGCATTGAGCAGCTGCATGGCGATCACGCTGCGCATGTACGCCGACCGGAAAAAATGGCCGCTCGAGAGCGTCGCGGTGCAGCTCCGTACGGCGCGGAGCCATGAGCGCGACTGTGAGGACTGTGAGACCCAGAAGGTCGGCGTCGGCCGGATCGAGCGCCGGGTCGATCTCGTCGGTCCGCTCTCGGATGAGCAGCGCCGCCGGCTGATGGACATCGCTGATCGATGTCCGGTGAAGCAGTCGCTCGAGCGGGGCATCCAGGTGGTGAACGCGGGGTGAGGTGGCTTCGGGTGGGGGAGGGGCGGCCGTCCACTGGGAAGGGCCCCTCTTGACGCGGTAGAACTTTCGTTTATGGTCAAGCCACTCTCAGATGCTATGATGCTCGGGGCGCCGATATCGGCAGTTGGTCGCCCATGTCTCGAGTGGAGCGAATCGCGAACCCGGCTGGGAGGCGTACGGCTTGCCGTCCGCCTTGTCGCCGGTTCTTTTTTGGTCCTGCTGGTTTGTTCGTCGATTTGTCGCGAGCCTGCCGCCTAACGAGCTGAATCGTTCAGGGGCCTTCGATATCTGGCGCGCGTAGCTCACTCACACTGGAGACCGGACAATGCCCTCGCTCTGCTTCTGTTCCCGCGCACTCGGCACGCTGCTCGTGGCCGGTCTGGTCGGCTGTATTACGCCGCCGCCCGCCTTTGAGAGTGGTCCCACGCCATCCGGCGCGGTCGTCCGGCAGTCCGGCAAGGCCGCGGACTCCTCTGGCCGGCACGAGTACGTTGCCAACGGAAGTGTCGCGGCGGACGGTGAGCTGGCCTCGCGGGCGCCCGAACGCCTCTGGTGGACGGCACCCAATGCGCTCGAAGCCATCGAGCGTGTGCAGCCCACGGTTCTCACGAACCTCGGACGGCCGATCCCGATCGTTTTGGACGGCAAGGTCTGCGAGTCGCAGGACTGCCTGAAGAAGGTCAAAGCCTCCTCCGTCGCCGGCGTGTATCTGCTCTCGTTCCAGTACGCTCAATACCGGTTCGGTGTAGGTAGCGCCGCGCTCGAGGTCAGAACGCGCTGATTGGCGCACCGAGAACACGGGGCCGCGGGGAAACATCTGCCGGCCTCGGAGCGACCCCGCGACGGGTGCCCCCCACGTCGCGGGGTCGCTCTGCGTCTGGACACGCGCTCGATCCCTGGCGTATCCGTCGACACCCGTACCATCTTCGAGTCGTGCTTTCGGTTCGGAAGGAGCGCTCTGGCGCTAGTCAAATGACATCGCGACGCCCGGCGCGATCGGTGGGGACGCGGCGGCTTCGGCTGACGTCCTTGGTCGTGGTGCTCGCGACGGCGGGCTGCTATCACTACGAGGTCGTGCCGCTCGCGGAGCTGCATCCCGGAATGGAGGTGCGCACCCGTCTCTCCGGCGACGCCGTCGAACGGGCTCGCCGCAACAGCGACACGCCAGCCGGAATGCTCGATGGTTTCACCATTCGCGGGCAGGTCGCTCGCGTGAGCGCGGACAGCCTGCAGCTGACCATTCCAACGGCCGTTTCCGACGGCGGCTATCGCTCCAGCGTGTTGACGCAGGATATCCTGCTCCCAAACGCGGACGTGGTGGGCGTCGAAGTTCGCGAAGTGGACAAGCTGAAGACCGGCCTTGTGACCGCTGGTGTCGGCATTGCCGCGTTCTTCATCGTGCGGCAGGCGCAGGGCGGTGGTCAGGCTTTGGGCAAGCCTCCTGGCGGCGGCGGGCCGCCCGAGAACCGCGTGCCGATCGGGTTCAGCATACCTCTGCCGTAGCGCACTGCGCCGGCGCATGGCGCGGTATGCCTCGGCGCGCGCCTACCGCTGATGCCGCTGGCGAAGCCAGCGTGCATCGATATTGCGAGGGGGCGTGCAGCCGGGCTTGCCGCGCGCTCGCGTGGCATCGCGAGGCAGCGCTTGGCGCCTCCACCACGTACCCCCAGACATGTTCATCTCCGATTTCGCCATCAAGCGGCCGATCATCACCATCGTCACGATGATGGCGCTGGTGGTGTTTGGGCTGTTTGCTCTCTTTCGTCTCGACGTCGACGAGTTCCCCAACATTGCGGCGCCGATCATCTTTGTGGGCCTGCCGTACCCCGGCGCCTCGCCGCAGCAGGTCGAGAGCGAAGTGGTAGAGCGGATCGAAGAGGCGGTGAACTCCATTACGGGCGTCGACCAGATCAGCTCCTCATCGCTGGATGGCTTCGCGCAGATCGTGGTGCAGTTCGTCTTCACCAAGAACCCCGATCAGGCCGCGCAGGACATTCGCGATGCCATCTCGGGTATCCGTGCCGATCTGCCGCCGGAGATGGAAGATCCGATCATCAAGAAGTTCGATCCGAACGACCAGCCCATCGTCTCGCTGACGCTTTCGTCCACGGCGCTCACGCCTGGCGATCTCACGATTCTGGCGGATCCGGGCATCACGAAGGAATTGCGAGGAATCAACGGCGTTGCGCAGGTGACGGTCGTCGGCGGCTTGAATCGCGAGATTGCCGTCGACATCAAGCCGCGTGAGCTGCAGGCGGCGGGCATCACGGTGTCGCAGGTCGTGCAGGCACTTCAAGCGCAGAACCTCGCCGTGCCCGTCGGGCGCATCAACGGACCACTCGAGGAACAAACCATTCGGCTGCGCGGACGGCTGGAGCGCCCGACCGATTTCGAGAACGTCGCGATCGTTGCGCGCGGTGGACAGCTCATCCGTCTCGGGCAGGTTGCGACCGTGCAGGACCGTCCCTCGGAGCAACGCTCGCTGAGTCTGTTCAACGGACGTGAAGCGGTAGGGCTCGACATCACGAAGACCCGCGAGGTGAGCACGACTCGTGTCGCCGACGATATCAAGGCCAGTGTGGCGCAATTGCAGAAGACATTGCCGCGCGGCGTTCGGCTGGACGTCGTGCGCGATGCCGGCGAGCGCGTGAGCAACTCCGTGCGCAACGTCGAGGAAGCACTGGTGGAGGGCGCGCTGCTCACGGTGCTCGTCGTCTTCCTGTTCCTGAATTCCTGGCGTTCGACAGTGATCACCGGACTGGCGTTGCCGGTCTCCGCGATCTCGGCCTTCATCGCCGTGCTGGTGATGGGATTCACCTTGAATACGATGTCGCTGCTCGGCTTGTCGCTCGCCATCGGCATTCTGATCGACGATGCGATCGTGGTGCGTGAGAACATCGTGCGACACATCGAGATGGGCGAGGATCACATCACCGCTTCGCACAAGGGGACCGACGAGATCGGCCTCGCGGTGACGGCGACGACGTTCTCGATCGTCGCGGTGTTCGTGCCAGTCGGCTTCATGAGCGGGCTCGCCGGACAGTGGTTCCGACCGTTCGCGCTCACGATCGCCTGCGCCGTGCTCGTGTCCCTCTTCGTGTCGTTCTCGCTCGATCCGATGTTGTCCGCGTATTGGCCCGACCCGCAGACGGAAGGACACGAGCGCAGAAATCCAATCGCGCGCACGCTCGATCGCTTCAACACGTGGTTCGACCATCAGGCGGACCGCTACAAGGGCGTCATCGCCTGGGCCCTCGACCATCGCTGGTGGATGATCGGAATTGCGGCGGCAACCTTCATCCTCGCGATCGTGCTGCAGGTGAAGTTCGGGGGCTTCGGTTTCTCGCCTGACAGCGATCGCTCGGAGATCACGATAGCGCTGGAGACACCCGCCGGCTCGAGCCTGGACTACACGCGGTTGAAGACGCTCGAGGTCGAGGGGATCGTGCGCGCGCGTCCGGAGGTCGCCTATACCTACTCGGCGATCGGCTCGGCGACTGGCTCGGGAGAAGTCGACAACGCGAACATCTACGTTCGCCTCGTTCCCAAGCGCGATCGCAGGCTCAACCAGAATCAGGTCGCGAACTCGTTGCGCCCGCGGCTCGCGCAGCTGGGCGGTGTCACGGCGTACGTCTACAACGCGGGATTCGGCGGCAATCAGAAGCAGATTCAGGTGCAAGTGCAGGGTGACGACGAGCGTGCACTGCAGCAGGCGGCCGATCAGATCATGGCCACTGTGCGCACCGTGCCCGGTGCAGCAGACGTGGGTCTCTCTACCAAGGGGCAGCGACCTGAGCTCACGATCGACGTCAATCGGGCACTCGCCACGTCCATGGGTTTGACCGTGGGACAGATTGCGCAGTCACTGCGTCCTGCCTTCGCAGGCATCAAGGCAGGAGACTGGCTGGACCCGACTGGCAAGACACGCGACGTGACCGTCCGGCTCGCGGCCGAGTCGAGACAGAACCCATCGGATGTGTCGCAGCTTCCGCTCGCGATTCAGGGAACGCCCGTGACCACATCGAACGGTGGCGACGCGAACGGCGCATCGGGGCCGGGACCTTCCACCCTTCCGCTGGGTCAAGTCGCGAAGGTGTCGACCTCGCTCGCGCCTGCCAAGATCGACCACCTCAATCGAAACCGCGTGATCACCGTTGGTGCGAACACGGTGGGTCGTTCGCTCGGCGAAGTGTCGAGTGCTGTCAACGCGAAGATCGCGCAGATCCGCCTGCCCGCAGGCGTCCGTCTCACGCAGGGTGGCCAGGTGAAGGATCAGGCCACCGTGTTCGGCAGCATCTTTGCCTCGCTCGGCGTGGCAATCATGCTCATGTATCTCATTCTCGTCGTTCAGTTCGGGTCGTTCCTCGATCCGCTGGCGATCCTCGTGTCGTTGCCGTTGTCGCTCATCGGTGTCGTCGTCGCGCTCCTGATCACGGGTGACACGCTGAACATCATGAGCCTCATCGGCATCATGATGCTGATGGGCATCGTGGCGAAGAATGCGATCCTACTCATCGACTTTGCGAAGTGGGCCATCCACGACCGCGGTCTCACGCCGCGCGACGCGCTCATCGAGGCGGGGCGACTTCGACTTCGACCGATCATGATGACGACCCTGGCACTGATCGCCGGTATGATCCCCGTCGCGCTTGGCATCGGCGAGGGCGCCGATTTCCGCGCACCACTCGGCCGAGCGGTAATCGGCGGCGTGATCGCGTCGACGGTGCTCACCCTGGTGGTGATTCCGACCGTCTACGAGATCTTCGAGGAGTGGCGGTCGGCGTTTCTGCGGAGGTTCGGCGGGCGGACGGTGCATGCGACGCCTGGTGCGCACGGTGTACCGGCTCCGAGTACGGGCGACTGATGTTCGGGAATTCTGGGTCGTCTTCGCGCACCCGGTCGCAAAGTTTTGATCACGGATTAGCCGGATTTTTCCGGATGAACCCTGATCGCTCCGAGAACTATCTGAACTCCTTGTGCTTGATCGTTTCTTGGAGCTGCGGGGTGGGTTGCGATGCGCCTTACTAAGATCCTGGTCGGGAAAGATCAAAAACCCTACTTGAAACGCAGAGGTCGCGGAGGGTCGCAGAGGACGGCACGAGCGTGAAAGGCCCTGCTGTAAGGTGTTTTACTCTGCGATCCACTGCGTCCTCTGCGTTTCAAAAGGTCTTCAATGCTGGCCTTGAAAAGGACCAGACCCGCTCACCGCGTGCCCGCCCCGCAGCACAAAGAGAACAACCCGTTCATTCGGGAGAGCAATGACGGGCGAAGAGCCCAGCAGCGTGCCTCAGCTCCGCCACGGTGCCCCATCTGTCTCACGGAGCGATTCGGCAGTTTCAGGGTCATCCGGGCAATCCCTGATCAAAGCTGTTGCGACCGGCGCAATCCAAGCTAGAGAATGAGCGCTGGTGTGATCTCCGAAACGCGACTGCATCCGGAGAGCGCCATTGCCAGATCGAGCTCGGCCCTCACGTGCTCCAGCACGGCGGCGACACCATCTGCCCCATCGAGCGTGAGACCCCACAGCACCGGCCGCCCGATCATGACCGCTCGCGCGCCGAGCGCCAGCGCTTTGAGCACGTCGGTTCCACGACGAACGCCGCCGTCGAGTAGGATCTCCGCGCGGCCGGCGACGGCGTCGACCACGCGAGGGAGAACGGTGACCGCCGCGGGAACACCATCGAGCTGCCGTGCACCGTGATTGGAGACGACGACGGCAGCCGCTCCGTGCTCTACCGCCAGCGCGGCGTCGTCGGGCGCGAGGACACCCTTCACCACGACGGGAAGCGGCGAAACGCTGCGCAACCAATCCACGTCGCTCCACGTGAGGTTCGCGTCCCACATGGCTGCGATGTAGCGCGCGAGCGCCGATTCGGCGGCCTCCGCGCCCTCATGATGACTTTCCGCATGCGATGGAGGAAAGTTGTCCATTCCCAGGTGCGCTGGCAGCCGGAGGCGATTTCGACGATCGCGCTCACGGTGTCCGGCCAGCGGCGTGTCCACCGTTAGGCACAGCGCCTCGTATCCGGCCGCAGCCGCGCGGAGCACGAGATCCCGCGTGATCTCCTTGTCGCGATAGACGTACAACTGGAACCAGCGCCGGCCTCCCGCCGCCTGGGCAATGGCTTCGAGACTTCGGTTCGACACCGTGCTCGCGACGAAGATCGTTTCGGCGGCCGCGGTGGCACGTGCCGTCGCCAGCTCGGCGTCGGCGTGGCAAAGGCCATGGAACGCCATGGGTGGGACCAGCACCGGCATGGACACTCGTGTGCCCAGGACGGTCGTAGAGAGGTCGCGGACGCCAACGCCACGCAACATGCGCGGCAGGAGCTGAAGACGCGACCAGGCCTCGCGATTCTCGCGAAGCGTCCATTCGTCGCCCGCACCGCCGGCGATGTAATCGAAGAGCATCGGCTCGAGGCACTCGCGCGCGCGCGCCTCGAGGCTCTCGAGATTCAGGATCTCGAGCACGATGCGCTAACCACCATCCGTGTTGCCGACTGGCTCGTCCTCGAACATCATCGGCGGCTGCGCGACGTCGATGCCGGCGGCGGTGAGCCACATCTCGAGAAGCTCGGCGAGATCTTCGCGCTTGTCCGATGACAGCCGGCGCAGCCCGTCCATCAACTGGACCTGCACCGTGGTCGGCGCGTCTTTCAGCATCGCTTCGCCTTCCGGTGTGAGTGCGATGCGGATGCGTCGCTTGTCCGCTGCGACCGACGTGCGCGACACAAACCCGCGATCCACCAGGCGCCTCACGACTACCGATACGGAGCTCTGGTGCGTGGCGGTGCGGTCCGCCAGCTCGTTCAGTGAGTCAGCCGGCTTGTCGGCGAGCTGTTGCAGCACGAAGAGCTGCGCCAGGCTGATTCCCATCCGCAGCTCGATGGCGCGGGTGTTGATGCGCAACGCCCGCACGATGTTGCGGACGGCGTTCATCGATCTCGCGATCGATTCCGAGCTTTCCAGTGACGTCACCGACACGGCCATCGCGGGTTCAGAGTCATTGTTGGGCGGTAGCGACCTTGTTCGCCGGCCGCTTCAGCTTCGAGTCGTACCAGTCCAGAATGCGACGATGATAGTCGAGCACGTCCGCGGCGGTGGCATTACCGCCGCCATGGCCACCCGCCATGTAGTTGACCCAGATACACTCCTTTCCGAGCCGTCGCATCGCGTAGTACATCTCGCGGGTGTTGTCCGCCGGCACGTTCGAGTCCAGATCGCCAGTGATCAACATCAGCGGTGTCTCGATGCGATCGGCGAACATGATGGCGGAATGCTGCACGTACTTCTGCGGCTGCTGCCAGAGCGTTGCACCGAGGCGGTCCTGGCTCTTCTCGGCCGCGTGGACGTTGCGTACGCCAAGCCGCGGACTGTCCGTGTAGAAGCTGATGATGTCGACCTTGCCGGAGATGTTGATCGCGGCCTTGAAGCGATTGGTCTGCGTGACGAGCAGGTTGGTCGCGTAGCCGCCGTAACTCGTGCCATGCACGCCGAGCCGCGACGAATCCGCGACGCCCATCTCGATGAGCTTGTTCGCCGCGGCCGTCACACCCTTGATCCAGGCTTCGCCCGGATAGCCGATGTCGAAATCGACTGACGGCTTCACGACGACGTACCCGTTGGCGGTGAGCACATTGGCGGTCGCGTCGAACGCGTCGTCGAAGAACTCTTCGTACGGGTTGAACACCGTGGGATACGTCTTTCCCTTCTCGTACCCGACCGGGTAGTAGACGACGCCGTATTTCCGGTGACCGTCGACGTCGAGGTAGTTGATGAGCTCCGTGGGGCCGAACGACTTGGCGGCGAGCTGCGGATTGGTGTGCACGATGGCGCGGAGATTCTTGAGATCCGCGTCGGCGGCATACACATCGGCTGGGCGATTGCCCTGGGCGACGTTCAAGACGAGCGTCTTGCCGTCCTTCGAAACACGCAGCGCGGTATAGAAACGGCCGTCCCGCGCGAGCTCACGCGCCTGCTTGGTATCGCGATCGTAGCGCAACACGCCGCGCTCCCATTTGCTGCGTGAGGCGAACGTGAAGTAGAGATGCTTGCCGTCTTGCGTCCACGTCGCGGCCGTGATGCGCGGGCTCGTCGGCTGGGAGTCGCTCGGCACGATCAATTCCTTCGCGCCGCTGGCGACGTCGAGCAGCCAATAGCCCTCCTTGTTCGACAAGAGCAGCGCATCGTTCGCCGGGCTGTATCGCACGACGGTGAAGCGCTCCTTCTCGCGACGTTCGCGTGCTTCCTTCGACGTATCGGCCGCGGCGTCGCGACGGGTATCACCAGCCTTCACTTCGGCGGGGCCGGCGACGAATCGTCCGATAGTGTCGCCGAGGGCCGCGACGTACACCCGTCCTTCCTTTCCGTAGGCATAGTGCGCCGCGTCCTCCGACCAGACCAACGTGACGCCTTTGAGCGTCGGCAGCAGCGTGCGCGTGACACCGGCGGAGGTACGCGCCATCAGCTTCGTCTCGGTGCCGCGAATGACATCGTAGTCCGTCTTCTTGGTGATGTCTTCGCTGTATGTCACCACGCTGCCGTCACGCGCGACGTCGTACGAGGCGATCATCGTTTCCGGCACGAGCTCCGTGCTCTGTCCGGTCTTCACGTCGAGCGCAACGAGGCTGCGCAAGTTGCCAACGCGGCGCAGCGCGTCCCACGTGAGGAAGGGATCCTTTGTCGACTGAACGAACACCGGCCCCTTCGTCATCACGGTGAACGAGTCCTGAATCGCCTTGCGCACCGCAAAGGACCGCAGTGCGACGAGCAAGCGGCCGTCAGGCATCCACCGCACGTCGCTGTTCTCTGCTACGTACTTGCCAGCCGGGACGCGCCCCGTGGTGACCTTGCCCGTGCTACGCTCCCACACTACCGGCTCCAGGTTTCCCGTCTTGGGATCGACGACGAGCAGCGCGAGACGGCTGGCATCGTCCGACCACTGCATGTCACGCACGTTGCGCTTGTCGGAGAACACGGGCCGGGCGGTACCGGTGCGCGTGTCGATGACCCAGGTCTGGAGCGCATTCGGGCGCACGTAGGTGGGATCGCCATCGCGCCCGTAGTCGATCCCCAGACCATCGCGACGCGCGCCTGACGTTGCCGCGAGCCACTGGCCGTCCGCGCTCAGATCATGGACGGTGTAGCTCACGACGTCGAGCACGTCCTCGGCCGTGAACGTCGGTCCGGCCGAGGCCCGCGGCGATGCAGCGCCCACGACCGCGGCGGTGGCGCGACCACTCTGCGCGGATTGCGCAACGAGCCGCTCAGGAGACGCGGCGACAACGGCGACGACAACGAGCGCTGAGGCGAGCGCGATCGACGAGAAGGACTGACGCATGGGGGCCGCTATCGAAAAGTGACCTGGGAGGCGGAGCTCGACGCGCACAGCGGTGGCGAGTCGACGGCGCTTAATGTGAGTTCCGTTTCGGCGAGCCGCCAGGGCAACCCCCTTGCTTCTCAGCGCACGAGCGCCCTCATCGCGAGCGAGGTGGTCGGCCCGAAGATGCTGGATGGCGTGATGGGCTCGAGGACACGCTGCCGCAAGCGCGCCAGCCGGCTCCGTCGCTCGAGGCGACGCTTGGACGTGCGCGGCAGCTCGGTCGCGGTCATCGCGGCGCCATACTCCAGCGCCGCCGCGAGAAGCCGCAGCCCCGCGCGCGATTTGACCATGTGCTGCTTCGCGACGACGTAGCCAGCTCCCAGGAGCGAGGCATAGAGCAACTGCGTGCTCACACCGGCGATCAGCTCGGCACGGGGAGAAAGCTCCCAGCCGAGGCGGTCTGCGAATGCGGAAACCTGTTTGTCCCAACGCACGACTCGTGGCCGGCGATGCGTGGGGAGACGCGGTAAGACGACGCGCTCGGCGGCGGTCATCGCTGCTCCACCGATGAGGCCGGCGACCGCGCCACGAAGGGCGCTATCGAGCACAGATGGCTTCTTTTTCCGATTACGAGATTTCATGGATCGATCCAGTTGGGAATGTGCGGCACACGCTATTGCACGGTGCGTGCGCGACCGCCGCGTCTCACGTGATCGACCGCGGAGGGTTGAGCGGCCGTTGCTCTGTCGCCAACTTCGCCGGGTTGTCAGGTCTTGCGCGTCCTCTTCCACTCGCTCCGGACTCACATGCGCCGTTGCTCGTTCCTCCCGGTACTCCTGCTTACCGTCGCCACTTCATGTGCCAGCGCTCCCGCCTCATCCGGTACGGGCATGGCGAGCACGTCTGCCCAGGCGCGCTCTGCTCGCGGCAGCCTCGTGATCGTGGGTGGCGGGCCGCGATCGGAGGCGGTGATGCAGAAGTTCGTGCAGCTCGCTGGCGGCTCAGCGCGTGCCCGAGTGATCGTGTTCCCGATGGCGTCGTCGCTCGCTGAGACAGGGCCCGAATCTGTCGAGTCGTTTCGACGCATGGGCGTCACCGCGTGGAGCGCGAATCTCTCTCGTGACGACGCGATGCGTCCGGAGACCGCACGCGGTCTCGATAGCGCGACGGGGATCTGGTTTCCCGGCGGAGATCAGGCGCGCATCACCGCCGTGCTCGTGGGAACGCCGGTCGAGCGCGCCATTCGCGCCCGATATGAGGCCGGAGCGGTAGTGGGCGGGACGTCGGCGGGAGCGGCGGTCATGTCGACTCCTATGCTCACTGGCGACGAACGACATCCCGGTGGTGCTCGGCCCGACACGACGCAGAGCTTCATCACGATCGCGCGCGACAACGTCGTGGTCACTCAGGGGCTGGGGCTCGCCGACGGTGCGATCATCGACCAGCATTTTCTCCGGCGCCGCCGGCACAATCGCCTGATCAGCCTGGTGCTCGAGCATCCAGAGCTTGTCGGCGTCGGCATCGATGAGTCGACGGCGCTCGTGATCGAGCCTGGTCAGCCATGGCGCGTTCTTGGCGCGAGCGCGGTGGTGGTCTACGATGCACGACGCAGCCGAGTGACGCCGGGCGCACAGACGCTCGGCGCGACGGACATCCGGATGCATGTGTTGCCGGCAGGCAGCCAGTTCGATCCGCGGACGGGGAGCGGGGAGCTACCTTAGGAGTTAGGGGTTAGGGGCGAGGAGCTAGGGGCGCGGGATTCCCAACCCTTTGCTCGATGAATGTGTCTCCAAAGGCATGACATACACTCTCCGCCTCCGCGCCGCGCTGCGGCTGTTCGCTGTTCTTTCGCTTCCCGTCGCGCTGGTGTTGCCGGCCAGTGCCCAGAGCCAATCGCTTCGCGACCGCATCGCGCAACGGCGCGACGGCACCGTGGGCATCAGCTACGCCGCCCGCAGCGGCGTATGTGGCGACGGTCGCTCCATGATCGGCGATGCCGAAGGGCCTGACGGCTTCACGATGTATCTCCTCGGCGAGAACAGCATCATGACCGGCACGTTCCAGGGCAACGTGCGGGACCAGTGCGTCGCCGGACCGGTGCGCGTGCTCCTCACGCTTCGAGACGGAGAACTCGTGCGGGTTGTGCCCAGCGTGGGCGGAAAGGATTGGCAGACCGCACCCTCGCTGGATCTCGGCACGGTAGATCCGGGTCAAGCCGCAACGTATATGCTTGCGGCGGCGGCCACGCTACCGGAGCGGTCCGCGCGGGACGCCATGCTGGCGGCGTCCATTGCCGACGGCGTGCGCGTTGCAACGCCACTCGCGCGCATGGCACGTACACGGTCGCTGCCTTCCTATGTACGCGAAGGTGCGCTGCGCTGGACGACGCGGGCCGCGGAGCGGGAAGGCGACCGCGCCGCGATGGAGGAGGTGCGGGCGATCGCGGGTGACGAGGACGATGCGACGGCCGTGCGCGAGCGCGCGATCCGCAGCTTGAATGGACGCGCCGACGAGAGCTTTTTGCGCCAGCTCTACGGCAAGACGGCGAATCGCACGCTCCAGGAGCGAATCATTCGCACGGTGGGCGAAGGCGGAAGCACGGAGAGCCGTAACTGGCTCCGGACCGTCGCCGAGTCGTCGCGTGACGCGGCAGAATTGCGAGAGCGCGCCGTGCGCGTGCTCGCGGAAGAGTGGGCCGACTACGCATTTCTGCGCGAGCTGTACTCTCGAGGTGGAGAAATCGCTCCCCGTGAGCGCATCATCCGCGTGCTCGGCGAGGGCGGGCGTGCGGACGACATGCGCTGGCTGCGCGGGATCGCGGCGAAATCAGATGAGCCCACGGCGCTTCGGGAGCGCGCGCTGCGCGTGTTGACCGAGATCGGTCTGCCGACGCGCGAGCTCGCGGCGCTCTACGATTCGGTGGGCGTCCGTTCCCTTCGGGAACGCACGATCAATCTCCTCGCCGAGCGCGGTGACAAGACGGCGATCGACAAGTTGAATGCCATCGCGCGCGACGACGACGATTCCGATCTGCGACGTCGAGCGTTGCGCAAGCTGCTGGAATTGAAGGGCAGCTAGGAAGAGCGCACCACCTCGATTTCCCGCGTGGACACGACGGGTGTTTCACCGCGCGGCGTGACACTCACGCGGATGCGATAGCGGCCGGGCTGCAAGCGTGAGAGGTCGACGGCCACGCCGCGCGACGCGATACCGGTTCCGCGGTTCGGTACTTCCTGCCACTGCACGCTGAGTGGAGCACCGCGTGTCGTGAGCCGAATGGTCTCCGCGGCGCGCCGGAGCCAGCTCACGCCGATGCGCTCAACGGTCAACGCGACGCCGAACACTTCGCCCGTTGGCCGTACGCCATAGGTCTCCCAGAAAAGACCCAATGGGCGGTCGGCGCGCACCACTTCGGTTGAAAGCGCCAGCGGCAGCGCGTCGGCCAGCTGCGTAGGCGTCGAGTCCCGCGGAGTGTAGAGCAGCACATCCGAAAGCTTGACGCGGCTCTGGGAGTCCGATGGCGCGAGCCCGTAGCGCGCACGAGCGGCCACCCGCCGCGCAGTATCCAGGATCTCGAGGCTCGCGAGCATCGGACTCCATAGTGCGGCAGCGGTCAAAACCGTGAGACCCTGCGCTTCGTGTTTCACCGCAGCGATGGGGGCGGGAAGTGAGTCGCGATCGAGCGGAACGAGGAACAGCCCTGCATCGACGTGGTCGCGTCCGAAAGACGTGTCGCTGCCGACATCGAAGGCGGCGACCACGAGCGCGGAATCGCCACGTCGGAACATCGCGAGCTGGTGATGTGTCAAGGTGCGCAGGCGTTTCATGTAAGTCGGCGCGTAGCGCGTGCGCGACGCGCGAAAGCGATAGTCCCAATCCTCCGTGCGCAGCGTTGCGGGATTCGTGAGCGCACGCTCCGCCGGAAAAAAGCTGAAGCCAGGCCCGCGGGGATGGCTGGCGATCATCGCGTCGCGCATCGATCCCGGGGGTGCCTCCTCGCGCGTATACCAACGCCCCGGACCATAGCGCAGCACGGTCTCGAGATCGTCGTCGCTCCAGCTCATGCTGAAAGGCCGGCGCGCGTTCTTCTTCAGATGCGCATTCGTCATGCGAGCCAAGAATTCCGTGCGCCAGTCGTTTGCGCCGAGCAGGTACAACGGCTGCGCGATACGCCACACGCGCGCAGCGAAGGCGTCGCGCGTGGCACAGGGCAGTGATTCATACCGCTTCGCCGGAGCGCCCTCGAGCAGGCGGGAGATATCTGTGAAGCGGCAGCGGTCCGCTTCGGGAAGATCCGCTAGCGATCGCGTGAAATTGCTGTCGGCGGCCGCGAAGGCGCCCTGCTCGTGGTGCGCGAAGCCTTCGAGCGCCGCACACCATGCGCGGGTACGCGGGGCGGTTGCGGTCTCCGCGCAGTGCTCGCCGACGGTGACGGCGTCGGTGTACCGGCCGATCTCTACGAGGTAGCGGACGCGCTGGCCAGCGATCCATTCGTCCGCGGGAAGCAGCGTGCCGAGACTGTCGAGGCTGGACAGCAACCGTTCGCGGGCCTCGATGATGCGCGGGGACTCCGGCGGAGGTGTGCGCTCCTCGTCGTTCTCATGCCAGTGACACCAGCGTCCGATGATCACATCGCATGGATGATTGAACAGTCCGTATTCATGCGGGAGGTTGCGGCGGCGCACGAGCTCGAACGTCGCCTGTGCTCGCCGCGCGGCGTCGAGGACACGTGCGGAATCAGTGCGCGACGGGCGCACGCGTTCTCGCGGCACCGCTGCCACCGCGCGCGCGGTAGCGGCGAGCGCGTCCGGGTTCTGCCCACGGGGTGGGAGTGCGAGAAGCAGCAGGAGCGCTAACATTTTACGCCGTCGTGAGACGAGCGAGAGCGGCACGGGCCGTGCCACAGTGGGCAAGCTCGGCCTGGCTATGCTATGATGCAATCATTACGACGAACCCCCTGTCGCGAAAGGAGAGTCACATGACGATTCCCCAGTGGAACGATCCAATCGACGAGGAGCGCAACCCTCGGCGCGCGGAAGAGCGACGGCATGCCCGCGACGAGATGGAAGCGCGACTCCGGGAGCGCGAGATCTTTCTATCCGACGCGGAATCGGATGCGGACATCCTGGCGATGGTGAATGCGGTCGAGGACTTCGAGGCGCGGGTTGCGCGGCTCGGCGGCGACTCGATGGTCAATACGCCGGAGTCGTCGCAGCCTGACGAGGAGCGCTTCGTGGTTCCTACCCGTCACGATGACGAGTCGGTCGAGCGCTTTGTGGCGCGCGTGAGGGAGGCGACGAACCGCCTGTCGTAATCCGCCGTGCCCTAACGACTAGCGCGGACCTGCGGCCGCGCCCGTATATTGACCGTGCCCCGGACCATGGCGTTCGGGGCACGACTGTTTTCCGTCCTTTACCTTCCCCTGATTCATGCTACGATCCATCAGCGCGACACTGTTTGGAGCGCATGCCGTCCCGTGGGACGCCAAGCGCTTCGGCGGCACACGGACCGCCATCGTGTGTCTCGTGCTCTCCGCTCCCGCGGCGGAAGCTCAAGACCCCGGACGCCGAGACAGCGTCATCGCGCTGCCCGGTGTGACCGTCACCGCGTCACGCTTTCCGCAATCCATCCTCACGACTCCTCTCGCGATGACGACGATCGGCACCGCGGAGCTTCGGGCGACGAGCGGCTACGGACTCAATGACGCGCTAACGCTGGTACCGGGAGTGCTGGCCCAGTCGCGTGCCGGCGGAAGCGACGTACGGATCGTGATTCGCGGATTTGGCGCACGTGGCGCGGGGGATCGTTCCAATGCCGGCACGTCTCGCGGTATTCGCGTTCTCATCGATGGTATTCCGGAGACGGAGCCGGACGGCCGTACTTCCTTCGACCAGATCGATCTGGCGGCGGCCGAGGGGATCGAGGTAATTCGATCGAATGCGTCGGCGGTGTGGGGGAATGCAGCAGGCGGTGTGATCAACGTGCTCACCGTTCCGCGATTCGACGAGCGTGGGCTGGAAGCGCAGCCGATCTACGGCAGCTTCGGGCTCGAGCGGTATGCGCTGCGGGGACAGCTTCCGCTCGGTGAAGGCACCGGCTACTTCAGCTTTGTGAACTCCACGCTCGAGGGTTGGCGCGCGCACTCTGAGGCGCGGCGCGCGCTTCTCAACGTCGGTGCGCAGGGAATCATTGGTGAGCGGACTAAGGTGGGGCTCTTCGCGTCGGGCGCCAACAACCTGTTTCAGATTCCCGGCCCGCTCACGTGGGCCGAATTTCAGAGCGCGCCCAGATCTGCGAACGCAGGATATGCGCAGCGTGACGAACGGCGCTGGAATCGGGTCGCTCGACTTGGTGGCACGGTGGAGCACTCGCTGAGTGACGCCACGACGATTGGCGGCATGCTGTTTCTGAATCCAAAGATGCTGCAGCGCTCGGAGCGGGGAACCTTTCGCGACTTCACGCGCCATCACGTCGGCGGAAACCTGATCGCCAAGCATACCATGACGCATTCGTCCGCATTCAAGTCCTCCATCCTCGTGGGGGCGGACGAAGCGTATCAGGATGGCGCCATTCTGTTCTATGCACTCTCGCCCACGGCGGGCCGCGGCACCGAGCTGCGCGACAACAAGGGAGAAGGAGCGAACAACATCGGTGCGTTCGCGCAGGCCGAGCTCACGTTTGCCGAGCGGCTCGAGATCAACTTGGGCGCGCGGTGGGATGACATCAGCTACTACTACCGGAGCCACATCAACCCGGCGCTCGATGCGAGCCGGTCGTTCCGGCGTCTGACGCCGAAGATCGGCGTGAACTATCGCCTCACGGAGCACAGCAGTCTGTATGCGAACGTGGGTGGCGGCGTGGAAGCACCGGCGGGCAATGAAACGGATCCCGCGCCGCCGCTCGATACGCAGCTGGCCATCAACCCGCTCCTCGACCCGATCCGCTCGACGACGTACGAGGTGGGCTTCAAGTCGCTCGCGAAGCGCAGCGAGCTTTCCAGCACATTGGGATCCTAAGCTTAGAATTCCACGTGGACAAGTTGTCGCG
>JADMIO011627953.1_pt1 | contig 32583 bp, 29 predicted proteins | sample 8958161 | NCBI WGS metagenome assembly JADMIO01 (sample SAMN16585339, study PRJNA669376) | soil metagenome | isolation source: Crop rotation soil | place: USA: Cullars Rotation, Alabama | collected 2011
GGCGTGCCGTCGATGCAAAGCAGAACCTTGTCGAGAGGCAAACGGTCCCACCCTTCGGCCGGGATTTCCCCGGCGAGAACTCTGATCTTGAGCATTCGCTGTTTCGATGGCAACTGACAACGGGAGGTCATATTGCGTCGGCGGCGAGGTCGCGCATACAAGTGGCCCACATATCTGTTGGCGGCGGTACGATGGGCGCTAAGTGAAACGGAGCTGCGAAATCATGGCGAAGACCACACTCCCGTATTGGACGATCGGCGCCGCGTTGGCGCTCGTTGCCACCGCCGTCGCCGCCGAGCCAATGGGTGAAGCAACGCGCCACGTTGGTACGGTGGGAGGTCGCGAGCGAACATTCATCGAATATGTTCCCAAGACCTTGAAGCCGGGCGCACCGTTATTGTTCGTGTTGCATCCTTCAGGGGGCGATGGCGCGGGCATGCGCCAATATTCCAATTACGAATTCGACGAGCTGGCGGACAAACACGGATTCCTGGTCGTGTATCCGGATGGGTTCGACAACACCTGGAACGATTGCCGCAGCGGCTCGCCGTTTTCCTCCAAACGGCTGAAGATCGACGACGCCGGTTTCATCAAAAGCCTTCTCAACCATGAAGTAACGGCGCACGCGGTCGACAGGAAGCGCGTCTTCGCCGCCGGCTGGTCCAATGGCGCACAGCTCGCCTACCGCCTGGCGCTGGAACACCCTGAGGATTTCGCCGGCGTCGCCGCGATTTCGGCAAGCGTGCCCGTGAAGGAAAATCTCGATTGCGGTCAGGTCGACAAGCCGATTCCCGTGATGATCGTCAACGGCACCGCCGACCCGATCAATCCCTTTCGCGGCGGCATGGTGAATTTGGGCGGCGCAAAGCTCGGCAACGTGCTCTCCAGCGAAGACACCGCGAAATATTGGGCAAAGCTGTTGGGCGTAACGGCCCCGCCGCAGATTGCGATGCTGCCGCATAAAGGCGGGCGTATCTCGGTCGACGGCATGACCTTCGTGAAAGACGGTACACCCGTGGTCATTTTGTATGCGGTGCAGAACGGCGGGCACGCCATGCCGCTCGCAGGTGAGGACTTGGATTCGCCGGTTGCGATCTGGGATTTCTTCTCCAAATTGCCGAGCCGCTGACGTCCCGCGATCGCAAGGACGCCTCATCGCGCACCCGTTAATCACGGCGGCTTGATCCCCGCCTTTTCGATGATCGGGACGAGGCGCTGGCGCTCGTCGCGCATGTAGGCCGCAAAGGCATCGCCGGCCAGCCCGCTCGGCTCGACCCCGAGCGCCGTCAGCCTCTTGATGATCTCGGGATCCCGGCCGACAGCCGTCAGCTCGGCGACGAGCTTCGCGACGACCGCCTTGTCAAGGCCGGCGGGACCAATCCAGCCGAAAGCCGAAAGCACCTCAAAGCCGTTGAGCGTTTCGGCAAATGTCGGAACGTCGGGCGCGTACGAGTAGCGCTTCGGCGAGCCAACCGCGATCGCCCGCGCGTTGCCGGCCTTGGCCTGCTCCCAAGCGGTCGCGAAGTTATCGCAGGAGAGCTTTATCTGGCCCGCGATCAGGTCCTGCATCTGCTGGTTGGAGGCGCGGTAGGCGACCGGAACAATTTCAACACCGGCCTGCTGAGCGAGCATCTCGCCGCAGATGTGCTGGCTCGAGCCGATACCGGACGTGGCATAGGGCGTCCGCGGGTTGGCCTTGAGCCAGCCGATCAATTCGGGCAGCGTTTTCGCCGGCACGCTGGGGTGCACCACCATCAGGTTCGGTTGCGTGGCCATGTTGTAGAGGTAGGCGATGTCCCTCTCCGCGTTGAAGCCGAGCTTCTCCTTCATGATCACCGCATTGCTCGCAAGCGCGGCCGTTGTGGCGACCGCCAGCGTGTAGCCGTCCGCCGTCGCCTTGGTCATGTAGACAATACCGGTGGTGCCGCCGGCGCCGGCTCTGTTCTCGATCACGAACTGCTGGCGGAGCCGTTGTGACAATCGCTCGGCGAATATGCGCGCCAACACGTCGGTATTGCCGCCGGCAGCGAACGGCACGATGACGGTCACCGGTTTTGATGGCCAGGCGTCCTGCGCCGATGCTGTTATGCAGCCCGATGCGGCGGCTCCCACAAGCAGTGCGACGGCAATGCGTTTCATCTTACGCCTCCTCCGTTAGCTTTTGGCCCTGCCCACGATGCTCGCATCATCCATCGACTGAAGCAATGCGGCACCGAAGCGACCTGATCCGTTCCGACTTGAAATTCACAACAGAGAAACTGAAAGCATTGTGCGGGGCAGGGATACCGGACTGCGCTTTCCGGTTTCCCATGCATCTCGGCAATTCACTCAGCGAGGATGTGTTTCATCAAGGTGTGGCGCTGATGGAGAAGGTCGGCCGGGTGGTCGACATGCAGGTCGATGCCGAAATCAGGCTCGCGAAGCCAACTTGGTCTTGCGCTGAAAGTTGCCGGCGATCAACGACTTCTGGCGGCAGGTCGACCAACGCACGGGCCGGACGATCCTGCCATCGCGACGTTGCTGGACCTCATCCCGCAACCACAGCGTCTACGTTGAGATTCACGGCACCAATCGGTTTTGGCCAAAGGCATTCCTTGCGCGGATTTATTAGGACGGCGCGTTTGCTGATTGCGGCTGCGCCGGATCACGTCGTGTTTGGTCGGGGCGGACAGGGTGACCATCTTCGAACCCCGGACGGCTGGACAAGGATTCCGTGCTGCGCGCTACTAATCGTTCCGCCGCTGTGCATGCCGGCGATCGCGTCGATCTGGATCGATGCTTTTCTCTCAATCGATCCGCGGTCTGCTGCCGATCATGCTTGTTGATCTCAACAATAGTGCTCATCGCGGTTATCATTCTGGATCTGGGGAACGAAGGAAGAGTTGCGGACGTCGGCGCGCGCAGCGTGCTTCTTGCCGTCATCGCAACCACGCTGGACTGCTGCTCATGCGATTGAGCGCGTGCTACGACGCCAATGGTTCTAGAAAAACCGAGTCTTGCCGACGCGCCACGGTTGTCTTTCGCAAGGTTGATGGCACCCGAATTTTACTGCCTTGAGCCGGCTCCCGTAAGGTTAGCGGCCCCAGGAAAAAGTATATACCAGACCGGACCTATTGAGTGCAGCGCAACATCAAGTTCGGGGCGTGTCTAAAGCTTAGAACGACTTGAAATGACAAGCTCAAATGGGTGTTTCGACGTCCATTGGCAAAATGGTGCACTGCGAAAGCCATGGCTTGCGCTTTGGGGGGGTCGCGGGTCGGCAATGCGGCTTTCCGCGCCCGTCATCCCGGCGCACGCAATTAGGCCATATAGGCGCGTCGGCTTGCGTTCGGGCAGCCCTCGAAGCCAAGTCGGTCGCAATCGGCAGTTATTGCGTCTCTACAATGACTTAATGAGGCCGCGCAGGCCTGCTGACAGGGTCATTGAAGGGCTAAACGGGTGAGGGGCTGTAACCGTGTTCGATCGCGCTCTCCACAGGCCTGTTGGGGCGCGGCAGACAGTCGATCGTTGCAGTCGCAACAAGTATGCGCCGCGGCAAAAGATAAGTACGACCATTATACGAAGTAATGTTGCAAGAAGGTTTTTATCGGCGTAACGTTGATTTCTCATGCAACCTGAATTTCAAATTCACACGCAAGTTGCTTTCGACGTGGAGGGACGAATGAATCGAACCCGGGCAATAACGTCACTGAGCATGTTACTTTTGGGAGGCACCGCGCTTACGGTTGCAACCCTCATGCCAGCAACGTCGCCAGCTCAGAACAATACCCCAACAGATGCCGCAAATTATAAGCAGTTGATGCAGATGTATTGTGTCGGCTGTCACAGTGGTCCGACACCGTTTGCAGGACTTAATCTTGAACCGTTGGATCCCGCCAAGCTCGACGAGCATGGGATTATCTGGGAGAAGATGATCCGCAAGTTGCGTGACCGCCAGATGCCGCCGGCCGGAATGCCGAGGCCCGATGATGCGACTTACCAAGCGTTCTTCAAATTCATCGAGAACGGCCGCGATCAACTGGCCGAGTCCAAGCCCAATCCGGGACGCACCACGGTCCGTCGTCTCAACCGGACGGAATACGGCAATACCGTTCGCGATCTGTTTGGACTGGACATCGACGTTGCCGAACTTTTGCCCGGCGATGACATCGGTTATGGCTTCGACAATATTGGCGACGTGCTGTCGGTATCGCCGGTGTTGCTGGAGCGATATCTTGCGACGGCAAGCAAGGTTGCCCGCACGGCGATCGGCGATGTCAACATGCCGGTGAACTACCAGACCTACGCGGTTCATCACGGCATCATCCAGACCGACCGGATGAGCGAGGCGCTGCCTGTCGGTTCGCGCGGCGGAACGGCTGTTCGCCACCGCTTCCCGCTTGATGGCGAGTACGAGATTTCGGTCAACATCCAGCGCAATCAGCGCGATGATTATCTGGGTATGGGCAGGGAACGCACCCTTGATCTCAGGCTCGACGATGAGAGACTGGGTCTGTACACCATAGCTGGCGGCGCGGGTCGGGCCGTGGCCGGCCGGGGAACGCCACCTGACGCACATCTTCGGGCTCGCTTGGTTGTCAAGGCCGGGACGCACGAGATCGCGGCTTCGTTCCTGAAGGACTCGCGAATCCAGGAAGGCATCATCGATCGTGCCCGCGAAGACCAGATACGGACTTACTTCGAAGGCGTCGGTTCGATCACGGTTGCCGGACCGTTCAACGCTCAGGGGACGGGTGCGACGGAATCTCGTGAAAAGATTTTCTCCTGCTTGCCCAAGGCGGCTGCCGAGGAGCAGGTTTGCGCGGAGAAGATTCTGACGACGCTTGCCAAGCGCGCATATCGGCGTCCCTTGAATGCTGACGACATTGCGGCGCTGATGACCCTTTATAAGAAGGGTGCAAATCCGGAAGGCGGCAAGGGCGGTGGATTCGAATCCGGCATCAGGCTGGCTTTGCAGATGATGCTGGTGAACCCCGACTTCATTTTCCGTGCGGAATATGAGCCGGCAGGGTTGGCACCGGGCAGCAGTTACCGGGTCAGCGACCTTGAACTTGCGTCGCGGTTGTCGTTCTTCCTGTGGAGCACGATCCCCGACGACGAGCTGCTTCGTGTTGCTGAGGCCGGCAGGCTGAGTGACAAGGCCGTCTTGAATGCTCAAGTCAAGCGGATGTTGGCTGATCCAAAGTCGGAGGCTCTGGTCAAGAACTTCACCGGGCAATGGCTCTTCCTGCGCAATATCGACCGGATTGCGCCAGCGACTGAATCGTTCCCGAACTGGGACGAGAACCTGCGCGACGCACTCAAGACGGAAACGGAACTCCTGGTGAACAGCACGGTGCGCGAAGACCGGAGCGTTGCTGATCTCTTGAGCACCAATTACACCTTCGTCAATGAGCGTCTGGCGAAGCACTATAAGATCCCGGGCGTCTACGGCACTGAATTCAGGCGTGTTACGCTTGAAGACAAGAATCGCTGGGGCTTGCTCGGACAGGCGAGCATCATGACAGTGACGTCCTATCCCAACCGGACGGCGCCGACCATTCGGGGCAAGTGGGTATTGGAGCAGATCCTCGGAACTCCTCCGCCTCCTCCGCCCCCGAACGTTCCTTCGTTGAAGGACGACGAGAAGACGAGAAACCTGACCATGCGCCAGCGCATGGAACAGCACCGAGCCAATCCTACCTGCGCAGTTTGCCACAAGATCATGGATCCGTTGGGCTTTGCGCTGGATAACTTCGATGGTCTCGGCACTTGGCGAGATTTCACAGGAATCAACGAACCAATCGATTCCTCTGGAGTTCTACCTGACGGCACCAAGTTCGACGGTCCGGCAGGCCTGCGTGAAGTACTTGTTACCAAAAAGGACATGTTTATCGAAACGTTCACCGAGCGGCTTATGACTTACGCGCTGGGTCGTGGTGTCGAGGAGTACGACCACCCTGCTCTACGCAAGATCACGCGCGAAGCGGCCTCGGAAAACCACCGGTGGTCATCATTGATCCTTGGAATCGTCAACAGCACACCGTTCCAAATGAGGAGGGTAAGCGATGGTAATAACTAGGAAATACATTCCCCGACGGACCTTCTTGCGCGGGGCGGGTGCGGCACTTGCGCTGCCGATGCTAGACGCCATGACTCCGGCTCTTTCGGCTGAGGCGAAAAGGCCCATCCGCATGGCGTTCATCCAAGTCCCGAACGGGATCATGAACCTGAAGAACGAGTGGGCGCCGAAGGAAGAGGGCCCGCTCACCAAGATGACCCGCACGCTTGAGCCAATGGCGTCCTTCAAGGACCAGATGGTCGTGATGTCGAATCTCGATCAAAATCAAGCCGCGGGTCTCAACTTCGAAATCGCCGGCGACCATCCGCGCGCTTGCACGGCGTGGCTGACGGGAACGCATGCGAAAATGACCTCTGGCGCAGACCTGCGCGCCGGCGTCTCGGTCGACCAGATTGCGGCTAGGCAGTTCGGCAAAGAAACCCAACTTGCTTCGCTCGAAATCGGGTTGGAATCTCCGGAAGTCGTGGGCGCTTGTGAATCCGCCTGGGGCTGCGCTTATTACAATACGATCTCCTGGCGCAATGAAGTCTCGCCGCTGCCGATGGAAAATCGTCCGCGCGCGATCTTCGAACGCCTGTTCGGCGAAGCCGGCACGACCGATCCGGAAATCCGTATGGCTCTCCGCAAGGAAGACAACAGCATCCTCGACGCCATCAATGCGTCGGTCAAGAAGATGCGTGCCAGCCTCGGCGGGTCAGACCGCGGCAAGCTCGATCAATATATCGACGCGATCCGCGACGTCGAGCGCCGCATGCAGCTTGCTGAAAAGCAATCGGGCCAGGATCTGCCACAGGTCCAAAGCCCAGCTGGCGCCCCGGAAGTGTTCTCGGACTACTTCAAGCTGATGACCGACCTTCTGACGCTTGCTTGGCAGACCGATATGACCCGCGTCATCACCTTCATGATGGGTCATGAGATGAGCGGCCGCGCCTATCCGGAAATCGGGTTCCCCGATGCGCATCATCCGTGCACGCATCACCAGGGCGATCCGGAGAAGATCGAGAAGACGACGAAGATCAACACCTTCCATATCAAGATGCTGGCATACTGGATGGACAGGTTGCGATCCACGCCGGATGGTGACGGCTCGTTGCTCGATCACTCGATGGTCCTGTACGGGGCTGCGCTCAGCGACGCGAACCTGCACTTGTATACCGATCTGCCGCTCCTGCTGACCGCGGGCAGCAAGACCGGAATCAAGGGCGGCGTCCATGTCAAGTATCCGAGGCGCACGCCAATGACCAACCTGTTGCTCACCATGCTGGACAAGGCTGGTGTCACCGGTGTGGAAAGCCTTGGCGACAGCAAGGCACGTCTGCCGCTGCCGGCGTAACGAGAGGAATAGTCCTCTGCCGAAGTCGGATATTTCCGACTTCGGTGCGGCTCATGATCGCCGAACCCGGGCAAGTCCGGGCTCGGCCCTCTGGGAAGGCGAGGATATAAATATCTGGTGGTTGCAGACGCTGCTTTTTGAAGCACCTGCATCTACGTCCCGATGCGCCGCCGAGGCCCCGCGTGTCGACCTGCTTACGTGGCGAGCGCGTGTCGGCGGCTATCGTCTGTCTATGCGCGGGCTTGTTGCTGGAGAGCCAAGGTAGCGAGAGCCAAGGGCGCTAGGGCAGTGATCAACTGGAATACAGATTGTCTAAACCGAGATCCGACTTAACGAACAAGATCCAATCCATCCAAACCGAAAACCCTCGAAGTGGGAGAACCGCGATGAATATTCGGGCATTGATGCTAGCGGGGCTGTTAGGTTCGACATTCCTTGCGGGTGCCGCGCTTGCTGCTGAGAACGTTCTGACGCTGTCGACTGCTGCCAAGGAAGGTAACCGTGCAGCCGTCCAATCGCTGCTAAACAGCCCCGCGAAGCCCAATGTGGCGGGTGCTGAGGGCACCTCTGCGCTAGTATGGGCAGCGTCCCGCAATGATATGGAGATGACGGATCTCCTTCTGCGCGCGGGTGCCAATCCGAAGGGCGTCAACGATTTCGGCGCAACAGCGCTGTATGCGGCTGCGGGACACACGAGTTCGGCGCTTGCTGAGAAGCTGCTCGCGGCCGGCGCCGATGCCAACGCCGCTCTGATGTCGGGTGAAACTCCGCTGATGCTGGCGGCTCGCCGCGGCAATCTCGCGATGGTTCGTGCCCTGTTGTCCGGCGGTGCCGATCCCAACGCCCAGGAAAAGAATGCCGGGCAGACAGCGCTGATGGAAGCTTTGTCGAAGCGTCACGACGCTGTGGTGAATGAACTGTTACAGCGTGGTGCCAAGGTTGATCTCGGTTCGAAGACCGGCTTTACCCCGCTGATGTTTGCCGCCCAGCAAGGCGATACTGCTGCCATCAGCGCCTTGATCAAGGCCGGCGCGAAAGTGAACGACGCCCAGCCGGGCACGAAGCTGACACCGTTGATCATCTCAGCCGCCATGAGTCATGCAGGTGCAGTGGAACTGCTGCTCGATAATGGTGCCAATCCCAACCACATCGATAGCCGCGGCTACACGGCTTTGCATCTGATCGTTCGCGATTCGGATTACGGCATCTATCTTCAGGGAAGAGACAACATCTTGAAGATCGTGAAGTCGCTCCTGGCGCACAAGGCGGATCCGAATATCCGTCTGGTCCAGGAGAATCCGGCCACCACCGGCAACGAAGTGTCACTCGGCGGCGCGACGGCGCTCATCCTGGCTGCGGAAGTCAACAACTATGATGTCGTCAAGGCGTTGCTGGATGCCGGTGCCGACCCGAAGATGACGACCGACAATGGCCACAACGCGCTGCACATGGCTTCCGGCGGCGCCACGGACGTGCAAAGGATGCGATCGCCTGAGGAGCGGGCGACGGCGATCCAGACCGTCAAGCTGCTGGTGGATAAGGGCATCGACGTGAATGACCCCGGTCAATTCGGCTGGACTCCGTTGCACGCCGCGACCTATCAGGGCATGACGGACGTGATGGAATACCTGGTCAGCAAGGGTGCCAGGATCGATGAGATGGATGTCTTTGGGCAGACGCCCCTGAGCATCGCCATGACCATCCTGACTGCGGACATCGGGGCTCGCCGCCTTCAGATCCCGCGCCGCTACCGCAAGGAGGTGGTCGACACTCTCGTCAAGCTGGGCGCCAAGACACTCGAACAGACGGGTGTTGTGGTTGTCCTTCAGCGCACGGGCGACCTCGACCAATAAGTGCTTGTCTGCTTGACGCAGACCTTCCGTCACCTGTGTCATGGCCGCGCTCGTCGCGGCCATCGACATTTTCGCTCCTGCAGACAAGGAAACTCTGCAGCCAAGGAGCTCCTGCCGACAAATTGTTTGAGCAAGGTGTAGATAGCCGTGACTGTGCAGAGACCTGTTGAATGGGCGCTTGGCGTCTGTGTTGCGTTTGTGATCGGCATTACGGCGTTTTCCTTTACCTCCCCCGCATTGGCAGAGAAAGGCAAGCTTCGAGAGCGGCTTACGCCCGAGGTCATGGCCGTTGTCTTTCCCACCGGCGCAGACCGGCTCGGCCCCGAGGAAGGCTCGCCGCCGGCGATCGCCGTCTATAAGGACGACAAGGTGGTTGCTTATGTGTTTTCGACTCTCGATATCATCGCGGCGCCCGGCTATTCGACGACACCGTTCGATGTGATCGGCGGCGTCGATCTTAGCGGGCGCATCACGGGCGCCAAGGTCGTATTCCACCACGAGCCCTATATCCTCCACGACCCAAAGCGCCAGCGTCAGCTCGATGAACTGCTGGCCCGCGAGGCCGGGATGCCGCTTCGCGGCATGCCCAACCAATTGCCGCCGGACTACGTCGCCGGTGCCACCGTCAGCACACGTGCCATGCGGGCAGCCGTCCGCACGACCGCGGGTCTGGTCCTGCGCCCGCGCTCCGGGCATGCCGCCGTAACGGTCCCAACGCTCGACATCGAAACCTTTGGCATCAAGTCTCGCGACGATCTCTTCGCCGAGGGGTCGGTAGTGAAACGGCGGGTGACCTCGGCGGAGGTCTCAGAGGCAATCAAGAATGCAGGACTCACCAATCCCAGGCTGGACGTATCGCTTGGCCGGCCGGACGATCTCTATGTCGAGTTTGTCACGGCGCTCATCACGCCTCCCACCATCGGAGGCAATCTGCTTGGATTGCTGAAATTCGAGGATTACAAGAAGCAGATGCCCAGCGGCGGCCAGGCGATCTTCATCGCTTCCGGTGGACGCCTGGATTTTCTGGGTACGAAGTATTTTCGCGATTCCGAGGGCAATCGTTTCGATCGGATCCGTGTGGTCCAGGACGAGCGCACGTTCGAATTCGTGCAAGACGACTATACCTACGCGGCGAGCTTCCAGGGCTACGACAATGCCGGATTGTTCGCGCTTGCGCCCGGATCTGGTTTTGATCCCGTAAAGCCCTGGCGACTTGAGCTTCTGGTCAACGGAACCGGAGCCCGCGGCGCGCCGGTGTCGATCCCGCTGGCGCTCGACTACAAGGTCCCGGCCCAGTATGTCCTTCTGCCTCCGGAGCCTGAGCCGCCGCCCGTCCCAGCCTGGGTCGAAGCCTGGCACGACAGCCAGACGAACGTTATCATTCTTGGCGCGCTGCTCTTTGTGCTCACCCTGATCTTCGTGTTCCAGACACAGCTCGTGCGCCACCGCTTGGCTCACAAGCTGGTTCGCAACGGATTTTTGATCGTCGTTCTGGTCTGGCTCGGTTGGATCGCCGGGGTCCAGCTCTCGATCGTCAATGTGATGAACTATGTGCGGGCGCCGTTCGTCCATCTTGATGTCGGCACGTATCTTGCCGAGCCGTTGATGCTCATCATTGCGGCCTACACCCTGATCTCGTTGTTGCTGATCGGACGCGGCGTATTCTGCGGCTGGTTGTGCCCATTCGGCGCGATGCAGGAACTGCTTGGCCAGCTCGCGCGTGCGTTGCGCGTTCCGCAATGGAATCCATCGGCGGCGCTGGAAAAGCGATTGTGGATGGGCAAATACATTGCGGCTGTTGTCGTCCTGGTGCTGGTGATGACGGAGATCGACTCGACGGGGGCGACCGCCGAGATCGAACCGTTCAAGACCGCGATCATCTCGAAATTCACCCGCGCCTGGCCTTTTGTGCTTTATGCTGGTGCCTTGCTTGCTATCGGGCTGTTCTCCGAACGGGCCTATTGTCGTTTCCTCTGTCCGCTGGGAGGCGTGCTGGCTTTCCTTGACCGGCTGCATCTCCTCAACCTGCTCAAGCGCCGGCCCGAATGCGGCAGTCCCTGCCATTTGTGCGAACGCTCTTGCCCGGTGCGAGCGATCGAAAAGACCGGTAAGATCGTCACGGCCGAGTGCTTCCAATGCCTCGATTGCCAGGTCGAGTATTACGACGACAAACGCTGTCCGCCGCTCGTGCAGGCCGCCAAGCTGCGTGCTGCCGCAAAACCGGCGACCGCGGCGGCGGAATGAGGCGACAACAGCAATTCGGAAAATGTTTACGTTCTGTCGTTCCCGGATTGCTGATCCGCTCGTGCGGCAAACTGGCCGCAAATATTAGGTAGCTTCGCTAGTGACGATTTTGAATCTGCATCGTAAGGTTTTGAGGTAGATCGTCGCCGGAGCACGGAGCATCCCGATGTTGAAATTCACAAGAGGTCCTCAATCGTCCCGCGAACCATTCAAGGCGCTGATGCGGTATGGCGCGATCGTGGGTCTCGGAATGAGTGTTTTGGTTCTGGCGGTCATTCGGCCCCCGATACCGCAGGTGCGGGCACAGTTCCTTGACGTCGTGTTGTTCGCACCTGTGAGCGTGCGCGGTCCCCTCGACGAACTCAATGCTCTCTTCCTGTATGAGAACGGCAGTGGCGCCAAACTGACCTACGGGAATAGTTTGGAGCTTGCCAAGCAGATCGAGAACGGCACGCCGGCTGACGTGTTCCTCTCCGCCGATCCCGAGTCGATGGACTACCTTGCTGAGCGCAAGCTGATCGATGCGAGTTCTCGCGATGATCTCCTGGTCAACAAGCTTGTTCTCGTTGCGCCGGCCAACAGCAATGTCACGCTGACCATCGGCAAGGATTTCCCGCTCGCCCAAGCTCTGGGCAACGGCCGTTTGGCCATGGGTGATCCCGCCGCCGCCGGTAAATATGGCAAGGCCGCCCTCGAAAACCTCGGCGCATGGGCTTCGGTCGCCGGCAAGATTGCGCCCGCGCAGGATGCGCGGGCGGCGCTCACGTCGGTCTCGCGCGGCGAAGCGCCCCTTGGCATCGCCTATCATACCGATGCGGCGGCCGATAAGTCCGTCAAGATCGTGGGGACGTTTCCGGAGGCGAGCCACCCCAAGATCATTTATCCGGTGGCGGTCACAGCCAAGTCGACGAATATCGTGGCGCCCGTCTTCGTCCAATTTTTGTTCTCGAACAAGGCCTCACCCTACTTCGAGAAGTACGGGTTTACAGTCCTTTGACGAACTGTTTCCCCAGCCCGACTTTTGCAACGCACAGCCCGGATGGAGGTCCATAACGCGCTTTGCGCGTTATGGCGTGCAATCCGGGGGAGGGCCTTGCCTTGCCGCGTGCAACGGCCGGTCCCTGCGTATGGGCTGCGGACCCGCTGCCCTGTAGCGGATCCCCAGAGATGCGGTGCGCCCTCATGCGGACGACGAGTCTTTTGTTGCGGTCTCGAGGACCTACTTGCCAATTCGGTCTGGGCCCTTCGACAACAGGCGGATGCGGTAGAGACCTTCCCGGGCCGTGATGTAAAGCGTCTGCTTGCCCGGCCCCGCAAAGGCCGCGTTAGCTCCCTGGCGGGCAGACTTGATGACTCCAAGCCAGGTTCCCTTGGCGTCGAACACCTGCACGCCGGCTACCGTCGTGATGTAGACTCGGTCTTCGCTGTCGATCGCCAGGCCGTCGGCCCCGCTCTCGGCGCCCGCCGGAATGTCGCGCAGCTGCGCGAACGGGCGCTTGTTGCTGACCTTGCCGTCGGCGCCCACGTCATAGGCGAATACCGTGTTGCCGATCGTGTCGTCGACGATCAGGGTGCGGCCATTGTTGAAAAGCGAAATTCCGTTGGGACGCGCGACCTTGTCGTCGATGATGATCGACTCCTTCGCGCCCGGTGGCAGGTACGACACATAGGTCGGCCGGCCCGGCACGACAGGGCGCGGGCCCGGGTCGGTGATATACATGCCGCCACGGGCATCCAGGATGATATCGTTCGGCGCCAGCATTGGCTGGCCGGCATGGTTGTCGATGACCGTCGTTATCGCGCCGTCGCGGCTGCGCTTGGTGATCCTCTTGGCATTGCCCTCCGCGAACAGGAGCTCGCCATCCTTGGTGAGTGCGAGCCCATTGGCGCCATTGGTCGGCTCGCGGACCGTCGTGATCTTTCCGGTGCCGTCGAGGTGGTGGGTTCGGCCGACGCCGTTATTGGCGCGAATATCGGAGAAATAGAGGGAGCCGTCGGGTGCCCCGACCGGCCCTTCGGTGAATACGAAACCCTCTTGTACCAGTTCGCTCACAACGCCCGGCGCCAGCACTCCCGGAATGCCGGATTGAGCTTTCAGCGGGGCCGACAAAGCGATCAATGCGACAGCAGCCAAGAGTGCCTTCTTCAGTGAATTCCCGGTCATGGTGTTCTCCCTCTTTAGCGTTTGGTTATCGCGCTTGGTTATGCGTGCGTACCGGTTGGATGGGACCCGTAGGATGGGTTGAGCTCTTCGCGAACCCCATCGACCACAAACCGGATCCTATCATTTTGCGGCCCGAGGCGTTGATGGGCTTCGGTAAATCGCGTGCAGGACGCGCCTTACCTCTAGCCATCCTACGCGGTATCCATCCTAGCGCAGAATCCTAATGTCCGCTCCAGTGCTTCGACAGAAGCAAAAACAAGACGATGCCTGCAAGGATAAGGCACAGGCATTTCCAGAACAACACGGGATTGCGTTCGATCAGCGGCGTCGGCGCGGAATCTGGAAAATTCTCATTGGGCTGCCGAAGATCAAAGACAAATTCCGAGAGTTCGTCATAACGCTTGGATGGATCGGGATGCACGGACTTCTTGAGCACTTGATCAATCCATGCTGGGATCTCGCGATTGCTATCGAGCGCGGAAGTATATTTCAATTTTCTTTGTTGTGATTTTGTTCGTGTTTTTGCGACCTGAGCGCCGTAGGGGAGCCGCCCCGTCAGCATTTGAAAAGTGATGACGCCAAGCGAAAAGATATCGGAGCGTGGGGTCCCGCCTTCTCCCAGGAAATATTCCGGTGCGGTGTACTGGGCCGTGCCCAAGATGTCGTTGCGATCGATCGATGGCGTCGCCTCGCTGACGCCGGCGACTTTGGTTGAGCCGAAGTCGATGATCTTCACGGTCCCGGTCTTGTCGATCATGATGTTTTCGGGCCGCAAATCCTGGTGCAGCATTTCCCGCCGATGAAATGCCTGCAGGCCCCTGGCAATCTGTTCGACGATTCCGCGTACCGTCTCAAGGTCCGGTTTAGGATGATCGATCATCCATTGGGTCAGGGTTTGCCCATCGACGAATTCGGTGACCACATAAAGGTAGTTGCGCCTGCGCGTCTGGGCGCAAGGTTTCAGGACATGGGCGCTGTTGATACGTCGCGCCACCCATTCTTCCATCATGAAGCGCTTGAGATAGGCGGGCTCGCCGCGCAGGTCGATCGATGGAATTTTGACAATGACAATGCTGTCATTGTCGGTATCCACCGCCAGATAAATGTGGCTGCGGCTGCTGCCATGAATCGTCCGGAGGATTCGATATCCATCGAACACCATCCGGGGTTCCAGGAGCGGCGGCAGCGGCAATTCGACAGCCTTGCCAACAACCTCGTTGGCCTCGCCCTCCGGCAGGGAATCAATCCGCACGATCTGGACCGTGAGATTGTCCGGGCTGCCCTGCGTGTAGGCCTCTTCGATGATGGTCTTGGCGGCGCGATCGAGATCGTCGGCATGGTCCTTGATCGTCCTGGCGACAAACCGGGCGCCGACATGCTGATAGACGCCATCAGTCGCCAGAACAAAAATGTCGCCGACCTCGAGGCGCAGCGTGCGGTAGTCGATTTCAATCTGCGGATTTACGCCCAGTGCGCGTCCGAGATAGGTCTGCTCTGACGATACGAAGACCCGATGATCGTTGGTGAGCTGTTCGAGCGAATTGCCAGACAAGCGGTAGATGCGGGCATCGCCGATATGAAAGAGATGTGCGGTCGTGGATTTCACGACCATCACGCTCAGGGTGCAGACATAGCCCTTGTCCTTGTCGTAGGCATATTGGCTGCGGCGGGTTTGCGAATCGAGCCAGGAATTGGTTGCGTCGATGACGCGCTGTGCGGACGTTTTGACGGACCAGCATTCCGACGTGCAATAGTAGTCCGTCAGGAAGCCCTTGACGGCCGATTCGGCTGCGATCCGGCCGAAATCGCTGCTGCTAATGCCGTCCGCAAGCGCAATCGCGATGCCTTTCAGACCGAGCACTGGCTGTTCGGGGATCAAGGCACCATGGAAATCCTGATTGGTCTCCTTGCGTCCCTTGTCGGAATGCTGGCCGATTGAGATTTTCAATTCGCAAGACATAGGGCGAGACATGGGGATGCCAGGGTCGAAGGGGAGGGCATCGGATGGAACGCAGGTAAATTCTGTAGATGGGTAGAGTTGTCGCGCGCCTTTACGCGCGACAGCGAAACCCATCATGCGCGCGGTTGCAAATGGGTTCCGCAGATGGCGCGTCTGGGACACGCCATGCGGCTGAACTCATCCTACCGATAGTTCAAACGCCCATGCTCTCGATCCAACACCCGCCTCGGCGCGGTCTTCACGTGGGTGGCATACAAAGTCAATCCGGTGAATGAGAGCCCGCCGACCAGATTGCCGATGACGGTCGGGATCTCATTCCAGATCAGATAATCCATGATCGAGAAATTCCCGCCCATGAGCAATGCCGAAGGGAACAGAAACATGTTCACGATGGAATGTTCGAAGGTCATGGCAAAGAACAGCATGATCGGCATCCACATCGCGATCACCTTGCCGCTGACCGATGTTGATATCATGGCGCCAACCACGCCGGTCGATACCATCCAGTTGCAAAGCACGCCGCGGATGAAGAGCGTCAACATGCCGGCTGCACCGAATTTCGCGTAGCCAACCGTGCGGGATTCGCCGATGCCGGCAATCACGGTCCCGACTTTGTCAGGCTCCGTCGAGAAGCCGAAGGTGTAGACAATCGCCATCATCACGGCGACTGTGAATGCACCCGCAAAATTGCCGATAAAGACCAAAGTCCAGTTCCGCAGGACGCCTCCAATGGTGACGCCCGGACGTTTGTCGATCCACGCCAACGGCGCCAGAACGAAGACACCCGTCAGGAGATCGAAACCCAGCAAATAAAGCATACAAAAGCCGACCGGGAACAGAACGGCCCCGATGATCGGGAAGCCGGTCTGGACGCTGACCATGACCGCGAACGCCGCAGCCAGCGCCAGCGTCGCGCCCGCCATATAGGCGCGGATCACGGTGTCCCTGGTCGACATAAAGATCTTTGATTCACCGGCATCCACCATCTTGGTAACGAATTCCGAAGGCACGAGATAGGCCATCGCAGCTCCTCTGCAGTTATTAAAGCCCGTGACGATGATCAGGATCTCGCCGGTGCGGTTACGGCTTGTGCAAGAACCACGCCAAAATGATTAATCCGCCATCTTCTTGTTTATTTTCAATGCACTTGGTCCGGCTCACATGCCAAGATGCATGGCCGGCCCCACCGTCTCTGCCGTAAAATTAACCAGATGATTACGAGTTAGGCGTCGTCTGCCCGGGAGAGTGCCGTCGCCGAATCGCTTGGGACAAAGGCTACGCGCGGAACTGACGACGTTGGCGCGCAAGTTCTCTCACGGACCGCTACTCGATCACCTCATCGGTGCGCGCGAGCACACGCTGCGGAATCTCGATACCGAGGGACTTGGCAGTCTTCATGTTGAGCACGGTCCGGTATTGCACGGGCGCCTGCACCGGCAGGTTGACCAGTCGTTCACCCATGAGGATGCGGTCGACATAGCCGGCGGCCTTTCGGTACGGCTCGATCTGGTCCGTGCCGTAGGAAATCAATCCACCTTCTTCGACGTAGCGTCGGAATGCGTAGACCGTCGGCAAACGGTATTGGGCGGCAAGCGTGATGGCCTGCTCGCGGAAGGTCTGGTCCAATTGTGAAGTCACGATCAGACCATGGCTCGGTCCACGCACGAAGGTCGCAATGCCACGCTCGACTTCGCGCGCGTCGTGATCGCCAAGCGCGGTTAACTCCACGCCGAACGACGGTGCCACGGACTGGATGGCGGTCATCTGCCCGATTCCGGTCGAGGAGTCGCTGCGCAGGACTGCAACGCGCGTAATACGCGGCGAAATCTGTTTGAGCAGTTCGAGCCATTTCCATCCAAAGCGGGATTCGGCATTCATGAAGCCGGTGGCATTGCGCGCCGGCCGCGCCAGTCTGGCGAGATAACCCGTGTTGCCCTGGTCAAGGGTGGCATTCACGAAAACGATCGGGCGTACGAGGGTGACCTGCTGTAACGCCGCCAGAGCTGGTGCGCCGCTGGCAATCAGGACCTGCGGCCTCGCCGCAAACAATTCCTCCGCATATCTGCGAAGGCGCTCCGCGTCGCGCCCCGCAGCGCGATAGTCCATGTCGAGGTTGCGCCCAATGCGCCAACCCAATTCCGCCAACCCTTCCTGGAACGCCGTCAGTCGGGCGTGACCCTCCGCATCCTCCGCGGTGAGACCCGCCAGGAATGCGATGCGTGGCTTGGGTATGGGCTGCTGCGCCCGGGCGCCAAGCGACCAGGCTATGGCCGATGTCGCTGCCGCCCCGCCAAGAAGCCTCATGAACCTGCGTCGTTGCACCGGAAATCCCTTCCGCCGAGAACAAGGCCTGCAACTCTCTTAATTTAGCACGCCCCCGCCGCGACGGCCAAGGGTGGGGCCACTTCGGGGGCCCCATCGTCATGCCTGGGTAGGGGAAATCTCATAGGTATTGAGTTGAGGAATCAAGTTGAGGACCCTGGCCCGGATGGAGAGCCAAATCGCTTCATGCGATTTGGCGCGTAATCAGGGATTCATGCCGCACGACGGGCTTGTCCGCATTGCGCCCATGGCCTGCCACTGGGTGCTGGGTCGGACGCTGTTCGCGGCCCTCGACGTGCTCGAAGGCCAAGGTTATTGGCCGATGTATCCAGCGCCCCAGGAGTTCGGAGCATCAGCTCTTCGTCGCTCGAATCTTCGACCGGCAAATGACCCCGTCACTCACGTTACGCTCCTGCGTGTCGTTCAGGGTGAACTAGAAAGTTTGACTTCTCCTTCCGCCCAGACACGCCCCTCGTGTCTGCGGACGATGCTTTGCACTGTGGCTAAGCCCCCCTGCGGTTCCCTCGAACTCGGTGGGCTGCGTGGAGACGTTGGAAGATGCCGAAGAGCTTGCTCGCAAAGGCCATGTCAAAGTCTGCGCCGTTGTCGCGTACGAAATATGCACGATGGCCGTCCTTCGACGTGGCTCCGAATTCGATGCGCCCCCTTCGCGTCTTGAAGTGACCTTCCACGCGACATCGCACGCATGCAGCCCGTGGGGTCTTGGTACCAGAAAGCATAATTGTAGTGCCGAACGATCAACGAACTCGGTCGACTCCCTCTCCCCTTTGGGGCCCCTTTGGGGAGAGGGTTGGGGTCACAGGCGCTAGGAAAAGAATCGTAGGATGGGTTGAGCCGTTGCGAAACCCATCAACACTGCCCGAAACGCATCTTTGCGGTCCGAGAGAATGATGGGTTTCGGTAAAGCGCGTGAAGAACGCGCATTACCTCTACCCATCCTACGATCGGCGACCTTATCCGATCGCCTATGAGGGGTGGGGTGAGGGGAACCATACTCGAACGCCACGCTTCATCAGGCATGGTTGCGCGGGGTATTTGCAGCTTAATGCCGTTCCGTTTGGCCTGCCGGCGTTATATCCTGCCTCTGCTGCGTAGAGATCGCGTGCATTGGAATCACGCAACGATCCGACAACGCCTGGAGGAAATCATGTTGCATCGAAGGACGTTCGAGGTGCTCGCACTGGTCGTCGGGCTGATGGTGACGGTTGGCGGCGCCCAGGCTCAGGACAAGAAATACCCCAACTGGAAAGGCGAGTGGAACGCCGTCAACCCACGCATGCCGGGCCAGCAACTGAGATTCGATCCCACCAAGCCCTACGGGCAGGGCCAGGAAGCTCCGCTGACGGAAGAATACAAGAAGATCTACCAGGAAAATCTGGTCGAACAGGCTGCGGGCGGGCAGGGCCTTTTCCTGGAGCATGCCTCCTGTCTGCCGGCCGGCATGCCGACCATGATGTCGATAGGAACGCACGAATACATCATCACACCGGAAACAACTTATATCTCGGTTGGCACCGACCTGCGCCGGGTTTTCACCGACGGACGTCCCTGGCCCACGGACGTGGAACCCACCTATCAGGGCTTTTCAATGGGCCGGTGGATCGACGAGAACGGCGACGGCGTCTATGACGTGCTTGAGGTCGAGACCCGCGGCCCGTTCAAGGGGACGCGTACCTACGATGCTACGGGGCTGCCTCTGCACTTCGACAACGATTCAACCATCAAGGAACGAATCTTTGTCGACAAGAACGATCCGAACATCTTGCACGACGTGATCACTGTCGTCGATCGCGCCCTGACCCGGCCGTGGACCGTCGACAAGACCTACAGGCGCAGCACCACCAAATATCCAAACTGGAGCCGGATCAGTTGCCTGGAGGGGACGGGCTACGTCACTATCGGCAAGGAGTTCTATCTGCTAAGCTGGGACGGCCATCTGATGCCGCTCAAGAAGGGGCAGCAGCCGCCCGACACGCGGTATTTCCCGCAAGCGCAGAAGTGATCATCTCGCAGGCCAATTCTGCCTAAAGGCGGATCTCCAAACTGTCTCGTTCGGAGTTCCGCCTTCAGGTGGCTCTTCCTGGCCTGCGATCGTCCAGGCAGGCGCTGATTGGACAACGGCGGGCCGCCGAACTCACATGCGACCTTCTCGATCGAGGCCAGGCTCGTACGGTGCACCTCGATGTCAAAATGGAGTGCAGTCTCTTTCGTTCCAAGCGATTCATAAAGCGCGATGGCCGGAGCATCCACCAAGTCGGCCTGTACGAAGAGTATAATCGATATCAAGCATCGCTCGACTATATCATCGCGTCGATCCGGGACCAGTCATCCGATTGCCGAATTTCAAATCCACACGCGGAACTCCGACACGGGCAGAGAATTCAATGAATTCAATTTGGCGCCATTCGACGTCATGTGTTAGGTTTTTCCAGGCGATCGATGGCGTCCGTGAGGATTGATCCTCCGCGCTCAGCAGGAGGCCGTAATGGTCATATCGATGTCTCGAATTCGGGCCGTTTTCGCCGCTGTTGTTCTGGGCCTTACGGTCGCGGGCTGTGGTTACAACAGTATCCCGACTTATGAGGAGCAGGCCAAGGCGAAATGGGCGGATGTGCAGAACAATTATCAGCGCCGCGCCGACCTCATTCCCAATCTGGTCTCAACCGTCCAGGGCTATGCGAGACAGGAACGGGACGTGCTGACGGCGGTCGTCGAGGCGCGTGCCAAGGCGACGCAAGTGCGGATCGACGTGTCGCAACTGACCGACCCCGACAAGCTCAAGCAATTCCAGGACGCGCAGAACCAGCTTTCCGGCGCACTCGGACGGCTGCTTGCCGTCAGCGAAAACTACCCCGACCTCAAGTCAAACCAGAATTTCCTGGCGCTCCAGTCGCAGCTCGAAGGCACCGAGAATCGTATTGCAGTGGCGCGACGCGATTACATCGAAGCCGTGCGCGTCTACAACACCGAGCTCAAGACCTTCCCCGGCGTTTTGTGGGCCTCGACCTTCTTCCGCTCCAACAAGCCAATGGCGGAATTCACTGCGGGCGAAAATGCGCAGGCGCCGCCACAGGTGAAATTCTGATACGCCAAGATAGAAAACAAGACAGAAAAATGTAACGTAATGAAAGCGGGCCGCACCTTTTCTCTGCTTGAGGGAGGTCTGGCCATCGCTATTGCGGCGTTGCTGTTCACGGCTGTCAACGCCGTTGCGCTTACTTTTCCGGCGCTCACGGGTCGCGTCGTTGACCAGGCGAATATCATATCGGCCCAGACGCGCACGGCGCTCGAACAGAAACTCTCTGATCTCGAAGCGAAGTCCGGTATTCAGCTTGTCGTTGGCACGGTCGCCTCCCTCCAGGGCCAGGAGATAGAGCCTTACGCCAATGAATTGTTCCGCAACTGGAAGCTCGGCGAAAAGACGAAGAACAATGGTGTGCTGCTGCTGGTTGCGCCGAACGAGCGGCGCGTGCGCATCGAGGTCGGCTATGGGCTCGAGGGAACACTCACCGACGCGCTGTCGAAAGTCATCATAACCAATGCAATCGCGCCGCGCTTCAAGGCCGGCGATTTCAGCGACGGTATCTCCCGCGGCGTCGACGATATCATCACTGTTCTGACCACCGACGCCTCGGAATGGCAGAAGCGCCCCTCGCTGCGGCTCGATAGTCAACAAGGCACCGATCCGGCGATCTGGCTCCTCATGGCGGCGTTGATTGCCCTCGCCACGTTGCTCATCGTTTCGCCCGGTTTCCGCTCGTTCTTCCTGAACGTTTTGCTGAATGTGCTATTCAATTCGGGCGGCTCACGCAGCAGCGGGGGCTATTCCGGCGGAAGTGGATCTTCGGGCGGTGGGTTCTCGGGAGGCGGGGGTTCGTCAGGCGGCGGCGGGGCATCCGGGAGCTGGTGATGAGCATTTCAGCACAGGACCGTCAACGAATCTCGAGTGCCATCCATGCTGCCGAGGCCGGGACCTCGGGCGAAATCGTTTGCGTGCTGGCGCAGGCATCCTCGGACGCCACGGCCTTGCCGGTTCTTATGGCGGCGGTCGCGGCACTCGCGTTGCCCTGGCTGCTCGTGGCCTTTACCAACATGACAGTTGACCGGATCCTGTCGCTGCAGATCATCCTGTTCGTCGTGCTCCTGGTCCTGCTCTGTTTGCCACGCGTACGTGTCGCGCTCATGCCGAGGAATGCACGTCGTGCTGTCGCTCACCGCGTCGCCATGGAACAGTTTATGATCCGCGGTATCGCGCGAACAAAGCATCGTTGCGGGATATTGATCTTCGTCTCGCTCGCGGAGCGCTATGCGCGCATCATTGCCGACGAAGGAATTGCTGCCCGCGTACCCCAATCGGAGTGGCAAGCGGCCGTGGATGTCCTTGTCGCGCACATGCGCGACGACCGCATCGCTGATGGTTTTGTCACAGCCATCGAGGTGTGCGGACAAAAGCTCGCCCGGCATTTTCCGCGCACCGAGACGAGCCAGGATCAACTTCCGGATCGAATATATTTGATCTGAATCACCGACGAGGATCGACTTGGCCCAAGGCCGGACCCGATAGCGGAGAACGATCAGCCGCCCTTGCTGTCGGGTTCCGGCATCGCGCGGGCCTTGAGCGCGTCTACGGTGCGCTCATGGGTGTGATGGAGAAACACGGCCAGTTGGTTTCGCACGGCTTCGCCTTCCGCCAACACGGCGGCTTCAAACAGCTCATGCTGGATAGCCTGTGGGAGGCCGCTCCAAATCTTGGCGACACCTTCTCCCAGCGTGCGGAAAATCCGCTCCTGGACGTCCACCGCAAAGACTTCCATGGCCCTTTACTCCGTGAGGTCCGATGAATTCTTCCCGAACCCGATAATAGCTGCACCCGTCCGGACTGTAATGGGGCCGGAATTTTATTTTATTGAACGCTGCCGTTGCCAAATGGGTTCCCTTTGGCCCAGTGGGACGGCGCACCGCCGCGTGATGTACGGCAGCTGTAGGAGACTGCGGTCGCCCGCCGGAATTTGCCCGCTTGCGCCGCTGTTTCCCACAGCGACAGCTTGCTTGGCTTGCTTCTTGCCTCGATGGGGTCGAAAAAAGGCGCAACTCAACAGATGGGGGAACTCCGATGCGCGAATGGAAAAAGCTGCGGGATGGGGAGTTGATTCTCACGGGCACCATTATGGCCATCGTTTATCGACCCGGTAGAAAGGGCGACTATGCGATCTATTCAGGCCGCAGATACCAGTGGTCCTGCCTGACCCTGGCGCGGGCCAAGAGTGATGCGGAAGCTATCCTGGAGGAACTTATTGAGATCGGCGCTGCATAACAGCGGCAACTTCGACGGGTGGGTGCGCGCAAAATGCTTCGGGGAAGAAGGCCCTCTTCCCCGAAGTCCGTGAACCGCGCGGCCCTAGTCACGATCGCGGTGCTGCCAACCTCGACGTGCGGCTTCGGCATGTCCGCGTGAATCGCCAAACCACCCGCCATGACCTTCGTCGTCGTCACGCGATTGCGATCTGCGGCGATCGTCATAGCCCTCGGAACGGCTGCGCTCGCTCGCTCGTGACCGGACGCGATCATCCTCATCCCAGCGGCCGCGTTGTCCTGAAGAGCGCTCATCCCATCCGCGCCGTGCTGCTTCGGAATGGCCTCTCGAATCCCCGAACCAACCACCGTGGCCTTCATCTCGACCAGAGCGCGAGCCGCCTCGACGGTCGTCGTCGTCGGAGCGGCTGCGTGACCGGTATGACCGACGCTCGTCCCATCCACGCCGTGCTGCTTCCGCATGCCCCTCGCTGTCCCCGGACCATCCGCGGCCGCCGCCACGGGACCAGTCGTCGTCGTCTCGGCTGCGCGAACGAGGGCGGTCTTCGTAGTCATCCTCGTATCGGCCTCTGGAACGTCGGTAATCATCGTCCTCATCCCGGCCGCGAGACCAGCCTCGACGGTCATCATCCGATTCGAAGCGGCCACGCTCATCGCGCGGGCGGTCAAAGCGGCGATCGTACTCACGGTCCGATCTGGAATACCGCCGGCCCCTGTCGTCGTCATCGCTGACGAAACGGCCCTGATCGTCTCGCTCTCTTGTCGTCGACCTATCCATTCTTCTGTCCTCCTGAGGATTTTCCCCATACCGTTGGGGGGTGGTGTGAAGGCTCTTCGGAACCGGCAGACCAAAGCCTTTTTCCTTGGCCTGCCGCATGAGCTCCATTTTTCTGGTTCGGAGTTTTTGCCCCAATACATCCATGTCGATGCCGGCCCTTTGCGCCTTGGCGAGGATGCCCTGATTGGGTTCCTCCTCTTCGGCGACGTGGTGCTTTACATATTCCGCCAGGACCTTCACCTTGGCATCGTAGAACGGTTCGTCGGGCGCTCCGCGCATCAGATCCCTGATGAGGACTTTGACCCCGTCGTGCTCGACCTGAGCCTCATCCAGCATGCTGTCCTCCACGTCGGCTGCCCGGCATGCGGGATAAAAAATCTCTTCTTCGATCGTCGCGTGGGCAATCAACTCGGTGCACACCTGCTTTGTGGCCTCAGCCTTCTGCTGATTGGAACTCGCATTTTCGAACTGCTCAAATAAAGCTTCGACCTTGCGATGATCGTTTTTGATCAGCGTGATTGCATCCATGCTTTGTTCGGCATCGTCTGTTGCGTCGGTGTGTCCATCGTCCTGATCTCCCTCGGGCGATGCGCCGGAAGTTTTGCCCGACGCGTCTGCAATTTTGTTCTGCTTCCGATCCTTCATATTTTTCGGGTTTTTCATGAGAGTTTCCTGATTTGGAAGGAGCCGACGGGGTGAAACAAACCATGCGCTGCAGGTCGTCCAAGATATTCGATAAATCAGTTAACAGCGCAAACGTTCCTGTGCTTCCGTGAAAAAGCTAGGTCGATTTGCGCGCTTTTCGTGTCGATTGGATCTTAGTTCAAGGTTATGGGTTTGGTCTTGAAACGAGCACGAGCGGGAGCAGGTGGAACGCTTTCTGCAATTTGCTGCTGCAATATGATCGAGTTCCATTTCACGCCGCAAATGCATCTCGGGGACAAACGGATTATCCGCCATCCCGACGATGCGCGGACCCGGGTCGCAAGCAGGAGGCGTGGCCGGTCAGCGCGATGAGATCCTGCATCAGATCGACGCGCTCGGAAGATCGACGCGCTCGGACTTATGAAGGGAACTTCGTGGCAGCGCACAAGTGTTTTGTGGTGGCTGCAAGAGATGGATGTGGTCAAATAGTAATAAGGCACTGCGACGATAGTATATGGTCATCGATCACGAGCAAGACGGATGTCGTGCGAGGTCCTAAACCGAACAGCAAACCCGGAATGCTGAAAAGACAGTGCGATAATCTGGACAGCCGCGAGGCGAGCAGGACGTCCCCGCGACCGAGGATGACTCGCGAGAAATCCAGCCGCGCGGGATATGGGATCCGCCGAAATGCGTCGGAGCAAAAAGGTTCTTCAGTCTATTGTGGAACTCTTCCGGCAAAGTTCAACTTATGGGGAAGTGACGAAAAGACGAAGTGACAATGGATCTTTTCACTCTATCTTTTCACTCATGCCGGGTCGTCAGCCGCAGGCGGTTCGCTTGCGGCTGGCTCACTCTGTGCTGACCTGCCCAGGCGTAATGAGCCCATCGGTCGAAAACGCGCGCGAGAAACTTACCAACTCAGCAATCGTGCGACGTGGTGAGTTCCTTCGGCGAACACGTGTCCGAGACCGCCTGTCCGGTCATACACCAAGACCGCGCCCACGAACGCAAAGGCTGCGGCGGCGCCCATAACGGGCCAAATATGCGCACAATAATCAGTCCAACGAAGACGCATTGGGCTACCCCTCGTTATTGGCACTGGGTCCTCAACGCGTCTCGGCCGAGTTGGTTTCCGAAAAAAACATGTCTGCTTCCTGACCCAATGGCACTTTAAACAGGGGGCGACCGTCGACATCGCGGTTTTTGCTATGAAATTCAAAGCCTTGATACGTGCATTGGTTGGCGATGCATTTTCTGCACTTCGCTTCGGGTCGATTTGACCGCCGGCAGTCTTCGGCTTTTGTGCTCGCATCCCCCGGCAGGGCGCTCACCGAACCTTTTCGACCGCTCGGAACCACGCTTGGCCCGCCGGCGTTGATCGCACGCCGCCCACATCAGGTCTGGAAGGAAGACGGTGGTAACATCATATGCGCAGGCCCCTGGTGATGTTTGATGTTGAAGGGACCCTGGTGGACTGTGTCCAGGAAACTCTTGCCTGCTGGAGACGAACCTTTCGGGAATTTGGATTTGAGTTTTCGATTGCCCAGCTGCACCGGCATTCCGGTCGGGACCCTGACGACATGCTCAAGCTGTTGCTCCCCCGCCACGACGCTGATCTGCTCGCGCCCTCCCTCAAGAAAGAACAGGGCAGACGTTATCGAGACGAGTGCCTTCCGAAAGTAAAAGCCTTTCCTCATGTGCGCCTGCTTTTCGAGGCCCTGGCGACGGCGGGGTATGAACGAGCTCTGGTCACGAGTTGCGCGAAGGATGAACTTGACCATTACCTGGAACTGACCGGGATCGCGAAGTTTGTGAGTATCATCGCTTGTGGCGAAGATGTGGATCGTCAGAAGCCTCATCCCGACCTGGTCGAACTCGCGCTCAGCAAATCTGAGCACGCCCCCGAAGAGGCATTCATGGTTGGCGATACACCATTCGATGCACAAGCCGCAAAGGACGCAGGTGTCGCTTCAATAGGACTCTTGTGCGGGGGATTTCGGAAACGCGAGTTGCTCAAGTCCGGATGCACCGCGGTCTTTCGTGACCCGGCCCAGCTCCATCAGGAGCTAACCGGCTGGTTAAGAGCAGCGGCGATAAAAGCGCCCCCTCAAACCGAGCTGCTCCGCCGTAGCAAAGGATAAGCGTACCACAGGCCAAACAGCAGCAGGAGTGTAACGCCGGCGACAAAGAAGGCCGCCCGGTCCGAATCGAGGGCCCGGCTCGAGGCAACGTAGGTATCGAGTGCAATTCCGAATGCAAGCGGAACTGGCGCGGCGAGGACGAAGAAGGAACCGATTTGTACGAACTCCGGCGCGTCTTCGCCGCCAAATGAAAGTCGGTGCAAGGCCGCAGGCGCCATCAGAAGAATGACAGCGAGCGCCACACAGAAGAGGGCGATCGTATGCGCCAGTTTCACGTTAGCGGAGAGTTGCTCGAATGCCCGAGTGAGCGTCACAGTAAGCTGGAATCCGAGAAGTGCCTGTGCTCCCGGTATGATGACGCGGGCTTCAGTGAGCAGCTGATCGACCTTTGTTGAAAGGGGGACGGGACTCTCGATTTCCTTCTTTTTCATGAGTTCATCCCTTCTCAAAATAAGTGCAATGCCGTACCAAAGGAACAGTGCCACCGCCAGGAAACCACCTCCTGCCAAAATGCCCGCAGGAATGCCATAGGAGCGCTGCAGTGTGACGAACACATCAAGGCTGAGGCCCATTGCCAAAGGCAGCAGCGCGACACCAGCGAAAAGGGTCGCTGCTTCGAGACTTTGGTTTGAATCCGAACCTCCTTCGACAATGCGATGACGCATGGAGGGGGCAATAAGGAGACCGATGGTCGTCGTGATCAGAAGAAGGGCCAGGCAGTGAAGCCCGCGCGACGAGCGCGGAAGGTCTTCGAATAATTCCTGAAAAGTTCCAGTGAACTGAAAGCCAAAAAGAACCTGGGCGCCCAGAATCAAAAGCCGGGTCTCGTCTAGTGCGGTCTTCAGTTTTCGTTCGAGACTCATAAGCCCGTATCTGAAAGGATCGCATGTCGGCAGGACACCAATGTCCGGCGGGCTCGGTGGTTCCGGGGCGGACCGAACCATGAAGCTTGAACCAGAATTCCGATTTGTCCGCGGGCGGCCACAGCGGCGCTAAGCCGCCGAAGGGCCACCCTACGAATTCGGAGGCTTTGCACCCCTTCAATTTTAAAGGCTCTAGGAGGCCGCTTTCCGATTGACACCTTTGCGTAATGCGACAGACGAGAGCTTCTTGTCTGCTGACTTTTCCTCATTGAGATTAGTGTTGAGGAGCCGAACGATGTCGTCATGGCCGACAGCTTCTGCCCACGCGATCAACGTGCCGTAGCGCGCGATTTCATAGTGCTCAACGGATTGAGCTGACCCGACTATCGCAGCGTCAAGAACGTCCTTGTCGGCAACCTCGCCAGCAACCTCATCAGCCTCGCTGATAAGGCCGTCGATGGCGGGGCATTTCACCCCCTGCGGTTTTTCACCAAGCTTTTGGAACACTTGATTCAAACGCGTGATCTGGTTCCTGGTCTCTTCGAGATGCTCTTTCAGGCCTTTCGTAAGGTCGCGATTCGTCGCCTTTTCGATCATGCTCGGTAGCGCCTTCACAATCTGATTTTCTGCGTAGTAGATATCTTCCAGACCATGGAGAAGCAGATCATCCATCGTCTGAATCTCTTTGGAAAAGAGTCCCATGGGATTTGTCCTTTGATCGCAGCGTGGTATTGCGTGCCAAGGAAACGATTTTCTGCTTGCAAGGTTCCGACACTATCAGACAGATTCATCTGAACTGACTTGTAGAACCACAGATTACATCGACTTTGACGTTGTGCCGATGAACTCCTACAAGGCATTTAGGTATCCAGCCTTTTGTACGGAAGCAGAAACGTCGGGTCATCAGTGGCAACCGGGAAGAGGGACCTTCGATGCGGCCGCCCGGTGTGGCATGGTCGCCACGCCACCGCTGTAACACTTGTGCCTCTTTCTCGAGACACGACAACGGATGTGCTCGTCATGGGTGCGGGGATAACGGGCGCTGTCATCGCCGATGCGCTCGCCTCCGCCGGAAAGAAAGTCGCGGTGGTAGATAGACGCGGGCTCGCCCGGGGGTCCACCCTGGCAAGCACGGCCCTCGTTCAATACGAGATCGACACTCCGCTCACGCAACTGACTCGCAAGATCGGCAAGGAGAAGGCTGTCCGTGCCTGGCGCCGATCCCGCCTTGCCGTGGAGGCGCTTTCGGGCCGTCTGGGGGAACTTGGCGTTCCCGATGTTACCCGCCGCGATTCACTCTACCTCGTCGGCAATATTCTGGGTCGCAAGAAGCTCGAAAGGGAGTACGAAGCGCGGCGCTCCGCCGGCTTACCTGGCCGTTTTCTCGATCGAAAGGCGCTGCAGGACAGGTTTGGAATCGAACGGGCTGGTGCGATCCTGGGTTATGGCAACCTCGTGATTGATCCGAGGAAAAGCGCACTCGCACTATTGAACGCCGCTTCCATCAATGGCGCGCAGATTTTCTCGCCGATGGAAATGACGAAGATCACGCCGACGAACCGCGGAGTGACGGTGACGGCCGCCAACGGTTTCCGCATTCATTGCAAGCAACTCGTGTTCGCGACCGGTTACGAGCTTCCGCATGGCGTCCCTCGCGGCCATCATGAGATCACCTCCACCTGGGCAATCGCTACGGTCCCGCAGGACCGTGAGCGACTGTGGCACGGCGAATGTTGCATCTGGGAGGCGTCGGAACCGTATCTTTACATCCGCACCACCACGGAGGGCCGGGTTATCTGCGGCGGGGAGGACGCCGAGTTCTCGGACAACGAAAAACGGAAGGCATTGCTGTCGGCCAAGACCAAGATACTACAGCGCAAGCTTAATCGGCTCTTGCCAAGGCTCGATGCGACCGTCGACTTCGCGTGGACGGGTGCTTTTGGAGAAACAACGACGGGGTTGCCGATCATTGGGCAAGTTCCCGGCATGGCGCACTGCTGGATTGCGCTGGGCTACGGCGGCAATGGAACAACCTATGCTGCGATCGCGGCCGACGTCATCGTGGGCGCTATTGTCGGCAGACCGGATGTCGATGCCGACCTGTACCGCTTTCCAGATCATGAGAAGGCAAGGTGAGGGCGCGCCCGCTTCCTTCCGGGAACCATTGCCCCCCGGCGCCGGTTGGGGTGTTAGGCGACCATGATCGGAAAAAGGATCGACGTTGCCAGCCCTTCTTCCGACTGAAAAACGAGGTTGGCGATGAACGCTTTCGAGGAACAGAGCCGTTCGCTGTGGATGGACACAGTCGTTGCGGACGCCCCCGCACTCGCCGACAACAAGCGGGTCGATACCGTCGTGGTCGGCTCCGGAATTGCGGGACTATCCACCGCCTATGAGCTGGCGTGCCGAGGCCAGAAAGTCCTGGTGCTGGACCGCGGTCGGATTGCGGGCGGTATGACGTCAAGGACCAGCGCGCACCTCACGTCCCAATCCGACGACGGTTTCAAGACCGTCATTCAGGCGCGAGGTCTCGACGGCGCCAAGACGTTTTACGAGAGCCACGCCGCGGCGCTTGACCGCATCGAAGCCATCGCGCAGGAGGAGCGCATCGAGTGCAACTTCCGTCGCGTCAATGGATACCTCTTTCCTGCCATTGGAACAGATCCAGCCGAAGAACTGACTCCAGAATTCGAGGCGACCAAAAGAGTTGGAATGCCGATCGAGCGCCATTCCGGCTTGCCGTTCAAGGGCCTGGAGAAGGTGCGGACCTTACGTTACCCCAATCTCGCGACATTTCATCCGCTGCGATACCTTCGCGGCATCGCCGCGGCATTCGTTCAGCGCGGGGGCGAACTATTCGCAAACACTGCCGTGACACAGGTGGATGAGAAGGACGGTGCCGTCACCGTCCGCACCGCCAATAACGTGTCCGTGCAAGCAGAGAACGCCGTCATTGCCACCAATTCGCCGGTCAATGATCGGGCCGCCCTTCACACTCAACTTGCGCCTTATCGCACTTACGCCATGGCAATCACCATCGAGCGGGACAGCATCGAGGATGCGCTCTACTGGGACACGCTCGATCCTTATCACTATGTTCGCCTGGAGAATGGTCGCGGCGGCACGCAATACTTGATCGTTGGCGGTGCTGATCACAAGACCGGTGAAGCAGACGACGCCTGGGCACGGTTTGAAGGGATTGAGTCCTGGGTCAGGGCTCTTCTGCCGAAATTGGGCAATGTTACCCACCGGTGGTCGGGACAAATACTCGACCCGATCGACTATGCAGCGTTCATCGGTCGCAATCCGGGTAATGATCACGTCTTCGTCCACGCCGGCGATTCAGGTCAAGGACTCACTCACGGCGTCGCAGGGAGCCTCCTGCTGTCGAGGCTCATCACCGGGGAGGACTGTCCGTGGGCCGACTTTTATGACCCGTCCCGGGTCAAGCTTTCTGCGACCAAAAACTTCGTTACCGAAAACGTGACGGCGGTTGCGAATTTTGCCGAGTACCTCGCGCCGGGTGAATTGAAATCCGTTGACGAATTGAAGCCCGGGAAGGGCGCCATTATCCGCGAAGGACTACGCAAGATCGCGGCTTTTAGGACTGACGAAGGCCGCATTCATCGAGTGTCGGCGGCATGCACCCACGCCGGATGTCAACTTCACTGGAATTCCTTTGAGCGATGCTGGGATTGTCCGTGCCACGGCTCCCACTTTTCGATTGGCGGGGCCGTTTTGAACGGGCCGTCGGTTAAAGACCTCGACCCCGTTGGCGACGAGAACAGCTTGAACTCTAACCGGAAGGCCCGGGAACGCGTGTAGCACGGGGTAGGTCGCGAATACATTGGAACGCGCCGGCTTGGGGCGAATGATGAGCAGAGCCTTTGTCAAGGACGCTGATGCTTTGGAGGTGTTGCCTGACCGGCTCATCTCCCAGCATCCTAACGACGTGACGCAGGAAGGCATGGCCCATCTGGAGGCGATGCTACGTGCCGCGCGCGAAGCCCATGGTGCCGCACTCACGGCCAATGATCGCGCCGCCATCGCACAGGCGTCACGTGATCTGCGCTACTGGAGCGCCAGACGTGCGACGGCGCGGGTCGTCCTTGATCCAACCGATACGACGCAGGTCCGGTTCGGAAGTTCGGTGAGCATTCGGCGCGCCGACGGGAGAGAGCAGACCTTTCGGATCGTCGGCGAGGATGAGGCTGATCCCGCGCGCGGCACTATTTCACATGCTTCGCCTCTGGCGCGCTCGGTATTAGGAAAGCGCGTCGGCGACGTTGCCACGCTAGGCGCCAGCGATTTGGAGATCAAAGCCATCCGATAGCTCGCAGCGGCCCGCGAAGCTGCAGGCGAGGCGTGGCTACATAAGGAAATAATCGTGGTTGGATGTATTTTGCGCATTCAGAGAGACATTTTGAAGGCAGATCCTTCATGCTAAAGCCGACAGTTCCTCACGCTGAAGCCGAAGGATAGCCATAATCAGTGGATAATGGGGATAATGATGGAGCGCGGAGAACCCGAGAGCTCTTGCCGCGTTGCCTCGTTGCACTCCAACCCTCGCGCTCCAATCGGGAGTTTAGCTATGGCCCAAAAGCGAACTCGATTACCGGCTCGCCTTCCCGCAAACTCCAAATACGTCCTCGAAATCCGCGGACGCATGAAGGGGATGATATTGATACACCGATTTGTGGAACTGCCCGACGGGCGGCGCGTGGAATTGGCAGCCCGCTGGACGCCTACGTCCGACAGTGAGACAAAGATCGCCAGCCTTGGCCGCAGCTCGAGTTCGGACAGCGCTCGCTTGCTACCCGCGCAGTGCGTGTGACCAAGGCGGGGCGGCGAGTTGCAAATGACTCGCTGCCCTCGGATGGCG
>JADMIO011167788.1_pt1 | contig 32582 bp, 26 predicted proteins | sample 8958161 | NCBI WGS metagenome assembly JADMIO01 (sample SAMN16585339, study PRJNA669376) | soil metagenome | isolation source: Crop rotation soil | place: USA: Cullars Rotation, Alabama | collected 2011
GCGACAACTTGTCCACGTGGAATTCTAAGCTTAGGATCCCAATGTGCTGGAAAGGATGCGCGCGAGGTTCATCGTGAGGTCCGAGCCGAACGTCTGACGGCGCATCTCGTAGTAGTCGACCGGATCGGGGATCCGGTGCTGGATGGCGTTCTGCAGCTCCCAGACCCACGCGGCGGTCATCCGGACGACGCCGTCCTTGAACCACTGGCGATGCTCGAGCGACATCGGGCTCGCGGTCTTCAGCCAGAGCTCGGAGAGCGAGCGCTCCAGCGGATTGGCCGGCGGCGGCGCCGCGCCGCAGTCGAGCGGCATGAAGAACGTCAGCCGGGCGCTCTGGAGCTTGGCGCCCAAGAGGTCCTTGGTCGTGCCGTAGACGCGCGGATAGAGGTCGTCGCCGTAGGTCCCCCAGGCCAGCCAGCGCGTCGAGACGTTGAGCTCGTCGGCGTTCGCGTCCGGATGCAGGCGCCCCGAGCACTGCGCGAAGTCGAACCCCGCGAGCCGCTCCTCGGTCCAGATCTGCCCGCCCGGGACCCCCGGAAGCTGCGTGAGCATGCCCATCTCGCCGCACCAGTCGATGCAGTCTTGCTGCGCCTGCGCGATGTTCGGGTTCACGCGCGCCTCGAAGGGCATGGTGAACTCGGGCAGCTCCGTCGGCCCGACGTCATCGTAGAGCGTGTGCGTGTTGGCACGAAAGCGCGTCGCGCCGCTGGACACGGGGCTCGGGCGCAGCATGCGGTCGGCGGCGCCGGGCGTCAGCGCGAGGATGCGCGCCAGCGCGCTCGCGGGACCGGCGGCGCCACCGAGCACCGGCGGCGGGGCCTCGTCCGCGGCGCCCGCGTTCATGTACCGGCTCGAGCGCATGTGCCACTCGTGGCCGCCGGACTGCCAGTCCTGCAGGCCCTTGACGTAGAGCGCGACGGCCTGCTGCTCGAGCGGTCCGATCGCGTGCTCCACGAAGAGGATCGGCAGCTCCGTGAGGGCGGTGTTCTCGAACTGGTGGATGCGCGAGGTGAGCACCTCGTTCGTGAGGTCGGCGGCCGCCTGGGTGTCGATGCCGAGGAAGCGCTCGAGGACCAGGACGCAGTTGGAGAGCTCGCCCTCCTCGTTGACCTCGCGGTCGTAGGAGAAGAGGTCGTTGCGCAGGTGCACGGCGTCGGCGAAGGACTCCTTCAGCACCCGCAGCGGGCGGCTGTCGGAGATGCGGTCGGGCACCTCGACGAAGTTCGCGTGCTCGACGAGGTGCGCGGACCACGGCGCGCCGCCGACCTTGCGGCGCATCTCGATGTACTCGATCGGGTTCGCGACGCGGTCGGCGTTGATGTTGCGCAGCTCCCAGTCGGACTCGTCGAGCAGGTTCTTCGTGCTCTGCGAGAACCGGCGGCGCCAGGCCACGGACTTGCTCGGGACCGTGCGGTACCACAGGTCGGCGAGCCCGCGCTCGACAGGGTTGGTCGGCTCCGGCGGCGTGTCGGCGAGGTCCATCGGCATGAACCTCGGCAGCCGCTCGAGGTGCGCTCGCCCACCCGCCTCGTCGCCGGGGCGCTTGTAGACGTCGAGGAAGTGATCGTCGAAGTAGAAGACCCAGACGTACCAGTCGGTCACGAGGTCGAGCTCGTCGGACGGCGTGTCCGGATGGGTGTAGGCGCACAGCAGCGCGTAGTCCATGGCATCGAACTTCTCGGCGCTCCAGACCTCCGGCGTGTCGTCGCCGTCGGGCGTGTCGAGGATCCCCATCTCGCGCGCCCACGCCTTCGAGTGGATCCGCGCCGACTCGAGGTGCGGGTTCAGGCGCGCCGGCCAGGCGAGGTAGAACTCCGGCAACTCGAAGGGCTGGCTGCAGCTCACGCGTCGTTCCCTGTCGTCCAGCGCGGATGGCACGGGGCGCGACGAGCGCTCCCGCGGGGCCACGATAGAAGCTCACGAGAGCCTGTCAAGCCGCCGCAAAGTCTTCACACGGCGGCAACGCACGCTGCTATACCCAGACCAGGGGCATCCCGCCACGCCGAGTCGTGCCGATGACGGACGGCTGGCGGCCGAGTTCCGTTGACCTCGACCGCGGAGGCAGTGACCGATGACCGCAGATCCCGACGAGCCGGCTACCGAGAGCCCGCAGCTGAGCCTCGGCACCGCCGCAGCACGCAATCTCGCGACGACGACGAAGTCCGAGCCGCAGATGCAGGGCATCACCTCGCGCTGGCTGCTGCGGGTGCTGCCCTGGGTCGAAGCGCGCGGCGGCGCCTACCGCGTCAACCGCCGCCTGAGCTACCGCATCGGTGACGGGCGCGTCGAGTTCACGAACGTCGGGGCCGCCGTCCAGGTCATCCCCGGAGAGCTGGCCGAGATCCCGCTGCTGCGCGGCTACGACGATGCCGACGTGCTGGCCGCGCTCGCGGCCAAGTTCAAGCAGCAGGAGCTCGAGCCGGGCGACGTCCTCGTCGAGAAGGGCAAGCCTGCCGAGGCGATCGTCCTGATCGCGCACGGCCGCGTCGAGAAGCTCGTCGAGGGCAAGTACGGCGACGAGACGGTCGTCGACGTCCTGGCCGACGGCGACCATCTCGGCTCGGGCGCGCTGCTCGACGACGACGACGCCTGGGGGTTCACGGCCAAGGCCGCGACCGCCGCCACGGTGCTGAAGCTCGGCCGCAAGGACTTCGACAAGATCGTCGGCCAGAACGAGTCGCTGGCCGCGCACATCGAGGCCGTCAAGCAGCTGCCGGGGCTGCCGCAGGACAAGGCGGGCCAAGCGGAGATCACGCTCGCCGCGGGTCACTCGGGCGAGCCGATCCTGCCGGGGACCTTCGTCGACTACGAGCTGTCGCCGCGCGAGTACGAGCTCAGCGTCGCGCAGACGGTCCTGCGGATCCATACGCGGGTCGCGGATCTCTACAACGAGCCGATGAACCAGACCGAGCAGCAGCTGAAGCTCACGATCCAGGCGCTGCGTGAGCGCGAGGAGCACGAGCTCGTCAACAACCGAGACTTCGGGCTGCTGCACAACTGCGACCTCAAGCAGCGCATCCGCACGCGGACCGGCCCGCCGACGCCCGACGACTTCGACGAGCTGCTGTCGCGCAGGCGCGGATCGCAGTACCTGCTCGCCCATCCGCGGACGATCGCGGCGTTCGGGCGCCAGTGCACGAGCGCGGGCATCTACCCCGACAACGTGCCGCTGCACGACACGCTCGTGCCGTCCTGGCGCGGCGTGCCGCTGCTGCCGTGCAACAAGATCCCGATCTCCGGGGACAACACGAGCTCGGTCATCGTCATGCGGACCGGCGAGGACAACGAGGGCGTGATCGGCCTGCACCAGACCGGCATCCCCGACGAGGTCGAGCCGAGCCTGTCGGTGCGGTTCATGGGGATCAACGAGCAGGCGGTCATCAACTACCTCGTCACCGCGTACTTCTCGGCTGCCGTGCTCGTGCCCGACGCGCTCGGGGTGCTCGAGGACTGCCAGGTCGGCAAGTTCTGAGGATGCGGGCGCAGGCCGTCGTGGAGCCGATCACCGCCGACCCGGCGGCCCGGGCCGAGGAGGAGCTGATCGTGCTCGTCGACGAGCACGGACGCCCCACCGGGACCGCCGAGAAGTGGTCTTCGCACCACGCCGACACGCCGCTCCACCTCGCGTTCTCCTGCTACGTCTTCGACGCGAGCGGAGCGTTCCTCATGACGCGCCGCGCCCTGACGAAGAAGGTGTGGCCCGGCGTCTGGACGAACACCGCCTGCGGCCATCCGGCCCCGGGCGAGCACTTCCACGACGCGATCGCGCGCCGTCTGCGCTACGAGCTCGGGATGACGGCCCGCGACATCGAGGTCGTGCTGCCCGACCACGTCTACCGCGCGCCGCCGTTCGCCGGCATCGTCGAGCACGAGCTCTGCCCGGTGTTCGTCGCCCGCGTCGCCAGCGAGCCCGAGCCCAACCCGATCGAGGTCGGGGCGTGCGCGTGGATCGACTGGGACGAGTTCGTGCGCCGCGCCCGCGACGACCGCGGCGACGTCTTCTCGTGGTGGTGCAAGAACCAGCTTCGTGAGCTGCGGGGCCATCCGCTCGTCGAGCGCTACGCGCGACCGCACGCCGGTCGCGACGGCTGACGCGTCAGCCCGGCCGCGGCTCGCGCTCGCGGAGCTGGTTGTCGCAGACCTTGATGCCGCGCTGAAAGCATGCCGTCCACGGCGCGATGGCGTGCAGCATGTCCTTGCGCAGCGGGCGCTTGATCGTCGCGGCCTCGATGACGTGCTCGAGCGACTCGCGGCTGAACTGCATGCGCTGCCCGTCGCGGGTGTCGGGCTCGTCCGTGGTGCTCGCGCAGGCGGTCAGTGCGCCGAGCGTCTGCATGTGCTCGTACTGGGGTGCGGTCATCGGCAGCGCGACGCGCACGACCTCGAGCACCTCGTAGAACGTCATCGGCCAGGCCGATGCGATGCGCTGGGCGGCCATGGCCCGCGCGATCGCCCGGACCCCGCGCTCGGCCGCGGCCTCGTCGGCCATCGCCTCCACGAGCGCCAGCACGGGCAGCTCGTCAAGGCCCTGCGACTCGACGACGTCGCAGAACGCCGCGAGGGCCGCGCTGCCGCCGCGCGCGCACGCCCGCAGCGTCAGGGCGAAGCCGTCGTCGATCGCCGCTCGCTCGAGCTCGGCTTCGAGCGCAGTGGAAGCGGCCGACATCGCGGCGCCGCGCGCCTGGATGCCGGTTGGGTGCACCTGCCGAGTCTGTCAGACGAGCGCGGCCGGCAGCACCCGCGACCCGCCGTGCGCGCGGAGCGTAACGTCCCGGGTCGTCATGAAACGGAGGTCCCACACCTCGCCTGCAGGCCGTGCGCGGCCGCGACCGAGCACGGCGGGCCGGCTGCTCGGGCTCGCGGCGTGCGTCGCGGCGCTGCTCGCACCGGGCGCCGCGAGCGCGGCGGGCCTGCCGCCCATCCGCCACGTCTTCGTCATCGTGCTCGAGAACGAGAGCGCGAGCGAGTCGTTCGGCCCGGCGGCGCCCGCGCCGTATCTCGCGAGGACGATGACCGCCGCGGGCGCGTTCGTCCCGCGCTACCACGCGACGTCGCACGCGAGCCTCGGCAACTACATCGCGATGGTGTCCGGCCAGTCGGCGAACGTCCTGACGCAGGCCGACTGCCCGATCTTCGCGGACTTCCTGCCCGGCACCGGCATCGCCGGGGCGGGCGGCCAGGCCTCCGGGATCGGCTGCGTCTATCCCGCGGGCATCCCGACGATCGCCTCCCAGCTGCAGCAGGCGGGGTTCACCTGGCGCGCGTACGCCCAGTCGATGGGCGCCGACCCCGCCCGCGAGCGCGCCGTCTGCGCGCACCCGGCGATCGGCGCGCTCGACGGGACCCAAGCCGCGACGGCGGCCGATCAGTACGCGACCCGGCACGTCCCGTTCCTCTACTTCCACGCGGTCATCGACGACCCGACGCTCTGCGACTCGCACGTCTCGAGCCTCGAGCCGCTCGCGTCCGATCTCGCCTCGCTGTCGCGGACGCCGAACTACGCCTTCATCACGCCCGACCTCTGCGACGACGGCCACGACGACCACTGCGCCGACCCGTCGCGACCCGGCGGCTACGCGGGGATCAACGGGTTCCTGAGCACCTGGGTCCCGCGCATCACGAGCTCCCCCGCGTTCCAGCGCGACGGGCTGCTCATCGTGACCTTCGACGAGTCCAAGGTCTCGGACACCGCCGCCTGCTGCGGCCAGGTGCCCGGTCCCGGGAGCCCGCTGCCCGGCATCACGGGACCGGGCGGCGGGATCACCGGAGCCGTCCTGCTGTCGCCGTTCATCGCACCGGGCACCGTTACGCAGGTCCCCTACAACCACTTCACGATGCTGCGCAGCGTCGAGGATCTGTTCGGCGTCGCGCACCTCGGCATGGCGGGCGTCGCGGGCGCCGTGGCGTTCGGCGCCGACGTCTTCACGCGACCGGGCGGTACCGCCACGTCGTGCGTCGCGCGGCCCCTTCCGAAGGCGGTCCGCGGCCGACTTCCGGCCGGCGCGATCATGCAGGGCGTGCGGCTCATCCGCACCGCCGGCCGCGCGGTCGTCGCGCTGCGCGCCGTGCACTCCGCGCGGCTGCGGGTGCGCGTCCGGCCGACGGGCGGCGCGATCCGCACGCTCCTCTCGCGTCGCATCGGCGCGTGTCGCTCCTACCGGATCGCGCTGCCGCGCGGCCATGGCACCGCGACGCTGACGGCGTCCGTCGGAAGCGGCGCGCAGGTCACCGCGCGCCGCTACTGACGGCGGGACGAGCCGCCGGGCTCGCCCCCTCGTCGTCGCGCATGGACGGTCTTGGACGGCGCCCCGCAACTTGCCGGAGCGTGGCGGGATTCGAGGGATGCACCCACCCTGTCGATGAACGGAAGGCATGCCCCGGGCACACACGCAGCTCGCGTCCATCGGACTCCTCCTCGCCCTGTTGGCCGCGGCGCCGCCGGCGAGCGCTTCGCGGGGTTGCGTGCGCGCCGGAGAGCGCTCGCTCGCGAGCAGCCCGCGGCTCGTCCTGGTCGCGCCAGCGGGCAGCGCGGCTCGTGCGGGCGGAGCGCGCCTCGTGTGTCGTCGCGCCTCCGGCACGCGGCGGACGCTCGCATCCGCCGTCTCCCCGTGCTCGCACTGCGCCGCGAGCGTGCGGCGCGTCGTCCTGCACGGGCGCTTCGCGTACGCGGTCGTCTCGCGCCGCGACTTCAACGACCAGCAAGCCGAGCTCGTGACGCTCGACACGGACACGTGGCGCGCGCGCCGCCAGTCGCTGGATCTCGGCGACCAGAGCGACGACCTGCGGACCGTCGTGACCGATCTGCTCGCGCTTGCCCGCGGGCGCGCCGCGCTGCGCGTACGCAACGACTTCGCCGCCGCGATCGTGCTGGCGGGACCCGACGCGGCGACGACGCTCGACGAGGGGCTCGCGACGGCGATCGGCCGGCCGCGCGTGCGCGGCACCCGCATCCGCTGGCACCACGGCCTGCAGACGCGCTCGGCGCCCGCGTACGCGGCGAGCCGCTGTCCGCGCGCGCCGGCGCCGCCGCCGTCCGCCGGCCTTCGCCCCGGCGACGGCGGCCTCCTCGCGACGATCGGCGCCGTGACGTCGGGGAGCTGGTACTGCGTGCGCGCCACCGGCGCCACCGGCTCGCTCGACGGCGTCGTGGTGCGCCTGCTCGGCACGCTCGCCGTCGTCCAGCGACGCACCGACCTGCGCGTCGTCGACCTGCGCACCGCGACGACGATCACCGGTCCCGCGGCGAGCGACGCACAGGCGCGCAGCAGCGCCGGGGTCGGCGCCTCCGGCACGCTCGTCCTGCGTCGCCCGGGCGCCTGCGGCGGCGAAACCGAGATCGTCGCGCTCGCGGCAGGGATGCCCGAGCGCCGGCTGGCGTGCGGCGACCTGCGCGACCTGCGCTACGAGGACGGCATCGTCCGCTGGCGCGACCAGCGCACGGGCGAGGTCCGCACCGCCCCGCTCCTCTGACCGCGCGTGTGGTCGGGGTCCTTGCCCCGGCGGGCGTCGGCGCTTACGCTGGCCCTCGGCATCCCCGGGGAGAGAACCGATGGCAGGCGACGACCTCAGCGGCTTCGATGGAGGGTCGGTGGTGGACGACGCCTCGGTCCGGGCATCGGTCGACGACGCGCCCGTGACCGTCGAGGCCGCGACTCCCGAGGACGCCACCGACGAGCTCCTGCGCGTGCCGGCAGCAGCGGCGGCTTCGGCGAGCCCCGAGTCGCTCATCGAGCGCGTGCCGGCGACCCCGTCCGGCTCGCCGTCCCCGCCGCGCTCGGGATCGGCCTTTCGCGTCGTGGACAGCCTCGGCTCGTCGGCCGACGCGATCGACGTCATCGCCAACCCGGCCGCGCCGGGCACCTACCTCGGCGTCTACCACATCAACCTCGGTAGCGGGCGCTTCGCGCTGCGCCTCGCGTCGTCGCGCGACCTGCGGGGATGGCGCAAGATCGCCGACCTCGACGCGGGCGGGGGCGCGATGGGGACCCTGCGTGCGCTCCCCGGCGGCGGCTTCCTCCTGGCGTACGAGGCACAGCGTCCGACGCAGCCCAACGGCAAGGTCGCGACCAACGTGCGGCTGCGCTGGTACCGCGACGGCGCGGCGCTGCTGAGCGGCCGCGCCAGCGACGAGCGAACGCTGCCGCGGCGCCTGAGCCCGACGAACGAGGGGACGCCGAACTTCCGCAGCGTCACGTGGCGCGGAAGCCTCGCGAGCTCCCGGATCCTGCTGGGGTTCCACTGGCTCGACCACGGCCCGAAGCTGCCCGTCGATCGCCAGGGCAACGCGACGTACGACAGGGGCACGTGGTCGGTGTCCAGGGATGCGGGCGTGGATCGTGCGCTGTCGACGATGGGCTTTCACGGCAACCACGGCGCCCGCCGGCAGTTTCACTTCCCCGCCGGCGGCAAGCTCTGGCGGGTCTATGAGGCGCAGGAGCGCGTGAACGTCACGGGATCGTGGCGCGTGTTCCTCTACGACGTCGACGCGCGCAGGCTCAAGCGCATGCAGATCCGCACGCCGCGCGGATCGCGGTCCTTCGCGAACCCCACGGTCGGCATCCTCCCCTCGCCGCATGCCGCGGGCGGCAACGCGCTCGTCGTGACGATGTTCATCTTCGCCGCGGGCTCCGGCGAGGGCGAGTCCGGAGCGCTCGTCTACTACAACGACCTCTAGGAGGCGACGTCGGCCGGGGCGGCGCGCCGAGAGTCCCAGCGGACGAGCTCCGGCGCGCCGCGCTCGGGGAGCGGGACGTCGATCGTGTCGAAGTCGCGGGGGACCTCGGTGTCGGCGAACACGGCCCGCGCCTCGTCACGGATCTCGCCTCCGGCGTAGCGCGACGAGAGATGTGTGAGCGCGAGCAGGCTCACCTCGGCGTCGGCCGCGACCTGCGCCGCTTGGCGCGCGGTGCTGTGGCCGGTCTGCGCCGCGCGAGCGGCCTCCTCGTGGCTGAACGTCGCCTCGTGGACGAGCACGTCGGCGCGGTGCGCGGCGACGACGACGGCGTCCGTGGGCGCCGTGTCACCGGTCAGGACGACCTTGCGCCCTTGCCGCGCCTCGCCGATGACCCGCGACGGATCCACGCCGTTGACGATCTCGCCGCGCTGCAGGCGCCCGAAGTCGGGCCCCGGCTGAACGCCGAGCTCCTCGGCCAGCGCGGCGTCGAAGCGGCCGGGCCGGGCGTCCTCGACGAGCGCGTAGCCGAACGCGGCGCCGCGGTGGCGCACGGCGAACGGGACGATCTCGAGGTCGTCGCGGCGCACCGCCTCGTCCGGCTCGAGGTCGCGGAGCGTCAGCCCGTAGCCGGGGCGGCCGTAGATCGGGCGCATGCGCTCCACGAGCGCGGTCATGCCGGGCGGGCCATGGACGGTCAGCGGCTTGTCGCGGTCGCGCAGCTCGAAGGACTTGAGCATCCCCGGCAGGCCGAGCCAGTGGTCGGCGTGCATGTGCGTGAGGAAGACGTCGGTGAGGTCGGCGAGGCCGACCGACCGCAGGAGCTGGCGCTGGGTCCCCTCGCCGCAGTCGAAGAGGATGCGCGCGGCGCCCCGCCGGACGAGCAGCGCGGGTAGCCCGCGGCGTGCGGACGGCACGGATCCGGCCGTGCCGGCGAAGAAGATCGAGAGGTCCATGGGCGCCAGCCGAGCGTACTGCGGCGCGGTACGGTTTCCCTCGCAGCGCGCATGCGGCAATCGTCACGAGGAGGGGATCGCGATGTTGAAGGAGTTCCGGGAGTTCATCCTGCGAGGCAACCTCGTCGACCTTGCGGTCGCGGTCGTCATCGGAACGGCGTTCGGCGCCGTCGTGGCGGCCTTCGTCAAGAACATCGTCACGCCGCTCATCGCCGCGATCGGCGGTGAGCCCGACTTCTCGGCGCTGACGTTCAAGGTCAACGGCAGCGTGTTCTTCTACGGGCAGTTCATCAACGCCCTGCTGACGTTCATCATCATCGCCGCGGTCGTCTTCTTCTTCGTCGTCAAGCCGGTGAACGCGCTCATGGCGCGCAACAAGGTGGAGACCGCCACCGACACGCCGGTGCGTCCGTGTCCCGAGTGCCTGAGCGACATCCCGGTGGAGGCGAAGCGCTGCGCGTTCTGCGCCTCGCCGGTCGCCGACGTGTAACCGCCGCTCGCCGGCGGTGTCTTGTCGACCAGTGGTCAACAAGACGGAGGGGGCGCGGGCGATGCAGGCGTTGCGGCAGGGCTGCAGGACGGTCGGGCGCTGGGCGTGGCGGAACTTCCGCCTCGTGGCGGGGTTCGCGCTCGTCGTCGGGCTCACGCTCGCGGTCGTCTCCCAGCGCGAGGCGATCGCGGCCGTCGACTGGTCGATCGACCCGCTCGCGCTCGCGGGCGCGGTCGTGCTGCTCGCCGTCGCTCCCCTGCTGCAGGCGCTCACGCTCGGCATCGCGCTGCGGCGCCTCGGCGCCGCCGCGCCCCTTGCGGGGACGCTGCGGATCTGGGCGCGGTCGTTCCTCTTGCGCTACGAGCCCAGCGGCGTGGTCGGGTTCGCCTACCGCGTGCGCGAGCGCGAGCGGATCGGCGCGACGACGCCGCAGGCCCTGACCGCCGCGGGCTACGAGCAGCTCGCGGCCGTCGTCGCGGGCGCGATCGCGGCCGTCGCGGGCTTCGTGCTCGCGGGGGTCGACCCGCCGCTCGCCGCGCTCATCCTGCTCGCCGTCATCGGCGCGGTCACCGTCTCGCTGCGCCCCGCCTGGCTTGGCGACAGGCTCGCCCGCTGGGCCGCCCGCCGCGGGGTCACGATCGCGGGCCCGCTGCGCCTGCGCACGCTCGCGCAGCTCGTGGCGATCGACCTCGCCGGCTGGGCGTTCACGGCGGCCGGCGTCGCCGTCTTCGCCTACGGCCTGCTCGGCCACGCCGCGCCGGGCGCCTTCATCCTGCTGGGCGCCTTCGCCCTCTCCTGGCTCGCCGGCGTCCTGCTCCCGCTGCTGCCCGCCGGCATCGGCCCGCGCGACGCGGTGCTCGTCGTCGGCCTGGCGGGCGTGATTGGCGGCGGCGCCGCCGCGTCCCTCGCTTTGGCGCTGCGCGTCATCTCGCTCGCGTCCGAGCTCCTCGCGATCGCGATCGCCGAGCTGGCGTCGCGGATCCTCGGCCGTCGCGCCCCGGCGACGGCGGGTGATTCGCCCTACACCCCGTATGCGAGCGCAGGACGAATCACGCCCGCAGATCCACGCACGATCGTCGTCGTGCCGACCTTCGACGAGCGCGAGGCGCTGCCGCTGTTCGTCGAGCGGTTCGCGCCGACCGGCTTCGACTTGCTCGTCGTCGATGACAGCTCGCCCGACGGCACGGGCGAGATCGCCGACGCGCTCGCGGCCGAGCGCCCGTGGATGCACGTCATGCACCGCGCCGAGAAGGACGGCCTCGGCATGGCCTACCGCGCGGGCTTCGCGCGCTGCCTCGCGGAGGGCTGGGAGGTCATCGGCCAGATGGACTGCGACCTGTCGCACCCGCCGGAGAAGCTCGCCGAGATGCGCGCCCTGCTCATCGAGCGCGACGCCGGCCTCGTGCTCGGCTCTCGCTACCTCCCGGGCGGCGGGACCGACGGCTGGAGCCGCACGCGCCTCGCGCTGAGCCGGATCGGCTGCCACGCGTCGCGCCTCGCGCTCGGCCTGCCGTTCAGCGACCTCAGCGGCGGCTTCAAGCTCTGGCGCGCGGACACGCTCGCCGCGATCGACATGGACGAGCTCCTCAGCGCGGGCTACGCGTTCCAGGTCGAGACGACGCAGCTCGCGCACCTCAACGGCACGCGTATCGAGGAGGTCCCGTTCGTCTTCTCCGAGCGCGTCGCCGGCGACTCCAAGATGACGCTCAGGATCTCGCTCGAGGGCATCCGCGTCACGTTCGCCCTGCGCCGCCACCACCGCCCCCGCCGCCGCGCCGGGCTGCCCGTGGCCTGTAGCCTCCCCTGTTGCAAGCGCCCGTAGCTCAGTGGATAGAGCGCCCGCCTCCGGAGCGGGAGGTCAGAGGTTCAAATCCTCTCGGGCGCGTGAAGTACCTGCAGCACGCTTTGGTTCGGTGCGCGCGAGGCGACCCGGGACGTCACGCGGCAGGGAAGCGGCGCGGAGCGACTCGCAGACGCTGTATCTTGGCCGCGCCGCTGCTTCCAACGGCCCATCGGAGCGGATCACCTCGCGGAGGGACCGCGGCCTTCTCCGGTGTCGTCCATACCCACGGAGGGGTCGCCATGCCTGCTGCTCGTCGTTCGCGTGTCCGCGCCAAGTTGGCGCGTCGCGTCCTTGCCACGGCCATGCTCGCCGGAGCGTGCCTGCCCGCCAGCGCGTCGGCGGCGTCGTACTTCGACACGGTCAAAGCCGATGGGCCCGGCGTGTACTACCGCATGGCCGGCAGCCTCACGGACAGCAGCGGCAATGCCCGCCACGGCAGCACGGTCGGAACCATCACGAGCACCGCCGGGGCGATCGCCGGGGACGCCAACACGGCGCTGGCGTTCGCGACGAGCGGGGCGTGGGCGGTCACCTACCTGCCGGTGAGCGCCTTCACGCTCGAGGGCTGGTTCAAGGTCGCGCCGGGCGTCGTCGGCTCCACCGGACTCTGCAACGGCTCGACCCCGTGGTACCTGGGCGAGAGCCTCATCAACGCCGAGCAGCCCGGCGTCACCTTCGACTACGGCCTCACGCTGATCGGCGGACGGGTCGCGCTCGGCGTCGGCAATCCCGACACGACGGTCTGCTCGCCGCAGGCGATCAACGACGGCAGCTACCACCACGTCGTCGCGACGTGGGCGCAGTCCGACGGCAAGCGCGCGCTGTACATCGACGGCACGCTGGTCGCGACGGCGGGAACGGGCACCGACCACCTCCAGGCTCGCACGGGCAGCACCCAGATCTACGGGGGCGCCGGGACCCGCAACCAGGCCAACGCGGCCGGCGCGATCACGATGGACGAGGTCGCGATCTACCCCGTCAGGCTGACCGCCGCGCAGGTCGCCGGCCACTACGGGCTCGCCAAGGGCGACGCCGACGGCGACGGCATCCCGGACGCAAGCGACAACTGCCCGAGCATCGCCAACGCCGACCAGGCCAACCACGACGACGACGCGCAGGGCGATGCGTGCGACTCAGACGACGACAACGACGGCGTGGCGGACGCGACAGACGCCTTCCCGCTCGACCGCGCCGAGTCTGCCGACAGCGACCACGACGGCACCGGCGACAACGCCGACTCAGACGACGACAACGACGGCGTCGCGGACGCGGCGGACGCCTTCCCGCTCAACGCCGCCGAATGGATCGACACCGACCACGACGGCACCGGCGACAACGCCGACTCAGACGACGACGGCGACGGCGTCGCGGACACGGCCGACGCCTTTCCGCTCGATCACGGCGAGTCGGTCGACACCGACGGCGACGGCATCGGCAACCACGCCGACAGCGACGACGACGGCGACGCCATCGCCGACGCCGACGACCGCTACCCGCTGGATCCGGCGGAGTCCACCGACACCGACGGCGACGGGCTCGGCAACAACGCCGACAGCGACGACGACAACGACGAGGTCGCCGACACCCTCGACGCCTTCCCGACGGACCCCGCGGAGTGGGCCGACAGCGACACCGACGGGACCGGCGACAACGCCGACCTCGACGACGACAACGACGGCGTCGCGGACGCGGACGACGCGTTCCCGCTGAACGCCGCCGAGTGGACGGACACCGACCGCGACGGGACCGGCAACAACGCCGACGCCGACGATGACGGCGACGGCGCGGCCGACGCCGCGGACGCGTTCCCGCTCGACGCCGCCGAGTCGGTCGACACCGACGGCGACGGCGCCGGCAACAACGCCGACTCAGACGACGACGGCGACGAGGTCGTCGATGCGAGCGACGCGTTCCCGCTCGACGGCGCGGAGTCGGTCGACACCGACGGCGACGGGACCGGCAACAACGCCGACTCAGACGACGACGGCGACGGCGCGGCCGACGCCGCGGACGCGTTCCCGCTCGACGCGGCCGAGGCGACGGACACCGATCACGACGGCATCGGCAACAACGCGGACCCAGACGACGACGGCGACGACGTGGCCGACGCGAGCGACGCGTTCCCGCTCGACGCGGCCGAGTCGGTCGACACCGACGGCGACGGCATCGGCAACCACGCCGACGCCGACGACGACCAGGACGGCATCGCCGACGCCGACGACCGCTACCCGCTGGACGCCGCGGAGTCCGCGGACTCCGACGGCGACGGGATCGGCAACAACGCCGACGCGGACGACGACAACGACGGCGTCGCCGACGGCGACGACGCGTTCCCCGCCAACCCGGCGGAGTCCAAGGACAGCGATCGCGACGGCGTCGGCAACAACGCCGACGCAGACGACGACAACGACGGCGTCGCCGACAGCGTCGACGCGTTCCCGCTGGACGCGGCCGAGGCTGTCGACAGCGATCGCGACGGCACCGGGAACAACGCCGACTCAGACGACGACGGCGACGGCGTCGCCGACACCGCGGATGCGTTCCCGCTCGACCCCGGCGAGTCGAAGGACACCGATGGCGACGGGACGGGCAATGTCGCCGACTCAGACGACGACGGCGACGGCGTCTCGGATGCCGGCGATGCGTTCCCGCTCGACCGGACGGAGACCGCCGACGTCGATCACGACGGGATCGGCGACAACGCCGATCCGGACGACGACAACGACGGCGTGCCGGACGTCCGCGACAACGCGCCGCTGCATGCCAACCCCGACCAGGCCGACCTCGACGCAGACGGGATCGGCGACGTGATCGACGCGAAGGTGCTGCCGATCAACAAGGACCAGTGCCGCAGCGACGGCTTCAAGCGCTTCTACATCGGAAGCGTGAGGTTCGCCAACCAGGGCGACTGCATGAGCTACGTCGCGACGGGCGCGAAGAACCCGCCGAAGGGCTGACGACGACGGAGGGCGAGGCCGGGGTGATGACCCTGGCCTCGCCTCGCCGCCTGTGTCACCGCGAATGCCGATGGTGTCGCCCGGCGCTGTCCGACCTGCGGCGCCCCCGTCGAGCGAGACACCGCGCCCGGTCGCGTCGTCGACCGTTCTGGCCAGGCGGCGTTCAGCGCTTCGCGATGACCGGGCCGTCGACCGCGCCGTCGACGAGGAGCTCGAGCGCGAGCACCTCGCCGCGAATCCAGTCGCCGTGATCCAGGAGGTCGGCGTCGCGTTCGGGCAGCGTGACGGCGATGCGGTCGGTGAGCTCGAAGCCCTGCTCCTTGCGCATGACGTTGAGCTCGTGGACGAGGTCGTGGACGCGGCCCTCGGTGCGCAGCTCGTCGTCGAGCTCGACGTCGAACGCGACGCTGATGCCGTCGTCCTCGGCGATCGCCCAGCCCTCGAGGTCGAGCTTCTCGCCGCGGATGACGTCGTCGGGGCCGAGCTCTTCGCCCGCGACGAGCACGCCCCCGCCCTCGAGCGTCGAGTAGTCGCCGGCCTTGAGCGCGGCGCGCAGCGCCGGCAGCTTCTTGCCGAGTCGCGGTCCGAGGACGCGGAGGTTCGGCAAGAGCTCGGCGCGTGCGACCGGGCCCTCGTCGAACGCGACCTCCTTGACGCGCAGCTCGTCGGCGATCTCGCCGGCGTGGGTCACGGCGAGCGGCGCGCCGCGCACGTAGACCTTGCGCAGCGGCTGGCGCAGCTTCAGGCCGGCCTCGGTCCGCGCGCGCCGGCCGAGCTGCGCGACGCGCCGGGTCGCCGCGATCTCGGCGAGCAGCGCGTCGTCGACGAACTGCTCCTGCACCGCGGGCCAGCCGGCGAGGTGGACGGACTCGGGCGCATCCTCGCCGCACGGCTCGGCGACGAGCGCCTGCCAGAGGTGCTCGGCGAGGAACGGCATGATCGGGGCGAACACCCGGACGAGCTGGACGAGCGCCGTCCACAGGGTCCGGAACGCCGCCTCGTCGAACGTGTAGAAGCGCCGCCGCGAGCGGCGGATGTACCAGTTGGAGAGATCCTCGACGAACGTCTCGACGACCCGCGCGACGTCGACCGTGAGGTAGGACTCGTACGCCGTCTCCGCCTCCCGGACGAGCTGCTGCACGCGCGCGAGCAGCCAGACGTCGAGCGGCCGCAGCTCGAGCGCGGCGGGCGGGCCGCCGACGACGTCGCCGTAGCGCGGCGAGAAGCCCTCGATCGAGCCGTAGTCCGTGAGGAAGCGGACGGAGTTCCACAGCGTCAGCAGCCGGCGCTTGATCTCGCCCGCCGCCTTGTAGCCGAAGCGGAGGTTCTGCGTCGGCGGCTGCTGGCAGTACTGCCAGCGCATGACGTCGGCGCCCATGCGCTCGAACGCCTCCTCGGCGGAGATGAGGTTGCCCCACGAGCCGTGCATCTCGCGGCCCTCGGCGTCCTGGAGCTTCTCGTAGGTCAGGACCTTGCGATACGGCGCATCCCCGGTCAGCACGACCGACATGAAGAACTGCGAGTAGAACCACAGCCGGATCTGCTCGCGCATCTCCGTGACCCAGTCGGCAGGGAACCACTGCTCCCAGTACGCGTGGTCGGGCAGGTCGGCCTTCGACAACCCGCGCGAGGCGCCGGTCGCATACCCCTCGGGCACCCACTCGGGGTTCTGCCACCCCAGCGTCGAGAACGGCACGATCCCGGCGTCGAGCCAGACGTCGCCGACCTCCGGCACCCGCGACACCGCCTCGCCGCACGCGGCGCACGCGATCGACACGCGGTCGATCCACGGGCGGTGCAGCTCGGGCAGGTCCTCGATCGCACCGACCGCGCACGCCTCGAGCTCGGCGCGCGAGCCGATGACGTTCAGGTGGCCGCACGAGCACTCATAGAACGGCAGCGGCAGGCCGTAGAAGCGCCGGCGCGAGATGTTCCAGTCGCCCATGTTGCGCAGCCAGTCGTCCATCCGCTTGCCGTACTGCGGCGGCGTCCACTCGATGCCCTGGTTGACGTCGAGCATCCGCTGGCGCACGCCCTCGACCGAGATGAACCAGTCGTCGGAGACGCGGAAGATCAGCGGCGTGTCGCAGCGCCAGCAGTGCGGGTAGGCGTGGGTGATCGTCTCGGCCGCGCGCAGCGGGCCTCGCGAGCGCAGGTCGGCGATGATCCTGCCGGCGGCCTCGTCGGTCGAGAGGCCCGCGAGCCAGCCGTACTCGGGGTAGAAGCGCCCGGCCTCGTCGACCGGCGTGAGCACCGGCAAGCCGAGCTTGAGGCCGAGCTCGAAGTCGTCGCGCCCGGCACCGGGGGCGATGTGGACGATCCCCGTGCCCTCCCCCGGGGCGACCTCGGTCCACGGGATCACCCGGTGGTCGACCTCGCTCGCGGGGCCGAGCGCGTCGAACGGTCCCTCGTAGCGCCAGCCGACCATCTCGGACCCGAGCCGCTTCTGCACGAACGGCTCGTCCGGGGCCGTGAACACGCCGACCCAGTCGCCCTCGGCGGTCAAGCCGTACTCGAGCTCGGGATGGACCGCCGCAGCGACGTTCGCCGGCAGCGTCCACGGCGTCGTCGTCCAGATCACGAGCGCCTCGCCGGGGCGATCGAGGAGCGGCAAGCGCACCCACAGCGACGGATGCGTCACGTCCTGGTAGACGCCGGCCTGCGTGAGCTCGTGCTGCGACAGCGACGTGCCGCAGCGCGGGCACCACTCCGACGAGCGGTGGCCGAGGAACAGCCAGCCGCGCTCGTGGACGACCTGCAGGAAGCGCCAGATGTACTCGATGTTCGTGTCCGAGAACGTGAAGTAGTCGTTGCCCCAGTCCATCCACTGGCCGAGGCGCTTGGATGCGCGCGTGAGCTCGCCCGCCGACCACGCGACGACCTTGCGGCACTCCGCGGCGAACTTCTCGAGTCCATAGGCCTCGATCTCGTGCTTGGAGTTCAGGCCGAGCGCCTTCTCGACCCCGACCTCGATCCACAGGCCCTGGCAGTCCCAGCCGTTCTGGTAGCGCTGGTCGAAGCCCCGCAGCGCCTTGTAGCGCTGGAAGACATCCTTCAGCGTGCGTCCCCACGCGGTGTGGACGCCCATCCCCTTGTTCGCGGTGACCGGCCCGTCGATGAAGCTGAACCGCGGGCCGCCGCGATTCGCCGCGCGCAGCTTCTCGAACGTGTCCCTGGACTCCCACAGCTCGAGGATCGCCTCCTCGAGGCGCGGGTGATCGGGGACGGGCGGAAGCCGGGTGAACGGGCGGGTCACGGCGAGGCAGTCTACGAGAGCACCTCGCCGCATCGATCATGCGCGCGCGGTCCGGCGCCCTTGCATCACGCAACCGAGGGCGTATCGTGAATCGGGCAGTTGCAGGGCCGACGGGGGCGTTCGAGCAGGACCCGCTCGGAGCGGGTGAAAGGGGACCGGATGAACGGGCCCGACGACACAGGATCGTTGTTCAGCGGCTGGGAGCTGTGGTACATCGTGCCGATCGCGTTCCTCGTCGCGGTGCTGGCCGTCGGCGCGCTCGCGGTGTCCTCGCTCAACCAGACCGAGTCGAGCGACACCTCGGCGCAGGCGGCGAGCGCCAAGCTCCCGCCCTTCTGGACCGTGAAGGAAGGCCAGACGTACTCCCAGATCGCCGCGGAGACCGGCTTGACGGTCGATCAGCTCGAGACGTTCAACCCGCGCGTCAACCCCGCCGCGCTCAGGCCCGGTCAGAAGATCAAGCTGCGCGAGCACGTCCCGCGACCACCGGCACCGCCGCTCGGGCCGAAGTACTGGACGGTCCGCAAGGGCCAGTCGTTCGGGTCGATCGCCGCGGCGACCGGCAAGCCGATCGGCCGGCTCATCGCGCTGAACAAGCGCCTCAAGCCGACGGACCTGCAGCCCGGCGACCGCGTGCGGCTGCGCCGCTGAGCCTCGGCGCGCCGCGAGCCTGGCGGGACCCGCGGCGGCGAGCCTCCCCGGCGGGGCCGGGATGCGCGACCGCAGGCGCGGATCGCGTCCCGGTCCTCGCGCCAAGCACTCCTACATCTGTGACTGCAGCTTCTTCAGCGTGTCGCGATCCTCGGCGAGATCGGTCTCCTCGAGATGTGCCTCGGCGTCGGCCACAGCCCCGCGGTTATCCGCAACCGGGGAGTCGGTCTCCGCCGCGCCGGCGGCTCCGGTGAGCTGCGCGGCACGATCGTCGACCGCATCCGCCATGCCGTCGCCCGGCGCCTCTTGGTCGCCGTTGGTCGCCTCGTCGACGCGTGCCGCTTCTTGCTCTGCCATGGTCACCTCTCCGTTCGTCGGGTAGACGTGCCCTACCCGCTTCGGGCGCGATTCGCACCGTCGGACGGTCACTCCCACGGAGATGGCACCTGCGTGGTCACCTCGACGGACCCATCCAGCCGCGCCCCGTCGGGCTCCACGACCCACACGTTCTTGCCGGTGAGCTCCCCGCCGAAGCGCAGCTCGAAGGGCCCGCCGTCGGGCCCGGACACGGCGACGTTGCCGGCGCCGATGCGCCCGAGGCCCTCGAGCTCGGACCGCACCAAGGCTGCCGCGACGTCGAACGCGAGCGGTCCCGTCTCCTGCCCCGCGTAGGTCAGCGTGAAGCTCCCGCCCGTCGCGGCGATCGTGACGACCTGGACCGGCTCGTCGGGGAGTGGGTGTCGCTTCATGTGTGCTCTCTCCTGGATTCTCGTGAGGGTGTCCGGAGCACCGCCACGTGCTTCGCGACCTGCATCATCGCGCCGACAGCCGGCGGCCGGGCTATGGTCGCGCCATGCGGCGCTCGGCGAGGCGGTTCCGGCGGCATCTCGCGGGGCTCTGCGCGCTCGGACCGCTGCTCGGATCGCCGGCCGCGGCCGGCCAGACGCCGGCGCAGCCGGTCGCCCCGCTGAAGCTCGGCGGCCCGGCGCTGCGCGCCACGGGGATCGACATCCCGCTGACCGCACGCGGCGCCGCGCCCGGCGCGCTCGTCGAGCTGCAGCGCCTCGTCGGCGGCGAGCGCTGGGTCACGATCAAGACGAAGCACGCCGGCCCTGGCGGGGCCGTCAAGCTCGCCTACGACCCCGGCAAGCTCAGCCCGCGCTACACGCTGCGGATCGCCGCCGGCGGCCTCGCCTCGGCGCCGATCACGGTCCGCACCCGCGACATCACGCTCGCCGCGTTCGGCGACGCGAACTTCGGCGACGGCGTCGCGGCCGTCATGGACGTCCGCGGGGCGCTGTGGCCGTGGCAGGGCGTCGCGCCGACGCTGCGAAGGGCCGACATCGCCTTCGGCAACCTCGAGTGCGCGATCTCCAATCGCGGCTTCCCCGTGCCCAAGCAGTTCAACTTCCGCGGCCGGCCGGACCGCCTGCGCCAAGTCGTGAGGTTCGCGGGCCTCGACGTCCTGAACCTCGCCAACAACCACGCCGGCGACTACGGGACCGGCGCGCTGCTCGACACCGTGCGCGCCGTGCGCGGCAGCGGCGCCCTGGCGGTGGGCGCGGGCGCGACGCTCGCCGCCGCGCGGCGCCCCCGGGTCATCAGCCGCCTCGGCCTGCGCGTCGGCTTCGTCGGCTTCTCCGACATCGGCCCGACCTCGTTCGCCGCGGGGCCCGACCGCCCCGGGACGTCGTTCGCCACGCGCGAGGCGATCCGCGACGGCGTGCGCGCGGCGGCACGCCGCAGCGACGTCGTCGTCGCGACGTTCCACTGGGGCGTCGAGCGCTCGACCTCGGAGAACGCGCGCCAGCGCGAGCTCGCCCGCGTCGCGCTCGGCGCCGGCGCGACCGCCGTCATCGCCGCGCACCCGCACGTCCTGCAGCCGATCCGCCGCACCGGCAAGGGGCGCCGCAAGCTCATCGCCTACAGCCTTGGCAACTTCGTCTGGGCCGCAAGCTCGGCCGCGTCCAGCGCGACCGGGATCCTGCGCGTGCGGCTCTCGGGCCGCGGCGTCGTAGGCCACAAGCTGCTGCGGGCGCGGATCGAGGGCACCCGCCCGCGGCTGCTCGGCTAACCGAAGAACGCGCGCAGCTGCTCGGCGACGAGGTCCGGGCGCTCCTGCGGCGGAAAGTGGCCGCAGTCGGGCAGATACTCGAAGCGCACGTCGTCGGCGTGCTTGGCCACGCTCTCGACCGCGCCGCGGCTGAGCACGGGGTCCTCCTGGCCGTTGAGCCACAGCGTCGGCGTCGTCAGGCGCTGGTCGGCGAAGCGCCCGCGCACCCACGACGGGTAGTCGTGCAGGAGAAACGTCCGGTAGACCTGCTGTGCCGCGCGGGCCCGCGCGGGCTCGGAGAAGCGCGGCGAGAAGCGCTCGACCTCGGCCATGACGACGTCCGAGCGCGTGGAGATCTTCTTCGAGATCGCGCCGAGGACCTTCGGCGAGGCGCCGACGCGATGCCCGATGCCGGGGCTCGCGAGCAGGCCCTGGTAGGCGAAGCCGGGCAGCGTCTTCAGCACGCCCATGACCCCGGTCCGCGGCCAGAGGTGGCCGGTGTTCATCGGGACGAACTTCCGCACCCGCTCCGGATGCTCGACGCACACGATGAAGCCGACGACCCCGCCCCAGTCGTGCCCGGCGAGGAAGACGGAGTCCAGGTCCAGCGCGTCGAGGACGCCGACGACGTCGTCGGCGAGCTGCTCCTTCTCATAGCCGCGCGGCGTCGCCTCGCTCCAGCCGAAGCCGCGCAGGTCGAGCGCGAGCACGCGGAAGTCGGGCGCGAGCAGCGTGATCACCTCGTGCCATGTCCACCAGTGCTGCGGCCAGCCGTGCAGCAGCAGCACCGGCGGGCCGCTGCCGCCGCTGTCGGCGACGTGCAGGCGCGCGCCGCGCACCTCGACGTAGCGATGCTCGACGCCCTCGAGCTCGGGTGGGTCGGTGAGGTCCACGATCGCGCAGGCTACCCGAGCGACGGGACCTGCTGGACGAGCGAGAGCACCGGCGCGAAGAGATCGCCGTGCTCGGCGACGCGGTCGAGGACCTGCCGCGCGTCGAAGACGAGGTCGTCCGGGTCGCCCGAGTCCAGGCACGCGCGGACCTCGTCCCACTCAAGCGGCGTCGACACCGTCGGCCGCTCGCGGGCGCGCAGCGAGTACACGCTGACCGTCGTCTTGTGCTCGTCGTTCTGGCTGTAGTCGATGAAGACCTTGCCGCCGCGCAGCGCCTTCGCCATCCGCGACACGACGAGCTCCGGCTCGCCGGCCTCGAGCGTCTCGGCGACGGCGCGCGAGAAGCCCTTCGTGCGCTCGTACGTCGCATCCGACGTGTTCAGCGGCACGTACACCTGCATGCCTTTGTTGCCCGAGGTCTTCGGGAACGCCTTGAGGCCGAGGTTCTCGAACATCCCCTGGAGGATCAGCGCGACGCGGCAGCACTCGACGATCGTCGCCGGCGGGCCGGGGTCGAGGTCGAAGACCATCGCCGTCGGGCGCTCGATCGGCACGGCCCGCGAGAGCGACGTGTGCAGCTCGAGCGCCGCGAGGTTGCCGAGCCAGACGAGCGTCGGCAGGTCGTCGCACAACGTGAACTCGACGACCTTCTTGGAGAGCTCGATCGGCGCGACGCGCACCCACTCCGGCCGGTGGCTCGGCGTCTGCTTCTCGAAGAAGAACTTGTCGTCGACGCCGTTCGGATAGCGCTTGCGGGTCAACGGGCGGCCTTCGAGGTGCGGCAGGAGCGCCGGTGCGACGTGGACGAGGTACTCGATGACGTCGCGCTTCGTGAAGCCGACGGCCGGATAGAGGATCTTGTCGAGGTTCGTGAGCTTCAGCGTGCGCTCGCCGACGCGCACCTCGACGCCGTCGCGCACCGGCGTCCCGGCATCGAGGAACGCCGACTGCGGCGCCTCCTCGCGCAGGCCCTTGTAGGACGGGTGGCGCATGACGCCGTCGCTCGTCCACTCGGTGAACTCGACCTCGGCGACCCGCGTAGGCTGCGCGAACACGGACTCGCGCGGGGGCTTGGGCCCGTCGCCCTCGGCGAAGGGCGAGTCGTCGCGACGCTCGAGCACCTGCGCCAGCCGGTCGAGCTCGGCCTCGGTGAAGCCGGTGCCGACGCGCCCGGCGAAGCGCAGCTTGCCGTCCTCCTCGACGCCCACGAGCAGCGCCCCGATGCGGTCGGTCCGCTTGCCCGTGCCGGGGACCCAACCGCCGACGACGACGTCCTCGCGACGGACGTTCTTGATCTTCAGCCAGCACGGCGACCGGCGGCCCGGCTCGTACGTGCTGTCGAGCTTCTTCGCCACGACGCCCTCGAGGCCGTTCTCCAGGCTCGCCGCCAGCACCGCCGCACCGTCGCCGACGACGTGATCGGGCGTGCGCCACGCGCGACCCTCGAGCTCGAGCGCCGTCAGCAGCTCACGGCGCTCGGCGTACGTGAGGTCGAAGAGCGCGTGGCCGTCGAGCCACAGGAGGTCGAAGGCGACGTACGCCACCGGGACCTCCTTGGCGAGCCGGCGGACCGCGCTCTCGCCGCGCACGTGCATGCGCTGCTGCAGGCGGCCGAAGCTCGGGCGGCCGCGCTCGTCGAAGGCGACGATCTCGCCGTCGAGGATCGCGGCGTGCGAGCTGAGCGCGCGGTTGAGCGCACGCAGCTCCGGATAGCCGCCGGTGATGTCGTTGCCGTTGCGGCTCTCGAAGCGGATGCGCCCGGGCTCGGAGTAGACGAGCGCCCGCACGCCGTCCCACTTGATCTCGTAGGCCCAGTCGGCGTCGGCGCTCGGCAGCGAGCCCGCCCGCGCGAGCATCGGGCGCAGGTTCGCGGGCATCGGCTCGCGCGTCGGATCCGTCGCCGGATCCATGCGGTGGATCATCCAGTCCTTGCCGGGCGGCTCGCCCTTGCGCTTGCGCAGCGGGAACAGGCCGTAGCGGCCCTCGAGGCGCTCGCCGTGGAACGTGATCTCGACCTTGTCGGCGTCGAACTTGTGCTCCTCGTAGGTGCCGCGGTCCCAGATGCGCATCGTCCCCGCGCCGTAGGAGCCCTTCGGGATGTCGCCCTCGAACTCGAGGTACTCGAGCGGGTGGTCCTCGGTGTGGACCGCGAGGCGGTTGTCCTTCGGGTCCTCCGGGATGCCGTTCGGGATCGCCCACGAGACGGCGACGCCGTCGTGCTCGAGGCGCAGGTCCCAGTGCAGGCGCGTCGCGTGATGCTCCTGAACGACGTAGCGCCGCCCGGTGGGCGGCGCGGGCGATGCCTCGGGCGATGAGTCGCCGGAGGGCTCGGGCGTCGCCGACGCGTCACGCTTGCGCCGGTAGTCCTTCAGACGGTCGGCCACGACTGGAGAGTCTGGCGAAACCACGACGGCAACCGCGTCGCCGCACCGATGAGGCGGCGAGGCGGCGGCGCCGCCACGGGGGTTCCCCGGTCCCCGCGACGGCTGCCGCTGCGCCCAAGCCCGCAGCGCGGGCGGCGCAGTCGCTCCTAGGCGAAGCCGCGCCGCTTCGCGTCGGACTCGGTCGCCGCGGTGGAGATGAGCCCGATGGCGAGCAGCAGGCCTCCGTTGACGAGGTGGTTGAAGTTCTCGAGGTCGCCCCGGCCGAACATCGAGATGATCGTGAGGTTGCTCTCGCCGATCACGCCGATGACGAAGGCCGTGATGTAGAAGAGGCCGACACCGAGGCACGCGCCCTCGGCCATCGACGTCGTCTGGCGCGACATGATGATGAGGAACCCGCCGATCGCGATGTGCACGACGTTATGAAGCGGGTTGAGGCTGAAGCCGAACAGCGCGTCGTCCGTGTTCGCGAGGAACGCGCCGAAGCCGGTGACGGTGAAGCCGAGCAGCCCGATGATCACGTAGAAGGCGCCGATGATCGGCATCACCTTCTGCGCAAGACTAGATCCTGACATCTCCCCTGGTACCTCCCACGGTAGTCCGATAAAGCCCGACAGTCGAAGAGGCGGCGAGTCTATCGGTCAGGGCAGTCATCTGGCCAGCCGAGCTGCGATCCAGGCGAGTCCGGGCGCGTCGGCAGGCTCGCAGCCGCGCTCAGCCGCCGGCGACAGCCGGCAGGATCGTCAGCTCGCCGCCCGCCGGGACCGCCGTCTGCAGGCCGTCGAGGAAGCGGATGTCCTCGCCGCCGAGGTAGACGTTGATGAAGCGCCGCAGGTCGCCGTCCTCCTGGTAGAGGCGGTCGCGGAGCTCGCCGTGCGTCTCGAACACCGACTCGAGCGCCTCGCCCACCGTCGCGCCCTCGGCCGGCACGCTCGCGGCCCCGCCGACGAGGTCGCGCAGCTGCGTCGGGATCTTCACGGTGACGGCCATCAGACGCTGACCCCCCGCTCGGCGAACGCCGCCTCGAAGGACGCGATGCTCGGCTCCACCTCGACGGCCTCGAAGGAGTCGCGGACCGCGTCGAGCGTCTTGAGGCCATCCCCGGTTATGACAAGCACGACGCGCTCGTCGGAGCCGATGTCACCGCGCGCCGCGAGCTTCGCGAGCACCGCGGTCGTGACGCCGCCGGCCGTCTCGGTGAAGATGCCCGTCGTCTCGGCGAGCAGGCGGATGCCCTCGCGGATCTCCTGGTCGGTCACGGAGTCGATCGACCCGCCGCTCGAGCGCGCGAGGTCGAGCGCGTACGGGCCGTCGGCCGGGTTGCCGATTGCCAGCGACTTGGCGATCGTGTCCGGCTTGACCGGGCGGCAGAAGTCCTTGCCCTGCTCGAACGCGCTCGCGACCGGCGAGCAGCCGAGGGCCTGGGCGCCGTTCATGACCGGGACGTCGCCCTCGATGAGGCCGGCCTCGATCCAATCGCTGAAGCCCTTGGCGATCTTCGTGTAGAGCGAGCCGCTGGCGATCGGGACGACGCAGCGGTCGGGCAGCTCCCAGCCGAGCTGCTCGGCGATCTCGAAGGCGACGGTCTTCGAGCCCTCGGCGTAGTACGGGCGCATGTTGATGTTCACGAACGCCCAGTTCTCGCGGTCGCCGGAGATCTCCGTGCAGAGCCGGTTGACGTCGTCGTAGTTGCCGCGGACCTTGACGAGGTTCGTGCCGTAGATCGCGGTCGCGAGCTGCTTCTGCTCCTCGAGGTCGGCCGGGATGAGGACGTAGGAGTCCATCCCGAGGGCCGCGGCGTGCGCGGCGACGGAGTTCGCGAGGTTGCCGGTCGACGCGCAGGCGAGCGTGTCGAAGCCCAGCTCCCGCGCGCGGGTCGCCGCGACGGACACGACCCGGTCCTTGAAGGAGTGCGTCGGGTTGTGCGCGTCGTTCTTGACCCACACCTCGCCGAGGCCGAGGCGCTCGGCGAGGCGGTCGGCGCGCACGAGCGGGGTGTTGCCCGCGGGCAGGCCCGTGCGGGTCGTCGGCTGCGGCCCCTCGAGCGGGAGGAAGTCCGAGTAGCGCCAGATGTTCTGCGGCCCGCTCTGGATCCGCCGGCGGACCTCGCCGACGTCGGTCACCGGCTCGTGCTCGTAGGACACCTCCAGAGGACCGAAGCACCGCGAGCACACATAGCGTGCCTCCAATGGGTACTCCGTCGCGCACTCTCTGCACTTGAGCTGCTTCGCCGCCATATGAGCCTCCGCCGTTGGATCCTGTGGCGAGGCCGCGCGGCCATGCCACATCTGACAGGAATTGGCACCAGTTCCCGCTCTCGCGGAATGGTTGCCGGGGCTTCAAAGGGCCTGTCCCTCCACCCCTCTGGATGTGTCCAGCTATCTGCAGGCACAATATCAGCCATGCCGAACCTCCCGAAGCCGCGCTTCGGCCGTCCCGCACGCGGGCGCGGCCTGGTCCCCGGCCCCGCCGACGCGGCCGTCGAGACCCCGTCGATCGAGGTCATCGAGGCCGCGGGACTGCGCTGGCTGCACATCGAGCGGCCGCAGCCGGCTGATCGCGCGTGGCTCGAGGAGCACTTCGACTTCCATCCGCTCGACTACGAGGACGTCCTCTCGCGCAACCAGCGCCCGAAGGTCGACGAGTACCCCGAGTACCTCTTCGTCGTCTTGCACTTCCCGCGCTTCGACAAGTCGATCGGCCGGCTCAACGCGGCCGAGCTCGACATGTTCGTCGGGCCGGACTTCGTCATCACGCTGCCAAACGAGCCGCTGCCGCCGCTCGAGTACCTCTTCGAGCGCTGCAAGTCGCGTCAGGAGCAGCGCGACGCGCTCTTTCAGAAGGGCCCCGGCTACCTGCTCTACAAGATCGTCGACGACTGCGTCGACGCGTCGTTTCCGATGCTGCGCAAGATGGGCAACAAGCTCGAGCGGCTCGAGGAGGACATCTTCGAGGGCCGCTCCGGCGAGATCGTGCGCGATATCTCGAACGTCAAGCAGGAGATCATCAACTTCCGCAAGATCGTCCGCCCGCAGCGCACGGCGCTGCGCGACCTCGAGCGCACGAAGCGCTACATCCCCGAGGGCCTCGACATCTACTTCGACGACATCAACGACGCGTCGGAGCGCATCTGGGACATGCTCGAGAACTTCAAGGAGGTCGTCGAGGGGCTCGAGTCGACGAACGAGTCCGTGCTCTCGCACCAGGTCAACGACGTCCTCAAGGCGCTCACGGCGATCAGCGTCGTCGTCCTGCCGCTGACCCTCGTCGCGAGCATCTGGGGCATGAACGTCGGCGTGCCGGGCGAGGGGTCGCACCCGGCGTTCTGGATCATCATCGCCTCGATGGTCGCGCTGCTCGCCGCGATGCTCGGCTTCTTCCGCAGCCGCGGCTGGCTGTAGCCCGTGGTGTCCTTCGAGCCGCTCGAGCGACTGGCCGAGTCGACGCTCGACCGTCCCGTCGAGCGCAAGCGCATGCTCGTCGTCGTCAACCCGGCCGCGTCGACGATGTCGCCACGGCTGCGCGGCGTCGTCGTCGCGGCCTTGCAGGGTCGCTACGACGTCGACGCGGTCGACACGCGTGCCCGCGGGCACGCGACCGAGCTCTGCCGAGAGGCGGCCCGCGACGGCTACGACGTCGTCGTGTCCTTCGGCGGCGACGGCACGGTCAACGAGGTCGCCAACGGGCTCGCCGGCTCCGACACGCCGCTGACATGCCTGCCGGGCGGCGCGACGAACGTCTTCTGCCAGATGCTCGGGATCCCTGGCGAGATCGTCGACGCCACGGAGCACCTGCTCCGGATGGCCGACGTCTGGCGGCCGCGGCGCATCGACGTCGGCACGGCGAACGACCGCTGCTTCACGTACGCGAGCGGCTACGGCTTCGACGCGAGCGTCGTCAAGCGGATCGACCGCCAGCCCAAGCTCAAGCAGCACCGGCTGCGCGAGCTGTACTTCGTCTACTGCGCGATCGAGACGGCGCTGCGCGCGTACGTGCGCAACCCACCACGGATGGACGTCGAGCTCGCCGGCGGGGTCGACCACGCGATCACGACGATCGTCCAGAACGGCGACGCGTTCACCTACCTCGGCGTCAAGCCGCTCGCCCTGGCGCCGGGCGGCGGCCTCGACACGGGCACGCTCGCGGGGCTCGCCCTGCGCGGCATGCGGCCGCGCGACATCGCTCCGATCGCGCGGCGCGTCCTGTCGTCGAAGCACTCGGTCGCCGGGCATCCGCAAATCCACGCGTTTCGCGACGTCGACGCCTTGCGCTGCGTCTCCTCGGACGGCCGCGAGATCCCGCTGCAGGTCGACGGCGACCACATCGGCGACGTCACCGAGGCGGTCTTCGGCGTGCGCCCCGGCGCGCTCGGCGTCGTCGCCTGACACACGCGCCGGCGGAGGAGAGCGCCCGGGCGGAAAGGCCTGCGGCCGGCGCACCGTCGTCGTTCAAGGCGCCGTGGCATGCTGCCGATACGCTCACCCATGAACGCTGCAGCCGGTCCCCGACGCGTGCGAGGACAGCGGCTCCGCGATCGGGTGCGAGAACCAGACGCCGGTGAGGACGTCGCGTTGAACGGCAGCGCGATCGGACCGTCGCCGTGTTCGACGCGATGACGTTCGGCGGCACGAACGGGGTGCGCGACCAAACGTACACGGGCCTCGCCATGGACCTCGGGCGCGGGCAAGTCGTGGCGCGGATGATCGGCGGCGGTGGCGGCAGCGCGATCGCGACCTCGCTCGGCGCGGGCGCGCCGTTCGGCTCGGGCTGCGAATGCGGCTGACGCCGATCGCCCGGCGGCGCGCGAGGGCGACGCTGCTCGTCGTCGGGGTCGTCCTCGCCGCGCTGCTCGTCGCGGGCGTCGTCGTCCCCGCCGTCCTGCTCGTGATGGCGACCCCCGCGCTGGTCTACCGCGCGACGGGCAGCTCCTGGCGGCAGGCGCTCGCATGGACGGTCGGTCGCCCGCCGGTCGCGCCGCGGGCTTCGGCGCAGCCGCAGGCGCAGGCTCGCGCGAGCGTGGCGGCGGCGCGGCCGGCCAACCCACGCTTGGCGATCGCGACGGTCGTCGTCGTCGTGCCCGCCGGGCTCGGCCTGCTCAGCGCCGGCGCCGGCTGGCTGACCGGCAGCGACGAGGCGGTCGTCGCGGTCGGCATGCTCGTGACGCTCACCTGGACGGCGGCCGCCGCGATGGTCTCAGGACTCGTCGTGCGAGACACGCGCCGGCGCACACGCATCGCCTGCGCCGCGGGCGTCGCGACGATCGTCGCCGTCGTGGTCGCCGCGAATCTGCTGCTTGGCGGGTGATCCGCGGCGCCGGCCCGCGGCCGCGGGCCCGCGCTGACCCCGGGTCCTGGTCAGCCGCCGCCGGGCGTGACGCGATAGCAGTCGAAGACCGACTCGATGTTGCGCAGCCGGCTGATGGCGTGCTTGAGGACCTGCAGGTCGCCGACCTCGACGACGAACCAGTTCTGGACCATCGGATGCGAGACGACGCAGCGCGCCTCGACGATGTTGATCCCGGCCTCGGCGAACGTCCGCGAGAGATCCTCGAGCAGGCGGTGGCGATCCCAGGCGTCGACCTGCAGCTCGACCTTGAACGCCGTCTCGTGGTCGCCCTCCCAGCTCACGGGCGTGAAGCGGTCCGGGTCCTTCGCGAGCGCGACGGCGTTCGGGCAGTCCTCGCGGTGGATCGTGATGCCGCGCCCGAGCGAGATGTAGCCGACGATCGGGTCGCCCGGCACCGGCCGGCAGCACTTCGCGAGGCGCAGCATGACGTCCTCGACCCCCTCGACGGCGATCCCGTACTGCGTCGAGGAGCTCGTCGGCTGGCGGCGCTGGCGACGCGTCGACAGCATGTCCTCGGCAGCGGTGCGCTGCTCGCCCTCGGCAGCCTCGCCCTGCTTGAGGCGCTGCATGATCTTGTTGACGACGACCTTGGCCTGGATCTTCGCGCCGCCCAGGGCGATGTAGAAGTCCGCGCCGTTCTTGTAGCCCATCTCGCGGATGACGTCGGCGAGCAGCGGCGACGAGACGATCTTCTGGTGCGGCAGGCCGCGCTTCTTGAGCTGCTCGTGGAGGATCTCGCGGCCCGCGTGCTCGGTGTCGTCGCGCGACTGGGACTTGAACCACTGGCTGATCTTGTTCTTCGCGCGGGTCGTGTGGACGACGGCGAGCCAGTCGCGCGACGGTCCGCGCTCGCGGTTGGAGGTCAGGACCTCGACGATGTCGCCCGACTTCAGCTCGTAGTGCAGCGGCACCATCTTGCCGTTGACCTTCGCCCCGACGCAGCGGTGGCCGACGTCGGTGTGAACCTCGTAGGCGAAGTCCAGCGGCGTCGCCCCGGCGGCGAGGTTCTTCACCTCGCCCTTGGGCGTGAAGACGTAGACCTCCTCCTCGGAGAGGTCGACCTTCAGCGCGTCCATGAACTCCTTCGGGTCCTTCGTGTCGCGCGACTCGTCGAGCATCGAGCGCAGCCAGCGCAGCTTCGCCTCGCCCTCGGCAGCCGGACCGGCCTTGCCGTCGCCGTCGTTCTTGTAGAACCAGTGCGCGGCGACGCCGAACTCGGCGGACTCCTGCATCTCGCGCGTGCGGATCTGGATCTCCAGCGGCAGCCCCTCGGGCCCGATGACCGTCGTGTGCAGCGACTGGTACATGTTGAACTTCGGCATCGCGATGAAGTCCTTGAAGCGGCCGGGCAGCGGCTTCCACAGCGAGTGCACGACGCCGACCGCGCCGTAGCAGTCCTTCACCGACGCGACGATCACGCGCATCGCGGTGAGGTCGTAGATCTCGTTGAACTCGCGGCCCTTGCGGGTCATCTTCGAGTAGATCGAGTAGAAGTGCTTCGCGCGCCCGGAGATGTCGGCGTCGATGCCGAGCGCCTGCAGCTCGCCCAGGAGGTAGTCGCCGGCCTTCTCGACGTAGCGCTCGCGCTCGTCGCGCTGCTGGTTGACGAGGCCCTTGATCTCCTGGTACTTGCGCGGGTGCAGCGCGGCGAACGCGAGGTCCTCGAGCTCCCACTTGATCGCGTGGATGCCGAGGCGGTGCGCGATCGGGGCGTAGATCTCGAGCGTCTCCTTCGCCTTGTCGATCTGCTTCTGCTTGGACATCGCGTCGATCGTGCGCATGTTGTGCAGGCGATCGGCGAGCTTGATGAGGATGACCCGCACGTCGTTGGCCATCGCGACCATCATCTTGCGGTAGTTCTCGGCCTGCGCCTCGTCGCGCGACTGGAAGACGATCCCGGTGAGCTTCGTGACGCCGTCGACGATGTTCGCGATCTCGTCGCCGAACTGGTGGCGCACCTCGGTGAGGCTTGCGGACGTGTCCTCGACGGTGTCGTGCAGCAGCGCCGCGCACAGCGTCTCGGTGTCCAGGCGCATGCCGGCGCAGATCTTCGCCACGCCGACCGGGTGGTGGATGAAGTCCTCCCCGCTCAGCCGGCGCTGGTCGGCGTGGTGCTCGCAGGCGAAGACGAACGCCGCCTCGACGCGCTTGCGGTCGATCGCGACCGCTGACGCGTCCGCGTGCTCCTCGACGATCGCGAAGACGTCCGACAGCAGGCTGCGCTCGAGCGGCGTGAGGTCGGCGCGGTCGACGAGCGGGTGGCGATCGGCCGACAGCTCGTCGACGGGCGCGCGGCGAACGCTCGCGCGTTGTCGCGCGGGTGCCCTTACGCCGCCTTTGCCATCTCCCGGCTCAGCCATCTCCGTCCGTCCTCGAGTCGCTGCTGGTAAGTCCTGAACGCCTCCGATCGCTCGAGCGCGGTGCGCTGCGCGGCCGGGACCGTGAGGGTCCTCCTGGAAGGGTCGAGGCTGACGAGGTGCAGCTCTGCGAGGACCCTGACGACGCGGCCGGCCAGCGCTGCCGGCCTTGGCGTGGACTGATCTCCGCGAAGCAGCGCCTCGAGCTCCTCGCCCGCCGCTCCGCCGGCGTCCCGCAGGGCCCGGTACGTCGCGGTGAGCGAAGCACGAAGGTCGTACTGCCGCTCATGGATCTGCTGTGCGAAGCGTAGCTCAGCCGGGCCCCATGTCAGATGCGTGAGCTTGCCGTGTGCGCGGAGCGGGCCGGCGGGCGGGTCGAGCAGCACGACATGCGCATCGGGCCGCGCGAGCGTGGGGTCGCCGCGCAGCGCGTCGTGCGAGCACAGCTCGAAGCCGCCGAGGATCGGCTGCAGGTGGCGCAGGCGCGCGATCGCGTCGGCCGCGACGACGAGCACGGGCTCGCCGGAGGCGACGAGCGCCCCGATCGTGCCGGCGACGCCGCCGCCGCGGCGGTCGCGGAACGGCCCCCCGAAGGCTCCCTCCGAGCCGAAGGATCCCTCCGAGCCGAAGGATCCCTCCGAGCCGAAGGATCCCTCCGAGCCGAAGGATCCCTCCGAGCCGAAGGATCCCTCCGAGCCGAAGGATCCCTCCGAGCCGAAGGATCC
>JADMIO011624613.1_pt1 | contig 32578 bp, 22 predicted proteins | sample 8958161 | NCBI WGS metagenome assembly JADMIO01 (sample SAMN16585339, study PRJNA669376) | soil metagenome | isolation source: Crop rotation soil | place: USA: Cullars Rotation, Alabama | collected 2011
GCGACAACTTGTCCACGTGGAATTCTAAGCTTAGGATCCCAATGTGCTGGAAAGATTTGGGAACGTGATCTTTTGGATGGCGTTCTCGACCAACTTCTCCTGCTCCGCGGCGTGATGCACAACGGAACCCGTTGGCAACAGCGCGTATAAAGTGCTGTTCTCCCGCGTCAGATATTGCTGCGCGGCGCGCTGAATATCGCCCGGGGTCAACCGTTTCACGGCCGCAAGATAGCGCTCAGAAAGATTGAGGTCGTTGGCCGCCACCCAATTGCCGCCAAAATCCTGGGCCTGACCCTGCATGGTTTTACGGGTGGAGAGCGTGGAGGCGGTGAACTGTTTAACCGCTTTGGTTAATTCAGCTTTCGGGACGGGAGCTTGTTTTAGTTTTTCAATTTCCGCGAGCGCCGCGGCGCGAGTTGTTTCAAATTTATCAGCATCCACGACGCCGCTGACGCCCAGCAAACCGGGGTTGCCGGGATTGTAAGTCCACGCATCGATCGAATGAGCCAGGCCTTTTCGTTCGCGAATCTCCTGGTAAAGCCGCGAACTGTGGCCGCTCCCCAGGAGCGTCGCCAGGACATCGAGGGCCGGAACATCGCGGTGACGAATGTCCGGAATATGCCAGGCCACATGGAAATACCCGAGTTCAATGGGAGCTTCTTCGATGACCTCACGCCCCGCGGTTTGCGGCGGTTCAATGGGCAAAACCGAAGGCGGAAGCGGGCGCCCCTTCATGAGCGCAAAGGCTTTGCGAATCTGATCCTCCACTTCCGCTGCTTTTACGTCTCCCACCACTACAAAGAACATGTTGTTGGGCGTGTATTTTTCGCGGTAATAGGCAACCACGTCTTCGCGGGTCAATTCGTTGAAAACATCCGGATAGCCAATGACGGTGTAACGATAGGGACTGCGGCTGTAAGCAGTCTCGAACAAACGACGGCTGGAACGACGCGAAGGATCGTCCTGGTTCATATCCATCTCGCGCAGGATAACATGTTTTTCCTTGGCCATTTCATCGGCAGGCAAGGTCGCGTTCTGCATAATATCGCAGAGAATATCGATGGCCACTTTCGCGCCTTCGTTCGGGACATTGATCCAATAAACAGTGCGATCGAAGGAAGTGTAAGCGTTCATGTAGCCGCCCACGTCCTGGACTTCGCGATCGATGGCGCCGGAGCCACGGGTGGCAGTGCCTTTGAAAAGCATGTGCTCGAGCATGTGCGACATGCCGGAGCCGAGCCATTTGCCTTCGTCAATGCTGCCGGCTTTGCACCAGGCTTGCGCCGAAACAACGGGCGCACTTTTGTCTTCTCGAATGATGATCACGAGCCCGTTATCCAGCGTGATGACGCGAGCGCCTGGCGGCAAGGCAGGGATATCCGCGTATTCGGTCGAAAGCAGCGATGGATCGGAAATCATCGTCGTCACAGCAGCAGGAGCCCTTGTTTCTTTAATCACTTTGCGCTCGGCTCAACGGCCGGTTTAATCGAAGTCCGCTTCGCCGGCACGAACGGCGCGCGAAACGCTTCATAAAAATCATAACCTTTACGAAAATCCTCGGGAGTATCGTTCTCGGTTGTGCTCAATAAACGATATTCCACCATATTGAAAACGATATCGCCGAAATGCTCGCATTTGGTGACACCCCATGATTCGAGGACGGTGATGGCCATGGGACCATATTCCTGCAGCGCAAAGAGGCGAAGGCCATCGAGCAACTGGGCCACGCTGACGTGGTTTTCAATGCCCTCCTTTTTTTTGGCGGCGGCTTTGAGGATTGATTTGTGGCAAAAATCCAGACCATGTCGCAAAAAGATGTAAGCCTCGCGATGGTACCGCTGATCCTTCTCCAGAATTTTACTAAGCTCTCCCTCGAAATCGATTGGTTGCATCAAAAATCAAATGGCGGACACTCGTAACGAGCAATCCTCCAACTGCTTTGCCCACCATACCTGAAAGATCGAATCGCCGCAACGTACGCGGAAAAAGCTAAGGCGTCGGTGTTTCCTGATCTTCTTCGATTTAATGTGTTTTAAATTGATTTATAACGAGGAAAATGGCCACGAAAAAACAAGGGAACGCAAAAATAGGGGCTTATAGGGAGCTTTATGGTTAGGGCCTTCGATTGGAGACGCTGTTTGCCAAAAATCCAGCTTTGCGTGTTATCGGGTGGAGCAAATGCTCCGCGCTCCATGGTTCAGGTCGGGCCCTTGTGGTGTGAAAGGACAGGAACTTTAATGGCCACAGCTCTCCGAAAGCCAACAAGCGAATTGTTTTTCGGTCATGGATTTCTCTGCCAAGGCCAAGGTGACGGCCGCCGCGTCGGATTCGAGTGCATTCAGTTCGTAACCGTTTCTGGCGAGAAAGACGTAAGCGGCTTACCCGACTTGGGTCGCAACCGCGTAAATTACGGCTACGCGAGGACCGCTTTAACGACGTTGCCGGCAATGTCGGTGAGGCGATAGTCACGGCCGGCGTGGCGGTAGGTGAGTTTTTCGTGGTTCATGCCGAGGAGTTGCAGAATGGTGGCGTGGAGGTCGTGGGTGTGGACTTTGTCGATGGCAGAAGCGTGGCCGTAGTCGTCAGTGGCGCCGTGGACGTAGCCGGGTTTGGCGCCGCCGCCGGCCATCCAAACGGTGAAGGCGTGGGGGTTGTGATCGCGTCCGTCGAGGTTCCCCTGCCCTGTGGCGGTGCGTCCGAATTCACCGCTCCAAACGACGAGGGTGTCTTTGAGAAGGCCGCGGGCTTTTAAATCTTTGAGGAGGCCAGCGATCGGTTTATCGACTTCACGGGCGTTGCGTTCGTGGTCGCGTTTGAGATTTTGATGCTGATCCCATTTGAAACTGTGGCTGACCTGGATGAAGCGAACGCCTTTTTCGGCGAAGCGGCGGGCGAGAAGACATTGGCGGGCGAAATCGTCGGTGGGCGTTTGGCTGACGCCGTAAAGGTCAAGGGTGGCCTGGGTTTCGTCGGAGAGATCGGTGACTTTGGGAACCTCCGATTGCATTCGAAAGGCGAGTTCGTAGGACTCGATGACGCCTTCGAGCTGGGAGTCGAGCTGGGCTTGCTGGAGTTGTTCGCGATTGAGGTCCTGGACGAGGTCGAGCTGGCGGCGCTGGAGGTCTTTGGTGAGGAGACCGTTTTGGATATGTTTAATTTGGGCCTGCGTGAGAGCGGCGCCAGCGCGGCCGATGGGCGTCCCTTGATAGACGGCGGGAAGAAAGGCGGAGCCGTAATTTTGCGCGCCACCGGTGAGGGGGCTGGGGCTGATGGTGAGGAAGCCGGGGAGGTTTTGGTTCTCGGTGCCGAGTCCATAAATAATCCATGAACCCATGCTGGGACGGACCTGGCTTTCGGAGCCGGTGTGGAGTTTGAGGACGGCCTGGCCGTGGTCCTGGCCGTTGGTGTGCATGCTGCGAATCAGGCAGAGATCATCCGCGCACTTGGAAATTTCGGGAAAAATTTCGGAAATCTCAATGCCGCTCTGGCCGTTCTTTTTGAATTCGAAGGGCGAGGGCATGAGCTTGGAGTTGGCATCGCGGACGCCTTTGCCGAGGCTTTCAGGGAGGGGTTTGCCAGAATCGCGTTTGAGGAGAGGTTTGGGATCGAAGGTGTCAATGTGCGAAGGGCCACCGTGCATGAAGAGGAAGATGACGCGTTTGGCGGGGCCGTTGAATTGAGGAGCTTTGGGCGCGAGCGGGTTATTGGCGGCTTGCGCGGATTGTTCGCAGAGGCCGGCGAGGGCAAGGTAGCCGAAGCCGCAACCGGCGAGTTTAAGGGCGCGGCGACGGGAGATAAAAGGGTTCATAAAAATCAATCAGTTGATGTAACGAAATTCGGCGGACGCGATGAGAGCCTGGCAGAAGGCTTGCCAGGCGAGTTGTTTGCGAGCGGATGGGTCGAGCTCCTTTTGGGTGGCGGCTTCGGAAAATTCTTTCAGGAAACCGCTCGAACGAAGGAGTTCGGTTTTGCTGGGTTCGCGGGCGAAGGCTTCGATAAAGGCCTGGCGGAGACGGGCGTTTTCGTCGGAGTTCGAAATTGCGGTGAGGCGTTGGGCCCAGGCTTTGGATTGGTCGATGACGAATGGGCTATTCATCACATAAAGAGCCTGGGTAGCGGCGCTAGTGATGTGGCGCTTGCCGGAAGGGGCGTGAGGATCGGGGAAATCGAAGACGAGAAAAAGGTCGTCGAGATTGTTTCGGAGGGTGGGAAGATAAACGCTGCGGCGAGCGCTGGGAGCGATTTGCATCATGCCGTCGATGGCGGGACGGCCCGGCGTGTTGGTCATGACGGTGGGGCCGCCCCGAGCGTTGTCGAGCTGGCCGCTGACGGCGAGAATGGCGTCGCGGAAGGCTTCGGCTTCGAGGCGGCGGCGGTCCATGCGCCAGACGAGACGGTTGTCGGGATCTTTGGCGTAGGCGGCGGGGTTCATTTGGGCGCTCATCTGGTAGGCGCTGGAAAGAATGATGGAGCGAATGAGTTTTTTGGTGGACCAGCCTTGCTCGACAAATTGGGTGGCGAGGTAATCGAGGAGTTCGGGGTTGGAGGGAGTTTCCCCCTGGAGGCCGAAGTTGTCGGGCGTGTTGACGAGACCGCGTCCGAAAAGATGTTGCCAGATGCGGTTCACATAGACGCGGGTGGTTAAGGGATTGTTGGGGGAGGCGATCCAATCGGCGAGTTCGAGGCGTCCGCTTTTTTCTTTGGAGAAATCGGTTTTGGCAGGGCGGCGATCGATGACGGAAATGAAGCCGCGCGGGACTTCATCGCCGAGCCGGTCGATATCGCCGCGAATGGCAATGCGGGCGTTTTGCGCGGAACCTTCTTTGACGGCCATGGCAGCCGGGAGGGCCGGAGGGGCTTTGGAACGAAGTTCTTCGACTTTGTCCTGCATCTCCGCCTGGTCGTTATTCGCGAAGGTGATGTTGCGGCGTTCTTTGCCGGCGACCTTGGGAGTCATGGAAGGGGCCATGGCCATATCCATTTTGTTTTCGAGAGGGAGAAATTGGACGGCGTCGACGATGACGAAGCCTTTGGTTTTTTCGTTGGAGATTTCGATGACGTTGTTCGTGCCTTCGACAAGATCAACGAGGCCGAGGTAGGTGAAGGCTTTATTCAGCGCAGGCGCTTCGCGTTGATTGAGATACTTCACGATTTCATTCGTGCCGGTGATGATTCGGACGGGGACGTTGGTCGCACGGTTTTCGCGCGGAGTGTAGGCGAGGAGGATTTCATAAGGGCCGGATTTGGAAATGTTGGGGCGGAAGCGGACAATGCATTTGCCTTTGTTAGCGTCGCCATCCGAGAGGTAATTTTTGTTTACGAAATTTGTGGAGTAATTGGAGAGGCGCCAGTTGCCGATGACTTCGGCATCGAGATTATCAAGAACGATGCCTGGGAGCTCCTTGGAATCGATGCCACCCGGGAGATCACGGATCGAGTTTTCGACCATTTGCAGATCGGCCTGGGCTTTGGCGAGTTCGGCCTGGTATTTCTCAGCGGCTTCAGATTGTTCTTTGGTGCCAAGGGGGCGTTCGGACCAGGGATTCGGACCGGTGCCGGGGCGGGGTTGACTATCCGTAAGAGTGACGGTGCTGCGGAAAATTCCGGCGAGCGCGTAGTAATCGCGGGTGGGGATGGGATCGAATTTGTGATCGTGACAGCGGGCGCAGGCGACGGTGAGGCCGAGGAAGGCTTTTGTGGTGACATCGATTTGTTCATCGACGACGTCGGCGAGAAGTTTTTCGCGCATCGGTTCGTTGAAGGCTTTGGGGCCGAGGACGAGGAAGCCGGTGGCGATCCATTTGTCGTGTTGATCTTCGATGGTCGTGCTGGGGAGAAGATCGCCGGCCAGTTGTTCGCGAATGAATTGATCGTAGGGCTTGTCGTTGTTGAAAGCGGCTATGACGTAGTCGCGATAGCGATAGGCGTTCGGGAAAGGCGTGTTGATTTCGAGGCCGTTGGAATCGGAGTAGCGAGCGATGTCGAGCCAGTGGCGGCCCCAGCGTTCACCGAAGGCGGGAGAATTGAGCAGGCGATCGACGACGACGGCGAAGGCGTTGGTGGAGTTGTCAGCGAGGAAAGCGTTGATGTCTTCGACGGTCGGAGGAAGACCCGTGAGATCGAAGGAGGCGCGGCGGAGGAGTGTTCGCTTTTCGGCCGGGGCGGCGGGATTGAAACGGCGTTCTTCCAGATCGGAGAGGATGAACGCGTCAGCGGGTTGCTTGACCCATTTGCGATCTTTTATCTTGGGAAGCGAGCGGGGCTTGACGGGTTGGAAAGCCCAGTGATTGGTGGCGCCGCTGCTGACTTTTGCAATTTTGGAAACACGCGGATCCGGGGCGCCCATTTTCACCCACTTCTCGAAATCGGCGACGACTTCCGGAGACAGGCGGTCCTTGGGGGGCATTTGCAGATTTTCATCTTTATAGCGGAGCGCGGTGATGAGCCGGCTTTTGTCGGGATCCCCGGGCACGAGGGCGGGGCCGGATTCGCCACCTTTAAGAATTGCTTCGCGGCTGTCGAGGGTGAGGCCGCCTTTGATTCGTTCAGATTGGGAGCTATGACACTTGTAACAGGCCTCGGTGAGAACGGGGCGAATTTTTGACTCGAAGAATTCGATTTCCGCAGGCGTTGGATCGGCGCCGCGGGAAACGGCAGCCATACAATATAGGAGAACCGCGAAAAGTTGCCGCCAGGGCGAGCGCATATGCTTTGTGGGCAATCGTATCACGACCGGTGAGTTTGACCAGTCTCGGGGCAGTGTGTCACGGACAGTGGCATTTTTATTGGACAGTCGGGAAGGGATGATTGTGCGAAGAAAATAATTCCTGAAAAAGAAGGCGTGGCTTGGAATGGATTGTTTTGCCGGGCAGCGCACAGATCGTCCATGAAGCGGAAGATATTACCGGTCGATTTTTTGAGGAGGGGCTAAAAGCTGCCGGTATTAGTTCTGAATCCAAGGTAAAATGGTAAAAACTACCATGATTTCACTCAGAAAGAATGGATGAAAACCCAAGGAAAACGCAAGAAACGGCCATGGCATGTCGGCTGCTAAAGGGTCAGATACGGTTTAACGTTCGGCAATAGGTGGACAGTTGAAGTTATCTTAACCCGCCGGCGTTTAGTCCACACCGTAATAGTACTATGCATATCACGAAAACCAATCGCAAATCCGGGTTCACCCTCGTTGAAATCATGATCGTTGTGGCCATCATCGGCTTGCTGGCCGCGATCGCCATCCCCAACTTCGTCAAAGCGCGCACGACAGCGCAGAAGAACGCGTGCATCAATAACCTTCGCCAGATCGACGGCGCGAAGGAACAGTGGGCCCTGGAATCCAAAGTCGCCGCCGGCACGGCCACGACGGGCAAAGAAAGCGAAATCAACAAGTTCATCAAGGGTGAAACCACGCCGGTTTGCCCTGCCCATGGTGACTATGATTACAAGGCTGTTGACACCGCGCCGACCTGCACAGTTGACGGTCACTCGCTGTAATCGCTGACGAGCAAACTACATTCCATACTGACTCTTTTGGAGGCCCGGATTCATTCCGGGCCTTCTCATTTTTTCGAGGGAACCATCCATAGCGGGCGAGAGAAAAGGATCAAGCCGTTGGATCAAAAAGGATTCATTCGCATGCTTGACATTGGCGCCCCGGTTGCTATTGCTAGAGATGCGGTTGGCTCGTGGCAATTCGTGAACGAAATTGCACTGTTAATAATAACCCGCCACGGGCCTTGTTCACGCCGCAACAGAAACAATGAACATCAACAAATCCAATCGTAAGGCCGGCTTCACGCTGGTGGAAATCATGATTGTGGTGGCTATCATCGGCTTGCTGGCCGCGATCGCCATTCCCAACTTCGTGAAAGCGCGCACGACCGCCCAGAAAAATGCGTGCATTAACAACCTGCGCCAGATCGACGGCGCCAAGGAACAATGGGCCTTGGAATCGAAGGTCGCCGCCGGCTCTGCCACGACTGGCAAGGAAGCGGAAATCAACAAATACATCAAGGGTGAAAAGACCCCGGAATGCCCCGCGCGCGGCACGTATGATTATCAACCGGTCGACAAACCGCCGACATGCACAGTTGACGGGCACTCGCTGTAATCCAACAGAGCGTCCAATTTGATATGCACCAGGCTTGAGGCGCTCCGTCTCAAGCCTGTTTGCTGTCAGGGCGTATTTTAACAAATGGATTACATGTGAAATTGACCGTTTCGCGACGGCTTCATACTCGTGGGTTCACGCTCATCGAGATCATGATCGTCATCGCAATTTTGGGAATATTGCTTGGGTTGGCTTTCCCGGCCTTCATGAAATCAAGAACCCAGGCGCGCAAACAGGTCTGCATCGAAAACCTCGCCCAGATCGAATCCGCCAAACAAATTTGGGGCGTCGAAAACGGGAAGAAGGAAGGCGATGTGCCTTCGGATGCGGATATCATCGGCATTACTCAATACATGAAGCGGAAGCCCAATTGCCCGGGGGGCGGCCTTTACGACTTCAAAGCAGTGGGCGTCACCGCCACCTGCACGATCGACGGACATTCCCTCTAAACAACACGCTTCGGCCAAAGCAGCCAGCAACAGGCTGTCAGGCTGAGCAGAGAAATAGCAGCGCCCACGAGCGGCGGACGGTAATGTAAGCGGACACTGCTCTCTCCGGCCGGAACAACAACGGCTTGGAAAGCATGGTTGATCTTCTGGACGGGCTTCACTTCTCCATTCACTTCAGCGATCCAGGCGGGATGCCACGTTTGCGCAATGACAAGCGTCGCGGGGCTTTGGGCCAAGACTTTCGCGGTGACTTCCTGTTCACGGAAATGCCATTCGGCGACCGTTCCTGTTCCCAAGGGCAGATCGGATTTTTCGAGGAAATTGGCCGCCAGGTGGACGAGCGGGAGAGCGGTCGTACGGTTCGTCCAATCGACGACTTTTCCGGGCGCAGTTATTTGGGTGACGGCAAGAAAATCGAGCCAGGCCTCGACGTTGATTTCGTTCCGGTTGGTTTTGCTATAGAGCTGATCCTGCAGTTCTTTTTGTTCAGCTACATTGAGCGTCGCGGAGCCATTCACTTTGGAGACGAGCTCGATCAAATTTAAGTGCGACCAGACGGCCAGTTGTTTGCCGATGAAATCGTCATCCAGTTTATGGATGGGACTCTTCAAAAGAAGATCCTCCGCCTCGGGTGAGATAAAAACGCGCCCTTCGCCCAGCTTTGGAAACGCATGCGTATGAAGCCCGCTGCGGAGAGTGGCGATCGAGGTGGTGGGATTTTGATTTGGGAGATGGAAGCGTCCGTCCAGGAAAAGAGCAATGATCAATAAGAGAAAAAGCAAAAGCCGCTCAGTTTTTTTCCAGAAAAACAAAAGGCCAATCATGACTGCAAAAAAGAGAAAGCGTGTGAGGGAATTGGCGACGGTTTCCGGCCAGCGATCGTATTGAAACGGATGAGCCGACGCGCTCCACAAGAACAAGCCGGCAAAAACGGTGACGAGCGCCTTGACGTTGAGCAATGCGCTAAATTTTTTCCCTTCGAGGGCGCGAATTCCGAAAGCAGCGCAAAGTGGGACCGTGAGAGCAAGCAGCAGCGCGAATTTTACCGGATAACGCGCAAGTCCGATGACCGGAAGTTTTTGGATGAGCGAGAAAGTGGGAAGATTTGTTCCCAAAGCCAAAAGCGCTGAGACAAGGGTCGCGACCGCGAGCAGGCGCGCGCGGCTGCCCCCAAAAATTGCGCCCAGAATTGCGAGGGAAACAGCGGTTAATCCGAAATAGGTCGAGGAAAGGAAATGTTGTTCGTGTTGGAACCAGGTCCCCTGCGGGGTTTGAAATGCGTGCAGCATTGGCAAAAGGAAATTGCCCAAGCCCTCGATTGGTATGGACCACCTGCTGGCCATAGCGCCGGTCTGCCGCTGAGATAAGGAAAGCAGTTCAAAGAATGGGAGCAGTTGAACCGCGCACAAGCCCGCGACCAGGAGGATCACAGCGCTGAGGCGAAGCAGTTTTTGGGAAAGGAGACCTTCACTTAGGAGGCAATCAAAACAAACGAGGGCCCACGTTAAAAGCGTGAGTTCCGGGACGCCCGCGAGCATCTGCATGGCTCCAATGACGGCGGCCAGGGCGATAGCCGAGCCTCCTTTGTGGCAGGCGGTTGCGATCGATAATAAAATCCAGGGCATCCAGGCGAACGCGACGGTGTAATTAGCCCAGGAGAGCGAGGAAAGCGTGATGCCGTTGAAGAGGAAAAGGACCGATGCAATGACCGCGCCGTGATCTGATCCGGTCCAGCGTCGCGCCAGACGATAGATCCCTACCCCGCCCCACCAGAGATGAAGAAGACAGAATAGGTTGAACGACCATGGAAAGGGCAGCAGGAGATAAATCAGCGTAAACGGATAGAGCGTCATCGTTCCCCACTGGGCCAGGAACGGAACCCCGCAATTGCTGTAAGGATTCCAGAGCGGAAGTTCGCCGCGCCAAAACATTTCGCGGTGATAGGCGGCCGTGGGATAACCGAGCACGCCGAAATCGCGGTAAAAAAAACTGCTCCAACCCAGCGCCGGACCCAGGTAAGCGACGAATAGCATCGCCGCCAAACCGAGCGCGACTCGGCGCGTTGAAAAGAGAGTCGAAGAGTTCGCGTCCATCAGCTTGCGGAGAGCCTTCCGCAAAACTCACCTGAAGATCAACGCGATTCGGAACGTTGGTAAAAAAAAAAGGCCTGAATCGTTCGATTCAGGCCGCTTCGTTAAAGAAAAATTACTTCTTGGGCTTGGGACTCAGGGATTCCGGTATGCCCTTCACGTCCGGTTTGGCAGCTTCGCTGGCTTTGGGCAAATCTGCGGGCGCATCTTTGTTGATTTCGGCCAGGACCTCATCGGTGAAGTCGTTGTTTCCGCTGTTGTAGAGAATCACCTGGGTTTGGTTGATGCTTTCCGATGCGGTGTCAAAAACCAGGGTGTAGCCGGCCTTTTTGGCCTTTGTCTCGATGACTTCGCGGATGGTTTTGAGAATTTCCTCGCGCATGCGGCGTTTCTGCTCGTCAAGCGTCGTTTGCGTCTGGGTGCGGAATTGTTTGACGCTGCGCTCGATCTCTTGAATTTCCAGAAGCTTGGTTTCAGCGTTTTTCTTCCGCTTATCGCGTTCGTCGGCTGAAACCGCCTGGTCATTGGCGCTGTCGATGGTCTTTTTATAATCCTCACCGGCCTTCTGGTAATCCTCCATCATGCCCTTGAGAACCTTCTCAGAGTCTGTGGCGCGTTCCTTCAATTGGGTGTCGGCGATTTTGGTTTTGTAGTAACCTTCAAAGATTTTCTTCAGGTCCACCTGGCCGATTTTGGTCTCCGCGGCGCGCATGGGCGCCGGCATCAAAAGGGCCAGCCCGAGAAGAATCGCCAGCCGTTTATTCCATAATTTCATGTTCAATTCCAATCTGTTTAATAATCACGCGTGAAGCCGACGCTAAACTGAAACTTGCCGCTCCCGCTGGTCGTTGGATCATGCGTAATGGGGATGCCGTAGTCGAGGCGCAACGGTCCCAATCGCGGGATGTTGAGCCGGATACCGACGCCCCAGTTGTCCGAGAAGTCCCTAAACTTAAAGTCGTAGGCCTTCTCGTAGACGTTACCGATGTCATAGAACAGGGCGAGACGCAAACGTTCAATGATCGGAACGCTGTATTCCGCTGAGCCGAAGAAAAATGTGTCGCCGCCGATCGGTTCATCGCCGATCTTCGGGCCGACCTGTCGATAACGATAGCCGCGCAATGATGTGACGCCCCCAAGGAAATAACGATCGAAGAGCGGGACGGGATTACGCCCACCGGTGGCATTGCGCGCGGAGTCGCCATAGGCTTCCACGACGCCGATTTTACCGACGAGTTCAAGGATGTGGCTTTCCCAAATACCGCGGAAATACCAAAAGGTGCGCGCTTCCCATTTATAGAAATCGGCATCGGCGCCGAGGGGGCCGCCGGCGAGTTCGGTCAGGAGTTCGGTCTTTTGACCGCGCGTCGGCTGGATGGCATTGTTGCGCGTGTCGTATGTGAGGGTGGTTCCGATTTTGGAGACAAGGCGGTCTTTGGGCTCGTTTTGGATGACGATCGGCGCGGTCGTTTGGACGTTGCGGAGCTGAATGTCTTCCAGAGTGTAGCTGATGCCGGCCTGGAAATTATAAGGGAGCTGCTTGGTTAAACCGAGGCGTCCGCCGGTTTGAGTGATGTCGTAAACATCGCTGAAGTAACTGAGCTCGCTGTGATAAAGATCAACTTGAAAGGCGAGGCGCTGGCCGAGAAACCACGGTTCAATAAAGGTGATCTGATAATCCTTGCGCTGCAAACCGAGCGTGACTCCCAGGCGTAACTTTTGGCCGCCACCGCGGAAGAACGGCGGATGGAACAGGTCGAAGTTGCCTTCACGGTAGCCGACAAATCCAAAGAGGCTTTCGATGGAACTGAAGCCGGCGCCAAGCTCAACATGGCCGGTGGTGCCTTCTTCAACGTCGATGACGAGGTTTTTGTGATTTGGAACATCTGTCTCCTGCGATTCAGTTTCGACCTTGTCGAAATATTGCATCTGCTCAAGGCGGCTCTTGCTGACCTTGACGCGGACCATGTCGAAGGTTTCGCCGGGATGAACCGCAAGCTCGCGGCGGATCACGTTGTCCTTCGTCTTGGTGTTGCCCTTGATTTCGATTTTCTCGATGTAGGATTTTCCAGCCGCTTCATCGATGACCTTGTAATCAAGGTCCATGGTCCCTTTTTCGGTATTGGGATTCTTGATCGGGCGGACCCAGGTGTCGATGTAACCTTTCGAGCCGTAGAAATCGCGGACGGCATCCATGTCCTGCGTCAGGCCCTTGGGCGTAAAGGTTTCGCCGGGAGTCATCTTCGGCTTGATGTCTTTGCCGAGAGATCGGATTCCCTTGAGGATTTCTTCAGAGGCGAAGTTGGTATTGCCACTCACGGTGACCGCGCCCACTTTGTATTGGCGGCCTTCGTCCACCACGAGCTTGAGGACCATTTTGTTGGAGCTGATGTAGTCCTGTTTAACGTCTTTCAGTTCGAAATCGATGTAGCCGGCTTCGCGGTAGAAATCGGCGAGCTTTTCCTTGTCCTCATCGAAGACCTCATCCTTCAAAACGCCGGTGCCGGTGAGCCAGGAGAACATCCAGCGGCGGCGCGTCTTGAGTTGTTTGCGAAGTTTGCTTTGCTTGAAAGCCTCCGCGCCGACGAATTGAACGTCTTTGATCTTAACTTTGGGAGATTCGACGACTTCAAAAGTAACGGCGCCCCGGCCGGCGTTGGCTTCAATGACGGGCGGCAGGTACCGCACGGTCGTGCGTTGGTAACCAGCCTTCTGATACATCTTCTGCATCTCCTGGGCGTCGTTGAAAAGCTTTCGCTCGTCGAGCGGTTCGCCGATTTTGGAGGTCGATTTTTTGAGGAGCTTTTTGCTGCTGTATTTCTTGTTGCCCTCGACACGGACCTCGGTGAGAACCGGCTTGCCCTGGACGACGTAGACGAGATTGATCTGGCCGGCGGCGGGAGCGGGTTCGGTGACGACGCGGATGTTGTAGAAATACCCGGTGGAATAAAGGCTGCGCACGTCGTCATCAACGCTGGTGCGGGTGTAGGCGTCGCCTTCTTTGACGCGGATGTTGGCGCGGATCAGCGCATCACTGGCCGCGGGCGGACCGACGTGGCGAACTTCGATTTTCTGGATGGTCTCGCTGGCGGTCTGAGCTTGTCCATTGGCCAGGGCCAACGAGCATAGGATCAGGACAAAAAGAGTCCATCGGCGTAACAACAATTTCATCAATGGTTTAAAACCCAGAAGCCGCCCGGCACCCGCGCCTCTTGGTCGATAGGCGGGAAGTAGAACGGAACAGGCGCAAGGGCGTCAAATCAAAATGGCGGTCTTGACTGGGAAGAGCTGGGTACATCGTGACCCCCCTTTGATTTCGATCAAAGTGTTGAGCCGAAGGCGAAAAGAGGAACTGCTCCGCCTCCTCCGGAGGAGGCGGAGCAGCGGCGCGAAAAGTTTTTCGCCATTCTCGCCGGGTGCACAGCTCTTACTTTGAATTGTATCGCATGCGCACCGATCGCCATTGGCTGCATCAGAAAATCGTCGCTTACGCGCGCGAGCGCGGCATCAAAGCCGCCGCGCGCGAGTTCGCCGCCTCTCGCAACACCATTCGCAAATGGCTTCGCCGCTATGTTCCCGGCAAGCCTTCTTCTCTAGTGGAAATTTCCCGCGCCCCAAAATCCTGTCCGCACAAAACCCCCGCCGGCCTGGAGGGCCAGATCGTCAAGCTGCGCAACCAAACCGGCTTTGGAGCCCAGCGGCTCGTCCATGAGTTTGACCTCAATGCCAGCCACAACGCGGTCGCCCGCATTATTCGCGCTCATGGGCTCACCCGTCCGCGCAAGAAAAAGCCCGCCACTAAAAAGCAGCTTCGCTCCGTCAAACGCCACTGGAAGCTCTTTGGCCAACTCACCGCCGACACCAAATATCTCCAGGATATCCCTCATTATTGGCTGCAAATGACCCGCCTGCGCCTGCCCCGCTTCCAATACACCGTGCGCGAAATCGTCTCCGGCGCCTGCTTCACCGGCTACGCCGATGAACTCTCCAAAAGTTACATGGTCCTCTTGGCCGAACAGCTCTCCGCGCACCTGGCTCTGCACGGCGTCGATCTCTCCCAGGTCGTTTGGCAAACCGACAACGGCTCGGAGTTCAAGGAAAACATAGAGGAACGCGGCCTGCCTTCCACCGTGCGCTCGCTCGGATCGGATCATCGTTACATCCCGCCTAAACGCTACACCTGGCAGAGCGATGTCGAAACAGTCCACCGGCTCGTCGAAGATGAATTCCTGGACCGGGAAACTTTTCGCAGCCCGACTGAGTTCTTCGCCAAAGCCGCCACTTATTGGAGCTTCTTCAACCTCGTCCGCAAAAATCGCGGCAAGGAATGGCAAAGCCCTTTGGATATCCTCTTAAAGCAAGCCCCCGCCATGGCCGGCGCTCTCCTGGACTGGACTCCCCTCAACCTCTCCCGCCGTCACCACGCCTACTTGCCAAAAGGTTACTCAGGGGGTCACGATCTACCCAGATATCCCTAAATGGCGGTCTTGACCGAGCGGAAGCGGGCGTTATTGTCGCGCCATGAAGCTCGATGCAGCGGTAAGTCCATTGATCGCGATCGTGGTCGCGATTGGATGGGCTGTGTTGCAAGGGATACTGAAACGGAAGCAGGACGCGGAGGGGTGGGAGGAGTTTGACCGCCCGAGCGCGCCTGTGCCGCCGCGTCCGAAGCCGCCGGTGATTCCACCGATGACGGCGCGACCGCAAACGCAAGCCCCGCGTCAGGCTAGCCGCCCTGCCCCGCTCCCGGTTACAAGGAGGCCCGCTCCGGTTCCAGTTCCGGTCAGAGTCGAACGCGAGGGGCCGGATATCCAGTTGGCGCACTTGAACCAATCCGCAAGCGCTTATCAATCAGCGGCTCGCCTTCAGCAGGCAGTGGAAGGGCGCATGGCGGATGTGGATCGGCAGACCAAAGCGCATCGTCCGGCGAAGGTTGTTCAGAGGGAAAGATCGCGGGCTTCGCGGGAATTGCTCGATTCGTTCCGAAGGCCCGAAACAGTCCGGCAGGCTTTTCTGGCGAGCTTTGTTTTAAACCCGCCAAAGGCTTTGGAATAGGGCCGGTCGAAAGGTCTCGCGAACGTCAGATTCGGACGGTTTGACCGATCTCGCGGAGGGCAATGCGTTCTTTTTCGATCGAGGCTTCGAGGCGTTGCAGCGGTTCTTCGATGGGTTCCTGGCCGATCGGGAAAGTTTTGTGGTGAACCGGCATGAACTTTTCGACGTTGGCGTCGTTGGCCATTTGTATGGATTGCTCCGGAGTGCAATGGCTGGCGCCGAGGCGTCCGTAGGAACCGATGGGCATGATGCCGAGTTCGGAACGGCCGCGATTTTTAAAGGTGGAGGAGAGCGCCGTGTCGCCGCCGAAGAGGACCTGCTTGCCATCTTTGCGAAGGAGATAGCCGTTGTAACCGCGATAGGTGTCGTTGGTCCAGCGGGCGCCGGAGTGGTTGACTTCGAAAGCTTCGACTTCCAGCCCGCCGCTGGTGGTCTTGAGAACGGTTTTTTCGCCCCACTTGAGTTCCTGGACGGATTTGAAGGAAAGATCGTTGATTAGATCGGCAGTTTTGGAAGCGGTGATGATGGCGCTGGACTTGGGAAGGGCCCGGAGTGTTGGCTCGTCGAGATGATCCATGTGGGCGTGGGAAAGGAGGACGAGGTCGATCTTTGGGAGTTGGGCAATCGATAAGGCGGGAGCAACGAGGCGTTTTCGGCCCACGACCAGGCCGGCGACCTTGAAGCCGACCCGTTCGAACATCACCGGGTCGGTCAGGATGGTGGTTCCGTAAAAATTAAGAAGGACGGTGGCATGTCCAATCCAGGCCGCCGTGATGGCATTCGGGTTCCAGCTTGCGGGCGTGGGAATCTCCGAATGCGCCATGGTGTTGGTGCAATCGGAACAAACGCCGCGAACGAGGCGCGCGGAAAATTGGTCGGATTGGGCGATCCAGAGACCGGCCATGGCCACGCTCCCCGCCGCGAGGAAGGAGCGTCTTGAGATTGTTTTAGATGCCTTCAAAATGGACTAGTGGAAAATACTAGCGCCGCTTCAGAGTGACGCAACTGGCTATATCGGTTTTGACCCCTGATTTTGGCATCAGGTCTGGGGTCAGCTTTCAGGACCTTCCCCATTGACTCCGCTGGGGCGCGCCCGTATTGCGGTCCGGCGCGGCGCTCGTAAGTTCCCGCAAGGAAAAGGTCTTTTTATGAACGGGACGACAACAACAGCGGATAATCTTCAAGGGCAGCGTTTCTTTTCGGTGCTTGGAAATCTTCGGCAGGATTTGACGGACATGGTGAAGCGTGAGTGCGATTTGTTGAAAAGTGAACTCAGCGAAAAAACTTCCTGCCTGATGCGTCAGGGAATCTTCATCGCGGTAGGAGGACTCGTGGCCTTAACCGGGGCGGAACTTTTATTGGTCGGGATTTGCGGGTTTATCGCTTATGGACTCAAGCAGGCGGGGCTGTCGCCATTGATGTCCGCGGCCATCGCCTTCCTGACTTTTGGGGCGATCCTTGGCGGAATCGGCTATGCCGTTTTGAAAAAAGGAATCGCGGCGCTTTCGAAAACGTCTTTGGCGCCCGATCAAACTCTGAAAACAGTGAAGGAAATGACGCAACCAGCCGGAAATCCGATCACCGCGCGCGCAAACATCGCGGCGAATGATTCTGATTCAGAAAAAGCGCGAAAAGTGAGCGCGGCTCGTTCAGCGGCAGAACGGAAGATCGAGCAAGTCCAACGGGAAGCGGCAGAAATTCGCGCCCGATTGACGCCGCGTTATATGTGGGCGGCAACCTGCACTGCAGTGAATCGGCGGCCCCGGATGAGCGCGGGAATCGGGGCGAGTATGCTGGCTGTCGTCTACATGTTTATTCGCCGGCGGAGAGCGCATGCGAAAGTGGTTTGGTCTTGAGAGACAAGTGATTCACGACGACATCAGATCAAGACTGCGGCGACCGGTTTAGAGATACTCTTTATTGGACGTTTATGGCGCGCTACAAGGAGCCATTTCCATGGCAAGGAGGCAGATGTCATCGGGAAAATCCTCGCCTTTATTCATTTTGACCAGGCAGCCGAGAATCTCGTCGAAGGCTTTTTTCACCGGCAGGGCGTGGCGAAGTTTCATTTGGTCGCGCAGCCATTCGGGGCTGAGGATTTCAGTCTCGCATTCGACGTCGTAAGCTCCGTCTGTGAAAAGGAGGACGATATCGCCTTCGTCGAGGGAGCCGGTCGTCGAGGGATAGTTGGCATTGGGAAAGAGGCCGAGGGCGGGATGGGATTTGTTGTCGGTGTTGCGGAGGAAATCCGCCTCGCCAGCTTTTTTGCGAAGGATAATCGGCTTGGGATGGCCGGCATTGGCGTAATGGATTTGTTTAGTCTCGACATCAGCCACCATGTAGAACGCAGTCGTATAAAGGGGTGAGCCGGTTTGATTCAGAATGGCCCGTAGGTCCCGGTTGATTTGCGTCAGGAGCTGGCCGGGGTCGGAGGCAAGGCGGGTTAGTTCTTCGACGAGAGCGCGCAGAATGGCGGTCACGAGGGCGGAACGAACGCCATGTCCCATCACATCGCAAATAAAAAGGCCGACCTTGGTGTCGGAAAGCGGCAGAATATTAAAAAAGTCGCCCCCCACCTGCCCTGTCGGGATGTAAAGATGCTGAAAGCGAAAAGCGCTGGTTTCGGGGGTGGAAGATTTGGGGAAGCAAGGATAAGCGCTGGGAATCATCGCCTGCTGAATATCGCGGGCCATCCGCAGGTCTTCTTCCATCTGCTGATTTTTAGCGCGCAGTTCTTCCCGGCTTTGAGCGAGTTCAAGCGTCGTCTTCCGAACTTTTTCCTCGGCGCGCTTTTTCTCGGTGATGTCCCAAAAAATCCCCTGCAGGCCGATAATATCGCCGCCGGCGGAATAAAGCGGGGTTTTGACAACGGTGACGTAAAGTTTTTCGCCGCCGGGCGGCTGATTTTCTTCGATGGCCTCAAACATCTTCCCGGTCTCGATGATAAGTTGATCGTCGCGTTGATATTTGGCGGCGAGGTCGGCGGGGAAAAAATCGAAGTCGGTTTTACCCAAAATTTCCTCGAGGGGGCGGCCAAGAGTTTGGCAGAAGCGGGTATTGGCAAAGGTGAAACGTTCGTTCAGGTCTTTGCGGAAAATATTTTGCGGCAACGTTTCGACGAGCGAGTGATAGAGCGTTTCGGAGTTCTTCAGGCGTTCATCGGCGAGCTTTTTGATCGTGATGTCTTCGACGGTCCCTTCATAGTTCAGAAGGATTCCGCCGGCGTCGCGAACGGCGCGGACATTTTCGGAAATCCAGATGACGGTGCCGTCTTTGCGATAGATGCGGGATTCGAAGTTGGTCACCACATCGTGCTGTTCCATCAGCTTGATGAATTCATCGCGGCGGCCACGGTCCACGTAGAGTTCCTGCGCGATGTTGGTGAGCTTGGATTTGAGTTCGGCGGCCGATTCGTAACCGTAGATGCGGGCCAGGGCGGAGTTGGCGTTCAGGTAGGTGCCCTTGGGGCTGGTTTGGAAGATGCCTTCAACCGTGTTTTCAAACAGGCTGCGGAATTTTTCTTCCGCGCGCGCAATGGCGGCCTGGGATCGCTTTCGCTCAATCGAGTAACGGGCGCAGCGGGCGACAAGGCCCGGCTTGAGTTGTTCGCGGATCAGATAATCCTGCGCCCCGAATTGCATGGCAAGATCGGAGGCGGCTTCCTCTTCGCCAATGGTAACAAGGATCCACGGGAAGTCAGGAAATCGCGTTCTGAGCGCGTTGATATCCTGTCGAAAATGAGGAAGAGAAAGGTCAGCAATGGCGACATCGAACGGGCTCTGGGATAAAGCGAAAATAGCTTCGGGAATCGAGGCGGCCCTCAGCACGCGAAAGGATTCGCGTGGTGTGGGCGCCAGCAGTTCACGCCAGGATTGATCCGCGCCTTCGGCGGCGTCGATCACCAGCACATCAATAATGTCGCTCATGCAAAGGATGCGCGGAGATGCCGCACCAAAAAGGCTGAGCCCAACAGCCACCGCGATCCAGTCGATTGCTTACACTGGCAGACCTGCGTTGGACGATCAAGTGTGAGTTGGCCGAGCACAGGAGAGCCGGGGGCAAGTTGAACGACTGCCGAATGGGGTAACCGGTTGCAACGCGGCCATTTTCCTTAGGAATGAGGGGCGGCAGGAAGTTCCACGATAAATTTTGCGCCGCTGCCTGGCTGGCTTTCGCACCAGACTTTGCCACCGCCCGCTTCGACCATCCGCTTGACGATGGAAAGACCCAGGCCAGTGGAGGGTTCGCCGGCGGTGGGCCGAGCGGAAAGGCGCGCGAATTTCCCGAAAACTTTTTTGAGATCATCCGGGGTCAAACCGGGACCCTGGTCCTGGATTTCGCAACGGATGACGCCGTTGCGACGCAGGAGGCGGAGGTCGATCCGTTTGCCAGCAGGGGAATATTTTATGGCGTTCGAAAGGAGATTGTCGAAGATTTGAATCGTGGAATGTGGATCGGCCAGGGCCACGAGCGGACCGTCGTCTTCGTTAAAGGCCAGTTCCTGTTTTTTGGCCCTGGCTTTGGATTGATAATTTGTGGCAACGCCGCGTAGGAGCTCACCCAGTTCGCACGGGGCGATGTCGAGCTTCATCCTGCCCTGCTCGATCGCATTTACATCCATCAGGTTTTCAACCAGATGAATCATGTGCTGGGCGGAGGTCTGAATAATCCCAACGAACTCGCTGATTTGGGCGCGATTCATTTTCTCGTCGAGCATCACCATGCTGGCGGACGTCACGATGTTGCTGAGCGGGCTGCGCAGATCGTGCGCGACAATGCCAAGGAATTCGTTTTTCTCATCGTTTAGCTCGTGCAGGCGCTTGCCGTATTCCCAAAGCGCTTCGCGGGCTTTCTTGAGTTCCAGATGCGTCCGGACACGGGCTAGCAACTCCTCGGCCTGGAAGGGTTTTGTGACGTAATCAACCGCTCCGACGGAAAAAGCTTCGACAAGATGTTCCATCTCGTTGCTGGCCGTAAGAAAAATAACCGGAATTTTTTTGGTGACCGGATCGCTTTTTAACTGGCGGCAAACCGCGATGCCATTCACGTCCGGCATCATGAAGTCGAGCAGGATCAAATCCGGCATCTGCATCTTGATGCGCTCGAAGGCTTGCGCGCCACTGGTCGCGGGCATGACTTCGTAACCCGCTTCGTTCAGGATGCCGCCGACAACCTGGATATTTTTCTGGATGTCATCAACGACCAAAATGATCGGATCATTCTCGATATTTTGATTGGCGATCGGAGCGCTCATTGGACAGTGGCCCTAATCGTTGTAATCATTTCGGGGAATTTGGCGAGTGTTTTGGGTAGATTGTCCAGATCGAATTGCTGGCTCTGCTCCGCCAGGGTTTCGCCGTAGCGCCGAAGCATCGGAGCCCTATAGTCATCCGCCCATTGCTGGAGGCGCCCGGCAAATTGACTGATGCGGCGAACAGTCAGTGTCTGGCAAAGGCCCGGCCAGACTTCTTCGCGTTCGCGGCTCAATTTTTGCGCCAGTTCGGGCCAGCGTTCGCGCATGATTTGGGCGGTGTTCGGTTCCGAAATATCAACCGCGGGCGCAGCCGCCACACTTTCGGGGCGGATTTTCAGGAAACGTTGCAACTCACGGGAGAGGTCAGCCGGCGAAAACGGTTTGCGAATGAACGCGTCGCAGATTTGCCGAATCTTCAGCTCCCCTTCCTTTAAAGTGGAGGCCGTCACGGCCAAAACGGGAATATGACGCAAGCCTTCGTTTGCCTTGATCTCCATGGTTGCTCCAAAACCATCGAGCACAGGCATGCGCATGTCCATTAGGATTAAATCCGGTTTTTTGGATAGGGTAAGGTCAACAGCCTCACGTCCGTTCGTGGCGTAATGCAGGCGATGATCAGTGCCCTCGAAATAACCGCGAATGAGCTCGCGATTTAGTTCGGAATCGTCAGCGACCACAATCGTGGCCGGTTCGAACGCGGACAACGGCAGCGTTGTACTAATTGTATTCTCGCAATGTCCGCTGGTGACTTCGACGTTCGGGAAAAACAAGCGAAAGATGCTGCCGTGGCCAAATTCGCTTTGCAAAGAAACGCTGCCGCCCATCATCTCGGTAAGACGGCGGGTGATGGCAAGGCCAAGGCCAGTGCCTCCGAATTTTTTGGTGCTCTGCCCGCTGACTTGCGAAAAGCTCTCAAAAATGCGCGCCTGTTCCTGGGCCGGAATGCCGATGCCGGTGTCTTCGACTTCGATCATCAAATCAGCGCGGCCCTTGTCTTGTGATGAAAGCACGCGGGCTCGAATGCATACCCTGCCCTTCTCGGTGAATTTTAGGGCATTGCCGACAATGTTGAAAAGGATTTGGCGCACGCGCACTTCATCCAGCGAGACGGCGTCGGGCAGGTTGGCGTCCATTTCGGTGGCCAGTTCGATCTGACGGTCAGCCGCCTTGGGGCTAAATATCTGTTGGATTTCGCTCACGATTTGCCGGAGCGAAATGCTCTCGTATTGAAGCTCGAGTTTGCCCGCTTCGATCTTCGAAAGGTCGAGAATGTCGTTGATGAGCGTCAGCAGCGTTTTGCCGCTGGAGGTGATGGCTTGGAGCTGATTGCGTTGCTTGGAATCGAGGCTGGAACGATTCAGCAATTCCGAGAATCCCAGAATCGCGTTCATCGGCGTGCGAATTTCGTGGGACATGTTGGCGAGGAATTCGCTCTTCGCGCCGTTCGCGGCCAGGGCCGTTTCCTTGGCGCGGACCAGTTCGGCTTCGGCGCGTTTGCGGGCCGTGACGTCCGTTCCGTAGAAGTTGGCGTAACCGGCTTCCTGCACGCTCGCGACGACGAAGGAAATTGTTTTATCCTGGTAAACCGCTTCGAATTCTTCGCGGCCATTGGAGGCAAAGGCGCGATCGATGATCAGTTGCCAGTCAATGCCCACAATATCGCCGACATTGCAACCCATCGTGCGGAGCAGTTGCTGGCCGGCTTCATTGCGATAGAGAACCTGGCCTTTGCGGCTGACGCGAATGACCGGCGAGGGACTCTCCGCGGGAATGCGCGCGAGGACGGCGTTTTCCTGCAAAGTGCGTTGCAAATCGTGATTGGTGGCCAGGATTTTATTTTTTAAATCCGCTCGATTTTGCGCTTCGGCGAGAGCGTACGAACTCGTGCTGAGAATAATCGACAGAAGACGAAAGCTGATTTCCTGGTTGGCCACACGGTTATCTCGCAACATCCCGCAGAACATGCCGACCGTGTGCGAAGAGTCGCCAAGGGCGTGGAAAACACCGCGCTGGGCATTGGGTAGATCGCGGGTATCAAAAAGCACTGGGACGCCCTGCTTGAGCGCCCAGCCGAATTTTCCGGAATCAATCTGATCCTGCGAGAGAGCGTCCAGGCGGGTTCGGTCGGTCTCGGGCGAACAGAAAACGAGCTCAAATTCGAAACTAAGCGAATTCACGAGGAAGAACGCGGTGGTTCCAAAAAGATTTAGCCCGGCAATATATTGTTCGGTGACCTGGAGAATTTCGGAGACTTCCTCGCGTTCCTTGATGTCGCGTTGAAAATGTTCCAGCGCCGAAAGCATCGCGATCAGTTCGAATGGCCCGAAACCGCCTTTTTCGATTTTCCCCAAACCCGAACGAAAAATGTCCGGGTAAATCGATTGTTCCGCCTTATTCATACATTACGCGGTTTCCGCCGGCGATCCGGTTAGGAAAGCGCGTTCAACCTCCGCCAGTTGACCATCGACCGTTTCGACGACGGATTCCAAAATATCGACCGGCAGGTTGAGCCGGTCCCACGCTTTAGCCTGCAGCGGCGGAATCCAGCGTTCACCGGAACAGCCGTGCTGCATCGCGTTCACGATATGATCTGCCACGTGCACGATCGAAGCTTCTAGTTGGTACGCGCCGGCGGACATCGGTTGATGATGATAACGAACCGCGCTGTAAAGGTTCACCGGGTAGTTCCAAACCGTCAGCAGCGCTTCGCCAATCTCGGTATGATCAAAGCCGAGGACCTTTTGCTCGGCTTCGCGCAGAAGCACGGTTTCTGAAAGATAGCAGGCGAAGACGCGCTGGGCGTCCTCTGGCGCGCGGGAATAGAGCACCAGGCGGCCAATATCATGCAGCAAGCCAGCCACGAAAAATTTCTCGGGTTTTGGGACACGCCGGGCCAGGGCCAGTTGACGGGCCGCCAGTCCGCACGAAAGACTGTGCTTCCAAAACGATCCCATGTTGACGAGGTCTTCGCCCACGCCTTCGAAAATCTCGACCACCACGGAAACAGAAATCAAATCCTGAACCTGTTGGATGCCGATCAAGCTGATGGTTTCGGAAACAGTTTCCATGCGGCTTGGGAAGCCGAAAAAGGAGCTATTGCCGAGTTTTAAAAGGCGCGCGGTTAGGTCGGGATCTTTTTCGATGACCGAACCCACATCCGCCAGCGTGCTCTCTGGATCAGTTAGAACAGCTTCAATTTCGTTGAGAATACCCGCGCAAGAGCCAAGCGTCGGAATGCCGCTGATGAGATGATCGATCTTAAGCGACATGGGCGGGTCCGTTCAGAATAGCCCGGGCGCGGCGGCGGAGGGCGAGTTTAAAGATTTCCTGTTGCGCGGGAGAAGGCGCGTCGAACTCCCAAAAACTTTTCCGTAACTCCTCGTCCAGTTTTGCCAGCGCATCAGGGGCGAGTGTGAGCAACGTGGTGGAGCCTTGATCTTCGCCGTCCGTTTGAATTTCCGAAATTCCCCACGTGCGCAGGATTTTAATATGGCGCGCGGTCAAAACGCACCCCGCCGGGATCAAAAGCATGTCATCCATGTTTTTAACGTCCGCGGCGACAGTCATCCCTTCGATAACCGCATCGAGCTTGATCTTCGGCATACTGAAAAGGCGGCCCGTCCCCCGCCTGCCAGCCCTCGCGTGAGCAAGGTCAGACAACATGCAGGCAGGGAACAGGCCAGCGCACTAATGATATCGGCGCCAGGAGGAGGAACTTGATCTGAGCAAGATGAAAAAAAAGATAATTGGTAAATCCCTGGAAGTAGCGAAAGAATTGCGCTCCCTGCATCTGTCCGATCCCCTTACTCTCTTGTCTCTTTACGAGATAAGACTCGGAATTATGGGTAATTACTCAGGAAATCAGCATTGGTGATTTTTTCTAAAAAAAGAGTTGCGTCTTTTTCCGCAACACTCTATTTCTCACTCGTCCATTAAATCGCTTTAGGGACACCTGCGAAAAAACATTATATGGCGCAGTACAGATAAGCCAAAGTGGCTTAATTGGAAGAAAAGGCTTCTCTCTGGATTCGGGTCATTGCGATGTAATGACCACGGCTGAAAGCTATTCTTCTTAGACCCAGGTGGGTTTGTGTTTGATCTGAGCAAAGGTCCGTATGAAAAACTATATACGATGGCTATGGGTGTGGTGTGCCCTCGCAAGTCTAAAAAACTTCGCTGAGGAGACAATCATTGAAAGAGGCCCGCACCATAATCTGGTGCAGACAACCAAAGTGGTTGAGCTAGGAGGCAAGTCTCTAATCCAGACGGGCCAGTATGTCGAACTGGGCTCGGGCAAGAATTTTTGGGATACAGAACAGAAGGCCTGGCTCCCCTCGACCGATGAGATTGAAATCGTCGAGACGGGAGCTATCTATCGGAAAGGGCCTTACTCGCTTCGTTTCGCCGCGGACATCAATGACGCAAATGGCGCTTTGGAATGGAAGCCAAATCCGGAGCAACGGATTGTCATTCAAACCATCGGCATCGCCATTTCGGAAGAAGAATCAGGCGACAGTGTTTGGATCGGCCAGGTCAAAAATGCGCAGGGTTTTTTGACCGCTCGCAATGAGGTCACTTATCCCGCCTGTTTCGAAGGTATCGATGCGGATGTGAGGATATCCGTGAGTCCGTCCGGTTTCGAGAACGACGTTGTATTAAGGGAATCCGTTGCCAACCCCGGATTTGCGGGAACCGCGCGTTTGGATATTTGGCATCATATCCTAAGCGGGCCCGCGCCCGAGGAACGACCGGTGGGTTTTCGGCGCTCAGTGAACAAAACTGAGATCGATACTCAGCTTGGTTTCGGAGCAATGTTGATCGGCCCCGGGAACGCTTTTCTGCTTGGGCAAGCGCCGAAAGCGATTTCAGGACCTGAAGGCAGGCCCATTCGTGTGATCAAGGAATACTACGTAGATCCTGAGTCCAGGGAGGCTTATCTGATTGAAAGCGTGCCATTGTCCGAAGCTGCGCCCCATCTGCGAACACTCCCGCCTTCGCAACATGCTCTGAAACTCGATGCCCTCCAAAAAGGGCGGCTGCAAGCTGCTCGCAGTAATGGCAAAAATCGGCGTCTTCCGATCGCCATCGCGGAACGTCCCCGATCCAAAGAGAAAATGGTGGCGGCCCTTATCCGCCGGGATTTCCCCGCGCGCCCCGGATTGCTAATGGATTTTACAACTTTGGTAACCGTTAGCAGCAAGGTCCTTAAAGGAGACACGACCTACGTTGTCGCCACCAACACCATGGTCAACCTGTCCGGAACGACGGTGCTGGAGCCCGGATGTGTGATTAAATTCGGAACCTATAATCCAACCAATGGCACGCCGATCATTAATATTCTCGGGCCCTTGGATTGCCAGACTCGCCCGTTCCTCCCCGCGGTTTTTACTTCGAGAGAAGATCGAACAGTCGGGGAAACAAACGCGGCGCAACTCGCCTCAATCGCGACCAACGCCTACGGAGCGTATCATCTCTGTTTCATTCAAACAAATAACAACGCGATTGCGCTCCACGATATCCGGTCCCGTTATGCGATGAATGCGTTTGGATTTATGGGCACCAACACCGTGGACGCCTACAATATCCAGGTCGTCTCAGCGCAAAGCAACGTGTTCGAGGGCAAAGGCAACACCATCACTTTGCGCAATATCCTGGCTCACAACGTAAAAGACCTTGCGGTCGCCAGCGCCAACAATACCGTCTTTAAGGGAGAACATTTGACGATCCATTCCGCTTCGAAAGCTTTTTCAGCGGGCAGTTTTACCGGGTGCTCCTTTAACCTGACCAACTCCATCCTGGCGGTCGTCACCAACACAAGTTCTTCCGGCTTGGCCACAGCCTTTACCGCGGAATACACCAACGACACCGGGATATTCCAGACCGTGGGCGCCGGCGCTCACTACCTGGCGGAGGGCAGCACCAACCGGAATGCCGGCACGGCCAACATCTCTTTCACTTTGAGAGACATTGTCTTCCGATACAGCACAACTTATCCCCCGATTGTTTTGACCAATTCATTCGTAATGGCCACAACGCTGGCCCCACAGGCCGTGCGGGACCGGGATATTCCTGATCGAGGATATCACTATCCAGCCTTGGACTGGGCTATTGGAGGTCTGACGCTTTCCAGCGGCGTGACTTTGACGCTGACTAACGGTGTGGCAATTGGACTATATAATTCGACGCCACTGAACACTTCTGCCGGGGCTCTTGTCTCAGAAGGCCGTCCCCTCGCGCTCAACAAATTGGTTCGCTACGATGTCGTTCAGGAACAGCCGTATCTCTGGGGCAGTCTCCCTTCAACCTTGCTTTACGCCGGGAGTTCAACTCCATGGCTGCGTCTCACCGAACTAACTGCTTTAGGCGGGGAACCCGGGCGAAATCTGAGTCTCTCAGGCGGCATCACGCTGCGGGATTCCGAATTGCTAAACCTAAGTTTCAGCGCGGACGGTTACGGATCGACCATTCACGTCGGCCTCACCAACAATCTCTTCCAGCGCTGCGCGCTGACATTCGAACAAGGCCGCGGCGAAGAAGACGCTCCCCTCCCCGCCCTGGCCATCGATCTCTATAACAATCTGTTCAGGCTTTCCGCCCTCTCGGTCAACTATTACGGGACCAGTTCCTACTTCTACATACTTGATAACTTGTTCGACAACACCACCGTTACCGAAGGAGGAACCACGCCTGTGGCCAATGCATACAATGCCTATATCAATACGACTGCCCTTGCGTCGAGCTGGGCGGGCGATGTGACCATTAGCGATCCGGCTGACTACCAAATCGGCTTGCAAGGCTCTTACTACTACCAAACCTCAGGAACGAAGTTGCATACCTTGCGCGACGCCGGCTCACGGTCCGTCGCCTCCGCGGGCCTCTATCATTACACAATCCGCACCGACCACACAAAAGATACCTCCAACATCGCCATCGGCTACCACTATCCGGCGGTCGATGCAAACGGCGTCCCCACCGATGATGATGGCGATGGCATTCCCGATTATCTCGAAGACCGAAATGGAAACGGCTCCCTGGACGCCGGAGAAACAGACTGGACCACGGGATTTCTTCTGAACACGGGCCCGACGGGATTGCTGCGTTTTACACCTCTTGAATAAACCAACAGATTCACATGAACTTTTCTCGCTTCTTTCTGGTCCTGTTTGTCGCCTTGAGCTCGCTCGCACGGGCGGCACAATCGGAATGCGTTACTACGTTCCCAATCATCCTTGAGGTGGCAGCCGCGAACAAATCCGCCGCCAAATACGGCCATCACGAATTCAAAGATTGTCCTGGCTATTACGATTTTAACATCCCGTACGCCTGTACTAATAACCATCGCTTCTACTTCACCAAGGTTACCGACTCATATCAAAACTTTTCAACGAATTACTCCGCATCTTCTTACTACTATTCGAACAATGGTTATACATTCGATGCCTGCGAAGGCATTCAAATCTCATCCAACCGAACGACGACCTTGATTGAAACCAATCGTTACGACATCGTTGAATGTTGCGGCAATACTCTTTTCTATACGGGAACCAACGTCGAAAGTGGAGCTCAAAGTAGCCCTTGTGGCGGTGTTTACCTCCCGGGTGGATCCGAACAATACGTGTTCACGTCTGGTACGTCCACTTATTTGAAACAAGACGGGGCCTGGAACCGAACCTGGGACGGACTGGAATTTTTAACAAATCGTACAACGTACACAACCTATTTTGGAGTAACCAATTCACCCTATATTCTCACGAATTCAGCTCTTTCAACAAATCATTACGACGTAATCATGTTTAGGATTCCTGGAGATTGGGTCACGAATTCTTTTCTCTCTAGGACAGCCGCAATTTCAGGCGACGACGATGTCACGAATGAATCTTTATCAGAGGAATACACCACCGATCTGCTTTTGGATAACGTGCGAGACCCCGATGTAAACGGCGCTTCCTGGCAAACGAAGGGCCACGACGTTGCCTTTTTGAGATTCGATGATGCGGTTGAGCATTCGGCGACCGGTCGGGCTTTTAAGTATCGCTTTCGGCTGCCGAATACCGTTGAGGGTCGTGAGTACCGGTTCGAATGGTATATAGAACTGACGAGAACCAACGGCGCGATGTACGTCGAACGCAGGGAGCTTTCCGTCGTTGGGACAGGATCGGAGGTGCTTGTCGTCCCTACAAATAACGTGGCGCTGGTTCCAGCTTTGCCCGGTGATCGGCGTTCGATCGAACGGATTACCCCAATTTCAGCGACCGACTGCGTAGATTGCGCCACCCCGGGAGCCTTAAAATTGGATGAGGATGTTGTTGGCATGAAGCTAAGCCTTGGGAAAACGGGTCTCGGAACATCCGCCGGAAATATGCTGATTTCAGCAGGCTCGACCGATTACTCAATCCTCGGGCCCAAAACCGATCTCTCTGTATCCGCGAACTGGCTGCTTTCACCGCAAGCCGCCATGCGCGTGAGCGGCAGCTCTTCTTCCAGGAATTATGACTTTTTTGGCTCGAACGATATTACCTATACAAATGGCGGGTGGACAAACATTCATCCGCCCTCGGTGCAGTGGGTGGCTGCTTTTTCATTAACCAGCGGATCCACGGACGGTTCCGGGACACAAACGTTAACGCGCTATCAAAACAGCGTCGCGGTTGAATCCTACCAATTTGGCATCGCCACCGGCGACTGGAATCGTGTTCGCGATGATGGAGTTGTAACCATGAATGAATGGGCCAATGTCAATGGCGCCGGCCATTTCACGATGACGCAGCTCCCAAACATCGCCGCCGCCGCCGACTATGAACTTCTTAGAACCTATTCGACGCAACAGTGGGGCGGAAGGGTTTTAACGTTCGAAAAACTTAATGATTACTCAAATCCACGAACGAATACATTCGAGTATTACAACTCCGGGACGCCCGATTGGATGGGCGGCGGCTATACGGTCGCTCCCCTAAAGCACTCTTCCTATTACGATGGTTTTTGGGAACATTTTGCCTACGCAAGCGATAACGGCCTGGTGATTGCCCACTACAAACCCTTGAAAGACGGAACGTTCGACGATGGGCCGACCGAAGCCACCTCCTATTACTACGACACACAGGATTTCGACGCGGACGATCTCTCGATTCTCCCCGAAATACCTCGATATACTGTAACCACCTGGGGAGCCTATCATCAGCAGCTTAATGTCATCTCAAATGGACAAATCGACACCTACGTCGCCACAAACCTCCGAATGGTTTTCACAGTTGATGATGCCGATGCCCTGTTAACTTCCTCAAGCTGGATCACCTCCGGGCGATTCGCGACCAAGGTTTGGCGGGTGATCAATCCGGATGGAACGATGAGCCTGACCTCTTACGCGACCAACGGCTACGGCCAGATCGTGACCACGAACTGGGTTGGGAAGCCAATGTGCCAAAGACCGCGGTCGGCAATGGAGTAAAAACAGTGTCCATAACGACTCCCGCCGGCCAGCCGGTTCAAACGACGGTCAGTGATATTGTTTCTGGCATCATTTTGCAAAATGACGTTTTTGATCAGCCTGATGCCTTTGGGCGTCCGCAGCGGATAAGCCATTTGGATGGGACAACGAATCTCGTTAGTTACGATTGCTGCGGAATGGCGAGTTCCACCGATCGGGATGGCGTGCAAACTCAGTTTTTCTACACCAATCACCATCAAAAAACCAATGAGACTCGCAATGGAAGCGCCAAGGTCTGGAATTTAGATTTGTACGGACGGGTGATTCAGACATTACAGATCGGAACAAACGGGACATCCACAGTCCTGAGCGGTTTTGGCTACAATGGATTTGGTGAGGTGATCGCGGAAACAAACAGCCTGGGCGGCGTTACGACCTACAGCAAATACTTCAATTCCGGCGATGGCCATTGGCATTCGGACACCACGTATCCGGACGGCAGCACGCGCTTGGAAACCTATTTTAATGATCGACGCCTCGCTTCGGTTACAGGCACAGCCGTGACGCCGATGGCTTACGATTATGGAACCGGCGTGTTGTCATATCTCGGAATTTACTACAATTGGACCCGTGAGACTCGGCTGGAAACGAACGGGACGCCCACCTCCGAATGGGTGGAGCATCGTTACGATCTGGCCGATCATGAAATCTACACACTCTATTCAGCGGCGCCAGGGTACCCAAATCCAACGTATGAAATGGTTTACAATTCGAAGGGACAGTTGACGAAAAAGATTGATCCAGATGGTGTCGTCACGCTGTACCAGTATAACACGCTTGGGGAAATTGAATATGAAGCCCTCGACGTAAATAGGGACGGGGTGATCAACTTTAGCGGCTTGGACCGGATCACGCGAATATTGCGGGACGTAACCACCAATTCAGTCGTGCACGCGAACGTAATTCGCGAGCGGCATTATAGTTGGGATACCCTAAATACCGATAGCGCCACGCTAGTCTGGAGTTCGGAAACGAGTGTCAATGGCCTGACCAATTGGACGGTGGCCTGGAACGGGTCCGCGGGCGCCACCAACATTTCGGTCACGCAGTTTTTGGGCAGCGGCAGCCGGCGCGTGACGCAGACCGCCCCCGATGGAACCACGACCATCACCGATTTTCTGAATGGCCGGTCGCAATCGATCACTCGGAAGGATTCAGGCGGCGGCCAGGTCGGAAAAGTCAATTACAGTTATGATGCGTATGGGCGGGTCAAAACCGAGACCGACGCGCGCAATGGGGCCACGACTTATCTTTATAATACGGCGGATCAGCTTATTTCAGTCACGACGCCGGCGCCCGGGGACGGAAGTTCGGCGCAGGTAATCAGTAATTTTTACGACAACCTCGGACGGCTTTGGAAAGTGTTGTATGCGGATGGAACGTCTCTCACCAATGAATTCACGCTGCGCGGGGAGTTGAAAAAGCGATCCGGCTCTGGCACGGTCCCGGTGGAGTATAGTTACGATTACGCCGGGCGCACCGCATCCGTAAAGACGTGGCGGGATTACATCGGCAACGCAAACACGGCCACCACCGCCTTTACCTATGATGTGTATCGTGGTTTGTTAACCGACGAGACGTTCAACGGGGCGGCTGGACCTCATTACAGTTATTCCTACGCCGGTCAGTTATCGTCCAAGCTCTGGGCGCGCGGAACCAATGTCACTTACACTTACAACGACAGTGGAGATTTATGGAAGGTGACTTATGACGACGGTGCCACACCGGGACTGACCAACACCTACGATCGGCGCGGCCGGACCGCGACGGTCTTTCATAACGGGATCACCAACACGTTTGCCTACAACGGGGCCAATGAAGTCCTGAGCCTCAGCTGGGCCGGCGGGACCTTGAACGGATTGATGGTGACCAACGATTACGATTCGTTGCTGCGCAAGAGCGCGACACGGCTCAATGGTTACGCAGGCACGGTCAACTCCTATAGTTATGACACAGCCGGCCGCATTTCCACCGTAGGCGACGGCACCAACTCAGTAACCTATAGCTACCTCACCGACAGCCCACTCATCAGCCAGGCTCTTTTCAAAAGCAACAGCGCCACCCGCCTCACCACTACCCGGCAGTATGATTTCCTGAACCGTTTGCGCTCCCTTGGCTCTGTCACCGGCGGCGATG
>JADMIO011346989.1_pt1 | contig 32573 bp, 31 predicted proteins | sample 8958161 | NCBI WGS metagenome assembly JADMIO01 (sample SAMN16585339, study PRJNA669376) | soil metagenome | isolation source: Crop rotation soil | place: USA: Cullars Rotation, Alabama | collected 2011
TGCGGAAGTAGCTCATTTGGTAGAGCACGACCTTGCCAAGGTCGGGGTGGCCGGTTCGAGCCCGGTCTTCCGCTCACTGCAGATCCCGTCCCGAAAGATTCGGGACGGGATTTTTTTTCTTTATTCCACACTCGGGTGGTGGAACTGGTAGACACGCAGGACTTAAAATCCTGTTTGCAGCAATGCAAGTGTGGGTTCAACTCCCATCCCGAGTACGTTTCAGCCGATCATTTGATCGGCTTTTTTGTTTGGTACAACATAGGTACAACAATTTTAGGCAAACACCCTTTCTTATTCAATCTTAGGCTATTAAATTATATTATCGGATTCTAGCTTGCAAATAAGATTGTCAGCATTTTTTTCTACCTGTAATGTTGAGTGACCAATGTGGAATTTATTATGTAGTTCATCAGTAGCTTCTTGTATAACATCATAAGTAATAGGTATGTCAGATTGAATTAAATGGGCAGTTAGGCCTGTTTCCTTAGTGCTTATTGCCCAAATATGAAGATCGTGAACAGCCACGACTCCCTTTAGGCTTTCCAGATATTCTTTAACCTCATTGACATTGATCGATTCTGGTACCGCATCAAGCGCCAAGTTGAGAGATTCCCTCATTAGTGACCAAGTAGTGAGAATAATAATTAATCCGATTATCATACTCACTAACGGATCGAGCCAAGGTAATCCTGTAAAAGTAATAAGAATTCCTGCTAAGACTACACCAAATGATACTCCAGCATCAATAGCCATATGTATAAAAGCTCCACGAATATTAATATCTTTCTTGCGACCCTTCATAAAAAGGAAAGCTGTAATGCCGTTGATAATAATACCAATGATTGCTACCCATATAATAGTAGCACCCATAACTGAAGTGGGAGTATTAAAGCGGTGAAAGGCTTCTACAAATATTCCCCCGGCGGCAACAAAAATTAGTATTGCATTAAACAAAGAAGTTAATATGGAGCCTCTGCCTAAGCCGTACGTATGTTTCTTATTTGGTGTTCGGTTTGCAAACCAAAGGCCTGCCCATGCAATAAGTAAACCAAATACATCCGTTGCATTATGTACGGCATCCGAAGTGAGAGCAAGTGAATGAGAAATATATCCAAACCATAACTCGACAAGGACAAATAAAATATTTAGCCCTAGCCCTACTATAAAAGCAATATTGTAATTAACAGGTTTGTGAGAGTGGGTAGTTGACATAAGTGTAACTGAATATCTTATACTATAGAGTATATAGTATAGTATGGCAACAGACAAATACATCTGTTCGATATTAGCGAATCATATCGATGCTATTGAATTTATTTTTTATACGCCAGTAAACGAAGTGCATTAAATACAACTACCAAGGTTGAGCCTTCATGTCCAATAACCGCGGGGCCAATATGTGCAATTCCCAAAATTGTAAGTGGAATTAATATCGCTACCATTCCCAGACTAATTACCAAGTTCTGTCTTATAATTCCATGAGCTTTCTTACTTAACCCGATAGCAAAGGGAAGGTTATTTAATTGATCTGCCATTAATGCGATGTCCGCAGTTTCTAAAGCCACATCACTGCCTGCCGCTCCCATGGCAATGCCAACTGTGCTTTTCGCCATGGCTGGTGCGTCATTCACGCCATCGCCTACCATTGCTACTTTCTTTTCCTCCTTTCTCAATTTGTCGATAGCTTCGACCTTTTGTTCGGGCATTAAATTACCCAAGGCATCAGTTATTCCGATTTCTTTGGCAATGGCATCAGCAACAAGTTGGTTGTCGCCGGTAAGCATAATCATCTTACGGATACCCATTTTATTTAATGCCGCTAATGTTTCTTTGGCATCCTTCCTGGCTACGTCCATCAATGTAATAATACCGATATAATTATCATTCTGCTGAACCAACATTGTTGTATTCCCTTGTTTTTCTAATTCTTCAATCTTAGTTTTTAGATCGTCAGGGAGTTGATTGTTTTTTTCAGTAAAGAGTTCTTTGTTGCCTATATGAACTGTTGTGCCTTCGTAGGTTGCTTTGACACCCCTGCCCGTAATACCTTCAACGTTTGAGGCGGCAGGAACATCTTTTTTTAGTTTCTCCATGCCTCCTTTTACCATTGCAGCGGCTAAAGGATGGTCGCTAAGTTTTTCTATAGCAATTATTACTTGTAGTAACTGATCTTCTGAAAAACCATTCAAAGGATATACACCTGTCAATTTAGGTTTTCCTTCAGTGAGCGTTCCTGTTTTATCAAATGCAATGGCCGTTAAAGAACCCAATTCTTCCAAAGGCTTTCCTCCCTTAATCAATACACCACCCCTTGCTGCTCTTGCTACACCACTCAATACCGCACTTGGAGTTGAGATTGCTAAAGCGCAAGGACTGGCGGCAACCAATACGGCCATTGCCCGATAAAAACTTACAGAGAATGGCTCATCAATTACTAAAAACGCCAATAACAAAAGCGCTACTAACACAAGCACAGAGGGCACATAATATTTTTCAAGTTTATCGGTAAAATTCTGAGTAGGCGATTTTTGTGTTTGCGCTTCGTTTACTAATTTAACCAACCTTGCAATTGTAGAATTGGCCGCAATCTTACTTACTTTAATTTCCAATGCCTCAGTGCCATTAATGGAGCCCGCAAACACTCTATACTTCGCATCCAATTTATCTGCATTGGCAATGTCCATGTTTTGATCTTCCGCCGGGGCTTTATCCACCGGAATACTTTCGCCAGTAATGGGTGCCTGGTTTACGCTGCTATTTCCTTTTACAACAATACCGTCGGCTGGGATCTTTGAATTGGGTTTTACCACGATCACATCGCCCGGCTTAAGTGCATCGATATTTACTTCTTTAAATGCCGCTCCGGTTTTTAACAAAGCTGTTTTAGGTGCCAATTCAGTTAAAGCCGCAATTGATTTTCTTGCCTTTTCCATTGCATAATGCTCCAGAGAGTGTCCCAGACTAAATAAAAACAATAACAAAGCTCCTTCCTCCCATTGTCCTAATGCTGCTGCCCCGGCTGCTGCTACCAGCATCAAAAAATCTATCTCAAACTCTCCTTTGCTAATTCCCTCAATAGCTTCTTTGGTAGTATAAAAGCCTCCGAACAGATATGCACCTATATAAAATCCCATTGGAATGAAATGCGAAATATCTTTTATGAAAGACAGGCCGAACCCAATACCCAATAAGGCTCCGCAAATGATAGCGAATATAAGTTCTGTCTTTTCTCCAAAAATTCCTCCGTGTGCATGTGCGTGATCATGATCGGCATGCTCGTGATCATCATCATCTTCTGCATCATGTTTATGTTCCTCCTTCGAGGCTTTTGTTTGCATGTCTTTTTTCGCAATGTGAACATGTGTATGGGTAGGTACGGATTTTAATTCCGGCGATACTATGGTTAATCCTATCTTATCCAGTTTTGCATAGATTTTTTTCGGCGTGATTTCATGTTGATCAAACTCAATATTTATCCAGCCTGTTGCAGACGCTGAAACGGAAACAATTCCTTTCACGTCTTTGAGCGTTAACTCTATAACACGGGCATGTCTCACATAACGAATTCCCTTAACCTCGATAAGGAGATGCCCAAATCTTTCGGTGATCTCAGCACCCGAACTCTCTGCAAGTTTTTGAACCTGTTCTATTGAAATTTCATCGGAGTTGTAGTGAAAACACAACTTGGCTTTTGAGGTATCGGTTTCGGGTATGACATGAACCTTTTCAATACCTCTTTTATTTTCCAGCGCTGAAATAATCCGCTGTACACAAGCATCTTTTTCATCCGGGATATTCGGTAGGATAATATCCAGGTCTATTTTTACTTTGTCCATTTGTAGAGATTTTATATGTCTGAATTTTGTTCTGTTGTTAGCAAAAAAAAGTCACGGAAAATATTTCCGTGACTTTTTTACAAAGATTGTGATATTAGCTCGACTACATAAATGCATGTGCCATGCCCAGCGCTGATGCAAGTATCACCACACACTTCCAGCAATATGTTCTGTTCAATTTCATTTTTATTGATTTTATAGATATAAAAGTACATAATTGCAAGTGTATGATTTGTTAATGTTAATCTACTTTTTCCTCGCCTTTCTTAGCCAGCTTGACTATATCTCCGGTTGTAAAAAGAACAGATTTCAAAATAGTTCTCCATTCCGGTTTTTTACGAAGCAAAAATTCCAGGTCCATTCCAAAATGTTTGAATTCTTCCTGCTGCGCGTTCTCCATAATTGCCTTAGCCGACTTGTCTTTCTCTATCGATATTCTCTGTTCATACCAGCCGATGGCTTCTGCCTCTTCGGTCAAAGAAGTGATCATTCTTGCAAATGTTCTTGTTTTTTCGGAAAGTTCTTCCGCAGGTTCGTGATACTGATTAAATCCCATGGTTTAAATTTTAGAGTGATGAATGTTTAATGACGTATTACTTTGTTGAGTAACATAGGCATTAGTTTTTACTAAAAAATTCTTCTTGCTCCTCACGTATTTTCTTTATTATCTTTTTTCTTTTTTTATTAATTAATGTTAAATAAATAGGTACTACTATTAGAGTAGCAAGATTAAAACTGATGAAAATAACTGTCCAAAATGATGACCTATGGAATAAACACCAGACATTTATTCCCAAGGTAAAGAGCAACAGACACAACAACCAGAAAGAAAATTGCTTCATATACCATTTTTAAAACTGAATGTAGATTGCCTTACACACTGTCTTCGGGTTTAGTTTCCATAAACAACTTTGTTAGTTTATCTTCAATTTCACGAGGTAAGGTTTCGTCAGTTATTACTAAACAAAGATTTTCACTACGTTCATCCAATCTTAGTCTATAAAAAGAATCCAGCTTTTTGTTCTTAAAAAAACTGTCAAATTCTATTTCTAGGTTTTCTGTTGCATTGTTAAATGTTTCTCTCCATTGAGCAAGTTTAAATCCGTCCATAAAAACTTTGCTTTTTAAATTTTCAAATTGGCGGGTGTAAACCCTGCTCTCATTTTTGTGTTAAACACAAGAGAACAGGGCTTCACCCATATCATTTGTTTCATTCTTCTTCCCCGGCATTAGTCATTTTTCCCATTAAGAAAAATGCGCCTTTTATTACAATCTTTGCCCCTTGGGGTATTTCTTTCATTGGTGTTATTGCTGTGAAACCTTCACTGCTTATTCCTTTTTTAATTTCTATTCTTTTGAAAGAAATACCAGGATGCGTAATGCTATCTTTCTTTGTAGATGTGTTTCCATTGGCATTCTCTTCAGTCTGGATAAATATATAATCCTTGCCCTGGTAGTTTGTAATGGCATCGTTTGGCACGGCTGCAAGACTATCCACTCCTAAATTGAGTTTTGCAATAATATTCATACCCTCAATCAGTCCCTTTTTATCACTCAATATTTTTGCTTGCACCGCTATTGTTTTGGATTCGTTTGCGAAAGCAGTTCCCACGGTATATATCTGGGCACTAAACTCTTTATCAGGATTGTTAGTGAGACTAAAGGAAATGTTCTGATCTGCCTTTACCTTGGGCATATCCTTTTCATATATGAATAGTTCGGCTATTATTTGTGAATTGTTCACAATTTCTGCAATGGGAGTACTGACATCAACATTAGAACCGATTTGAGAATTCACTTTACTGATTGTTCCGCTAATAGGCGCCCTGACGGGAATATATGCAGACATACCTGTTGATGCACCCAAAGATGACAGCTGATTTTGCAATCCGTTTCTCTGTGTACGTAAGGTGGCCAATTCAGTTTGCACCTGTTGTAATCTTTTTAATGGAGCAGCACTGCCTTCCACAAGTTCTTTCTGTCTTTTATATTCCAGCTCCGATAAGCTTATTTGTGAATTCAACTGAGCCCATTGTTGCTGAATTTGAATAATATTGGGATTGACAATGGTTGCTATGGTCTGACCTTTGCTTACATATTGGCCCGGCTTGATATTCAGACTCTTAATGGTGCCTCCGGAAAGTGAAGTTGCAAAAGCCTTATCTTGGTTAGGTACTGCAAGTGATCCATTGACTTGAATAATAGAGCTAAGATTTTTAACTTCAACAGTTCCCAGTTTCAGGTCGATCTTTTGTAACTGCTCTGTTGACAGCGTAACAACATCAGCCTCATTTTCTTTGGGCTGTTCTTGCTTTGATTCTATAGCTGTTTCCTTTCCTTTTTCATTACAGGAAATGATCAGGCTTGCTGAGAATGAAAGGAATAATAATGATAAAAAACGCATAGTAAGTTATTATTGGTTAATGAAATAGTTAAGTTGTATTGCTGATTGATTATATTCGTTCAGCACTTCCAGGTAATTTTTTTGAATATCGATTGACTGAGTGATGAATTGTGAAAATTCTGCGAAGCTTATTTCACCGGCACGATAAGCAACACCGGCCACCTTAGCAATTGCATCAGCCTCCCGCAGACCACTTGTTTCATAAAATTTCAAAAGCTCTAGATCTTTTTGCAATTCCTGGATACCTTGTCTGTACGATGTACTTAAAGACACCAGTTGATAATCGTAGAGTCGTTGCTGATACTCCTTTTGAATTTCGGCTGCCCGTATTTTGTTTTTATAAACACGTCCGCCAAAGATGGGTATGCCTACGCTCACAGAAAACCCGGAATACGGATTTTTAAGTCCGTATAACCGTTGAGAAAAGAAACGACCTGAAAAATCTGGCTTCCTGTTCTGTTGTTGCACTTTAATATCAGCCTCCGCTATTTTAATGCCTTGTTGGGTTAGTAGCAGTGAAGGGTGATTAATTATAGAATCTATCAGGAGATTAATAGAAAATCTTTCAAATGGCTTTTGCTCAGGAAGATAAAGGCTATCTGTCTTTAATAATTTTTTAAATTGCTCCTGCTGGATCAATATATCTTTTGCAATTTGATTTAACTGAACTGAAATTTCGCGTGCCTTTGTAATCGCTGAAATACTGTCCAGCCCGGCGCTTTCTCCTGTTCTTACTCTTAATATTGCCGCCTTTGAAATGGAGCTATAAATACTATCGAGCCGTTGCCATAGAATCTGCTTATTTTGTAAATACCATAGTGAATAATAAGCTTGGCGAACATCCCTGAGTAATTCGATTTGTATCGTGCCAATGGTCAATTCCGCGTATTTTACATTCGCTTCAGCCAAGTTTTTTCTTGCCCGGTAAACACTAGGCCACTCAAGTGATTGCAATACTCCGATTTTAAGCACACCTGCTTTATCTGAGGGATTGAAATCTTCATTCTCTACGAAAAACCCAGTCTTGGGAATTTCATAAGATGTTTTGACCAATGCTTTTGTTCGGTCAATCTGTAAACGGTTTGCTTGTACCTGTAAATTATTTGTCGCTGCAATACTTATAGCATTATTTAACGAGATGGGAATGGCATTACTACTTTGTCCATTGGAAAACCCAGGCAGGGCAAAAAGGAATAAAATAATTGTCGTTGCCGCAGGGATCTTTTTATTTTTTCGCCTTGAGCCATTCCCTTTCTTTCCTGCGAATAAAATGTAAAGGGCTGGAAGCACAACAAGGGTAAGGAGTGTTGCTGAGAAAATTCCTCCAATAACTACGGTAGCCAATGGTCTTTGTACTTCAGCTCCTTGTGAAGTGGCGAGTGCCATCGGTAAAAACCCAAATGCCGCAAGAAATGATGCCATTAGCACAGGACGCAGAATTGCTCTTGTACCGTGGATAACTCTTTCTTTAACGTCGGTCATTCCTTCCTTTTCGAGCCTGTTAAAAAAGTTTACCAGTACAATACCAAAAAGCACCGCAACTCCGAACAGGGCAATAAAGCCAACCCCGGCACTAATACTAAAATTCAATCCGCGGACCCAAAGCAAAAAAATGCCTCCAATAGCTGAGAAAGGAATAGCAGTGTAGATCAGTAGGGCCTGTTTTACCGAATTGAATGCGGCATACAATAATAAGAAAATCAACATCAATGCCACTGGCACTGCAATCATCAATCTTTTGGTAGCTTTGACTAAGTTTTCGTATTGTCCTCCGTATGTATAATAATAACCCGTGGGCAGTTTTACTTGTGTTTCCAATTTTGCAGCCAATTCATCCACTACAGATTTTACATCTCTGCCCCTAACATTTACACCAATAACAATTCTCCGTTTCGCATCTTCCCTGCTTATTTGGGCAGGGCCATTTACATATTCAATAGCGGCTACCTGCTGTAAAGGAATTTGATTGCCACCTGGTATCGGTATAAAAAGGTTACGTATGTCTTCTATATCTTTTCTTTGCCCTGAGTCGAGGCGAACCACCAAATCAAATTTTCTTTCATTTTCAAAAACAATGCCGGCGCTTTGCCCTGCAAAAGCTGTGCTTACGATTCGATTGATATCCTGAACGTTTAAATTGTACTGAGCAATCCGATCGCGGTTGTAAACAATTGTAATTTGAGGGAGGCCGGTTACTTTCTCCACCTGCGGCGCAGCAGCACCTTGTACAGTTCCGATAACTTTTTCAACCCGTTCAGCATAGGCCACAAGAGTATCAATGTTTTCACCGAATATTTTTACGGCAATATCCTGTTTAACACCGGTCATCAATTCGTTGAATCTCATCTGAATTGGTTGAGATGCTTCAAAATAGACCCCGGGGATAACCTGCAATGCATGCAACATTGTGTCTTGCAATGCCTCTCTGCTATGTGCAGTTTGCCATTCTTTCTGATCTTTTAATATCACGGTAACATCCGTGGCTTCTGGGGGCATAGGATCAGTTGGTATTTCAGCACTACCCGTTTTACTTACCACTTCTTTAACTTCAGGAAATTTTAATAATATCTTTTCAACTTCCTTATTATTATCCAGGCTTTGTGAAAGCGAAGAGCCTTGGGGTAAAATGGAAGAGAAAGTAAAATCACCTTCTTCTAATGTTGGAATAAACTCGCCTCCCATTCTTGAAAAGACAAATAAAGATGCCATGAAAAATACCACTGCAATACCAATAACACCGAATTTTCTTTTAATTGCAAAATTGATAAGTGGATTATATGCACGTTGAAACAGATCCATTAACCGATCACTGATATTTTTTTTGTGAGTGGTTTTCCTGCTTAACACCAAAGATGCCATCATAGGAATGTAAGTAAGAGAGAGTATCAATGCGCCTATAACTGCAAATGATACGGTCATTGCCATAGGCCCAAACATTTTCCCTTCGATACCAACCAATGTTAATATGGGAATATATACTATTAGAATAATGAACTGTCCGAATGTAGAGCTGCTCGCTACTGTTGAAGCCGAGGCATACACTTCGTTATTCATTTGATCTCTATCAAGTAAAGCAATTCCTTTGTGATGACTGTGACTTTGCGTAATACGATGCAGAATAGCTTCAACTATAATTACAGCCCCATCCACAATTAACCCAAAGTCCAAAGCACCAAGTGACATAAGGTTTCCTGAAACATGAAATAGATTCATCAGGATAACGGCAAACAGCATTGCCAAGGGGATAACAGAAGCTACTATCAAGCCCGCCCTAAAATTCCCGAGAAACAGTACTAAAACAAAAATGACAATCAATGCACCCTCAATTAGATTCTTCTCAACAGTTGCAATACTTTTATTCACCAGCGCTGATCTATCAAGATAGGGTTCAATGGTAACACCTTCTGGTAATGATTTCTGAATGGCAATAAATTTCTCTTTTACCAATCTGATCACGTCATCACTGTTAGAGCCTTTAAGCATCATCACGACACCTCCTACAACTTCACCTTTTCCATTGCGGCTCATGGCGCCATATCTGATAGCACTTCCAAATTGGGGAGTTGCCACATCACGAATTAGAATAGGCGTGCCATTTGGATTTGTCTTTACCACAATTTTGCCAATATCGTCTAGAGTGGAAACGAGCCCTAACGCCCTTATGAAATACGCGTATGGTTTTTTGTCGATGTAAGCACCACCTGTATTTTCATTGTTTTTTTCCAAGGCTTCAAAAATCTCGGGAATACTAATATTCATACTCTTTAGCCGAACCGGATCAATAGCAACTTCATATTGTTTAAGATTTCCTCCAAAGCTGTTGATTTCTGCAACTCCGGGAGTACCAACAAGTCTTCGGGCTACTACCCAATCCTGCAGCGTGCGTAAATCGGCATTTGAATATTTATTTTCGTATCCCTTCTCTGGCCGCACTACATACTGATAAATTTCACCCAACCCTGTACTTACAGGAGCTAGTTCAGGAGCACCAACTCCCGGAGGAATTTCGCGCTCTGCTTCTTTAATACGCTGATCTACCAACTGCCTGGCAAAATACACATCGATATCATCATGGAATACGATAGTTATTACTGATAAACCAAAGCGACTGATGCTTCTTATTTCTGTAAGATCTGGCAATGTTGCCATTGCTCTTTCTATAGGAGCAGTTACAAATTGTTCAACTTCCTGCGAAGCTAAAGTTGGTGTTACTGTGATAACCTGTACTTGGTTATTTGTGATATCAGGCACAGCATCTATAGGAAGCTGGGATAAAGAAAAGCCACCGTATATAATTAAGACAACGGTAAACAGGCCAACAATGAATTTATTTTTTATAGAGAACTGAATAATTTTATTGAGCATAATTGTTAATGTTTTGAAACAAGCCTATAGTATTTGATCATTATACCCGCGATAGCAAACAGCATTAAAATAGACATCACGATGATTGTAACTATCTTAGTAACCCGCATCCATTTAGGCTTAACAGGATTTTTTATTTTGCTGTAAACTGGTTTATTACGGGTCAATGACTTTGATTTAGTCATAACCTCATTTTTGTAAATAAGAAAATTAAGCGTGCACGCGAAGCACTTTAGAGAAGAGTATTAACAAGCTAATTGTGGAGGTTGCCAAATGGGCAAAGAAACTTTAACAACTGAAGAAGGAAGATGACCGATATGCAATTTCTCAGAAGCATGAATTGTAGGTTCTGCTTTGATATTGGTGACTACATATGTAAAGCTTGAACAACAGCTACAAGTACAAAAAGGAGAGCAATCATCCGTATTGGAATGTTCTTGCGGATTATTAGACTTTAATATTTCCGCCTTTGCACCATCATTTTTCATTAAGGTTACTGAATCCATACACTGGACACCATTAAGTGCCAATATGATAACAGCCATTATGAAAGCGAAAATTCTCATAGCTGCAAATATAGGTGGATGTTCCGAATTCTATATAGGTAAAGGTTGATAAAATGGCAATGGGGTTGCATTTTGCAATGAGGTTATAGTTATTTCTAGGTGTCCAAATTTTAGCTTACCCTATTTTTCTCTTTCAAAACCCTTTTCTTTTTCCTGTGACTGGTTCCTCAACTGCTGGAGTTCATATAATCGATTTCTATCTCGTTGTACCTCAAATTGCTCTTTGCCTGTGAAAAATCCCCGTAGATAATTGTTTGCAGGCGAAAGGCTTTGAAATAAGATTTCTGAAAAATTCGGTTCATACTGAGCCAGTATATATCCGTTATTAAATGCTTCTATATATTGTTTTTCTGAGGTCATGTTTAAAAGGTTTCTTTTACGTGTTTTTCTAAATAGTCATAGATTGAATCTACATCATATAAAATGAGTTTTTTCTCCGGTTGGGAGAACCGAATTTTTCCCTCGTCGCGCAATTTTTGAAGAGTCGTTTTACTGCTGATCCGAAGCTTCTGCATCGCTTCTTCCGCTGAAATCCACTTGTCTTCTTTGATGCCATTTTTCTCCTTTACCCGTTTGACTACTTGCTCAATGAGTGCGTAGAAGGCTTGATCTTGTAAACAAATAACTTCCATATTTTTAAATTTTTAAGACTGATTCATTAAGTGGCCTACCGGCAGTTTTTAATGCTTTGCAAGATTGCAAGCCGCCATGGCGACATTTGCATTTTGCCCTGGCGGCTTGCAATCTTGCGGGGAGGCTTCCCCGTACCCCTCTAATTTTAAAGAATAAAACAGATACTCGTTTTACTTCGTATCACTATCATCGCTATCGCTATCATCATCATCTGACGCATCCTGATCGACTGCGTCTTTTTGATCATTATCGTCATCCATGGCCCTACCTCGATTGTCGGTATCCCTACCTCGACTACTGGCATTATCTCGGATTTCGCTGAGCTCATCCATTTCTCGTTTGTCCTTTTCATCATCAGCCTCAAGTTTGGCGATTTTATCCTTGTATCCAAGGGTATTAAATCGGAATTTTCGGTCACCCTCAAATTTCACTCCGGTTACCTTGCCACCACGGCTATATGGTTCATGCCCAAGTGTCGCCAATTTCGCTAAAAAGTCTTCCTTTGATTTGGACTTGGTGTAAGTCAAATCAAGGCACTTTAGCAGTGTTTCTTTTTGCGTAGCCCTTACGTGTTGGCTCCTCTCTTTTGGGGTCAATTGGTTTGCTTTTAGTTCCTTTGACTTTCCGTGCCTTGGGAGGCTGTTTATCAATTCAGGATATTTCTTTTTTTGATACGCGTCCATAGCCAGCTTTAGTTTATGGAAGTCAGCCCTTGATTGACGGTTTGCTAAACCTGTCATATATTTTGTTCCCGACATTACCAAGTGAAGGTGTACATGATCGTGATCAAAATGGGCGGTCCCGATATACAGATTTCTTTCACCTCGCTCTTTCATATATTGCCTTGCGATATCGCGTAACATTTTCTCATCAATATGTTCCTTATCCTTAGCACTAAATGAAAGTACGGTGTGATATATTTCTACGCTGTCCTTCCGTTTGTGAATACGCATTGCCTCATTGGCTTTAAACTCTTTCACCCATTTATCCAATGTCCGTGAGCGAACATTTTTCCGGATAATTAATGGTTTCGACTGATTCTGTCCCAACTTCTCCTTGTCCTTGAAAAGATAATTAAGTATCTGGCGTGTACCAGATTTTCGGCTTAGACTTTTAAGTATCATGGATATGGGGTTTCAAGAGAATTAAGGATATGCGCCTTAATGCTATGATCTTTGCGTATCGCTTCAGCAATCAGTTGCTCCAATGTTTTAGGACTTAATAAAGCGATCCGTATCGCTTTTTCCTGTTCATCTATCTTTTCCATGAGCAAGCGGCCGCTTTGAAGGCTAATTTCATTGTCACTTATCATTTCCTGAATGCTGTTATACTCCAATGCCAAAAACTGCAGCAGGCTTCTCACCACTAATACATCAGGAACAATATATCTTTTGTCGATATATGCCATAACTGCTTTTTTGATAAATTGGGTATTGCTTAGTTTGTGTTTTTTTGATTCAGTTAGCAGAATTTTTAATTCATTCTTTGTCCAGGGTACAGTAATTTCTTTGTTCTCTTTTCTATTTAACTTTCTCCAGTTTGCTTTGTACTTTCTTCTCCATTCTGCTTTTGCTTTATTTATCTCATCAGTATGCCCTTTTTCCAAAAACGGATCAAGATACTTATAATAGGCACTATGTTTCTTACCTCCTCTCATGTCAGCCTAAGTCTATTTGTTCCAGTTCCTCTTCGTAATATTTTTTGTTCACCTGATAAGGTGGTAGAGAGGTCTGCTTTTTCAATTCACGTTGTTCATAAAAAGGGATCATCTTGGCTTTGATAGGTTGCAAATTTCCACAGAGTATAATGGCCTCGTTTAAAATTCGGATTTCATCCATCGTGAGGAGTTGCCGAGTCCGTTTGTTGTTTTCATCATCGATGTACTCATATTTGCCTAATATCAGTTCAAGTTCCTTGGCTGTTTCCAGTGGTTGTCCCGACATATATACTTTCGAGAAGCAATTGGCAATGATATTCCTGCCTTGCGGCACACCATACAGATCAAATAGCTGGCCCTGGCTTTGGTATACCTGAAGGATACCACTATTATATTTGCGGATGTTACTAATAGCTGTAGGAAGAATATTGAGATACAAAGAACTTGCTTCGTCAATTAGGAAAAAGACAGGCATGTCATTTGGCTTTGGCAAACTGCTCATAACATTCGCAAAAAACTGCTCAAAGAAAATACTGCTCAGTACGGAGTAGTATTTCATGTCGTTTACATTGTTATTAATATAAAGAATGGTTTTTTCTTTGCGGAAGTTCTCAAAATCAATTGTGTCAGTTGAAGTAACTCGGGCAACCTGCGGGTCTGCAAAAATTGATAACGCAGTGCGTACTGTTGCAATGAAACTCATAAGCATTTTTGAATCGTACGCAACAAATGCCTTATAGTCTGAAAGCAGATCATCATCCTTGGCCTGCACAAAAAGCTTATCCACCTTCTGAGGGGTACCCGAAAAGGCATTAATCAAACAAAGGACATTGTATAAGGTATGGTATTGTTTTTCCGTGTGGAATATGACATAGCGAATAAATATAGTCAATAATACTTCTGCGCTACTGTTCCAAAATGGATCTTTCCCACCACTACCCAATGAAGTATATATTAGCAGCTTACTTAGCTTTTTGATGTCGGAAATATTTTGTACCCTGTGAAGCGGATTGAAGTTTTCTGAAAAGTCTGTGTTTGCGTAATTAAGAACTTTAATAGTATAACTAGCGTTCTTCATTGCACCGCTTGTCTTTTCAAATAATTCACCGCTTGGATCATGGATGCACATGCAGGACGGACCTGCCATTTTGAGTATGGAAGGGATGAGTATCCGTGAACTTTTTCCGGAACCCGAACCTCCAAAAACCAAAGCATTTGCAAAACTTTCCTTTATGCTAATGCATCTATCGCCGGTAAGGCAAAAACCTTTCTCTTTTACGGAGAGGACTTTGTTAGTGGGTATGAAATCGGCGTTGTAGTTTTCTTTTCTTCGTGATGGCGTAGCTGTCACGATGATATCACCCAATCCCGAAACCACAGCTTCGCATACAGAGAATATAAGTCCCATAACCATATTTAATAATTGGATCATCAGGAATTCTTTTTTACTATTATGCGTTCAATCACTTCGCCTATCTTGGTCAGTAATAATCCTAACAACCTCATTGCCCAGGCAAAAGCAATGAAAAGAAGTTTTACAAGGCTTTTTATGAGGGACTTGAGCGACTCTACGAAAACGGTTGATGCTGACTGGCTCATGATCGTATATACGTTGGGTTATTTGCGCTTACTGTTACTTTCGCTCCTCTGGGTATCAACAGTCTCTTATAAACATTAACCATCGTCATGAAACGAAAATCATCCTCTCTTGAAACAGGATCGTAAATAAAGGATACAGTAATGTTGTTAAGCTGTTGAGGTAGCAAGAAAGTCTTTTCAAAAATTGCAGCTACCTTTTCAGGAAAGGGTTGTAAAATTTTTTGACCCGGTTTCGAGTAACAGCTAAAAAGAGATGAATTTTCCTGCAGATCTGAATACACCAGAAGAATCCCTTTAGTGCTTTTATGCTGTACCAAATTTTGCAATTCATTTGCAATGCTTTTGAAGCATTCAGAATGAGGAACTGAGGTATCGCCTTCCACTTTAGCATTAAACTCTTTGACTGCCTTCCTGACTAATGTAAAGAATTGGACAATAACCTTTTTTCTGAAATCAGGATCATCATCAGAATTGCTTTTTTCCGTTTCAATACCATTGGGAAGATAAAGCTCTGTGTTTGGGTTCAGTTCACGATCGGTAACAGAACTTAGTCTGAAGGTTGCATCACTATTCTCTTCGACATTGAAATTAAACAAAGGCAGGATGCTTTCTGCATCAGGATATACTTGCCTATGATCAGTTATATCAACTTCTGCTGTTATATAAATGCTGTCTGGTTGGTGGCGTTTCCTGGCACCGATGCATGATGATAATGCAACGACCATAAATACTAAATACATAAGCTGTTTCATGTTAATTCGCTTTTGTGTGGTTAAAAAATGTTGTGAATGAAAATGCTGGTGGCACACTGAAAAATGAGGGGCACTTGCCATCAGTCCGATACCGAAGGTTGTTGCTTGAATACGTTTCAAGAGATTTTTTGGCAATTGATTCAAGGTGTTTTTCCCTGGCTAATGCGTACTCGTAAGTAGCGAGTGCTGTCTGTACTTTTTGGGCTGTTTCGGCACGTATTGTTTCAATGGCTGTCTTTATATTGTTGATCTTCGCTACCAGTTCATCATATTCGTTACAAACTTTATCATAAGCTTTTTCATGTTCCTTTTCTTCTTTCGTTTTTGCATACCGCACTGAAATCGCCAAGCCGATGCAATAAAGTAAAAAGGACACAATGGCTATTTTAGAGCCAGAGCTTTTGGTTTGCTGCGGAAGCACTGCGCCCCCGGTTTGCTGTTTCAACTGAGCTATTGAATTATATGCATCGGCTCGTATATGGCCGATCAGGTAAAAGAAGATAAACGCAGGGATCAAAACGATGCAGGTTCTGACAATAAGCTGCCTTTTAGTTACCGATCTTTTTATATACTCAGCGAGAACATGCGTCGCAAAGGCGATGCCCACAGCCATGCCTAATGCAGTGAAAAAGGCAGGAAGAACCGGAAACCCGCTTCTTCTGAGTGCTTCATATATCAGGTAGCCTTCGGCTAAACCGATGAGTGTCACTACCAGGTATGACAACCTTCTTTTTTTACGCTGGTTTAAGTCCGGCGTAAGTTCTTTCTTGAGTTTTTCAACAGGTTTAATCTTGTGTTCATAATCGCTGAGAACACCGTTTAATTCCTTACACTTTTGGTCTGTTTCCGTTTGAATCTTTTTAGCTACTACCATCCCACAGATGGGCAGGAAGCGTTGCTGGTTTTGATGAATTTGTTCCTGCGTTTTTATCTCAATGTGATTTTTGATAAACGCATTCAGTTCATCCATCGTGTTGGGCAGATTTTTTTGGGCATTGTGTTTGCCCTCGGTTTCGCAATAGCCGAGTAAGCCATCTTGAAACTCCTTAACGTCATCGCCCAGGTCGGGAGTGACGTATTGAATTGATTTTACAAGTTGCATACATTTAACTGTTTTATGATTATGAATATTTTTTTAAAATTCAAAGTCGATCAAGGTTCCCCGAAAGAGGCCATCTTTTGTTGTTATTTTAAATAACGTGGCTGGAATGGAAAGGCGGATAGGCTGACCTATCTCGACTTCATGCAGTTCATACAATTTGCCGGGGTTAGTAAGGCAATAAAGTTGTCCATTGTTGGTTACATTAAAATTCTCTGAATACCCTGCTTTAATGAATTCCTCTAATTCGGGTAGTAAAGGATTTTCTTTGAAATTTTTCATATTTAGTTCTTTACTTTTGACTTTAAAATAGGTTTGAGTTTCCTTGATCTGGATTCCCAACATAAAGGTCGAAACAGCTTTTCCCATAAGATTTTCCATTTGTTCTGAAATCTTTCCATTTTTATACAATTCTTCCCATTTTTAATAATTTTACCTAGTTATTGCTGCTTTATGGAAAATAGGAATAACGAATACGATGAAAACTATGACCGACTGACCGGCAAGTCTTTTAAGCTTCGCGTTTATAGCACTGAAGAATTAAAAGGCCTTAGGAGCGGCATCTTATTTTATTTTGAGAATACGTATCCCTTACGAAAACCCAATACAAGCCCAAGAAACTATGCATTACTAGCTGATGCAGTTAATTCTTTTTTCAAAAAGAAAATAATAACCCGTCGGTATATCTGTGATATCTATAATAATGTTAATCCTGAGCAAAGCAAGATCATAGAAAGAATTGATGCGCTAAAAGCGTTTCTAGATGCTTTCATAGAAAACAAGAGAAAGGCAAACATCAATCGAGACACTGCAGTTGTAGAATGGCACGTACTTGTCCCGTTCTTCGCCGGCACGCCTTCTCCGTCTAACATTTCAAAACAAATCAGTGCATTAAAACCTGTTGCAAAAAATAGTTATTCTGAACAGTTTGAACTGGGGAAGGACATTTCTTTGCATTGGTTTGATTATGGCGTAGCCGTGTATCACATAAAAAAGGAAGTCCTGATAAAAAATATATTTGAATTCTCCCTACAACGTAGAAGTTTATATAAATCTATTTTGGAAGGCAATCATCCACTTTCAGAAACAACAAAAGAAATTTTGAGTTTCGTGCATAACGAAAACAGCAGTTACGCATCCGTAACTTCTGAAAATGCCTATGCCTTAAGTATTGTTAATGTTCAGGAGCCAATGTGGGATATGTCTGTTTCTGAAACGGCTCTTAAATTATTTTCCAACCCTTCCATGCTGTATAATGATCACCGGGAAATGCTTTCCGAAAAACCTTTAAGTGATGAGATCAAAACCTTACTTACTCAAACAGAAAAGGATTACCTCAGTAACGGAATTTCTAATTTTGAATTTAATTGTTTTGCAGTAAAAGGAGTCATTAACGGATATGCCACTTGGGCTGGCGTTTCTTTGCAAATTGAGAACACGGAAAAATGCCTTCCGTGCCAGGAATTTATTTCATTTGAAATAATGCTTCAAAGTATTTGGTTCCTGATTTCGCACTATAAGCAGTTAATTGTCACTAACCGGGAAGATGTTGTTCAGATTCGTAATCTTAGAAATAGAATAAAAATTATGATGTCTGAAATATTCAACATTCTTCCGCGGGAGCCTATTGTAATGCGTTTGTTTAAAGAAGCGGTTATTAAGACAAGTAGACTTGAAAAATTATATCAGGAATTCAAGGAAATTATGGAAATTTGATAACTATGTTTTTGTACAGTATAATTTAAGTATCATGAACGATTTACTTCTTGTTGTTGATATGCAAAACGGCTTTATAAATGATAAATCTAAAGTCATAGTGCCATTTGTAAAGGAAACTATTGAATATTTCAAGCAAAAAAATAAATTGATTGTATTTACCCGGTTCATCAACCATCAGGATAGCGAATACATGCGTTGGATAAACTTTTCCCGATTAAGCACAGAACCTGAAATCGATATTATCGATGAATTAAAAGACTACCCAAAAACCATTTTTGATAAAACACATTATACTCCTTATATAACGGAATTCATAAAATATTTAAAGGATAATTCAATAACCAGGATATTTATTTGCGGTGTAGCAACTGATAGTTGTGTTATGAAATCTGCCATCGACAGTTTCGAAGCGGGGGTTTATCCAATTGTTATTAAGGATGCCTGTTACAGCCATGCAGGCGAAGAGGCTCATAATGCAGGACTGCTTATAATTTCAAGAAATATCGGTAGGGGGCAGGTAAAAACAATAAGTGAGATAAAAGAGATGATCGCTTAAAAAATTACCCAAATAGAAATAATGTATTCTTTAGTGAAGCTGCCGACCTCGATGGTCGGCAGCTTTTTTGGCTTTAACATAATCAGAATGGCAAGTCATCAACCGATTCTGCCTTTACTACCTGATTTTTGGCAGCATCTTTTTTAAGCTGCTGATGTACCTTAATTGAATCTACGTGACAGTTGAGAGTGCCTCGGGCTTCGCCTTGCATGTCTTTGTATGCATTGACGGCAAGCCTGCCGGTGATCTCAATAAGATTGCCTTTTTTAAGCCTCTCAGCGATAGCCGGACTTATCCAATAGGCACAGTTGACAAAAGTGGTAATGGATACTCCTTTGTCACTGTTCTTGGGTTTGTAATAGTCATTCACCGCAAGGGTAAAGTTTACAACTTTGCGTTCATCTTTCAGTTGGGCTACAACTGCATCTTTGGTTAATCTTCCGATAAGTACCATGGTGTTTGATTTATTGGTTAAAAAATAATTAAATTTAGGAGGCTTTGCTACCTAGCATCAGTAGCTCACTGACTTCTACTTCAGTGATAAACTTCTTGATGCCATCTTTGTCATAGCTGCGACTTATCAATTTGCCTTCGATGGCTACTTCGCTTCCTTTGTTCAGGTACTTTTCTACAATGTCGGCTATCTTGCCCCAGGCTATCAGGTTATGCCAGGTTGTTTCCTTAATCTTTTCGCCTTTGGCGTTACGATAAATCTCATTGGTGGAAATACTGAAACGGGCAAGCTTTTTTCCGCTTTCAGTGTTTTTTACTTCTGGTGCATTGCTTAAGTGGCCAATTAACTGCACCCTGTTTTTTAATGTGTACATCTTGCTTTGTTTTTATTGTTAAAAAATGCTTTTTACTTAAATAATCCGATTTGCCCAGTTTGCCTTTTATTTTCATAGCTGGTGTGACTATGCTTTTTTATGAGATAGTAAACTGTTATATCCTCGTTCTGTGTTATTGCCCATGCTGATTGGAGGGCTTTGGAACGAATACACTTTTTCTTTCTCTGAATTTCCCATGATAAATACATGAGTTTTGATAATCGGGATTGATGTTGCATAAATTGACTTTTAAAGATTAATGAGAAATATTGGCTCATCGCAGGAATTAAGCCAGCGATAGGCAACCCATAATAGAAGCGCGGGGAGGAAGTCAAGGTTTTCGGCAAAAAAATACTACCGAAGAGATTCGTTAAAAATTTGAGGTGGAGATTTTTTTGTTGAAACCGAAGGCAAGCGAATGAAATGAAGCGAAGACCTTTACTGACGAAAGAGCATTGCCAATATCTTTGCCGAGGCTGGCTAAAAATGAATAAAAGAAATAACTTTGAATCTTTAACGTGTATGAAAACTAAAAAGGAAATTAAAATGTGTTGTTACTGTGGAGTTGAAGAGGCAACGACAAAAGACCACATTCCTCCTAAATCAATATTCACCAGGCCAAGACCAAGTGATTTGATTACTGTTCCTTGCTGCTTTAAGTGCAATAATGATGCATCCAAGACTGATGAGGGGTTTATGGCGTATCTAGGAATGCATGTTGCTCGACAAGGTGGTGAGGCGGAACGGCTTTTTAAAGAGGCTGTTTTAGCAACGGCGAAGCACAACAATAAACTGAGAAAAACCATTCTTCAGTCAATGTCACCTATTGAGTATACGGCGAATAGCGGTGAAGTACGAACTGGAGCTGCAGTGCCATGGGATAATGAAGCACATGATGCAACAATTGATAGAATGATACGTGGACTTTTTTTCTATCATTATGGGAAAATTATTGCAGATAGGGTTAAAATAACAACCTACTGGTTAAACAAGCCAATAGACCATTTTGATGAAAAGCTTTATACCAATTCAATTGCAAGCGGATTATTTAAGTATCAATATAATAAAGCAATAGATGCTGAATTTGATTCTATGTGGCTTTTCAATTTTTATGAAGGTCATTTTGCTGGCGGAATTGTCGGTGGACCGGATGAATAAGTTACAAATCTTCTCCAAAATAGTACTGCCGTAGAATATCGTTAAATTTTGGTGATTTTACCTCTTTACCCTTTTGCATAATTTCCTTAGGGCCGTAATATAGAATTTGATATTTTTTTACAGTTCTCGACACTTCTTTTAGTTTTTTCAATGCATCTGATTTAAAGCCTCCAGTAGACCAAAATTCAAAAACCAAATCTTTATCACGATATGGGTTTTGATCAAGCATCCAATTTCTGATTATACTTATTGTTTTTAGCCAATCGTCAATTTGACTCAATGTTATCTTAGTTTTATATCCTTTACATTCCGCAACTTTTACCTCATTTGCATAGACAGCAAACACATCAATTTCCCTTGTATACCCATCGTGATTTATCTGTTTGCCAATATCAAGACTACGACACAAGCGACTGTGATAAAATCCAACGGCTAGTTCAAACAAATCTCCCCTAAGATTATTGGTTTTTCCATCTACAAGCTTATTCAGTTTTGATATTAAATCAAGATACTGTTCAGGATTTCTCTTTAAAATGGCTCCGGCATTGGTAATAGTGTTAATTAGCGCCTTTAATAAATCACTATATTCATATCCAAAAAGCTTATTGACGAATCCAACCACCACGCCATTTTTCTTCAGCAATTGCAATGCTTCGGGAGTAACAGAGTCAACGATTAAAACAGGGATATGACGCGAAGGATTTTTTTGTGCTCTTAAAATCTTAACCTTTTCTACAAAGAACAGCACATCATCTTCAGTAGATTCCTTCCCAATTAATACATCGGCTAAAATAAATGCGGGAACAATCCGATCTCCGGCTTGTCGTGTTAAACTACTGATATAAGAAGGTGAAGTAAAGCCCCAACGAAATTTTGCAAATTCCGAATAGAAGGCTCCGGTATTATATGATGTTATTCCGATACTGCGCGCCCAACTTAGAAATTGAGTTAACACAAAGTTTTTTGCAGTTTCAATTGCTTTGTATTCTTTATTACTTGAAGGCCTAATTGAGGTGATATGTAAGTTCAATATATACGCCTCGCCATCTGATTGAATAACTCTGAGATTCTTGAGTTCCTCGATCAAAGTATAGACCAATTTATGCCCGACTAATTTTTCGATAGGGCTAAATGTATATGCAGGTAAATGGCCAATTTTGAGATATCCTTGATGGAATTCAATTGCCTTTATTACTACATACATTCTTTTTGCGGCGCTTTTGAAGGCTTGCCGCAATTTTTCAAAAAATATTTCCTGAGTATAATGTTCCTCTAAATAGAAAAACACTTGGTTATCTGCAAAGAAGCCTTTTATTCTATAAATGGGCTTTGCAGCTCTTGATAGGCGTTTCCTGATTGCTTCATTACTGGCCCCAGTAGTATCACCAATTATTTTGGCTAGTTCACCAGATAACAGGGGACCTTTTTTCTTTAAAATGGATTCTATTGATGTCACACCACACTATTTATAACAAATTTACTATCATAGTCCTACAAACAAAAAAAAATTCGCCTGAAAGCTACTATGGTAAAGGACTTTCAAAAAATGGGCATTTTGAGAAGTGTCCGCAAGATGCGGCAGACCGTCCTATTTTGAATCATGTAATGATTTCTTTACTGGATTTTATGAGGTAAAGGAGCCCTCAGCCAAAAGAAGCACAGCTGTGTTGAAAGCTTTCAACACTGAAGCCAGAGCGAGCCGCTTATGACTGCTGGAGGAAGGATGACGGAAGCAGGCAGCGAGCACCCAACAAGAGGCTATACCAGGGAATGTAATGGTGGTATAGCACCATAGGAAGGCCCAGGATCAGCCTTAAAGTGGCTCAGAGGGCCTGAACTATGCAAGGGATCGTGTAGTAGCTCTGTGCGAAGCATGAGCACGTTAGAGCTACACACTATCCCGCAGTCGCAGTGGGTAGCGCCGGCTCGCAAAATAATGGGGAGCGGGTGAACCTGCCAGTCACTGAAACGAAATAGCGGAATGGAGCAAAGCGAAATGGTAGCGTATGAGTGAAGTGTCTGGCAGGGGCACAGTAGCTCCCCGAACAAAGGAAGGTGAAGCTGCAAAGGCTATGACAAACTTGCTCAGCAACCCGAAGGGCAAAAGAAGTATTGCGATACCATCAAAGGAATAAAAAGGATATCGCAATTGTTCTTTTGGTTTGGCGGAGACTTTGCCAAGCCTTCCGGCGTGAGACCTTTTTACCGGATTTCATTTGTACATTGTCAACATTCAAGTCGAATTATTTTACATTTACCAAAACAAGAGTAATATGGAATGGTTAAAGAACTTAAATCCAATAAATAAATTGAGAAAGGATTTGGGAAAGGATATTGGTGAAAAATTAAAAAATACAATCGGCGAATACTTTACTGAATTCCGTCAGCATTTTGATTCCATCAAGGACAATGTTCTTTCTGCATTTCAACGAGACCATGATCCAATTGGGCGAGTATTAAAATGTCATTTAATTCTAGAAACCTATATGGATAGTTGTATAAGCCATCTTAATAATGACCAACTATCTTTTGATAATAACTCACTTAGGTATATTCAAAAAGTTGACCTTTTGGAGGCTAAATTGGATGGTATGGATAGTTACTTTAAAGGAATTCGAAGTTTGAATACAATAAGAAACAGATTCGCGCACAACTTAAGCTATGAAATTACTTTAAACGACATTAAGAGTATGAAGGTGTATGCTGAAATCTACAAACGGGAAAGAATTGAAGATCCGATTAGATTAATTGAAGAATTCACTATTGTTGCATGCGCCTTATTGCAGAATGAAACGGTTGAAAAATTTGCAGGGCTTTCGAAACTTTACGCTGCTATGGCAAAAGCTATGGAAGAAAATCCCGAAAAATATGAGGAGTACTTAAATTCTAGAGATTAATGAACTTTATTTTACGTTCGTTTTCCAATCGGGAAATTGCAGTATTTGCTTGGATAGGTTTAATTATTTTGATCCTCCTTATCAAAAAAGATGTTCGAAAATCTATGGGCGGAGTGATCAAGGCTTTTTTTGCCAAAAAGTTGATCATAATTTTTAGTCTTTTAACATGTTATGTTTCGGTGGTAATATTTTTTCTTTTCAAACTGTCATTTTGGGATAAAGAATTGCTTAAGGACACGATTTACTGGTTTTGTAGTTTGGCTATGGTATTGTTCTTTAATGCAAGCAATATTACAAGCAGCAACTATTTTGTAAAGGTTATCCGCGAGAGTGTTAAGTGGACAATTATTCTTGATCTCCTGCTTAACCTATACACGTTTAGCTTAGTTACCGAATTAATTTTAATGCCAATCATAATAATGTTAGTCGGAACACAAGCCTACGCCGAAGTGTTTGCAAAAGAGAAGCAATATGAAGAAACGAATAAAATCCTGAAAAATATTCTCAGCTATATAGGTATTATTTTTCTTTTGTTTGCTCTCTATAAAAGTATAACGAATTATAGAGTTGTATTTACGATTGAAAATCTAAAATCGATTTTATTGACACCTATATTAACAATATTGCTTATTCCTTTTATATATTTATTAGCAGTTGGAATTCACTATGAAAGTTTGTTCTTGCGGTTAAGATTTATGACAAGTGAAGGATTTGTCAGCAAAAGAGTAAAGTATATTGTATTTAAAGTAGCAAAAGTTAATTTAAATAGGTTGATGCAAATAAATAATAAACTAAATAAGGCAGACGTTTATTATACTGATGATTTGGAGAAATATATGAGAAATTTGTTAGAATAGGGTCGTATATTTTAGCTGTTTTGATTTATTATCTATGATTTGTCATTTCAAAAAGCAATAATCAATTAACATGTATAAACTCCTGGACAAAATCAACAAGAACCGCAGGGTTGTTTATCGCTGGTTTGCATTCACATATTAAATTGTCCAAATTGTTCCGTAAGCTATAGACAACATTGCTTGAAACGAGATTAACTAATTAGGGAATAAGCTCTCTTGATTCGTTAGTGGCACCCTAGATTTGTGTCTTTTATAAAACTCATCTTCAACTTTCTTTTTTTCATTTCCATAGACTTTTCGGGAGTGCTCCTTAGCATCAGCTTTGGTAAAATACTTTCCTGCTGTAATTGGCAATGTGAATGCACTGAATGGCTCTGAGGTAGTTCCGTCAATCATTAGTTTTAGGTAGATAGCATATTGAGGCAATCTAATAAAGTCTTCTATATTAAAGATTGAATTGAATTCCGGTTTTAGAATTTCTGCATCACTGGCACCAATACGGAAAGTAATTATTGTTCCAACATTACCCAATATAGCTTTGCGGATATCCTCATGTAATTGATCTATGTATTGATGAGTAAGGAACAGTGACAGGCCATATTTTCTTGATTCCGATAAAATATCAGCAAAGGATAAGGTAACGAATGAATGCATTTCATCAATATAAAGATAAAATGGTATTCGGGTACTAATCGCTTGTTTACTCCTTTCAAGAGCGGCTGTTTGAAATTGAGTTACTAACATACTCCCTAATAAGGTGGTTGCATCTTCGCCCAAATACCCTTTGGATAAGTTAGCAATAAATATTTTCTTTTGATTCATAATCTCGGCCATTGTAAAAGAAGATTTTACTTGACCGATGATATTTCTTAGATGAACGTGGGTTTGAAATAAACCGATCTTATTTACTATTGGAGAGATTGCTTCACTTTTAAGTTGAGGAGGCATTGTGTTAAATTCTTTGTACCAAAAATCAAGCAAAGCTATGTCGGTAACAAATTGTAAAACTTTCTTACGAAAATCGAAATCAAGGAGTAATGGTTGAATATCTAACAATGTTGAATGTGGATAATGCAACAATGTTAGTACCGTGTTCCGCAATATATGCTCTAGTCTGGGTCCCCACGATTCTGCCCAAATCTTTTTGAGTGTTGAAATGATATTTGACACAACCAGATGACGTTCTTCTGCTTTAATATTATATAAAGGATTAAAAGCGATAGGATGATTATTGTCGCATCCAGTAAAATAAATCACATCTTTAATCCTTTCGTGTGGTATATAATCCAAAAGACTTTCGGATAAATCTCCATGCGGATCAATAATGCCTACGCCTCTGCCAGCATGTATGTCGGCGATAGCCATATTTAATAATAAAGTGCTTTTTCCTGCACCTGTTTTTCCTATGCAATATATGTGTCCGGATCTATCTTTTTCTTTGATCCCGAAAACCTGATTTGTATTGCGAAAATTTGTTTTCCCAATTTTGGTAATGTTGTCCATAACCAAATGCTACGCCTATATAAATTGTATGATAAGAGGGGGGATTTGACATTTGCGTAATTATACCCTCAGTTAAATGGGGGTATTTATATATTTTAGCTGTATTTTGGTATAATTCTCTGCAGTCATCATTAATTCTTAAGTATGCTAATAAAAAAGATATTCATACAGAATTACAAGTCATTTGAAACATTTGACCTGGCATTTACCAATGATTGCAATATTATAGTTGGTGACAACGAGGCCGGAAAGTCCACCTTATTGGAAGCTATCAATTTGGCTTTGACCGGTCAACTTAATGGTAGAAATATTTCGTATGAACTAACCCCATTCCTTTTTAACAAGAATGTGGTTGCTCAATATGTCGCTAAATTAAAAGCCAAGGAAGCTGTAGCCGCACCGAAAATTATCATTGAACTTTATTTGGAAGATTCTGCTGAATTAGCATCACTGAAAGGAACAAACAATACTAAACGAGAAAATGCAGTCGGAATTTCCCTCTCAATTCAATTTAATGACGAATATTCCGACGAATACAAGGCTTATATCAGCGATCCCGAAAAAATCAAAACTGTTCCAACTGAATATTTTGAGATAAAATGGTATTCTTTTGATCATAATCAAATTACTTCAAGAAGCCTGCCAATCAAAACCACCCTTATAGATACAACATCAGTACGACTTAATAATGGAACCGATTATTACATCCAAAAAACCATTGAAGATATTTTGGAAAAGAAAGAAAGAGTTGAACTTTCATTGCTGTATAGAAAATTAAAAGAATCATTTGCGGAAGAAGAATCCATAAAAGCGTTAAATAAGAGATTAAAGGAAAATAAGAATATTATCTCTCACAGAGATTTGACCGTCTCGGTTGATATTTCCCATAAGAGTAACTGGGATGCTAACCTTACTTCATATCTTGATGATATTCCATTTCAATATATTGGCAAGGGTGATCAGAATGTCCTTAAAATGGTCCTTGCTCTTGAGCGGAAGAAGGCTAAGGAATCAGATGTGATTTTAATAGAGGAGCCTGAAAATCACCTGTCATTTTCCACTATGCACATGCTCATTGAAATGATAAATGAGAAGTGCGTTGACAAGCAGCTAATCATGTCAACACATAGTGCTTTCGTACTCAATAAAGTTGGAATTGAAAAGCTTATTTTGGTTGGTGATAATAAGCAAATATTAGCTTTAAAGGATTTACCAGCAGATACACAGAAGTATTTTAAGAAATTGCCAGGGTATGACACTCTCAGACTAGTCCTGGCAAAGAGAGCAATACTTGTTGAGGGGCCATCTGATGAATTATTTGTCCAGATGGCGTACAAAAAGAAGAATGGGAAATTGCCTATCGAAAATGGTGTCGATGTAATCTGCGTAAAAGGGTTGTCCTTTAAACGTTTTCTTGATATAGCAAAGATTTTGGAAAAAAATGTGGTAGTTGTAACTGATAATGATGGGGACTTAGCGAGGGTTGCAGCAAAATATCAAGATTATGTTTGCGATACAATCAAAGTCTATTATGGAAATGATATAGCCTATCCGAGTTTAGAGCCACAAATTGCAGCGTGCAATGATTTAGCTGTCTTAAACCGGGTTCTAAATACTGCATGTGCTGATAAGGCAGAATTATCAGCTTATATGGGAAATAAGAACAACAAAACCGAATGTGCACTGAAATTATTTGAGACTGCTGAGGAAATCATTATTCCCCAATACATCCAAGATGCCATTGAATAATACTGTTGTCATATCTGCAGCGGGGTCTAGAAAGACGACATATATCGTTGAGGAAGCTCTTGCGCATCCGGAAAAAAGAATACTTATTTTAACTTATACTATTGATAATCTTGAACAGATTAAACAATATTTTATTGATCGCAATGGTGTGATACCGAGTAATGTACGTGTCCAAAGCTGGTACACATTTATGTTGCAAGAATGTGTGAGACCGTACCAAAATGCCTTATACGATAAGAAAAGAATAGAGACAATTTGCTTTGTTCAAGGAAAGTCTGCTCAGTATATAAAGAAAACAGATACCGATCGCTACTATTTTGCCAATGCCAACAAAATATATACCGATAAGATATCTGACTTTGCATGTCAATGTAATGAGAAATCCGGCGGCTTAGTTATTAATAGACTTGAAGGAATTTATGACCATATATTTATTGATGAAGTACAAGACTTAGCTGGCTATGATTTTGATTTTTTAGAGATTCTATTTAATTCAACTTTAGAAGTGACTGTAGTTGGAGATAACCGGCAAGCTACTTATGTCACCAATTATTCTCCTAAAAACGCTCAATTCAAAGGCAAAAACATCATTGAATTGTTTAAGCTATGGGCGCAAAAGGGTTTGTGCACAATTCAAGAGCGTAATGAGTGTTATCGATGCAATCAAATTATTTGTGATTTTGCAGATGCACTTTATCCAGATATGCCTAAGACGGTTTCAAAACAAGCTACTGTTACTGATCATGAAGGTCTGTTTATTGTAAGGAAAAAGGATGTTGAAACTTACATTAAAACCTATAATCCTAGAATTTTAAGATATATGGTTAGCAAGGAGACAGCCCATTTAAATGCTCTTAATTTTGGATCATCCAAAGGGCAATCATTTGATAGAGTAATAATTTTTACAACGAAGCCCATAAAAGAGTATCTGATAGACGGTGATTTGGCCAAAATTGGGGATAAGTCAAAAATCTATGTAGCAATAACCAGAGCCAGGTATAGTGTCGCCTTTATTCATGATGAACAGTGTTTTAACGGGCAAGTTCAACTATTTGCCCCTATGGATTTATTAGATCGTTTAATGGATGCTTGATCATTTGCGATCTTAAATGTTCTGCACTGGCTGCAAGGTAAATGGTAGTTGTTTTTATATCGCTATGACCCATCATTTTGGAAAGGCTATAGATGTCACAGCCTCCTTCAAGCATAAGCGTGGCAAATGTGTGCCGCAATTTATGCACGGTAAATACAATACCCGAGGCTTCTCTCATCTGATCAGTCAATACCTTTAGCCCTGAGTCACCAAATCCTAAGTTTCGATTGAGGCACGCAAAGAACTCAGGACAGGTTTTGTTCAATCTTTTGCGTTCTATTAAGTATCTCTTTAAAGAGTGAGCCAAAGTATAATTGATAGGGATTATTCTGTCTTTGGAGCCTTTGCCTTGCCTTACAAAAAGCGTCAGGTTTTCTAAATCTACTTCGGCGAATTTTAAATTCAATAATTCCTGTCTTCGTAAGCCGGCGAATATGAAAGTTGAAAATATAGCGTGATTTCTATATCGTAAAAACTTGTAGTCATAAGGATAATTAAAGACTATTTCTAAGAGGCGTAGAGAAGCCTGCTTAGTTAATTTGGTTGGCAAGCGCTTTTCAAGCTTAGGTACCTCAATTTCAGAAATAGGATTTTTATCAAGGTATCCTTGTTTAATGCACCATCGAAAGAAAACCAATAAGGTCTTGTGGTAGACCATAAAGGTATTAACCGACCAGTTTCTCTCTGCCCTGCCCCGGTAGAATACTGCCCTCACATTTTCTTCAGTTACCTGGCTAATTTCAGTAACCCCAGCCATTCGGCAGTAATGGCCAATAATATGCCTATAGCGTCGTATGGTGGCTTTTGAATACCCTTTAATTGTTAATGAATGATTACAAAACTTCTGACACAAAATGGTTATATCCATGTTGTTTTATATCAACTGTAGCTTACCTTTTGAAGACAGGAACAGGTCCAACGGCTTGCCCTGTTTTATTTTCTAAAATTCCTTTTCCCCTTTATATTATATATGTTTTTTGGAGAATCAACATGACGATAATCCTCTTAAGGAGATGGTCGGGGGTTCGATTCCCTCACGGGGCACAAAACGTTAATTCTAAAGGGTGTTTAAGAAAAGAGGGTGTTTTGATGGACCAGTTCCCGTAAAGAACAGGTCTAGGGCTCTCAAAAAAATACGGTTCAAATGTGACTCTACAGCTGATACTTTTACGTTAATAAAAGATTCGACTGTTTTCATTATGCCAGAATGTACCAAAAGTTTCAAATTGATTTTTTTCCTCTTACGCAGCAATTTCAGATTGATATCTTTCCGATATCGTCACCCATATCTTCTGTCCTCATAGAGCGCACATATTTCATTGTAGTTCCTATATCACTATGACCCATCATTTTTTGAATTTTAAAGAAATTGACATTGGCCTCAGCCAATTTGCAAGCAAATGAATGGCGAAACCGATGAAGGTGGAATTGTACTCCTGATTTTTTGATTAAATTTTGTGTCCAGTGCTTTAAACCCTCTACTGTTAATCCTGCATCACCACGATTTGAAACGATAAGGTGTTCCGTTTTCAAATTATGTGCATTTCTTGCTTTCAAATAATCAGTTAGATGTAAAACCAGGGTTGGGTGCATTTTTAATACCCTGACTTTTTTTGATTTGGAAGTTTCTGCTCGTATTGTTATTTCCCTTTTTTGCAAATCTATATCGGTGACCCGGAGGGAAATAAATTCACTTTTTCTTAGTCCGCAAAACAATAGTAGGCTAATCATAAGTGTGTCCCTCCTCAGAGTAAGCGCGTTGATAGAAGTTAGAGTAATTGCTGAATATAATTTGCGAACATCGGTATCTTCTAATTTTCGAAAGTCATCATAAATCACCCTCGGAGGCATTATATTTTTAAGCGGGTTTTCCCTTATGTAACCTTTATTTTTCAACCACTTAAAAAAGGCATTAAGCTTGTTCCATTGGGTTTTGATCGTTGAGTTCTTAACACCTGTTTTCAAAATGTCTTTACCAATTATCCTTTGGCGAGTTTGGACACGTTTAAAGAACTCGTTTAACATTTCAGAGGTCAGAAGTTCAGTTGAAGATACTTCTGGCATTACTTTCAAAAATAGACGAAAAACCGCTTGATATCCTCTTATTGTTTCTGATCGCAAACATGCAGAAAATCGTGACTCATTTATATAATTTTCGAACAGATCTTCTAAACTTGGTTTCATCTTTTATATGTTCCCAAAAAAATAAGATGAGCAAAAGAGGGGGCAAAGAGACATTTTGGTTATCCACAGAAATTTGCTGTAACTGCAAATTGCCCTCTCTTATTTCAGTTTTTAAAGTGCGATAAAATTTCTAAATGGAATAAGGTCGAATTCCATCTTAGCAGAATTAAGTTTAAGAACTACTATGAAAACATAAAAAAAGGGTGCCTTCGGGCACCGTTCTTTTGTGGAAGAAGTATGCTGTCTTTTACAATTTGTTCTTTACCCTGTGGTCGAATCAAAAAAGCATATAAAAAACCGAACGATAAACGAATGATAAATAACGAAACGATATCGTCGATTCTATAAAAGGGAAATTATCAGATTAAATTATTGAGAATAACATGCAACATCATTACGAACCTAATGAAATCAAATTGGCAAATGAAATTGCCGAGACTTTGAAAGATAGAGACGCCTTACCGTTATTTCTTGCCTACACCCGCAAATATCAGGAAAGTCATCTACGGAGAATTTTAGCGAAGGTTATGTCCATGCCTGAAGCCAGTATCCGGAAATCGAGAGGTGCATTATTTACCTTTCTCATCAATCAGCATGGAGGCTCCAACCATTCTGGGTCTTAGTCTAAATACACGAAACCTGGGGCTAGCAGTTGTCAAATTAAATCACCTTGTGGAATACTCGTCAAAGCTTCACAAAGAAAAATGGACCTCTCAAAAGAGAGAACTGATACTTACTAGCCTGGGTTCGTGTATGGAAGATTATACCATAGAGAAAATGGCTTTGTCAATACCCCATAAACGACATCAAACAGCAGAATTTATGGAACTAATGAGGGCGATCATTGCTATGGCTCAAATGCGAAATATTGAAGTGATTACTTATACCCCTAAAGATCTGTTTCTTTCTATTCCAGATACTAAAAGGAAAACCAAAAGTAGCTTTATGAAGCAATTGGTATTTCTCTATCCCGAACTACAGCCGTATTATGAAAAGGAAATGCAGAATAAGAACAAGTATTACTACAAAATGTTTGAAGCGATCGGAGTAGCTACACTCTATGCCTTTCCAGCACAGTGGGATCCGAAGCTTGGAATTCACGTGACTTGAAGTCGCGGC
>JADMIO011053105.1_pt1 | contig 32567 bp, 19 predicted proteins | sample 8958161 | NCBI WGS metagenome assembly JADMIO01 (sample SAMN16585339, study PRJNA669376) | soil metagenome | isolation source: Crop rotation soil | place: USA: Cullars Rotation, Alabama | collected 2011
GCGCGAGGCAATCCGGCAATTGGCGCGTTCGCTCTCTGGTTTGACGATCACTCCTAACGGCTTCCCTAATCAAAGATGCCGTTTCCAACAGCCGCGTAAGCGGCGTAGGGATGTAGCGACGGGCGAAAGCCCGTCGTTATGATGCGCGAGAACAAGTTCGTAAGCCGCGTAAGCGGCGTAGGCGCCTGCCGCCGCTCACGCGGCTCCACAAAAAATATATAGAGCTAGCTAACCGCGGGCTCCGCAAGGCTCCGCCCGCGGCTACATGCCTTCGCCGCTGACGCGGCTGGGGAGCAGGCAAGACGTCGTCCCGAATTCCCGGATTGCCTCCGCGCTAGCGCGCGCATGGCCATCCAAGCATTCAGGAGCGTCGTCGTTTGGCCTTGCGCACCAGCCGGCCAATCTGCGAGAATCGACTGGCTCGAAATCTCGCACTTTCCGGCGCCCGGTCCCAACATGGCTCTTCTACTGAGCGGCCAATCGCTCACCAAGTCGTTTGGCGAGCGGCCCCTGTTTACCGACATCTCGCTCGAATTGGTCGACGGCGGCCGGCTGGGACTCATCGGCCCCAATGGATCGGGCAAGACAACGCTCTTGAAAATCCTGGCCGATCGGGAGCAGCCTGACTCAGGCACGCGAACGCTGCGCAAAGGCGCGCGGCTTGGCTACGTCGCGCAACACGACTCGTTCGACCCGACGCATACGATCGAAGAAGTGCTGCTGGCGGCCCTGACCGACGGGCATCTCGACGCCGGCATCATGCACACACGTACCAGCGCCATGCTGGCCAAGATGAACTTTGCCGATCGCAACCAGCGCGTGGGAACCCTTTCCGGCGGCTGGATCAAGCGGCTTTCCATCGCGCGCGAGCTCGTCGTCGAGCCGGACGTGCTGCTGCTGGACGAACCGACCAACCACTTGGACATGGAAGGCATCGTGTGGCTCGAGAAGCTGCTGGCGGGCGCGAACTTCGCCTTCCTGATGGTCAGCCACGACCGTTTTTTTCTGCAGCATGCCGTGCGGCGCGTGGTCGAGCTGAACCGGGCCTACCCCAAAGGCTACTTCAGCGTCGATGGAACGTACGTCGACTTTTTGGCCAGGCGCGAAGAGCTGCTGGCGGGCCAAGTGCAGCAACAACAGGTCCTGGCCAACAAGGTGCGCCGTGAAATCGAATGGCTCAAGCGCGGACCCAAGGCCCGCACGACCAAAAGCGCCTCGCGCATCGGGCGCGCCGAAGAACTCAAGAACCAACTGGCAGAAATTAGCTACCGCAATGCGCAAAACCGCCCGGTCGACATCGATTTTTCGGCCACCGGCCGCAGGGCGAACCAATTGCTCGTCGCCGCCGGTCTCGGCAAGTCGCTCGGCGCGAGACCGCTTTTTTCTAACGTGGAGCTAAGTTTGGCACCCGGCGTCAAGCTCGGGCTGCTGGGTCCCAACGGCAGTGGAAAATCCACGCTGCTGAAGATTCTTGCCGGGCAGCTTGTCGCCGACGAAGGCACGATCGAGCGTGCCTACGACCTGCGCAGCGTGTTGTTCGGCCAGAATCGGGAGCAGCTGGATGCCACGCAATCGCTGCGCGAGGCGCTTGCGCCCGACGGCGAACACGTCCCATACCAGGGACGAAAGATGCACGTCGCGGCCTGGGCCAGGCGGTTTTTGTTTCAGACCGAGCAGCTCGCGCGCCCTGTCGGTTCACTTTCCGGCGGAGAGCAAGCCCGCGTGCTGATCGCAAGGCTGATGCTCACCGAGGCCGATTTGCTGCTCTTGGACGAGCCGACCAACGATCTGGACATTCCATCGCTGGAAGTGCTGGAAGAAAGTTTGCTCGAGTTTCCTGGCGCGCTGGTACTGGTGACGCACGATCGTTACCTGTTGGATCGGGTGAGCAACGTCATTCTGGCGCTCGACGGCCTTGGCGGCGCAAATACCTATGCCGACTTCGCCCAGTGGCAACAGGCCCAGGAGCAGCGCGACGAGCCCGAACCGCCGAAGCCGAACAAGCCACAGCCGCGCAAAACCGACGCCGCGCCCTCCAAACGGCTCACGTACTCCGAACAGCGCGAACTGGAAAACATGGAACAGCAGATCGCCGAGTGCGAGGCGATTCTGGCGCAATGCCAGAAGCGCGTTGAAGACCCACAGGTCATGGCCGACCACGTTTTGCTGCGCGAGGCTTGCCAGCAGCTCGACGCGGCGCAGATGAACCTCGATCGACTTTTTTCTCGCTGGGAAGAGCTGGAAGCCAATAAATAAGCGCTTGCGGCGAATAGCAGGCCGAATATCAGGGGCCGTCGCACGGCTTGCGACGCGGCTGCACTCGATCGCTGGAGAATTCACGATGCAATCGGCATGGCACACCGTCTGGCGCTCACTATTCTCGCTACTGCTGCTGGCTCATGCCGGTGCGGCCCCGAGCCTGGCCGCGGACCCAGGCAAGCCGTTGCCGGCGCCAACCGGCAAGATGGCGGTCGGGCGCGTAACTTTTTTCTGGACGGACAACTCAAGGCCGGAGGTGAACACGCCGGATGAAAACGACAAACGCCAATTGCGCGTCGACGTGTGGTACCCTTGCCAGGCATCGAACGACGCTACCCGCGCGCCGTACTTCGCCGATCTGGCGGCGTTGAACAAGCAGCTGGGGCCCGAGGCAATCTTGTTGGGCGCGATCGGCGGCCACGCGCTGTCGAATCCTCCACTTGCCGCGTCTGGGGAGCGTTATCCGACGCTCTTGTTCTCGCCAGGTCTGGGCATGAATGCCGTCCAGTACGCCGCCACGGTCGAAGAGCTCGCGAGCCACGGCTACGTCGTGGCCACCGTCGACCATCCCGGCCAGAGCAAAGCGGTAGCCTATCCCGACGGCCACGTCATCGTGCAGGTGAATCAAAGCGCCGAAGAGGTCGCTCGTTTGCGCGACGATCCTGAGAAATATGCGCGAGACTATCGCGAGCGGATCGAAGTGCGTGCCGCCGACCTGCGTTTCGTGCTCGATCAATTACAGCGTCTCAACGCAGGGAGCGAAGCCAGCGGCGATGAGCAGAAATTTGCCGGCCGATTGGATCTGCTTCGGGTGGGAGTCATCGGCCATTCGATTGGCGGTATCACCGCCGCCGAAGCGGCTATCGACGACCCTCGCTTCAAAGCGGTCGTCAATCTCGATGGCCACGCCCGCTCGTTGACCTTCCTGCCCGACGCCGATGGCAATGGACCGCGGCAGCCGTTTGCCGAACTGACCGACAAGGGGCGCCCGCCCACCGATCAGGATCTGGCGCGGATGAAAATGGGCCGCGAGGAGTTCAATCGCCAAATGGCTCTAAGTAGCCAGCGCGCCAACGGCGGCCTGCGCACCATTGCCGGCGGCAGCTTCCGCGTGACGATCGACGGCGTTCGCCATCAGTCGTTCAGCGACATGGCCGTGTGGGATCCCGGCACGCCTGACGAGCGCAACCGGAGGATGCAAATCATCCGCGATTACGTGCGTGCGTTTTTCGACAAGACGCTGCGCGGCTGGAAGCAAACGTTGCTCGACGCGGAGGCGAGCCCCTACTCAGAGGCGACGGTCGAACGCTTCGAGCCGGTCAAGTAGCGGCAAAACCCCTCTTATTCCAGGTCTTGCTAGCATTTGTGTACAAATGTACACTAATGAACGGAGGGCAAACCCTGGATGTCTTTGCCAAGCACATCATCGTCGAAGGCCGAAATCGTCACCGCCTTGGCCCAGCAGGTGCGCCAGATTGAAGGGCTGCGCCGGCGGCCCGATCAGGCGATCGTCTCCAGCGGGAGCCCGGCTTTGGACGCCTTGCTGCCCGAGGGGGGCTTGCGGCGCGGGACCCTCGTGGAATGGCTGGCCGGCTGCAAGGGTAGCGGGGCGGGCACATTGGCTTTGTTGGCCGCCCGCCAGGCATCGGCCTATGGCGGGGCCCTAGTGGTGATCGATCGCCATCGACAGTTCTATCCACCCGCGGCCGTGCGATTGGGAATCGAACTGGAAAAGTTGTTCGTCGTCTGGCCCCAGGGGGACGAGGACCATGCCTGGGCCATCGACCAGGTATTGCGCTGCGAAGGCGTGGCCGCGGTGTGGTGCCATGTCGATGCGCAGGACGAACACACCTTGCGGCGTTGGCAACTGGCGGCCGAAGCCAGCGGCGTGCTGGGATTGCTGGTGCGCGGCCGCCGGGCGATCGAAGAGCCATCGTGGGCCGAGGTGCGGTTGCTGGTCGAACCGATTTCCCGCGCGGCAAGCTCCACGCAGCTCACGGGCAAAATTCACCCCGTGAGCAAAACCCTCGCCGCGCGACCCAGCCGCAATCGCCACGTGCGCGTGGTACTGGTGCGCGGCCGAGGGATGTCCTGCGCAAAAGGCGCCGCGTCGGTTGAACTGGAAATTCCCACGAATCTTATGCAGCAGGGATTGCGCGCTACGGACAGGGAGGAAAAACATTCCTCGCGGCGGGGCGGAAAACATGAAACGCGCGCTGTGCATCTGGCTTCCCAACTGGCCCCTGCAAAGACTGGCCGCCGCTCGCGCGGAGCGTAGCAATAATATTGTCGAAGCTGGCGCCGGCCCGCTGGTGCTGTACCAGCTGCACTCAAGCGGAGCGGCGCGCATCGTGGCCTATGCGCCACGACTCGACATGGCTGCCGCCGCGCCGTGGGATATCGACCCGCGCCGCACGGCCGGCATTCGAGCAGGCATGCCGCTGGCCGAAGCGGCGGCGCTGGGCGCCCACGCGGAGCAATCCAACTCGCGTCGAGCGGCGCCGCGCAAAACCGGCGCGCGGCGATCGACTTCATCCCCCACTCCGCCAGAGGGCGCCGTCGGCCGCCTGGCTTGGGAGCTGCACGATCCGCTGGCCGATCGCGTGGCGCTCGAAGAGCTGGCCCAGTGGTGCGCGCGCTTCAGTCCTATCGTGGGCATCGAAGAAGCGGAGCCGGCCGAAAGCTTGCTGCTGGACGCCAGTGGACTGGGCGCGCTAGCGGGCGGCGAAGCCGAGTTGGTCAGGCAAATCGTAAGCGCGTTCCGCCAGCGCCACTTGACGGTTCGAGTGGCCATGGCCGATACGCCGGGCGCGGCCTGGGCCGTGGCGCATTTCGCCGACTTGCAAGTGACCGGCGAGCCGCATGCTTTAGCGGCCATTCACGCGGCCGTGCAAATACCACTCGTGGTGCCGCCAGGAGAGTCATGGACCGCGCTTGCGCCTTTGTGCGTGGAGGCTTTGCGATTGGAAGAAGCGACCTGCGCGCTGTTGGCCGAGTTGGGCCTGCGGCGGATCGAACAGGTAGCGGCCTTGCCGCGATCGACGCTGTTGGCTCGCTTCGGTCCCAGTGTGTTGGCGCGGCTCGATCAGGCCTTGGGACATTCAGCGGAAGCGATCGTGGCCCGCGCGGCCGCCGAGGAATGGGAATACCAGTGGCCCTTCGAGCATCCCACCGCGCGGTGCGAGATGATCGAGTTTGTCATCGAGCGGCTCGTCGGCCGCATGTGCCAGGATCTCGCGCGTCAGCGGCAAGGGGTGCTGAGCTTGCAGTGCCGCTTCGAATGCGAACAAGGCCCCCCCGCCGCCTTCATCGTCGGGTTGTATCGTCCCACAGCGGCCGAAAAACATCTGAACGACCTGGTGCGGCTGAAATTGGAAGGACTTCGCTTTCGCGAGCCCATCTCGGCGATTCGCTTGACGGCGCTATCGATCGATCGGCTGGAATTCCAGCAACAAGAAATGTTCTCCGCGCCTCCTCCCTCTCCCCTGGCGGGAGAGGGCCGGGGTGAGGGGGAAAGTTATTTGCAAAGCGACAACTTCTCTCTCAGGCTCTACCAACCTGCCAGTTCTCCCCCTCACCCGGCTTGCCGATCGACCCTTCGTGTCGATGCGCCAAGCCACCCTCTCCCGGCAGGGGAGAGGGATTCTTTGTGTGCCACTGGCTCAGCCAGTGCTTTGAATGCTTTGCAAGAGACCGCACTGGCAAAACTGGCGCACGAGGGTTGCTTGCCCGAGATGCGGCGCGAGCATGCCAGTGAGTTGGCCGTGCTGGTCGATCGCTTGAGCAATCGCTTGGGCGCCAATGCCGTGGTGCGGCCGTGGCTGTTGGCTGGCGCTCAGCCGGAGTTTGCCTGTCACTACCGGCCGCTGGCCAGCCTGGCCGCACGGCGCGCAGGCAAGACGAAGCGCGGGCGACGACCTTCTCTCGTGGATAGTCCCAAAATTCCTGGCGATCGCCCCTTGCTCTTGGAGCCGCGGCCGCTGCGGCTGTCGGCCGTGTCGGTTGCGCCCGAAGGGCCGCCGGCACAGTTTCGCGCAGCCGGCCGCACCGAACAGGTCGTGCGCGCTTGGGGGCCCGAGCGCATCGAAACCTCGTGGTGGCGCACCCGCTGCGTGCGCCGCGATTACTACCAGGTCGAAACCGCCGGCGGAGCCCGCTTCTGGCTGTTCCGCGAGCTCAATACCGGCAGCTGGTATCTGCACGGATCGTTCGCGTGACGAAAGCAAAAACGAAAACGAAAATATTTATTAATAGCCACCGAGGGCACAGAGGACTCCGAGATGGAGGAAGAAATTTCAACCACGAAGGCACGAAGGGCACTAAGAAAAAGGTGCCATCAACAGTCTCCGGTGTGCCGCTGGCTTTGCCAGTGAGCGCTCTGGCATGACGTCGCACTGGCAAAGCCAGTGGGCACACGGATGGAATCCCTTCCAAGTCTTGCTTTCTTCTTCGTGCCCTTCGTGCCTTCGTGGTTTTGAAATCTTTCTGCCTCCGTGTACTCGGTGACTTCGGTGGCTAGATCCTTGTTTTTATTTTGATTCACCTGCATGCCCGATCCTCCGCTGACCAGTAAACGACCGCGATTGACCGGCGAGCCGCGGGCCGCCGCGCCGCGCGGGCCGCGTTATGCCGAGCTGCATTGCAAAACGAATTTTTCGTTTCTCGAAGGGGCCTCGCACCCCGACGAATTGGCGCTGCGCGCGGCGGAGCTGGGGCTGGCGGCCTTGGCGGTCACGGACCATAACACATTGGCCGGCGTGGTCCGCGCGCATGCGGCGGCCAAACAATTGCAGCTCAAGCTGGTGATCGGCGCCGAAATCGATCTGGTCGACGCGCCGTCAGTGGTACTGTGGACTACCGATCGGGCCAGCTATGGGAGGCTGGCTCGCTTGATCACGCACGGCCGCCGCCAGGCCCCCAAAGGTGAGTTTCGTTTGTCGTTCGACGAGCTGGCCGGCTACAGCACAGGCCTGCTGGCCGGTGTCTTGCCGCACGACCGGGACGACGATTCGCTCGTCGAATGGCTGGGCCGGTTTCGCGAGCTGTTGGCCGACCGCTCGTACCTCGTGGGCGAACTTTCCAAAGGCCCCGACGACGAAGCGGCGCTGGCGCGGCTCGTGCAATTATCCACTCGCTCGCGCGTGCCGCTGGTGGCCGCGGGCGACGTTCATTATCACGCCCGCGGCAGGCTGGCCTTGCAGGATGTGATCACGGCCGTTCGCCTGCGCACCACCGTGGCCGAAGCTGGCGAGCGGCTGTTTCCCAATGCCGAGCGGTATCTGAAATCGCCCGCGGAAATGCACGAGCGGTTTGCAGCCGCGCCACTGGCGCTTGCGCGCACACTGGAAATCGCCGAGCGCTCGACTTTCTCGCTCGACGAGCTGCGCTACGAATATCCCGAAGAGCTCGCCCCCGAGGGCGAAACGCCGCTGGCGTATCTGGCGCGGCTCGCTTGGCGCGGGGCGGCCGAACGTTTTCCCCGGGGCATCCCCGACAAAGTGCGGGGCATGATCGAGCACGAGCTGAAGCTGATCGCCGAGTTGCGCTACGAGGCCTACTTTCTCACCGTGTACGACCTGGTGCGCTTCGCCCGCGAGCGCGACATCTTGTGCCAGGGGCGCGGCTCGGCCGCGAACTCGGCCGTCTGCTATTGTCTGGGCGTGACGGCCGTCGATCCCAGCAGCATGGACCTGCTGTTCGAACGCTTCGTGAGCCGCGAGCGCAACGAGGCGCCCGACATCGACATCGACTTCGAACACGAGCGGCGCGAGGAGGTCCTGCAATACCTGTACGGCAAATATGGCCGCGAGCGGGCCGGCATGACCGCCGAGGTGATTACCTACCGTCCGCGCTCGGCGGTGCGCGACGTCGGCAAGGCCTTGGGGCTGTCGCTGGATCGCGTCGACGCGCTGGCCAAAAGCCTGGAAGGCCATCATCTGGATAGCTATCTGCCCGCGCGCTGCCGCGACGTGGGCATCGATCCCGAATCGTTTCTGGGCGGGCGCTTGATCGGCCTGGTCGGCGAGCTGACCGGCTTTCCGCGGCACTTGGGCCAGCACGTCGGCGGCATGGTGATGACCCAGGGCCCTTTGTGCGAAATGGTGCCGATCGAAAACGCCGCCATGGAAGACCGCACCGTGATCGAATGGGACAAGGACGACCTGGACGAGCTGGGGATTCTGAAAGTCGATTGCCTGGCGCTGGGCATGCTGACGGCCATTCGCAAATGCTTCCAGCTGATTCACCGGCACACGGGCCGCGAGTTGACCTTGGCCGGCGTGCCGCAGGACGATCCGGCAGTGTACGACATGATCTGCCGGGCCGACACGATGGGCGTGTTCCAGATCGAGAGCCGGGCCCAGATGAGCATGCTGCCGCGATTGCGGCCGCGCGAATATTACGACCTGGTGATCGAAGTGGCGCTGGTGCGGCCCGGGCCGATTCAAGGCAACATGGTACATCCCTACCTGCGGCGCCGCGCGGGCGAAGAGGAGGTCACCTATCCCAACGAAGAAATTCGCGAAGTGCTCAAGCGCACGCTCGGCGTGCCCTTGTTCCAGGAGCAGGCCATGAAGTTGGCGGTGGTGGCCGCCGGTTTCACGCCGGGCGAGGCCGATCAGCTACGCCGCGCCATGGGCGCGTGGCGCCGCCCGGGCATCATCGAGCAATTCCGCCAGAAGCTGATCGACGGCATGGTGGCCCGCGGGCTTTCGGCCGAGTTCGCCGAAGGGGTCTTCCGGCAGATCAGCGGGTTCGGCGAGTATGGCTTTCCCGAATCGCACGCCGCCAGCTTCGCGCTTTTGGTCTACATCTCGTGCTGGCTCAAGCATTACCATCCGGCCGCGTTCACCGCGGCACTGGTCAACAGCCAGCCGATGGGTTTTTATGCGCCGGCGCAGCTGGTGCGCAATGCCCGCGAGCATAGCGTGGAGATTCGCCCGATCGACGTGAACCACAGCTGTTGGGATTGCACGCTCGAAGACGGCGCGATACGGCTGGGGTTGCGCCTCGTCAGCGGGCTGCGGGAGGTTCACTCACAGGCCATCGAGCAGGCCCGTGCCGCCGGGCCGTTTCGCTCCTGGCAGGATTTTGTCGGCCGCACCAGCTTGAGCCGCGCCGTCGTTAGCCGCCTGGCCGGCGCCGATGCGTTTGCTTCGCTGGCGCTCGATCGCCGCGGAGCGCTGTGGCAGGCATTGGCCCAGGAAAAAACGCCGCTGCGGCTGCCGCTGTTCGACACGCTTTCGCCCGACGACGAGCCAACGCCCACGCTGCCGCAACTGGCGATGCACGAAGAAGTGGTGGCCGATTATCGTACTTCCGGCTTGTCGCTCAAAGCGCATCCGATGCAGTTCCAGCGCCAGCGTTTGAACGCTTTGGGAATTGTGACTGCTGATCGGCTTGCGTCGCACCCGGCCGACCGCTTCGTTCGCGTGGCCGGCGTGGTGCTGGTGCGGCAGCGGCCCGGCACCGCCAAGGGCATCACGTTCGTGACCTTGGAGGATGAAACCGGCACGGCGAACCTGGTGATTCACCCCGGCGTGTGGCAAAAGTTCTACCGCGTGGCCCGCACCGCCGCGGCCATGATCGCCCATGGCCGGTTGCAACGCCAAGGCGAAGTGATCCACGTGCTGGTCAGCAAGCTCGAGGATCTTTCAGAAGAACTGCGCGGACTGGAATCGCAATCGCGCGACTTTCAGTGAGCCAAGACATCGCCGGCCGAGTCGTCCAGCAGTGAGCCTGCCGGACGTTTCGGCACGAGCAGGCCCGCACAACCCAGCACCAGCGCCACTAGCAGGTAGATCGAGGCAGTCGACGCGATGGCCACGCTCATAGTGGTTCCCTGATCGACCACGTAACCGATGAAGAACGCCATGACCGACCCGCCCAGCCAGCCGATCATGTTCATTAAGCCGACCGACGTGCTGCGGCGCGACGGTGGCACGACGTCGTACAGCGAAGCCCAGATATTCGAATCGTAAACGCCCTTGCACAGTCCTAGCGCGATCAGACCGAGCTTGAGAAAATCGAGGTCGACCGTGTTGCCACACAAGAACACGAACGGCGCTCCGCATAGTGCGCCTAGGGCTTGCACGTACATGCGGCCGCCGCGCTTCAGCTTCCGCAACCGGTCTGCCATTGCTCCGCCGAGCAATGAGCCGACCATGCTGCCGACTTGCAGGTAGATCGTGGCCATGAAGCCGGCTTGCGTCAGCGAGAGCTGGAATTTTTCGTTCATGAAAGTGGGCATCCAGGTGAGAAACACCATGCCCACGGAATTGGCGCCCAGAAAGCCGAGGATCAACAACAGCACCGTCGGCGTCTGCGCCAGACCACGCAGGTATTCTGCCAGCGGCAGCGGCGCGGCAATCGGCTCGTCGTGCGCCACGCCCGACTCGCGCCGCTCGGCCTCGTCGCGCGCCGGCTCGCGAATGAATGCGGCCAGCACCAGGCCCAACACGACGCCCGCGCCGCCCAGCAGGATGAAGGGCGCTTGCCAGCCGTAGTGCTCGCCCATCCAACCGGCGAGCGCGCCGCCGCCAATCGTTCCGGCGTAGACACTGGTCTGATGAAAGCCCATCGCGCGCGAGCGCGTGCGCTTGGAGTGGTAATCGCTGATCAGCGACATCGAGGCGGGAAAGTAAACCGTCTCGCCCAAGCCTTCCGCGCCGCGCACCAACACGAACTGCCAGACCCGCGAGCACACGGCCGTAAAGCCAGTGACGACGCTCCAGATGTAGAGTCCACCCAGAATCACCAGCTTGCGGGAAGCACGATCACTGACCTGGCCCGCCAAGGGAGCAGTGAGTCCATACACAGCGGCAAACGCCGATCCGATCAGGCCAAGTTGGCTCTTGGAGAACCCGAACGTCTCTTCGAGGATCGGGAAGATGGAAAAGATGGCCTGGCGGTCGGCGTAGTTGAAAAAGCAGATAAACCACAACATGACCACCACGGCCCAGCTGTACCACGGGCGGCGGCTGACGGTCGCCAGGCGATCAGAAGGACTTCCAGATAGTGGCCCGAATCGCTGCATCTAAACGTAAGAATTCGATTTCATTTGACCTGCTTGTTCCGAACCCGCGGGTCTGCGACTCCGGGGCAGGATAATGCGAAAGTCATGGTGCTACAAGGGGATGGGGATAGACATTTGGGTCGGCTTCGGCCTCGACTCGCATGGTGCAAGCCAATTAACAGTAAAAATCGCTTCGCAACCCCAAAAATTCGTTGACACGCCCCCCGCCCCGACTATATTAAGCCCAACTGCCTCCAATGGGTTGCTGTACGGCCACAGCCCCTGCGGAGCGTCTTATGTGTCTGGGGGAGAACGCTGATGCGTTTGAGCAAACCTGAGCGTGCGGATTGCATCCCGCATGCAATGCTAGCGGCGTTGTTCACCTGGCTGGTGACCGCCGAAGTTGGTTTTGCCACTCCATTAAATCTGAATTCGACTCACCCAGGCGACGTGACCACTCACGTCACAGACGTCACCTATACGTTGGACGCCAATCCCGCGACAGGCACTCTGACGGCGAACGGTACCCCGGACGAATTCGACGTAAATTCGCAGAATTTCAACAGCAGTTCGTTTGCGCTCACCCTGACGGTGAATCGCTCGACGGGCGCGCCGATATCCGGCACGGTCACCATCACGGGCGACACCGATGGGACTCCGCACTACAACGGTCTGCTGTTGCAGGGGAACATTACGCAATTCGGTTTCAAGAACGCGCCATTCAGCCCCGCAAGCGCCGGCAATATTTTTGAGTTCGTCGTCCACGTGACCGGCGGGTTGTTGCAAGCGCCGTATTACACGTTCAATACGGCCGGCATCATCATGAACATTCAGAATGGGGGTTCACAACCGTTTACAGGCGTCTTTACAGCGCCGTTCCATAACGACGGCTTCAGCGGGTTTTCGGACACGTTCCCAACCGTGCCCGAACCGTCGTCGATTTTGCTTTTGGGCCTAGCCTTGGTTCCCCTCGTCGGCCGAGCATTTCGTCGGCGGCGAGAGCATGTCTGATACTAACCGACTGCAATAATTCGGGCCGCCGCGCCGGAATTGTTGTGCCGGGACAACATAGTCGGAGAAGAGTTCGCGCCGGGCGTCCCAGCGCAGAAGGGAGTATTGCAGCGATCGATCTGCTCTTTGGAGATGTCTCGTATGGTCCTTCCGCGGTGGAAACAATTCCCACAGGATGCTTGCGCGCGTCGAAAGTCAGCCGACTCGTGGTTGTCAATGACCTTCCGGATCCCTCGTGCAACAAAGATCCGTATCCCTGCCCCAAGCGCTCGCGAGCGCACACCGTTTCGTGCAGACGTGCCTGGCGCTGAGGGACTCAGCGCTGACAAGACGGATTTTTTGCACGGACGCCGCTAACCGATTTCGTACGTGGTCGTTGGAGGCAAACGCCTTCAGCGCAGCTGGCGGTTGAAACCCGCCCCCTTGAAGTGCACCCGTACATTTCGAACTCATCGAGATTCATACATAGTTCAGGGAGCTAGCAATGAACGTTTCGCAGCGGAAGAAAGTCGAGAGTCGAAAAAGTCCCTTGCACGCCCTTCGCACGCGGTTCAACCGGTTTGGTTGCGAACCCTTGGAAGACCGCAGGATGCTGACCCTGCTGGGCCTGACGCCTTCGTTGCCGCTGATCACCTATGACAGCAACGGCATTACCAACTATACAACCACCACCAGCGCGCTGGATATTACAGCCACCCCGCTGCTCTTCAAAGGTGGCGCGAGCTTTCCGACGCGCACGATCACGGCGCCCAGGTCGTTGGACATTCATATCCAGGTGGATTCCTCGGGCAACCTGATCGGCGGCACCCCAGGCGACGACCTGGTCATCACCGGCAACGTCGTCAATCCCGACGGCAATCCGATGACTGCCGACGATGCCCACGGCGTGCTTTTGACGGGCGAGGTGACGGGATTCGGCTGGGAAGAAGACGGTGCGACCGATCAGTTGGACTTCCGCTTCACGCCCACCGGCGGCGCCCTGCTGGCTTATTGGAGCGGTCTGGATATTTACGTCGTCACGTCGATTGAGAACTCAACGTTCAACGCCGATTTCACGCAGAATTTCGGCGGCGGCGCCAAGGGCAATGTCAACGGCACCGAAGCGCTGGGCTCGATCCAGTGGGAAAAGCGCGACGCCTCAAACGGCAACTCACTGCTGGCTGGCGCGTCATTTTCCGTCAGCGGCCCGACTTCATCGAGTGTGACCGACAACGGTCCCGGCGACGTCGATCCGACGCCTGGCGTGATCAAGGTGGCTAACCTCGTGCAAGGCTCCTACACGATCACCGAAACCGCCGCGCCCACCGGCTACTCGCTCGACCCGAATTCCCGCTCGGTCACGCTAACGCCTTCGAACCTGTATGCCTCGATCGGCACCATGGGCTCCGACGACGTCGATGACTTCCACGATTCGCTCGGCTCGATTACCTGGGAGAAGCGCGATGCCTCGAATGGAAACATTCTGCAAGGCGGCGCGACTTTTTCGGTCAACGGTCCCACGTCGCTAACTGTCGTCGATGATGGCGCGGGCGACGCGGATCCGACACCCGGCGTGATCAAGGTCGCGAACTTGTTCCTGGGCTCGTACACGATCACCGAAACGGTCGCCCCGGCCGGCTACTCGCTCGACCCGAACCCGCGCTCGGCCACGATCACCTCCTCGAACCTGGACGTCGTCATCGGCACCGCGTCGCAGAACGATTCCGACGACTTCCATGATTCTCTGGGCTCCATCATCTGGGAGAAGCGCGATGCCTCGAACGGCAACACCCTGCAAGGCGGCGCCACGTTCTCCGTCAGCGGTCCGACGTCGTTGAGCGTGACCGACAACGGCGCGAATGACGCCGATCCGACGCCCGGAATAATCAAGGTGGCCAACGTCGCCCTGGGCTCGTACACGATTACTGAGACCGTGGCTCCGACCGGCTACGCGCTCGATCCGAGTCCGCGCTTTGCCACCGTTTCGGCGGCGACCCTCGATGTAGCGATTGGCGCGATGGGGGCCGACGACTCCGACGACTTCCACGATTCGCTCGGCTCGATCCAGTGGGAGAAGCGCGATGCCTCGAACGGCAATATCCTGCAAGGCGGCGCGACCTTCTCGGTCAGCGGACCGACGTCGCTGAGCGTGATCGACAACGGCGCCAATGATGCCGATCCGGCAGCCGGCGTGATCAAGGTGAACAACGTGTTGCTGGGTTCGTACACGATTACCGAAACCGTAGCTCCCAGCGGCTACTCGCTCGATGGATCTCCGCGGAGTGTCACCGTCTCGGATGCCAATTTGAATGCCTCGATCGGCACCATGGGGGCCAATGACTCCGACGACTTCCACGATTCCCTCGGCTCGATTCAGTGGGAGAAGCGCGATGCCAGCAACGGCAACATTCTGCAAGGCGGCGCGACCTTCTCGGTCAGCGGTCCAACTTCGTTGAGCGTGGTCGACAACGGCGCCAACGACGCCGACCCGACCGCTGGTGAGATTAAGGTGATCAACCTGGCTTTGGGCTCTTACACGATTACCGAAACGGTTGCTCCGAGCGGCTACTCGCTCGATTCAGCTCCGCGCTCAGTAACCGTGTCGAACGCCAACCTGAACGCCACACTGGGCACGATGGGCGCCAACGACTCGAGCGACTTCCACGATTCGCTCGGTTCGGTCCAGTGGGAGAAACGTGATGCCTCTAGCGGCAATATCCTGCAAGGTGGAGCGACCTTCTCCGTCAGCGGTCCAACTTCGCTGACCGTGGTCGACAACGGCGCCAACGACGCCGACCCGACCGCTGGTGAGATCAAGGTGATCAACCTGGCTTTGGGCTCTTACACGATTACCGAAACCGTGGCCCCAGCCGGTTACTCGCTCGATCCGGCGCCGCGTAGCGTCACGATCTCGAACGCCAACCTGAATGCCACCCTGGGCACGATGGGCGTCAACGACTCGAGCGACTTCCACGATTCGATCGCTGGTTCGATCAAGTGGGAGAAGCGCGACGCCAGCAACAACAACGTGCTGCTGGGCGGGGCTACGTTCTCCGTCAGCGGTCCGACGTCGCTGACCGTGGTCGACAACGGCGCCAACGACGCCGATCCGACCGCGGGCGTCATCAAGGTGGTCGGGCTGCCGCTAGGCTCGTATTCGATTACGGAAACTATCGCGCCGGCCGGCTACTCGCGCGATACGGCTTCGCGAACGGTGCTCATCTCCTCGGCCAGTCCCAATGGCGTGATCGGCACCATGGGCGTTAACGACAACTACGACTTCCACGACTGCCTGGGTTCGATCATGTGGGAGAAGCGCGACGCCACCAATGGCAACTGCCTGCAGGGCGGGGCGACCTTCACCGTGAGCCCCAATCCGTTCATCGGCGGCACGGGCAACCTCGTCGTCGTCGATAATGGACCGTATGACTCTGACCCGACTGCCGGCGAGATCAAGATCCTCAAGGTAGCGCTGGGCACGTACACGGTCACCGAAACCGTCGCCCCGGCCGGCTACTCGCTGGATACGGCGCCGCGCACCATCACGGTCTCTCAAGGGAATCTCAATCCGTCCATCGGCACGCCTGGCTATAACGACTCGTACGATTTCCACGACGTGCTGATGACCGGCAAGATCAACGGCAAGAAGTGGGAGGACAAGACAGGCAACGGCTTGACCACCGCGGACGACACGCCGATGGCTGGCGTCAAGATTTACCTCGACAACAACGACAACGGCGTGTGGGATACGACGGAACCCTATCGCATTACGGCCGCCGATGGCACGTATTCGTTCACGGGCCTCGCCGCCGGCACGTACATCGTTCGCGAAGTGGTGCCCACCGGATTCGTGCGCACTAACCCCACGACCTCCGACAAGTACACGGTTAACCTGGCGGCCGGCGGCACGTCGAGCGGCAACGATTTCGCCAACGCCGAAATCTGCGACATGTCGATCGTCAGCAATATCGTGTACGTCATCAACGGCACGACGCCCGTCACCGACCTGCGCGGCAATACGCACGAGGGCGACACCGTCGAAGTGTCGTTCACCGTCGTGGCAGGCGCTCCGCAGCATCGCTTGACGTTGGTCAGCTACACCGCGCCCAGCGCCGTGTGGGATCCGAACCTGGCCTACCAGCAACAGATTTTCGACATCGACACTGGTTTATTTGGCCCCGGCAATTACACGCTCAGCGTCACGATTCCTCATAGCTTCTACCAGGTGGACTTCATCTGCGGCTGCGCTATCGACCGCTTTGGGCCAGCCGGCAGCAACATCACCTACGGCGCGCAGGGTCGTCTGTTCAGCGCCGACAACGGCGGAACGCACGCCTTGCTCTCGACTCGCAATTCCGTTTCCGGCTTCGTCTACCGCGATGCCAATAATGACGGCGTGAAGCAAAGCACCGAGCGGGGTATCGCCGGAGCGACCGTGGTGTTGAGTGGTACCACGACGCAAACCGTGGTCACCGACGCCTACGGCCAGTACACGTTCGACAACCTGCCCAACGGCACCTATACCATCACCGAAACGACTCCGCCCACGTACACCGATGGAAAGGAGACGCTGGGTAACAAGGGCGGCACCGTGGGCGCCGACAAGTTCACGGGCATCTCTCTGTCGGCCGGCGCCGTGGGCACGAACTACAACTTTGGTGAATGCCAGACCAACGGATCGGCCGTGGCCGGCAACCAGACTGGCAGCTTCTCCTACTGGTACGGCAGCAGCGGCCAGGCCTTAGTCAAGGCTCTCAACGGTGGTGCCAGCTCCTTGAATCTCGGCAATTGGCTGGCTTCGAACTTCAACAACCTGTTCGGCGCCAATTCGGGCACGGGCAACAACCTGGCTGGTAAGACGACGACCCAAGTCGCGGCTTATTATCAGGCGCTGTACCTGAACTCGGCCAAGAAACTCGAGGCCGAAACCCTGGCACTGGCGCTGGGTGCTTATGTGACCAACTCCAGCCTGGCAGGCACGACCGCGACGTCCTACGGCTTCGCAGTCTCCTCCACAGGCTTGGGCGCTGCCACGGCCAACGTCGGCTCCAGTGGCGCGGCCTTTGGCGTCAGCAACAACACGGTGCTGACGATCAACGAGCTGCTGTCGCGAGCCAATGCGAGGACGAAGAACGGGCTGATGTGGGATACCAACGCCAGCGCAACGCTTGACGCCGGTGAGAACGCGGCCCGCGCTCAGGCGCTGTTGCTCTTCGATTCGATCAACGCACTGTAGATTGGGGCTTTTAACGACACCAACGACGGATAACCTGGCATTCGGTTCGCCCGGCGCGCATGGACGAGACAGCGGCGGCGGCGGTTTTCTGGAGGGATCAGATGCACGAGTCGGTCAATCCATGCGCGAATGACAGTTTTGCGGCGGCCGCCAACAACGCCGGTGCGCCGGTCGTTCCCGACGAACGCGCCGCTCTGGAACGCCGTCTATTGGTGCTGCAAGGCGAGATCAAAGCTCTCATCGACAGCGACTTGCCCGACAGCGAATTGGAAGGCAACTGGGAAGACCTGTTGAAGGAGGCGGTCATCCTGCGCCGCCGGCAGCGTGAGATCAAGGAGTGAGCGCCGACTCGCAGCGCTGTCGGTGTGGTGGACGATGCATTTTGGCCGGCGGAAATCGGCCAATCGTCGGTTTTGCGCGTCGAGCGCGTATTTCCATCGCATCGATCGACAGCGTTCCGCGCTAGCGCGCTGGCCCCTCTTGATTGAAGAAGGCCCGTCGAGCTCGACGCTGACTACTTCTTCACGTCGTAACACAACAGCGCGTCCTGCTCGCGCAGGTAAAGCTTGCCTCCGATCACGACCGGATGTGGCCAGCTCGGCTGTTCGACGTTCGGAATCTTGAAGTGTCCGTTTTCGCGGTAGCTGTCGGGCGTGGCCGAAATCAGCGCCATCACGCCATTTTGAAAGCGGAAATAGAGATTGCCATCGGCATAGGTGACCGCCGCCGAGCCGCTCCCTGGGCCGCGATTGTGTCGCCAGGCGACTTTTCCCGTCTTCCACGCCAAACACGTAGGCGCGCCGGCGTTGTGGCCGTGGCCGGCATAAAGGTAGTCGCCGAGCATGATCATGCCGCCGTGGTGGTTTTGAAATTCCTTGCCGTCCAGAAAATATTCTTCGTTGGCTTTCACTCCGGAGGCGGTTTTTTCGAGCTTCAAAAGCGCCGCCCCCTGCTGATAGCCCGAGGAGCAGAACACGTAGTCGCCGTGCACCAGCGGCGTGGGAATGTTGGCGGTGCGATTGGCCACGCGATTATAGCCCCACAGGAATTGGCCATCACGGGCGGCTACTCCCACGACGCCGCGCCCCATCAATTGCACGTATTGTTTCACGCCCGCGCCGTTGCTCGTGACGATCGACGAATACGCGGCGCCGTCGCCGCCATTGTCGCCCAGCTCGGGCACGGTCGACCGCCAGATTTCACTGCCCGATTTTTTGTCGAGCGCCACGATGGCGGCCTGCGGACCACCGGGCGTGCAAATCAACCGCTCTCCGTCCACCAGCGGCGATTCGCTGTATCCCCAGCCAGAATGCATTCGGCCATCGAAATCGGCCTTCATCTGCCGATGCCAGACTTCCTTGCCGCTCTCGGCCTGCAAGCACACCAGATCGCCATGCGGAGAAAGCACGTACAACAACTTGCCGTCGACCGTGGGCGTGCAGCGCGGGCCGGCGTAGCCTTGCGGCTCCCAAACGTCGCTGATGCGCGTCTGCCACAGTTGCTTTCCGTCGGCCAGGTTCAAGGCGATGACAAACTGGCCAGCTTCAAGGTCGCCCAAAGTAAAAATCTTTCCGCCGGAAACCGCCACGCTCGAAAAACCGCGTCCCAGACCCGAGGCCGTCCACAGCAACGTCGGTCCGCTGCTGGGCCACTTCTGCAGCAGACCCGTATCGGGCGAAATCTCATCGCGATTCGGTCCGCGCCACTGCGGCCATTCGGCGCCTTGCTTGGCGCCGGGCAATGGCCGGTTGTCGGCCGCTCGGGCGGAGGCGGCCGAAATCGCCACGAGCAGAAACAGCAAAACGGCAAGCGGACGGCACATCATGGGGGAGGGGCTCCTACGAGGCGGGACAACAGTGGCACGCGCGGCGAGTTATGCGGGGCAACGAGCGGCCGCGGACTATTGATGTCGATTTGATGCTGCCCAGCGGAAAGTCCCGACGCGTTACGAGTTCGGGCCCGATCAGTAGGGCATTGTCAAATCCACAATCAATAGCCCAAAGTCTACTCTTGCCGACGCGCAGCGGCAAGGCAACAGAATCGGCTGGGCCTGTCGGCTTCGTTAGCCTGCGTTCGGCGCCGCCGGCGCAGATTGCATTTCGAGCGAGCCGGCGGTGAGTGCCGGCAAGCCATCGATGTTGAATCGCTCCGCACTATTTGACGCCGGCGCACCCGGCGCCTTGCCCTGCTGCGCGGGAGCCGCCGAACCCATCGCGAGGTCCGTCACGCGCCAGCCCACCAGAACGATCCACTCCTGCGCGTCATGCATCCACAATTCGAATTGGCCCGTCAATTCCTGGACGGTTACCATTCGCGTCCCCAGGTCTCTGACGCGAAATGGCTGGGCGCCCGCCGCGCGAATTTTTTTCCACTGGATCGGCTGGCCTTCAGGGCTGTTGCAATCGACGGTTTCCCAGTCAGGCGTCTCGGGAAACTTCTGCTTCAAGCGCGCCTGAATCTCCGTGGCCAGTCGAGCCGCATCGCCCGGTTTGCACGGCACGGCCGCGAGGTAGCAGTAGAACGGCACCATTCCCGGTGTCGTTTGCGTGATCGTCTCGTAGGTAACTTTGAGCCCCGGCAGCGGAAGGAACGGCGGCTGCAGCCGGTCGGGGCTGATCTTCGGCCCATCGTCCGGATGCGCGCTGTTTTCCACGTAGGAGTGCTGGAAAACCAACGGCACGCGAAGTCGAATGGGCGTCTCCGGCAGCTCCGTGGGTGCAAACAGCGCTCGGAAGGGCGCCACGCTGCTCAGCCTGGCAACGCTCTTGCTCAATTCGGCGTTGTAGGCCGTGGTGCCGCAGCCGCTGGAGAGAAAGGTTATGCAAACGGCAAAAAGGCACAGATGCCTGCCCTGCCGGGCCAGTAGATTCCGCATGGCAAACGACTCCGATCGTGCGCGATGTTCAATTCTTCAATTCTGATCGCACGCCGCGCGGCATGTCAAGCTATTCGCGACGCGCCTCCTCGCGCTTGCTGCCGACGGTTGCGAGGCACGCAGTCAGGGCCCATAATCAGCACTTAACTCGTCACTGGCACGACTCTCGGATGCGTATGAATCGAAGTTTTTTTTCCGCCGCTAGCCCCTTTCTCGCGGCGCTGTTTTTTCTTGCCGCGCCTGCCACGCTCCTCAACGGCGCCGATGTCATCCCCCACGCGCAGGACAAGCCTCCCGGCCCCCCGCTTTCGCCGCAGGAAGCCATCCAGAAAATGACCGTTCCGCAAGGCTTCAAGGTGGAGCTGGTGGCAAGCGAGCCCGACATCGTCAACCCCGTGGCCATGACGTTCGACGAGCGCGGCCGGGTATGGATTACCGAAAGCCTCGAGTACCCGCGTATGGAAGCCGGCGAAGGCCGCGATCGAGTCAAAATTCTCGAGGACACCGATGGCGACGGCCGCGCCGATAAGTTCACGGTGTTCGCCGAAGGACTCAACATCCCCTCCGGCATCGCCGTCGGTTACGGCGCCGTGTGGGTAGCCAATGCTCCCGATATTTTGCGGTTGATCGACACCGACGGCGACGACAAGGCCGACAAGCGCGAAGTCGTCGTCACGGGCTTCGGCCGAGACGACACCCACGAGCTTCCCAACTCGCTCACCTGGGGACCCGACGGCTGGTTGTACGGGCTCAATGGCGTCTTCAACTCCAGTCACGTCCGGCAAGGCGGCAAGCAATTCGACTTCACTTGCGCGTTGTTTCGCATTCATCCGCGCACGCGCGAGTTCCAGGTCTTCTGCCAGGGGACGAGCAATCCCTGGGGCGTAGCTTGGGATAGCGAAGGAAGCGCATTCGTCAGCGCCTGTGTCATCGATCATCTCTGGCACCTGACCGAAACCGGCTACTACATTCGGCAAGGAGGCCCGTATCCTCCGAACACCTATCCGGCCGGCTCGATCGTCCAGCACAAGCACCAAAAGGCCGCCTACTGCGGCATCCATTATTTCGACAGCGACGCCTACCCCGAGGAGTATCGCAATCGCTTGTACATGGGCAACATCCACGGCAACGCGATCAACGTCGACGTGCTCGAGCGGCGCGGCTCAAGCTATACGTCGCGCGAAGCGCCCGACTTTCTCGTGGCCAACGACGCCTGGTTCATGCCGGTCGTGCAAAAGACCGGGCCCGACGGATGTTTGTACATCCTCGATTGGTACGACCGCTATCACTGCTACCAGGATGCGCGTCGCGATCCGGAGGGTATCGACCGGCTCAAGGGTCGGTTGTATCGCGTGCGTTACCAGGATGCTCCGCGCGCGGGCAAATTCAATCTCGCGAGAGAGAACCCCGAGCAGCTGATCGGCCGGCTGTACAGCCCGAACGTCTACTACCGCGACATCGCCCAGCGCTTGTTGAGTGAGCGGGGCGGCGTCGACGCCCGCTTGAAACTACAGCAGCTAGTGCTCGACGACGCGGCGCCGCGACACGCGCGGATGCATGCCTTGTGGGCCCTGATTGGCCACGGAGATTTGGAAGAAGCATTTCACAAGACGTTACTTTCGCACGCCGACGCCAGCTACCGTGCCTGGGCAGTGCGCGCGGCGGGCAATCAGCAAACGGTCGAGCCGGCGGTGCGCGATTTGATTGGCTCGCTGTCCGCCGATCCTTCTGCCGACGTGCGTTTGCAAGTCGCGATCGCGGCGCGCAAGATTTACCGCCCCGATGCGCTGCCATTTTTGCTTTCCATTGCGGCAAACAGCGGCGACGACCCGTTGATCCCGCATATCGTGTGGCAGAATTTGCATCCGTACCTGGAAGATCAAAGCCTGCAATTCCTCAAGCTGGTCGGATCGCCCGAATTGAAACAATCGCCGGCCATCGCGGTCATGATGCCCAAGGTCATCGAGCGAATCCTGTCGCGCGCCAATCACGATCCCGGGGCGATCGTGGCCCTGGTGCAATTTCTGTTCAACGAATCGAGCAGCGATTCGGCGGGACTGCAAAAGTGCCTGGCGACGCTGAGCAGCAAGCTTGAGCACCGCGAGATCTCCGCGTTGCAATTGGCCGCGCTGCGACCGCAGTTGGCGCCGATCGTGGACAAGCTCATGGCGGGGCCCCCCAATCCAATCCAAACCGACGCGGCGATATTGGCAACCTCTTGGAAGGATCCGGCGGCCCTGACTGCCGTACGCGGGATGCTTTCGTCGACAACCGAAAAGTCGGAACGAAGGGCCCGCGCGCTCGAGGCCCTGATCGCCGTCCGCGACGAATCGCTGCCAAAAACGATCGAACGGATGTTTTCAGAGTCGCGGTTCGCTCCGGTGCAACTTCGCGGCGCGGCGCTCGCCTCGCTGGGCGACTTCGACGCGCCCTGGGTAGCCTCGGTGGTGCTGGAAAACTACGGCCGGCTCGAGCCCGAGCTGCGTCCCAAGGCGATCGAACTATTGACGGAGCGCCACGCCTGGGCCGAGCAGCTACTGGAGGCGATCGGCCGCGATCAGATTCCCGCCTCGGCGCTCAATGCCAATCAGGTCCGCCAGCTCATGACGGGCGCGCAAAGCGGTTTGGCCGAAAAAGTGAAATCGCGCTGGGGCTCGCTCCGCGCCGAGCGAGATCCGAAACGCGACGAGGTGATCGACCAGATGCGCAAACAATTGCGCCACGCCTCGGGCGATCCGGTGGCCGGCCAGGTGGTTTTCAAGCGCGTGTGCGGCCAGTGTCACAAGCTGTATGGCGAAGGTCAGGACGTCGGGCCCGACATCACGTTCAATGGCCGGAGCTCCTTCGAGCAATTGCTTTCCAACGTCTTCGATCCCAGCCTGGTAATCGGCGCCGCGTATCAGGCGCGCATCATAGTCACGACCGACGGCCGCGTGCTCACGGGTTTGGTGGCCGAGGACAGCCCGCAGCGCGTAATTTTGAAAACCCAAGGCGGCAAGCCGGAAACGATTGCCCGGGGCGACGTCGAAATCATGAAGACCAGCGCCTTGTCGCTGATGCCGGAAGACCTGGAAAAGCAGCTCCAGCCGCAGGAAATGGCCGATCTGTTTGCCCTGCTGACGCTGGACAAGCCGCCGGGCGATCCGTCGGCCAGGCGTCTGCCGGGAGCGCGCCACGTCGAACCGCGCGAGACGGCAGATCCAGCGAAGTTTCACGAGCTAATCGAAGAAATTGCACCAGGTTTCACGACCGCGAAGGTCGGCAGGCCGGCGTTGGCGATTGTCGCCGAGCACGCAGGCCGCGAAGGCGTGCTGCGAACCAGGCCCATCGGCGACCGTGAACCGTGCGTACTGCGCGCAAAAATCAAAGTGCCCGCCGACAAGCGCACGCGATTGGTATTGGTCGTTTCACACGAGCCAAACGGTGCATGGATTTTGGAAGCAAAGGCGGCCGGCGAGCGATTGCATCAGGCACAGATTGGCGGCCAGGACAGCAATCCAACCTGGCACACGATTTCGCTCGATTTAAGCGCGCTGGCGGGCCAAACGGCGGACGTCGAACTGATTCACTCGTCGGCGGGCCGCAAACGCGACGCCGCTTATTGGGGACAGGTCGAAATCGTCTCCGATTGAGCCCCACGCCAGCTTTGTCCGTTCAACATTCCAGGAGTCGCGCATCGCCATGCCCGAATATCAGCTTCCCTCGCAGTCCAAGCCCGAACGAGTCAAGAAAAACCAGGTGCTGCTGGTGGCCAGCGGCGATCTGCGGCTTAGCGCGAATCAAAAGTGCTGGCCGGCACAAGAGCATATGGAAGAATCGCTGAAGCAATCGGTCGCCGACGCCGGCTACGAGCTGATTCGGGCGCATCCCTTCAAGCCCGAGGAGAAGCACGGTTTCCTCGGCTCGCAAAAGGAAGGCATGCAAACGTTCGCCGGTATCGATCCCAAGGCGAAGTTGATCGTGGCCGAAGCGGTGTGGCAATACTCGCATCACGTGCTGAGCGGACTGCTGGCGCACGAAGGGCCGGTGCTCACCGTGGCCAACTGGTCGGGAACCTGGCCAGGCCTGGTCGGCATGCTCAATCTCAACGGCTCGTTGACCAAGGCGGGGCGAAAATACTCCACGCTGTGGAGCGAGGATTTCAGCGACAAGTTTTTCGTCCGCGGATTGGCGCAGTGGCTCGAAAAAGGAGCGGTCAAGCACAAGACCGACCACGTCACGCCGCTCGGGAAAGCCAAGCTGCCCGGCAAGGAACGAAAACTCGGCGCGGCGCTGGCCGAACAGTTGCGGCGCGAGAAGGCGATTCTGGGCGTCTTCGACGAAGGCTGCATGGGCATGTTCAACGCCATCATCCCCGACCATTTGCTGCATCCGACCGGCGTATTCAAGGAACGGCTCAGCCAATCGGCCCTGTATTACGAGACGACGCAGGTCGACGACAACGAGGCTCGCGGCGTGCGAAAGTGGATGGAAGATCGCGGCCTGAAATTCGTCACCGGACCGAATCATGCCGAAGATCTGACCGACGAACAAATCCACAAACAGTGTCAGATGTATATCGCCGCGGTGCGCCTGGCCGACGACTTCGGCTGCCACGCGATCGGCATTCAGTACCAGCAAGGCCTGAAGGACCTGCTGCCGGCCAGCGACCTGGTGGAAGGAACGCTCAACAACACGGATCGCCCGCCGGTGCGCAGCCGCGACGGCAGCCGCACGCTGTATGCAGGCGAGCCGTTGCCGCACTTCAATGAAGTCGACGAATGCGCGGGCCTGGACGGGCTGATGACGTATCGCGTGCACAAAGCGATGGGTCAACCGGTCGAAAACACGCTGCACGACGTCCGCTGGGGCGATTGGGACCAAAGCGGCACGGTCAGCGACTACGTGTGGGTGCTGTTGATCAGCGGGTCGGCGCCGCCGGCCCACTTCATCGGCGGTTGGAAAGGGGCCTCGAGCGAACGCCAGCCAGCGATGTACTTTCCTTCCGGCGGCGGCACGCTCAAGGGTATCTCGAAGCCGGGCGAAATCGTCTGGTCGCGGATCTACGTGGAGCGCGAGCGGCTATGCATGGATCTGGGGCGGGCCGGCGTTGTCGAGCTTCCGCGCGAAGAAACCGAGCGCCGCTGGCAAGCCACGACGCCGCAGTGGCCCATCATGCACGCGGTGACTTATGGCGTGTCGCGCGATCAGCTCATGGCCCGCCACAAGGCCAACCACATCCAAGTGGCCTACGCCAATAGCGAAGGCGAAGCAGACCGCGCGCTGGCAGCGAAGGCCGCCATGGCCGAAGAGTTGGGGCTCGAAGTTTTCCTATGTGGCACGAAGAAAAACGGACGACCTTGGTAGCCGAACTCGCTATGGCCTAATTTCCGCTCGGCGGCACGTTGGGAAGTCGTGCGCTGATTGGCAGGTATTCGGGCATCGGCGCATCGCTTCCACCCTCGCGCGCGCCTTGTGATTGCGGCAACTGGACGCCGGTCGTTCTCGGCGCCATTTGCGGCGCCGGATTCTGCGCCACGTAGGCCGGTGGCCGTACTGCTTGCATGGGCGGGGCGGCATAGACCGGGGGCTGTGCCAACGGCGCGTTCGACACCAGCCGCGCTGCCGATCCGTTCTGCGCCCCTGGCGTCATCTCGTGGCGGCCGTCGGCCATCATCACCGGCTGTCGCGGCGCGTGTTGGGCAACCAGCGGTCCCCCGCTCAGCTGTGCGATCCAGCTCTGCGCGGCGGTGAGCGTGGGATCTTTTTCGGCCGCTTTGCGGAAGTAAGCGAGTGCTTCGCCGTTCTTGTGTTTCTGCGTCAACAGATACGCCAGGTTGTAATTGCCGACCGCTTCGCCGTGGGCCGCCACCAGATGCACAAGGGCTTCTTCATTCTTGTCCTGATCGACCAGAACAGCGGCCAGATTGTCGCGGTACAACTTGCGTTGCGGCTGCAAGTCGATCGCCTTTTGCAGCGACTTACCGGCCTCGTTCATCATACCGCGGCGATGATAGCACAATCCCAAGTCGTTGAGCGCGGAAGCGTCCTTGGGATGTTTTTTCGTCGCCTTCTGGTAGTAGCCCGTGGCCGCTTCCAGGTTGTTGCGGCTGTCTTCCAAATGCGCCATCCCCACCAGCGCGCCCAGGTGGTTGGCGTCGAGCGCCAGGGCTTTGCGATATTGGGCCTCGGCCTCTTCCTGGTTACCGTTGCGCTGGGCCATGTTGCCCAGGGCCACGAACACGTTCGGGCCCGGATTGGTCGCTTCCTGGGGCGCGGACTCCATCGATTTCTTGGGCGTGATCAGCGCGGCCATCTTCGAGGTGCCGCTCTTGACGCTGGAGCCGACTTTGTCCGTCCACGAAGTTCCCGCCGGCTTGGGAGTGGTAACGGTCGTGCAGCCGACAAACGTCGCTCCCAATGAGGCGGCCAAGGCAAACCGGTAGAGTTGTTGCTTGCTCACGGACGTGACCCTCGCAATGAAGTGGGCCTGGTGGCCGCGCGCGCGTCGCAAGCGCGGCGTCGGCGACCTTTCGGCTGGCGTGTTTTCGAGCGGCGAAACCGAGACAGCTTTCGCCGCGATGGACTGGAACTACGTGCTGCGTCGCAATCGGCATCCTGCGCCGTGCGCCGCGCTGGCTTAACTTCCGCTGCCGCCGCTGCCGCTGCCACCGCCGCTGCCGCCGCCGCTGGAGGTGGACCGTATCCGCGGGTCGGGGCGCGTGCTGTTGAATCGCTTGGCCACCGCGTCGATGTCGTCCGCCGGCCAGCCGTCGTTCGGCAGGTCAGACTCGACAACCTCGGCCACGGTTCCCAGCGGCACAATGCCGGCCGCGGTTCGTTGCACGACTGCGATACGGTTCGCGGTCACGTCGGGGCTCGTCCCGCGCTGCACGAATACCGTGCGGCGAGTGGGAGGCATTTGGGTCAAGATGAAGCGCAGCTTCTGCTCGCCCGCCATCGTGAGCTTGGGACTGTCCTCTTGGAAGAGATAGTCCGAAATCAGGTTCTGCTTGCGCCATCCGTTGGCGATCATCATGCCGAACGGAATGTTCACGCTTTCGCGATCCGCCCGCAAGAAGGGCTCGGGCCAGGCCTTGTTGCGATGATAATCGCGATGCACTCCATCCATGAAGTTACTGAACCATTGGGCCTGTGCCGGCGCAGCCGACAGGGCAATCGTCCAAACGATAAGCAGGGCAAATCCGCAACGGAACATCAGCTCCCTCCGATGCACGAGCGTTTTTCTAAGGCGGAGTGCGTCGACAGCGGAGAATCCGACTGCAACGCTTCAGTGTGTCTATCGACGAGCGCGCCTTCAGAACTGTTGCCGGCAGAACCGAATCCTCCAGGTTTGCCGAACCTGCATTACTTACCGGCGCCGCCGTTCATCATGGGGAACATTTCGTTGACGATCGTGATGGCCGCGGGGCCCACGAGCACCACGAAAATTGCCGGGAAGATGAAGATCACCAGCGGAAAGATAAGCTTTACGGCCGTCTTGGCTGCCTTTTCTTCTGCTAGCTGGCGTCGACGCGTGCGCATCGAGTCGCTTTGCACGCGCAAAGCCTGGGCGATGCTGGAGCCAAACTTGTCCGCTTGGATAAGAATCGCCGCCAGGCTGCGCAGGTCGTCCACGCCAGTGCGCGCTCCCAGGTCTTGCAGCACTTCGTTGCGGGCCCGCCCCATTTGCAACTGGAAGTTGCACAGGGCGAATTCCTCGGCCACCACTCGGCACGACTTCTTCATTTCCTCGCTCACCTTGCGCATCGCCTGGTCGAGGCCCAAACCCGCTTCGACGCAGACCACGAGCAGATCGAGCACGTCGGGCAGGCCCAGGAAGATCGAGTCCTTGCGATGCTTGGCAATGAACCACACCAGGATGTCGGGCAGATAGAACATCATGGCGCTGAGCAGCACGGACCAGATGAGGGCGGTCTGCGTAAAGCTCGACGTCAGCAGGGTCGTGGCACCGCTGATCGTCAAACCGACGACCAGGCCGACAAACTTCAGACCGAGAAAAATACCGACCACGGCCTCGGTGCGAAATCCGGCCTGGCTCAAGCGTCCCTTGAGCTTGCCCACCTCTTCGTCGCTCTTGGGCTGCAACGGCCTCGACAGCGGCGAGGCCTTGGAAAGCACCTTGGTGACGGTGGCCGATTTTTTGACCGGCGAATCGTCGCTGCCGCGACGGCGCGCGTTGGGGAACTTCAGCTCGTCGAGCCGCTCTTCGGCGCGAGGCTTGCGACCGCCAAACGACTCCAATATGACCCACGCGGCCACGGCAAACAGGCCGAAAATGGCAAACGGCACCAGCTTGGCGAACGTAACGGCTAGAAGCATCGCCTTAGACCTTAATGCTAATGATCTTCTTGATCACGATGGCGCCGAGCAATTGCATGATGATGCCACCGGCCAGCATCTGGCGTCCCATCGGATCGGTAAACAGCGGCATGACGTAATCGGGATTCAAACGGTAGACGGCCAGGAACAACACCGGCGGCAGCGCCAACAACACGATGCCCGACAGTCGCCCTTCGCCCGTCAACGCCTGAACCTGTCCCCAAATCTTGAATCGTTCGCGAACCAGGTAACCGATCTTGTCGAGAATTTCGGCCAGATCGCCGCCGGTCTGCTTCTGCAGGGTAACGGCCGTGGCAAAAAACCGCAGATCCAGGTTTGGGATCCGATCGGTCATGTTGTCCAGCGCGGCCTCGAGCGGAACGCCCAAGTTGGTCTCTTCAAACACCCGTTGAAATTCCTTGGCGATCGGGTCTCGCATTTCGTCCGAGCACAGTTGAAATCCGGACGCCAGACTGTGCCCGGCACGCAGCGCGCGAGAGATCAATTCCAGTGCGTCGGGCAATTGCTTGGCAAACTTGCGGAACCGGCTGCGGCGTCGCAGCATCAGCCACATCAAGGGCAGGACGGCCAGGAGAATGCCCATCGGTAGCACGATGCTGGGATGCATCTGTGCCAGCACGGGAATGAACATGCCCACGACCGCCATCGCACCGGATATGCCAAAAAAATGCGCCGGCGATAGCGACGTATCGGCCTGGTCCAACAGCAAGTTCAGGTTTCCCATCCGGGCCAGATAGGCCCAGATCAGATGCTGACTGTTTTCCAGCGGCTGCGCAAGCACGCTCCCCTTGAGCAGCGCTTCCTTGGCCTGCTTGCCGCTGGAGGAGCCAGTAAGCATCGCCAAACGGTCTTCGATCCCGCCTTCGCCGGAGCGATCGAGAAACATCCCGATGCTGCCGATCAGCGCGGCTACGGTGAGAAAGACTGCGGCGGGTATGAGTATCGACATCATGTTAGGTCTAGTCCTCGAGCATGACACGCTGGCGGAAGGCGCTGGACGGCAAACGCACGCCGGCGGCTTCCAGGCGATCCATGAAGTTGGGCCGCACGCCCGTGGCCTCGAAACGTCCGAATGCACGGCCGTTTTCGTCGATGCCTTCCTTCACGTAGTGGTAAATGTCCTGCATCACGATCGTGTCCTGTTCCATGCCCAGGATTTCCGTGATGTGAGTGATTTTGCGCGGGCCGCCCTGCAAACGGCTCGCCTGAACCACAAGGTCGACGGCGCTGGCGATCTGCTGGCGCAGCGCCTTGAGCGGCAACTCGAAGCCGGCCATCGTGATCATCGTTTCCATACGGGCCACGGCGTCGCGCGGCGTGTTGGCGTGGATCGTCGTGAGCGATCCTTCGTGGCCGGTGTTCATGGCCTGCAACATGTCCAATGTTTCGGCGCCGCGGCACTCACCGATGATGATGCGCTCGGGCCGCATACGCAGGGCATTTTTCACCAGGTCCGTGGCCGTGATGGCGCCTTTGCCTTCGATGTTCGGCGGGCGCGTTTCCAATCGCACGACGTGATCTTGCTGCAGCTGCAATTCGGCGGCGTCTTCGATCGTCACGATACGGTCGGCATTGGAAATGAAGCTCGACAGCGTGTTGAGCAGCGTCGTCTTACCAGAGCCGGTACCGCCGGAGATCACGATGTTCAAGCGGGCCTTGATCGCGCCTTCCAGGAGCATCACCATTTCGGGCGTGAACGCCTTGTAGTTGAGCAGGTCCTCGAGCTTGAGCGGATTGGAACCGAAGCGGCGAATCGAGACGCACGCGCCGTCCAGGGCCAAGGGCGGAATGATGGCATTGACGCGGGAGCCGTCGGTCAAACGCGCATCGACCATCGGGCACACTTCGTCCACGCGGCGTCCGACTTTCGACACGATGCGATCGATGATCTGCATCAAGTGATTGTTGTCGCGAAAGTTGACGGTCGTCTTTTCCATCTTGCCGCGGCGTTCCACGTATACATTCTTCGGGCCGTTGATCAGAATATCGCTGATCGTCGGGTCCTTGAGCAGCAACTCGAGCGGGCCGAGGCCGAAGGTCTCGTCGAGCACCTCCTCGACCAGCCGCTCGCGCTCCGTGCGGTTCAACAGCGTGTCTTCGGTATCGCACAGGTGCTCAACGACCAGCCGTATCTCGCGCCGCAACACGTCGCCTTCCAGCTCGCCTACGCGCGTCAAGTCGAGCTTGTCGACGAGCTTGCCGTGGATCCGGCGCTTCAGATTCTCGAACTCAACCGATTTGGATTCTTCGGTCGTGCGTAACGTCGCGCTTTTCATGGCCAATCCTGCAATTCCATGGAAAAAAAGTTGTCGCGCAGCCTTTTTCGGGCTTCTCTGACCCAACGAAATATAGCTCGCCCTTCGCGCAAGCTGTGCAAACGGTCGAGGATACCGACGCGTCAAACTCGTTTGGACAAATGCACACGACGACGATTTCGATAATTCCGGTGGTGAGGCTTGGCGGTGGCGATTTTATGTAGTCCTCACGCTGGAGCATGAGGAAATGGGCGAAAGGGCTGTAGGCGTTTGCAAATGGAGACGTCGCTCGCGGGGATGATCGATTACCTCACGCTCCAGCGCAAGGACTGTGCGCGGGCACGTCAGAAGGAAAGCGAGACGCGCGCGGTTACTTCGCGGGCGTCTTGGTGCGGCCGGGCCAGAGATTGAGAAGTTTGCCGACCGTGCCGGGGCTGCCCGCTTTTGCAGCGTCCCCCGGCTGATCCGACGGCTCGTAGCCGCACAGGGCATTGGCCAGCGCGATGATCGATTGGGTAATGGCGGCCTTCGGGGCCTGCTCGATCAGAGGCACGCCGTTGTTGCGTACCTCAACCATCACCCGGTAATCGTTGGGCAGCTGCCAAAAGATTTCGCGGCCGATCGTTTCCTGGGCCTTTTTCAACCCGATGTGATTGTCGAGTCCCACGCGATTGACCACGATTTTCACTTTGTCTTTGATCGCATCCATTTGACCAAACGACATCATCAGCCGCACGACGTTGCGCAGGCAAGGCAAGTCGAGCTGCGTGACAAGCAGCACGTGATTGGCCGATTCCAGCGCCACCATGTCGATGGGATTGAAGCCCTTCGATAGATCGATGATCAAGTGGGTGAACGTGGCCTTCAACAGCCCGATCACTCGCCGCATGTCATCCGGCGTAATCAGCGCGGCGTCTTCCAGTTGAATCGGACGCGGCAGCAGGTACAGCCCCGAGGCATGCTTGGTCAACGATCGCTTGAGCAGCGAAAAATCGAGCCGCGTGACGTTCTGCGCCACGTCGAGCAGGGTGTAGTCCGGAATCGTGTCCAGGAACACGTCGGCGTCGCCCAGGCACAAGTCAATGTCCAACAGCGCCACGGTGTTGTCGGGGTCGGCCGCCAATGCGCAGCCCAGGTTCACCGCCAGGCTGGTCGAACCCACGCCGCCGGTGGCGCCGGCCACCGCAATCACCGTGCTGCCGCGAGACTTGCTGTCGCCGCGCCCGAACCGCTGGCTGCCGATGCGATCCAGCGCCGCCACCAGGTCTTCGATGCGCACCGGCTGCGGCAGGAATTCCTTGACGCCCGCACGCATGGCCCGCAGGATCAGGTTTCCGTCCGTCGACGAGCTGATCACGATGATGCTGCACTCGGGCGAAGTCTCGTGCAGTTGAGCGACCAGCTGCAGAGCTTTTTCCGGGTTGTGGTTCAGCGACACGATCCCGATGTCGGGATGTGTTTGGGCAACCACATCCGAAAAGAACTCGTATCGCGAGCATTCAGCTTCCAGCCAAATCATGTCCATGCTGAGCAGCGTCGACCTTTCCAGCACATTGGGATCCTAAGCTTAGAATTCCACGTGGACAAGTTGTCGCG
>JADMIO011113548.1_pt1 | contig 32560 bp, 25 predicted proteins | sample 8958161 | NCBI WGS metagenome assembly JADMIO01 (sample SAMN16585339, study PRJNA669376) | soil metagenome | isolation source: Crop rotation soil | place: USA: Cullars Rotation, Alabama | collected 2011
TCGCGCCGGGTGTATCGAACATCTGAAACGCGGGGCCGCCGGTGGCGTCGGGAAGATCTGAATAAGGACCTGCCAGGCTCGTTAAAATTCCGGGCCCCAGCAAAACAATGCCGACAGCCAAAGTTAATCGAAAACGCACAAGACGGCGCTGTTTGTTCGGCTTGCGGCGCAGTATGCTCATGGCATTCACGGCGAAAAACGAGAAGTCGCAGATTTGCATTAGCTCGATTTGCGGTGGCAAACCATATCGAGCCAGCGCTTTCGCTGCACCCTCAATTTTTGGGGTCACGCTAGCGGAAAGAGTCTGAGAAGGCGAGCCTAGCGACACCTGGTAAATTGAGCCGTGTTGCTAGTGACGATTTGGAAGCCAACTGAGAACAATGACAACAACAGTGTAATCATGCAAACATTCAAACTGATTCACTCCTCGCTTTGCGGATTAGCATTCACGACCCTGCTGCTGAGCGGCTGCGCTGACAAGCCCTCGGCTTCGAACGAACCGTTGAACACCGGGCGGGCGATTTCGCCCAACATGCGCTCGTCGCAAGATGTTGGCAACTGGCCGATGAATTTGATCGCCAGCCCCGACGGCAAATTCGTCATCTCGACCGACATGGGAGGCCGCCAGGCGCTGTGGGCGATTCAGACCGAAGACGGCAAAGGGGCTTCACACGTCGAATTCTCCAACAAACGCGGTGCGACGAATTCCGAGGCTTTGCCCGCGGGCGAAACGGCAACCAAAGCCGATCAAACCGCCGCCGGAACACTCAAATCAAACGGGCTGTATTACGGTTTGGCGTTTTCCAAAGACCGATTGCTGTATGCGGCGCAAGGCGCTCACGACAGCGTGGCGGTGTTGTCGCTTACCAGCGACGGCCAATTGAAACTGCTCGATCACATTCCCACACACGCGAAAGATTTTCCCGCCGGCCTGGCGACCGACGATCGCGGCATGCTGTATGTAGCGAACAACTCCTCGGGCGAAGGCGATCCGACGAAGCTTTCCGGCAGCGTGGCAATTTACGATCCGTCGAGTAAATCGGAATTGGGCCGGTACACATTCAGCGCCAGCCATGGCGGCACATCGAATTTTCCCTATGGCATCACTGTTCTCGCCGATGGCAGCAAAACTTTTCTGGCAGCCGAGCGCGACGATTGCGTGTACGTGCTCGATACTAAAAACCCGCCACGCCCACTGTTGGCCGCCACACTGCGGACCGGCTCTCATCCCGTGGCACTGTTGCTCTCGAAAGATCAAAAGAAACTTTTCGTCGCCAACTCGTTGGGCGATACAATTTCGGTAGTCGACACAGCCAACGACAAGATCATCGACACAATTTTGATGCGTCCGGCGATGGTGCGCGATCTACCCGGCGCCACGCCGATCGCGCTGGCTCTATCGCCCGACGAGAAAACGCTGTACGTCGCCCTGGCAGATATGAACGCTATTGCGCTGGTGGATTTAGATGACAGCAAAGTGAGCGGCTATGTGCCGGCCGGTTGGTATCCGAGCGGCGTGGCCGTTTCGGCGGATGGGAAAAAGTTGTTCGTTTCCAACGCCAAGGGAACCAGCGTTCGTAATCCCAACAACAAACGCGACCCGCGCGATCCCGGCCGAAGGCATGGTTATGTGCTGAGCGTCATCGAGGGAAATGTTGGTATGCTCGAAATCCCCAGTGGCGAGGAACTGGAGGCCGCCACCAAAGACGTACTGAAAAACAGCCGGCTCGACGAAGCCACCGAGCGGTTGGCGGCCAATCCGCTTTCCGGCATCGGCCGCGCGGCAGGCAAAATCCAGCATGTAATTTACATCATCAAAGAAAATCGCACGTACGATGAAGTGCTCGGCGATCTGCCGCAGGGAAATGGCGATCCATCACTGGTGCTCTTCGGTCGCGACGTGACCCCCAATCAACATGCCTTGGCCGAAAGGTTTGTGTTGTTCGACAATCTCTTCTGTTGCGGCGAAGTGAGCGGCGACGGTTGGGTGTGGAGCACGCAGGGAATGGCCAATGCCTATGTCGAGCGCAATGTGCCCTACAACTACTCCAGCCGCGGCCGCACGTTCGATTTCGAAGGGAGCAACAACGGTTACCCGACCGGCGGCCTGCCGGCGAAGAATGAGAAAGGAGAGGCGTTTGCCAAGGCGCCGTTTTTGAAAAACGGCGTGCCGGCGATACCCGATGTCGCCAGCACCAATCGCAATTTATGGGATGCAGCGAAAGACGCCGGACTATCGATGCGGAACTACGGCTTCTTTTTGTATTCAGCCAACGGCAGCGATGGACTGGCCGGCGGCCCGGACAACTTTCCGGCGGCAGTCGGATTGCAGCCGCCAGGACACGATTTGGGAGGCATTTCCGATATCGATTTTCGTCGCTTCGACTTGGACTACCCCGACAGCGATGCGCCAAGTGCCTACTTCAAGCAGTTCGGCGACGAGAAATGCTTGTTCGCTAAGAAAAGCTACGGCCACGCAAACGCGCCCAGCCGCTTTTCCGAATGGAAACGCGAATTCGAAATGATGCTGGCGAAAAAGCCCGACGGCTCCGAAGTGCCGGCGCTCGTGATGATTCGTTTTCCCTGCGATCACACCATGGCCGCGCGCGCCGGCAAACACACGCCGCGCTCCTACATCGCCGATAACGATTACGCGGTGGGACAGCTAGTTGAAGCGGTGAGCCACAGCCCGATTTGGAAATCGTGCGCGATTTTCATTATCGAAGACGACGCCCAAAACGGCGCCGATCATGTCGATTGCCACCGTTCGACCGGATATGTCGTTAGCCCGTGGATCAAAGCCAATAGCGTCGATCATCGGTTTTGCAACACGGATAGCATTTTGAAAACGATCGAGCTGCTCATGAGCATGAAGCCACTTTCGCAGTACGATGCGCTATCGGATCCGATTCTTGATTGGGATACTTCCCCATCAAACACCGAGCCATTTCAAGCGATTCTGCCAAGCCGCGAGCTGATTGCTGAATTGAACCCACTCGCCAACCGCGTCGGCGAGAACGAAACGCGGCGAAAAATGGTGGAACAATCTGCGGCCATGGATTTCAGCCACGCCGATGCTATTCCATCGCGCGAGCTGAATCAAATCATCTGGAAAACGGTGAAAGGCCTCGATGCCGAAATGCCGGAGCCGCGCAATGCCACGGCAGATGATGACGACGACGAGAAGCCAGCTTCCGCGACGCTGGAAGTTCGGTGAGCAGCCAAGCCCGTACTACTTTCCCTGCTCCGCCTGCAACTGCTGGCGGATGTCCATCAGAATGTCAAAATACTTCCAAGCCGCCGGCGCTCCGGCCTCCTGATGATGGTCGGGCTTGAGCACCAAATCGCCGGTGGAAAGCAGCGCCGCTTTCACGTCGGGATTTTGTTTCACTTTCTCCCACGTAGCTTCGACGATCAGCTTGTAATGCTCGCCGGGTTCGGTCGGTTTGTATTTGAATTGCCGGCCTTCGAAGGTGACCCAGGTGATACCCATTTTCTGCATGTTCTCGCTGCCGCGGTCGCCGGCAGCTTTCGCTTCGAAGGCGGTCATTTGCTCGACCTGCTGGCGCGTGAGATCCCATTTCAGGCCGAGAAATTTCGCGCGCGGGTCATCCGGACCTTCGGGAAATTTCATCGCCTGCCAGAAGCCTTCCAGGCTGGCGTATTTTTTGCCGTGAAATTCAAACGGCGTGGCGGCGAAATTGGAGAGCAGGCCCAAATCTTTCTGGCGCTTGGAAAGAATGACTTCGCCCGGCCCTGCTTCCTGCGGCAAAATCTCCCAACTTGGCGCGCCGTCTTTCGAAACCGGCGTCCACCAACGGGCCGGGTATTTAGAATCGCGGTCGACGACGGCGGTCGAGGGTGATTTTGTCGAGGGGTTCGCCGTGCGTGTACCGTCGGTTGTCGCCGTCGCAGGCGCCGTTTGAGGTTCCGATTTCGGCGAGTTGGTTTTGCCATTGCAGCCCACGAACAAGATCAAAGCCAAAGCGATTGCCGCCAAACTGATCGCTGCCGGTTCAGGTACGGCCGCCGCGCCGCTGCCGTTTCGCAGCAAGTCGAGCATCGATTGCACATCGGCATTGTTGACTACATGATCGCCATTGATATCGCCGACCGATAATAGATCGGCATCCGAAAGCAGGTGTGCTGATTTATACGCGGCCAGGTCTTGAACCGCATTCATCAAGCTTGTTACATCGCCACTGGTTCGATGGCCATCCAATTCCAAATCGCCCACCAGCGGCAAGAGAATCGAATAATCGGCCACGACCGGCAAATGATCGCTGGCTGTGGTGAGAGCCGAGAGCAATGTTGCCTTGTTGATCGGCGCGTTGGAAACCAGGTTATCCAGTGCTGTATTGGCCGAAGAATTCACGCTGCCGAATACTCCCACCGACCCGTTGTTGCCAAACGCGTGAAGCGAACCCGGCAAATAGTGCAAAGCAAATGGTCCAGCAGTGGAATAGATATTTTGCGTCATCAACTGCAAATCGTCGCGGTAGCGAACGCTAGTGGTTGAGACAGTCATGATTGGAGCAAAAGCCGGATTAAGCTCCCACGTTTGATTGTTATCCTGCGGATTGGCGTTCAGCGGATCAATCGCTCGTCCTTGCGCGGAAGGCCCATTGGCGGTCATGGTTTGGTAGGCCGAGACCGATTGCGAACCGGAGGTCACCAGCGCCGTGCCGCTCATGTTGAAATCGCCGATGTACAGCACGCGCGGATTCGGGTCGCCGGTCGCGGCAAGATTGGCCTCGTCGTTACGAATGATCGTGGCTTCCATGTTTCGCAAACTTTCATTGGTGAACATCGCGCCGCTGGCGCTCGATTTCATGTGTGTCACGTACACATAAAATGCATTCGAGGTCGAACCCCCGACGGGTTGGAATTTGTACCGCATCACTTGGCGGTATTCACCGTTACCCGAACCCAGCGGCGTGCCGACCCCGACGGAATTGATCAGTTGCAATGTTTTCGTGTTATAGACAATTGCGTTGGGTCCGTTCCCACTGCCGTTCGTGCCAGATTGGCCGCCTTGCACCGGGCTTTGAGCAAAGACGGCCGAGCCGTTGTAGAACGAGTTCAAATTCGCAACGATCGGCGCCACCGTGATCGAGTTGCTCGTGGTTTCTTGCAGCGCCAAAATATCGAGCGGCTGGGCATTCCCGGCGATCACTTGTTCGCCAATTCCCTCCAACACCTGATACAAGCCGTACCGCGGCGTTGTCACACCGTTGATATCGGCCTGAATGTTGTACGTTGCGATGCGCAAGGTTGCCACTTGCGCTGCAGCAGAGGCTCCGTTGCACGTCACGAGGAGTAAAGTCAGCCAAACCCACGCACCGCGGGCGAAACCGCCAATTCTGATTTGATCGCCAGCCATTCAAGACCTGCTTGTGCCTCGCCGAGGCGCGGGATAGTTGCCCATGTCTTTAGCATATCAGAACGCCATCTAAGTTGGCACTTGCCCAAAAGTTGGGTAGTGTCCTAATTTGGCCGGCACCGATCCGTAGTAGGCACACTCCGTGTGCCGTAACCTGAAGTTACCGCACACCGTCACCAAACTGGCTGACGGCACACGGAGTGTGCCTGCTACAAATTAGGACGCTACCAAAAGATGGGGAGAAAACGCTAATTCCCATCGGTGTTGCTGCCTGATAAATTCGAGCCAGTTGTGGGCTTCTTATTTGCAATCGTTTTTTTGCCGAGGCATCGGTTGAACGAAAATTGTGCCTTAGTTTCGGACGCTTCTGTGATCGCTTTGACCCCATCGGCGGCGACGGCGATGATCGATCTTGCCGGCGAGCCAAAACTCAACGGCTCCGGCCGACGCATTCCCCGGCCAGTGCCTCATAACCATTATCAGCCCATGCTGTTGGCGCTGATACCGGTTTGCCTGGGTATTTGGTTCGATCGATATTTACTCGCCGGCGCGCCGTATTCTCTCGCCGTCCAGTGGGCATTTTCGCTGATCGCCATAATCGTTTGGCGATGGTTCTGGAAAGCATCGCAAGAGTTGCTCGCCACGGCATCGCTTTGTGTTGCCGTCGCCGCGGCGGCCGGCGCTTGGCACGATTTGCATCGAAATTATTTCGCCTCGGATGAAATCGGCCGGTACGCCACGGATGCGCCCCAGCCGGTGTGTTGCGAAGCGATGGCCGCGGGTGCTCCCGAGCAGATGCCTGCTCCGGCATTCGATCCGCTGCGGTCGGCGCCGCTGTCGCCGCAAACGCGGTTGTGGGTCGACGTGGTCGCCTTGCGCGATGGCGACCATTGGCAACCAGCTTCCGGGCGCGCTCGGTTGACGATCGGAAGCGACCGAGTGCCGTTTCACGCCGGTGATCGACTGCGGATCTTCGGCAACTTGTCGGCCCCTTCGCCGGCTGCCAACCCTGGCGATTTCGACTTCGCAGAGTTTGCCCGCGACGAGCGGCAGCTCAGTTTGCTGCGCGTGAAAAGCAATGACGGCATTCAACTGATTGCGGCGGCCTCGGCCTGGAATCCGGCGCGGTGGCTCGATGCTCTGCGGCAGGGAGGTACGCGAGTCTTAGAGGAGTTTCTTCCACGCGAGCATGCCGGATTAGCCTCGGCCATCTTGCTTGGCGAGCGCGAATATGTTGATGAAGATACTAACGAAGCGTTCCTGGAAACCGGCACCATTCACATTTTGTGCATCGCGGGGCTGCACATTGGCATGGTAGCGACGCTGCTATTTGTAATTTTCGGCGCTGGGTGGTTGCCGCGACGAACGGCCATTGTATGTGTAATGGGCATTTTGGGCGCTTACATGTTGCTAACCATGGCGCGGCCGCCCGTGATGCGGGCCACGCTTTTGGTATGGATCTTCTGCGGCGGCATGCTGCTGGGTCGCCGATCGTGGGGTTGGAATAGCCTCGCTCTGGCGGCGTTGGTCGTGCTGGCCGTCAACCCGTCGAGCCTGACGTACACCGGCGTGCAACTTTCGTTTCTATCGGTCGCGGCCATTCTTTGGGGGGCGCCAAAACTTTTTTCATCGACAAGTGAAAATGCAGATCCACTCGATCGGTTGATCGCGGTGACACGATCCTGGCCACAACGGGCGCTCATGGCGAGCCGCCGTCATTTGTGGGAGATGTTCGTGATTGGCCTGGCGATGTGGATGATCATCACGCCGCTGGTGATGGCACGCTTCCATATCCTTTCGCCAGTGGGGCTGATCCTTAATTTGTTATTGATTCCTGTGCTTGCAATTATCGTCGCCAGCGGAATGGGAGTGTTAGTGTTTGGCTGGTGGTTGCCACCGGCGGCCGGGCTGTTTGGTTGGATCTGTAATTGGAATTTGGCCGTCTTGGAAAACACCGTGAAATGGGCCGCTGCGCTTCCTGGCGCGCGGTTTTGGGTTGCCGGCCCCGGCGAAATTTGGCTAGCCGTGTTTTACCTGGCAGTTGCCATTGTGATGTTCAGCCGCTGGCTCCCGCTGCGTTGGCAAGCGGCGCTGTTAGGGGGCTGGTGCGCCGTGGGCCTGCTTGGCGCCGTCGGCTTGCACGCGCCGGGTGACACATTGCGATGCAGCTTAGTCGCCGTCGGCCACGGCGGCGCCGCGCTCGTGGAACTGCCCGATGGCCGCTCGTTGCTTTATGATGCCGGTCGATTGGGTTCGCCTTCCGGCGGGGCGCAATCGATCAGCCATTATTTGTGGTCGCGCGGAAAAAATCATATCGACGCGGTCGTCTTATCGCACGCTGACACGGATCACTATAACGCGCTCCCAGAGCTGCTCGGTCGGTTCTCGGTCGGTGTCGTTTATGTCTCACCTGTGATGTTCAAACAGGAAACACCTGCTTTGAAAATTCTACGAGAAAGCATCGAGCACGCTGGGGTTTCAATTCAAAATATTTATGCGGGCGACCGGTTGCTCGGCGGGCACGAGGTAGTAATTGACGTGCTCCATCCACCCCCGGAAGGAATGCCTGGGCGCGACAACGCCAGCAGCATTGTGTTGGCAGTGCAGTATGCAAGTAAGCGCATCTTGCTAACCGGCGACCTGGAGCCTCCCGGTTCACAAGCACTGATGAACGAGTTGCCGGTGCATTACGACGTGATCTTGGCTCCTCACCACGGCAGCGCCTATAGCGTGCCGGAGGCAATAGTTCGCTGGGCAACGCCAAATTACGTGGTCGTTGCGGGGCGATTCGATGATGGCCGCGCCTCCCGGCCAATCTACGAAGCTCACGGCGCCACGGTGCTAAACACCGCCGAGCGCGGTGCGATTTCGGTAACTATTTCACCCGATCAATTTGCGGTAGATTGTTTCCATCCCGCCCCAATCAATCGTAACTGAAGGAACGCATTTCCATGAGCGCAACAGTCATTCAATCTGTCGCTTCTTACGCAGCTGCGGTGAAAACCTCTAAAGTTACAGGCCGGCGCGAATTGCACTTCACCAAAATCGTGGAAATTCAGGCCGATGCGGAAGCCTTGGCCCGCGCAAATTTTCGTCAACTTGGCAATTGGACACTGGGCACGGCGCTTGCGCACTTGGCGCGGACGATGAAAATGTCGCTCGATGGCGCACATTTTCGCCCCAATTTCATGATCCGACTTTTCGCGCCACTCATCAAAAAGCGACTCCTTCGCGGACCGATGTCGCCGGGCTTTAAACTCCCGCCCGCGGCGGCGAAAGAGTTAATACCCGAAACCTCCATTTTGACCGAGCAAGGTTTGAACGAGCTTCGTGCGGCCATTGAACGGCTAAATCGCGAGCCAAAGCGCGCGCCCAGCCCGGTGTTTGGCAAAATGACTCGCGAGGAGTGGGATCAGCTTCATTTGCGCCATGCCGAATTGCACCTGAGCTTCTTCGTGCCAGCGTAGTTTGAGGCCCGTTAGACGACTTCGTCGACCAGCGATTTCCATTGCGAAATGCGAGGATCATGTTGACCGTAGAGATCGATCAACTGCTGTAGTACCCAATCTTGCTCAATTGCTTTGCCTTGAACTCGGAGGATCTGTTCCACGTCGGCGAGGTCCTTGCGTCGGAAAAACATCATTTTGAATACGCATAGCGTGGCCGCGTCCCAGATTTTCAAATCCTGACCCGCTAGCATCACTTGTTGCCGACGCAATCGCGCCTGCTCATAGAACTCAATCACCGGCAGAAACACGTCGACCCGGCGCTGTCCGAATTCAACCTGGCAAAAACCGTGCTCTGAAAGCGAATCGATTGCCGCTTGCGAGTTCACCTCGCAACCAAGCGATTGCAGTAGCCGCACACAGCCGGTGGGTTGATTCGCCGGCAGGTAGATCGTGATGTCAACGTCCAACGTGCCGCGCGGCTGCGCCCAATATCCCAGCGCGATTGCCCCGCCGATACCGTATTCGATCCCGGCAGCCTCAATGTCCCGTGCCAACCGTTGGGCGACTTCGATGATCTCGAGTTTGGTGCTATTTTTCTCGGGCACGGCGAGCGCACTCCGCGAGGAAATTCCAAGTCGAGTCCGGCCATGGCGACGGTTGAGTGGGGGCAGCACCTGCCTGAAGGCGGCTGCTTTCGATCGCATCGGCCAGCCGGCAAGCAGCGGCGAGCAATTCACCCCGCTCGGCGACCGTTAATTGCCGTAGTGCTGCAGGATCGCCATTTTCCTGCTCCGAAATGAATTTCGTGTTCTGCTGAAGTGTCGACATCTTCGATTGAAGTTGGTGGGTGGCGCCGCCCAGTGGTAGGGGCGTCACCCGAATTATAACACATTCGTGACGCAATCTCGATTGCGGCCCCCAACGTTTGCAATTGGTGGACGAGTCTTCCATACCCTCTTCGCAAATGGCCGGTACGGCGAATGACGGTTGAATTGATGGCAGATAATCCTGCCAGCACCAGCGCGGCGGCCGAGCGCAAATCGCAGGCTGTCGCTTCTCCACCACAAAGCCGATCGACTCCGGTTACCACCGCTGTGGCACGATCGCGCCGGATGTTGGCGCCAATCGCGTTCAGTTGCGCAAGGTGGCCGAATCGATGTGGAAATACCCGATCGCTGACAATGCTTTTGCCATCGGCCAATGTCGCCAGCGCGGTTAAGGGCGCTTGCAAATCGGTTGGCACGCCGGGATATGGCAGTGCAGTAAAGTGAAACGGCTGCGGTCGATCCGATGTTGCCAGGCGAATCCAGTTTGGTCCAACGTCGAGCATTACTCCCGCATCATCCAGCACCGCCAATATAGCATCCATCTGATCGGGGCGGCAATTCCGCACCGTCACATCGCCTTCGGTGATGGCGCCCGCCAAGAGCAACGTGGCAGCTTCCATGCGGTCGGGAATTATGCGGTGATGGCCGCCGCCAAGCTGTGACACGCCGCGGATTCGCAGCGTCGATGTGCCCAAGCCGTCGATTCGGGCCCCCAGCGAAATCAGCAACGTTCCCAGATCGGCAATTTCCGGCTCTCGTGCCGCCCCGCGAATCACCGTTTCGCCGCGCGCAAGAACTGCGGCCATCAGCACGTTCGCCGTACCGGTGACCGTTGGACCATGTTGACCGGTTAGATCGATCTCGGCCCCGCGCAGCATCTTCGCTTGTGCTACAACGTGACCATTTTCAATACTGATATCAGTCCCCAGCGCCGCCAAACCGTGCAAATGTAAATCAATTGGCCGCGGTCCGATGCGGCAACCGCCAGGAAGCGCGACCCTTGCTCTGCCACGCCGGGCCAGCAAGGGCCCCAACATGCAAAACCCGGCGCGCATGCGACTGACCAATTCTGGGCCGGCCGTTATTGCGCGAGGATCAACGGTGCTGAAATGCATGCGACCATCAACATCGCGCTTCGCTTCGACGCCGACATGGCCCAGTGCCAAGGCCATCGCATTCACATCGGTCACATTCGGAATATTGGCCAGCACGATGGGCTCATCGGCCAAGATCGTCGCCGCCATTAACGCTAGCGCAGCGTTTTTCGAACCCGATGCGGTAACGGCGCCGCGCAACGGGCGACCGCCGTGAATCGTGATGACATCCATGTCAATTCAAAGGGCAGGAGGATAAGGAAGGCAGTAGCAGGCGGCGGACAGCAGGCAGCAGGCGGTGTAAAGCCGGCGATGGCATCGCCGGAGCGAATGCCGTCCGATTACATTTTTCGTTTCGCCTGCACCACGCGGGGATGACCGGCGGAATCCTTCAACGTCGGACCAGGTTCAAACAATTTCGACGCACTAACCAACTCACGCACGCTCGGCTCGATCATCGGACTAACTTCCATGAGCAACCAGCCGCCGGGGAACAATCGTTCGGCCGCTTGAGGCAATAGTCGCTCGATAACCTCCGTACCGCGCGCCCCGGCCACCAGCGCCAGGTGCGGCTCGAAGTTCCGAACCGAGGGGACAAGTGTAGCAAATTCTTCCTGACCTACATACGGCGGATTGCTAGCGACGATGTGAAATTTCGGTTCCGCGCCGATTGCCGAAAACAAATCACTTTCCAAAAACTCAATTTTTCCGACCACGTTGTGAGTGACAGCATTCTCGCGCGCCACAGCCAACGCCGCTGAACTGCGATCGATCGCCGTTACTTTCGCGCTAGGCAAATGTTTCGCCGCGCAAATGGCGATAATGCCGCTGCCTGTGCCGATATCGGCAATCCGCAACGCATCGACGGCGGTGAAATCATGTTTCGCCAAATCGAGCAGTCGCACGACCAGCGATTCCGTTTCCGGCCGCGGAATGAGTACGTCGGAATTCACTTTAAAACGGAGCGAAAAAAATTCGCGATGCCCAACCAGATAGGCGACCGGCTCCCCCTCGCCGCGCCGCCGCACGAGTTCGCGGAATTTGCCGCGCGACACTTCGTCGATCTCCTGATCGAACGCAGTATAAAGTTCAATCCGTTGACAACCACGCGCCGCGGCCAAGAGCACTTCGGCGTCGAGCCGCGGCGTATCGAACCCACGCTGCTTGAAAAAATCGCTCGTCCATGTCAGCAACCGGCCGATCGTCCACGGTTCAGATTGCGACATGGCAAATAAAGAATGCAAAATGCAGAGTGTAAAATGAAATTCGATCAGATTTTATCGAAGCGGGAATTCCCTCCGTTCATTTTGCAATTTGCACTCTGCATTCTACACTCACTCCACCGTTCCCATCATCTGTCGCTGTTCTTGGCGATCGTGATCTAAGAGTGCTTCGACGACCGGTCCCAAATTGCCCGATAGAATGTTATCGAGCTTGTACAGCGTCAGGTTGATGCGATGATCGGTCAAGCGATTTTCGGGAAAATTGTAAGTGCGAATGCGCTGGCTGCGATCACCGGAACCGACCAGCGTGCGGCGGTGTTCGGCTCGTTTGGCGTGTTCCTGTTCGCGTTTCTTTTCATACAGCCGGGTCTTCAGCACCCGTAACGCTTTGGCTTTGTTTTTGTGCTGGCTCTTCTCATCCTGGCATTGCACCACCAGGCCAGTTTCCAAATGCGTCAATCGCACTGCCGATTGCGTTTTGTTCACGTGCTGCCCGCCGGGACCGCTGGCGCTGAATAAATCGAGCCGATAATCCTCCGGCTTGATATCGATTTCCACATCCTCCGGCTCCGGCAACACCGCCACTGTCGCGGCCGACGTGTGTACGCGCCCTTTCGCTTCCGTTTCCGGCACTCGCTGCACGCGATGACCGCCACTTTCGTACTGCAAATGCTGGAATGCCCCGTCGCCGTCGATGCCGAGAATGATTTCCTTGAACCCGCCTAGTTCCGTGGGATTCATGTCCAAGAGTTCCAATTTCCAGCCGCGATCTTCGCAGAAGTGCTTGTACATATCGTACAGATCGCGAGCGAACAGCGCCGCCTCTTCGCCGCCGGTGCCGGCGCGGATTTCCATCACGCAGCGATTCCGGTTGGCGTCTTCGCCCCCCAGGGTCATATCCAACAGTTCGTCCCAATACTTTTCGCGCTCTTCGCGCAACTTCGGCAATTCCGCTTCGGCCAGTTCGCGAAGTTCGGAATCGTTCCCAGCAATCATTTCGTTAGTGTCGGCAATTTGCTGATTTAATTCCTTGAACTTCCGAAACTTGGTTGCCAGTTTTGCCAAGGTGCCATGCTCGCGGGCAATCACGCCCACGCGCGCGGAATTGGCCAACACGACTGGATCGACCATCTGCCGTTCCAGCTCTTCGAACCGCGCCAGTTTTTCCTCCAGCATTTCGCGCATGGAAATACCCGATCAGGAAATTCGAAATACGAATATCGAAATCCGAAACAAATTCAAAGCACGAAACTCAAAACACGGGCAATACCTGTCCGTCTCATCGTCTTGAATTTTTGAAATTCGAATTTGTTTCGGATTTCGTGCTTCGAATTTCGGATTTTAGAGAATGGCCGCTACGATTCGGCGGCGGCCGAGACGGCCTCTTCGGCCACGGGAGCCGCTTTGGGCTCCTTCTTTTTCTTTTGCAAGCTGGCGTATCCGGAGGCGAATTTGTTCTTGAATTTTTCAATTCGCCCGGCGGTGTCGACGAATTTCAGCTTGCCGGTATAGAAGGGATGGCAAACGTTGCAAATATCGACTTTCAACTCCGGCACCGTGCTGCGCGTGGTGAAGGTGTTGCCACAACCGCAGCGAACGGTCGTGTTCATATACTTGGGATGGATGCCCTTTTTCATATAGATACCCCGTCCTGGCTCAAACCCTGCGGAATACTTGTTCCACTGGCGAGCAATGCGGCCCGGCGCGTACGGGCCAGTGTTTTCAATTTCTGGGAATCCCAAATCTTACCGGATCGACTTTGCGTGGGCAAGGGCGGGATAATTGACCAGTAATCAGGCACTCTTCCAGGTCATTTGCCGGTAGCGGCGCAAATTCTAGCAGCACCAAAACAAAAACGCCCAGCATCGCGATTGTTTATTGCCGCGATGCTGGGCATCTGATCGATCTTCGAGTCGCTCAACTCCGAAATTACCGGACGATAACCCGGCCGAACAAGCCACGGCGATAATACGTCGGGTAACCGTAGGCAGGCGCGTAGTACGTCGAATACGGTGCGTAATAGCTGGTAGTCGGCGCGTAATACGCGGTAGTGGGTGCATAGTAAGTGGTGACCGGTGTGGGAGCATAGTACGTCGTCACAGGCTCGGCCACAGTGGTCGGCGCGTAGTACGTGGTATACGTCGACGGATAGTACGAGGTCACCGTCGTTGGCAGCGGCGAACCGGTCACCACCGAAGCCGAAGTGCTGGGCACCACGGTTGGCGCGTAGTATGTCGTCACGGGAGTCGGCGCGTAATAAGTTGTCACAACCTGGGCCTGCGAAATTGTCGCCACGCCGACAATTGTCAACACCGTCAGAATTCCTAAAAAGCGTTGCATCATACACCTCCGATGCATTGATAAAACGAGGGGATTTTGTTTTGTGAAAGAGGAGCGCTAATGACACCATTGTCACGTAGGCAAGTATGTCATTCAGACCGCCCGAAAGCAAGGAAGTGCAGGTGGTGTGCCACTTACATTTGCAGCAAAAGTTTAATTTGATTTGCGCTGCTGGCAGGAAAACTTCGCACACCTTGGGTAGGCAATAACGGTTATGCAAACCGTAGCACCGCCATTCATGCGAAAGTGTTAAGATGTGCGGGTTAGATCGAGTCCGCGGTGTCGCGGAAATGAAGGCGCCTTTTTGAGCGACAGATGGACAAAATGGTCGGGTGAGGGCCATCCGCTATCAGCAATTGACGCGGACCGATGGTTGTGAAGTCTCCAGACCAAACCGTCGGTTGAATCGCACCGCCCGATGTCGGGCATACCACTGGCGCTTGGCTGGGTTGGTTGAAAATCGGCGATGTCGGGTTCCGTCGGGCATGGCTGCGCTCCTTTCTGCTATTGAAAAGCGCAAAGCCGTACCTTTTGTTACAGGCAATAAAAATACAGGAATTCAGGAATTGGAAGCCAATTTATCTCGAAACGTGCGTCGTTTGCATTCATCTGCTCTCTGCCCAATCCGCTGGGGGTGGATTATATTTCTGGCCGGACAACTTTCTCCTCTTTCAAGGGTTGATCCATGTCATTGGGAAACAAGTTGGAATCGTTTGAGTCAGCCAAACGAGTGGGATCGCTGCTCGAGGAATTCAAAAACTTCGCGTTCAAAGGCAACGTCGTCGACCTGGCCGTGGGTGTGATTATCGGAGCGGCGTTCGGCGGCATTATCAAATCGCTGGTTGACCACATCGTGATGCCACTGATTTCGCTCGTGATGCCCGGCGATCATGGTTACGAAAAATGGGCCTGGACGGTGGGGGATAAATCGGTGCCATTTGGCATGTTCCTGGCCGACTTGCTCAACTTTATTGTCGTGGCGTTCGTGCTGTTCATCTGCATCAAAAAATTTCTGGGCTGGTTGATGAGAGCCAAAAAAGAAGAAGCCGCCGCGCCGCCGATGACCAAGGACCAAGTGCTGCTGACTGAAATTCGTGATTTGCTGAAACAAAGAGTGGCCGGTTGATTGGATTTTGATTTCTGAGCGCCGGCAGGCCGATGGCCTGGCGGCGAAGCGACCTAAACCACTAACCCTTGGCGATCATCATGAAAGTCCTCATCGTTTACTACAGCACTTACGGCAACGTTTACAAAATGGCGAACTTTGTCGCCGAAGGCGTAAAGCAAGTGCCCGGCGCCGAAGCCGTCATTCGCACCGTGCCGGAGTTGATTCCGCAGAATGTGATCGATTCCCGCGCCGATATGAAAGCCGGCCGCGATGCACAACACGGCGTGCCGTTGGTAACCCTGGACGATTTCCGCGAAGCGGGCGCCATCGCATTCGGCACGCCCACGCGGTTTGGCAATGTCTCAGCACAGTTGAAAAATCAGATCGATCAGCTTACATCACTGTGGCTGAAAGGCACATTCGAAGGCAAACCTGCCGGCGTGTTTGTCTCAACCGGCAGCCTGCACGGCGGCCAGGAAACGACCTGCTTAACGCTCATGGCGCCGCTCTTGCACCTGGGTTTTGTCTTGGTCGGCGTGCCCTATTCCACGCCGGAACTGTTCACCACCACTGGCGGCGGCTCGCCCTACGGGCCCGGCCACGTGGCCGGTGGTGATAATAAGCGCGACATCGATCCGCAGGAAGCGGCCATTTGCCGGGCGCTCGGCAAGCGGTTGGCCGAAATTGGGCTCAAGCTGCAGCTATGATGCAAAACCTATTTATCGAGAACCATTGTCGCCGTTTTGATGAATTCCATTTGTCAGTGGATCGTCGACAGGAATTTCCTCGGCTGGAATAATAGTAAGCTTTCCGTCGCGCCAGCCGGCGATTGGGTTACCGGAGCGCTTATGATCTAGCAATGCTAGTCGCACGGCTTCGTTAAGGGCGTCTTCAATTTCAGTATGATGTGAAATGAATACGTCTGATGTGAGTGGAATTCGTTTCGTCATGAAACACCCGCAGTAAGCAATGCCCAAAGATCCTGGCGAAAAACGATCGGAGTTTTGCCGCGCCCACCATCGGCGACGGAAATAATCGGCCGCTCTGTATTATCAAATGCGCTCCAACTGGAGGCAAGCGGACGATACAATTCGATGAAATTATGCCGAGAACGATCGTATCGGCGACGGACTTGCTTCCGGCACGTTATGGCCGCCGCGCCGCACCCGTGCACGAACCCGTTCAACCGCTATATCTGCTGATCGGACCCAGACATAAAGCAGATGAAACTCATACCCGCTTTTCAGCAATTCCGCCAAAAAAGTTGCATAGCTTCGGCCGGAGAGCGTGCTCTCAAACGCAAAATCCGCGCGTAAATTCGCCATCTCGCGTAAGCGTGCAAGGAGCACTCGCCCCGCTTCGAACGCCACCGATTCCGGCCGAAAGGCTGAAATGCCAATGGCAATCGAATCGGGATTTGCGAATTCCATCAAATGAAAGCGATCTCGCAATAAAGTGGGCGCGCAGGTCGATTTTCCCGCTCCATTCGACCCACCGATGACTACTACACGTGGCGTATCTTGCATAAAGCTCGCCCCACGATGCGCGATTTAGGCGATTATATCTCCAGCAGCAGGCGCGTCGGCTCTTCGATCGTCTCTTTGATCCGCTTCAAAAACGTTACGGCTTCGCGGCCGTCGACGATGCGGTGGTCGTAGGTCAGGGCGACGTACATCATCGGGCGGACCACCACCTGGCCATCGCGCGCGGCCGGGCGATCCTGAATGGCGTGCAATCCTAAAATTCCCGATTGCGGTGGATTGATGATCGGGGTGGAGAGCATCGAACCGTAAACGCCGCCATTGGATATGGTGAAGGTACCGCCTTGCAGTTCCTCGAGCTTTAGTTTGTTCTCGGCCGCGCGACGGGCGAAATCGCCGATTTTTTGTTCGATTTCAGCAAAGCTCATGAATTCGGCGTTCCGTAACACTGGCACCACCAGGCCCTTGCCGCCGCCGACGGCGATGCCGATGTCGAAATAATTGCGATACACGATGTGCGGCTCGCGCACCTCGGCGTTCAGCGATGGCACTTGCTTGAGCGCCTCGACCGCGGCTTTCACGAAGAACGACATGAAGCCGAGCTTCACGCCGTAGTGTTCCTGATATTGCTCGCGATGCTTGGATCGCAATTCGATGACAGCTCCCATGTCGACTTCATTGAACGTCGTCAGAAGCGCGGCATTACGCTGCGCTTCCACCAGCCGTTCGGCGATGCGCTGGCGAATCGGGCTCATCGCCACGAATTCTTCTTCGCGCGGATAACCGGTGCTAGTGAGTTCCGCCGCCGGTTTGGCGCGAGACAAATCGGCCTCGACGATTTCGCCCTGCACCGGCGCCGATGGTATTGATTCCGGCGCTTTGGCGCGATTTTCGACGGCGCGCTCGACATCCTCTTTCAACACCCGGCCGCCGGGGCCGGTCGGTGTGATCGCTTCCGGCCGAATGCCTTCCTTCGCCATCACACGCTGCGCCGCCGGCATGATGCGCGGCTCGCCAGCAACGGGATGAGCCGTTTCAGTTGGCTTAGCGGGAGCCGCCGGAACCGACCGCTGCGATGCCGACGTCGGTGGTGGCGTCGGCGGTGCATTTTCAGCAGTGGCGCCGGCCGCCATATAGCCAATCACTTCGCCGACTTGCGCTCGCTGCCCGGGCTGCTTCAAAATCTGCGTGATCGTGCCCGACACCGGCGCCGGCAGTTCCACCGTGGCTTTATCGCTTTCGATCTCAACCAGATTTTCGTCCTTTTCCGCCCGCTGGCCAACCTGCTTGCGCCACTGCGCAATTTGAACCTCCGTAATCGATTCACCAACATCGGGCACTTTGAGTTCGATGGACATAGAGAAACTCAACCGTAACTTTAGTTTCCTCGAAGGTAACAGAAGCCGTCCTAGGTGCAAAGGTACGGTAAAACGATGAATGATAAACGACGAAGCGTGCGGATTCCTTTCGTCGTTCATCAATCATCCATTCCGCGCCCGAAATCGCTAGTAGCGTCTTATTGCGGTGAGCGAACTTGCGGAAGCGATATCTGGCCGATGGCGGACCCGCTTGCACCGGCTCATCCTGGAGGTAGCGTTCGACGTCGCAGGCCAGGCCGCCGGCCGATTCATGTGCCGGTTGCGTGGCGAATCGGGCGTGACGGGTCGAGTTGTGGCCCACGTCACCATCACGTCATCTCGATTACCCAACCATTTCGGCAACTTTGTCTGAGGCGAGGCGCGCTGGGTGAGGTTTAGCAGCACGTTCCGGCAGCGTGGTCAGCACCACGCAAATTGTGTCGGTGGCCGGATCGGCCCACGCGAGCGTGCCGGTGGCGCCACTGTGCGCAATTGTTTTTTCCGAACAGCGCGCACTACTAACTTTTGCTCCCAGTGCGAAACCCAGTCCGCGCGGGGTCAAATTAGCGGGATTGTGGTTTCGGGTCATGTCCCGGGCTGTTTCTGGTTTGACGACCTTTCCTTCTGCATGAAGGAATTCCGCGAAGAACTTGGCGACATCAGGTGCAGATGCGTGCACTCCGCCCCAGGGTGAGCCGAGCTGACGCCAATACGGGCTGTTCCAATCCCAATCCTTCGCGGCCGGATCGCCGCCCCCCGCTTCCGGCGCGGCCGATTCGACCTGGCACCGCATTAGTTGATCGAGCTTAAACCGGCCCAGTCCCAATGCCGAATGTTCCATGCCAAGTGGCTGAAACACACGTTGATCAACGAGGCGACTGAACTCAGTTCCACTCACGCGGTGCGCAATTTCCGATGCCAGCAAAATGCCCATGCTCGAATACTTGTACTGTGAACCGGGAGCGAACAAGAGCGGCGTTCGCATGGTTTTCACAAGAAACTCTGCAAGGGGCGCCCGATTTTTTCGCAGCGATTCGTTCTCCGGTAACTGATCGGGCAATCCAGAAACATGCGTCAACAATTGCTCGACGGTTACCTGCTCACGATACCCGCCGGTGAATTCGGGAATGTATTTTCGCACCGTGTCGGCGAGGCGAATGGAGCCTTGGTCGCAGAGCGAGATCAATGTTGCAACAGAAATCGGCTTGGAGATCGAGGCCAACAAGAACAAATCGTCTGATGACTTCGCAGCACCGTAAGCTTTGGCAAATTCATACTCGCGTTGCCGTACACAAATGCTAGCGGCGTAAAGCTGGCCATTGGACACCGCACCGGCGAGCACATCCCCAGCGCCATCAAAGGGATTTTGCTGAATGGCGGCGATTATGGGCGATGCCACCGTGGAACCCAGTGCAATTTGCAGGAATGTTCGACGTCGCATATGACGCGATCATAGCATCGACTCTTTGACCTGGAAACGCAGCATGCGACGATTGTAAGGATATTGAAGCACATCCGACTCCAAATATGTCCAGTAGCTGCGCGGTTTTGATCACGGGCCAGTGACTTTGCAATTCGGGAGTGCTATCTGTAGTTTGCGAATTCCTTCGGGAGTGACTCGGGGTATGTCCAGGTTAAGTTCGGTCAACTGAGTCAATTCTTTTAGATACTGAACCGCACTGTCGTCCGTATTGGAACTCGACGAATCGAGGCGGCTCAGGTCCGGGAGCTGTTTTAGAATCAACAGACTCGATTCGGATGTATGCTGTTCATTCAACCAAACCGAAACGCCGCTGTTTGTGTTTAGAACCGGACTGTGATGGCAAACTGGGATAATTGCATTCGTTGAATTCTCGCGAATCGGCCGCTTTTTCTTTGGCGCAAAATCGATGATCGCCGGTCTGTAACAAACGGCCGGTTTCTACGCTTTCATCATCTGTGACTCTAAGCAGTCACCTTTTGCTCCGCAGATTTATGTTCTTGCGCTGGGCGAACGTCGTTCCCTGCGCCGGTTGTGAACTTTTGTTTCGCAATGGCCGACTACCACACATTTCATTGTTTAGGAGGAACCATGAGACTGCCCGTCACCACAATCGTTTTGTCGCTTTGCCTGGCACTGAGTGCTTCTGCGAAAGAATCGACGTCTGTTTCAATAACGCGCGCAAATGTGCAGAAACCGTCGGCAACCAGCGTGGCGGCCAAGCCGTGGCCGCAGGAGTTGAGCGATGTCAGACCCGATCCCGCTGCCATTTGGGGCAAATTGGAAAACGGGTTGCGGTACGTCATTCTGCCCACCAAATCGCTTCCGACGCGAGCCAGCTTGCGGCTGTACGTGGATGTTGGCTCGTTGATGGAAGCCGATGACCAGCGCGGTATGGCGCATTTTCTGGAGCACATGGCATTTTGCGGAAGCAAGCGATTCCCCACCGGGCAGGCCATCGAGTGCTTGCAGCGATTGGGAATGAAATTCGGCGCCGATTCCAACGCTCGGACCAACGTCGACAAAACGGTGTATGAATTGGAAATGCCGCGGACGAATGAAGAAGTGATGACCGAAGGGCTGACGCTGTTGCGCGACTTCTTCGACGGAATGCTGTTGGACCAGACGCAAATCGATCGGGAACGGGGAGTTATTCTCAGCGAAATTGTCGCCTGCGACTCGGCGGAACTTCGCGCGCGAAACGCCGGCTTCAAATTTATGATGCCCGACAGTTCGTATTCCAAGCGCGACGTGCTCGGGGCGGTGGCCGACATTAAGGCACTAAAACGCCAGCGATTTGTCGATTTTTACGAAACGTGGTACACGCCGACGCGAGCTGTCGTAGTAGCGGTCGGCGATTTCGACACGAAGTTGATCGAACGGCTGATCAAGGACAACTTTGCCGATGCCGTGGCCCGGCGCGGCGAGCAGCCCAATCCAGCATTTGGAAAAGTCGAGCGCGGTCAGAAGGTAACGGCCCACTTTTTCAAAAGTCCCGACCTAAAAGCGACCATCGTTCGGCTAAGCCTGGTCAAGCCTGGAAATGATGCGCCCGACACGTTGGCCCGCGAGCGCAAGCTATCGACGCTAGCCATCGCTAACGCCATGTTGAACTTGCGGTTAAGCAAGATTGCCGACAACCAATCGGCGCCGATTGTGGGGGCCGGAGCGGAGCGCTCGGAGATTTTGAAACTTGCCGAAATCAGCGGCATAAATGTCGCCTGCCGAACGCGGGAGTGGAAAGAAGCCCTGACATTGGCCGAGCAGGAACTGCGCCGTGCGCTGTTGTACGGCTTTAGCGACACCGAGTTCGCGATCGTCAAACAGGCTATCGGCGCCAGCTTCCAAGCGCAGGCCGATCAGTCGGAAACCCGTCAGCCGAGCACGCTGGCCGATCAAATCGTGCGCAATCTGGCCGATAACGTTGTTTTCAGCCATCCGGCCGACGATCTGGAATTTTGCAAAACCCTATTGGCCAATTTGAGCAAATCCGATTGCGAAATGGCGCTGCGCGACGAATGGAACGGCAGCGACGTGAAGATTTGGTTACAAGGCAATTTGGCGCTGGAAGATGACGCCGAACAGCAAATGGTCGATGTCTACCGCGCTAGTCAAAAAGTGCCGGTCACCAGGCCGGCCGACGACGCGACAGCCAAATGGACCTACGCCAATTTCGGCCCCGCCGGCACGATCGTCAAGCAATCGGAGCAGAAAGGTTTTCATTTCACGCAGGCAGTGTTCGCCAACAACGTGCGCGTCAACGTGAAGAAGACCACGTATGAAAAAGGGAAAGTTGATATGCTGATCCGTTTTGGCGGCGGTCTGTTGGAAATGCCTACCGACAAGCCGGGCTTGGATAAATTTGCCTCGGCAACGCTGATTCCCGGCGGACTTCAGGCGCACAGCCTGAACGATATGAACCGGCTGTTGGCCGACAAGCAATACCAGCTTGTATTTGGAGTGACCGACGATGCGTTCTTTCTGGCAGGCGCCGCGATGGCGTCGTCGCTGGAAACACAATTGCAAGTTGCGGCGGCGTATCTGACCGCCCCGGGTTATCGGCCCGAAGCAATGAAGCAGTTCACCCAAGGTTTGGAAGCCAACTACGCAACATTGGAACACACGGCGGAAGGAGCCGAAATCAAAGGCCTCGCCGGCTTGCTGCGCTGCGACGACCCGCGATTCCTGGTTCCCTCGCGCGAAACGATGGAAAAGTTCACGCTCGCGGATGTGAAAGCGTGGCTCGGCCAACCGCTCGCGCGGAGCTACATGGAAGTGACCATTGTCGGCGACATCGAGCCCGAAGCCGCCTTGCAATTGGTCGCCAAAACGCTGGGAACATTGCCCGAGCGCGAGGCCACTAAACCGGCGTTCACCCAAGCGCGGGAATTGAAATTCCCGGTTGGTGCGCCGCATAAGGAAATTCGCTTCGCCTCCGAAACGCCGCGGGCGATTAGCGTCGTTTGCTGGCCGACCACCGGGGCGCGCGATGTTTCGCTCGATCGGCGCACTCGCGTGCTCACCGACATCCTGCGCGACCGCTTGCGGGTGAAGGTGCGCACGGCGCTGGGAGCCACCTATTCGCCCGCAGCCTTCCGTTGCTCCACCGAGGGTTTTCCGGATTTCGGATTCCTGCAGGCCGAATTGACCGTCGAGCCGCAGCGTGTGAACGAAATTGGCGCGCTGGTGGCGGGCATCGGCGCTGAACTGGCCGCTGGCCAAATTAGCGACGACGAATTCGATCGAGCGATGAAGCCGCTGTTGACCTCGTTGGAAGAGTCGGCCAAGAACAACGCATATTGGATCGACAAGATGAACAATAGCCAGGAACGCCCCGATCTGTTGGAGGCCGCCCGCTCGGAGGTAAATGACTACAAGTCGATCACCAAGACTCAAATCGAACAGCTTGCCAAAAGGCTGCTCAGCGAAAACAAGGCAACGATCGTCAGCGTCGCGCCGACTGCGGCGCCGTCGATCAATCAGACGAGTCAGGACAAATAATCACTCATTTGACTTTAAATTCAGGAGATTCTCATGGAACCGATGATTGGATAGCGCGGGCTCATCAAGCGGTAAGGTGATTTCACCGTGCACGACCCGCTATCGCTGACGATCCCAGCAGGGCTTGTGTTGTTGCCCTGCTGGGACCCAGGGGGCCGGCACAACGACGATGAGGCGGTTGGCGACTCCGATGTTCCTTTGCGTAAAATTAGAGCGTTGTAATTGTGCCACTCGAAAAATGCTAAAGTTGCTTGGTTCACACTCACCTCCTAAACTGAAACCAACTCGTCGTACGAGAGGCTGGCGGGATCGAAGGCAATCCTAAAGGCCGCTTGTCGAAGGGCAAACATCTCCTCAGTTCACTAGTCCGCGTGCCATATTGTCGTTGGTGCAAAGCTCAATTTACAATTCCAAGAATCTGCTTGTCGTAATCAGAGGTACGATCATGAACGTGCTGGCTATTGATGTCGGCGGGACCAACGTAAAAATCCTGGTCAGCGGATACGACGAACCTCGCAAGATTCCTTCCGGGCCAACCATGTCTCCCGAGCAGATGGTCGCCGAAGTGAAACGACTGGCTGGGGATTGGAAGTACGACGTCGTGTCGATCGGTTATCCAGGATTGGTTCTGCGGGGCCGAGTGACATTGGAACCGTACAATTTGGCACAGGGCTGGATAGGGTTTGATTTTGAAACGGCATTCAATTGTCCGGTGCGACTGATCAATGACGCCGCCATGCAGGCCCTGGGCAGCTATCAGGGCGGAGTACTTCTGTTTCTGGGATTGGGAACTGGTCTCGGCGCCGCGCTGGTCGTGCAGGGCGTCGTGGTGCCGCTGGAGCTTGCTCACCTCTCGTACAAAAAACGAACCTACGAGGACTACGTTGGGCTGCGCGGCTTAAAACGTCTTGGGAAGAAAAAGTGGCAACGCCATGTAGCATCGGTGGTTGACCGATTGGTCACGGTTCTCCACCCTGACGATGTGGTTTTGGGTGGCGGCAATGCCAAAAAGCTGAAAGTGCTGCCGCCGGGTTGCCGTGCCGGTGTCAACGGCAACGCTTTTTTGGGAGGCTTTCGGCTCTGGGGGGATGTCGGTGATCGCACGCTATCCCCAAACACCCAAGTTAGTTCCTGATTGAATTGGAACGTAAATCCGGTCGTGAATACGAAGGGTATTTATTTTGGCAAAGTGAATTCGATAAGAAGGACGTACATAATCCGATGTTGATCGTGAAACGATTGCTGTCGTTGCTCGCTGTTGTCCTGCCTTTGGCGTTTTTGTCGGCGGCTCGTGCTGAATTACTGGCCTTCCCTGGCGCAGAGGGTTTTGGAGCAAATGCCAGTGGCGGACGCGGAGAGGCTATTTACCACGTTACCAATCTGGACGATTCAGGCGATGGATCATTGCGCGACGCCATCAGCCAATCGCACCGGATTGTCGTATTCGATATCGGAGGAGTGATTAACATCAAATCACAACTCTCGTTTTCCAGCCACCTCACGGTCGCCGGTCAAACGGCTCCCGGCGACGGCATCACTGTTAGCGGCCAAGGTGTTTCGTTCAGCCACCAGCAGAACGTCATCATACGCTATCTGCGGTTTCGGTCCTCGCACGTAACGTCCAACGGCACGAAGACGTTGAATGTAACGTCTGGCAGCAACATGATCTTCGATCATTGCAGTATCAGTTGGGGACGTTGGGACAATCTCGGCTTCACAAGCGGCGCGCATGATATCACGCTGCAAAACTGCATCATCAGCGAAGCGATCAATCCACAACGATTCGGAGCGCTCGTTGACGGGGGCGATCGTATCACGATTGTCCGTAACCTCTGGATCGACAACCAAAGTCGCAACCCGAAGGGCAAAGCCAATCTGCAGTTTATCAATAACGTGGTTTATAACTGGGGCAGCAATGGATATGTCGGTGGCCATTCCGGCGCAGTCTGGAACGAAGACCTGATCAACAACTATTTCATCAAAGGGCCTTCCTCCGCCGGCTCCTTCCTTGCGCAGTTCAGCAGCACTGATCATGTCTTCCAATCTGGCAACCTGGTCGATCTGGACCGCGACGGATCACTGAATGGGCGAAATATCGTGGAGGCTGATTTTCGAGAGAATCAGCAGTCCGCCGGAATTCCTACTTTCAGTTTCAAACCCTTCAACGACCCACCGGTTCCCGTCACACTTCAGCCGCCCGCGGATGCGTTTGCAACCGTGATTGCCGAGGCGGGCGCTTCGCTGCACCGGGACGCAGTCGACAAGCGGCTCATTGAGCAACTGCGGTCACTCGGTTCCCTGGGCGCAATTATCAACGACGAGACTATTGTCGGAGGCGCTGGCACGATCGTTGGCGGGACCACGCCGCTTGACACCGACCGGGATGGGATGCCAGACAAATGGGAATTGTCGCACGGCCTCAACCCAAACCTGCCAACGGACGGAAGCCAGGTGGCGGAAGCAACCGGATATACGAACGTGGAAGTTTACTTAAATTCGCTCGTGCCACAGGCCGCTTCGTTGTCGAGTTCGCGATCATCGAAGTGAATTCTGGGCGCTTTCGTCACCTTTTGTGCTGCAGTTTCTAGCATCCTGCAAGCCAAATTCGGTCAGTTTTTGGAGTCTCTCGCACACCGCTTTGGTCGACCAAGCGGTGCAATTGGCTACATCGACGCTCGTATCGACCGTTGGCACTTCGATGACGCCGCGCGGTCACTATCCCGCTGAATGGCCAGCCGTTCCAGGTTATGAAATGTTGGGGGTCTTGGGACGAGGCGTTGTCTAAACCCACGCTTGACGAAGCCATTCTTAGTGTATAAAATACACCAACAAAGGTGGATTTATGCAAACGCTTAGTTCACTGTATCGAACGCCGTTGGCCCTATTGACGGATCTCTATCAGTTGACAATGGCCTACGGTTACTGGAAGCAGGGAAGAGCGGAGCGGGAAGCGGCGTTCCATTTGTTTTTCCGGCGACCACCGTTTGCCGGTGGCTATGCCGTGACGGCCGGCCTGGGACCAGCGCTGGAATTTGTTCAGCAATTTCAATTCGACGTCAGCGACATCGAATATCTCTCGTTGCTGACTGGCAACGATGATGCACCGCTGTTCGAGCCGCAATTCCTGCGCTATTTGGCCGAACTGCGTTTGACCTGTAGCGTCGACGCCATGCCGGAAGGAACCGTGGCCTTTGGGCAGGAGCCGATTTTGCGAGTGTGCGGGCCGATATTGCAGTGTCAACTGTTAGAGACGGCGCTATTGAACATTGTGAATTTCCAAACCCTGATTGCCACCAAGGCCGCGCGAATTTGCGCGGCGGCGCAGGGCGAACCGGTGATTGAATTCGGGCTACGGCGAGCGCAGGGGATCGATGGTTCGCTGTCGGCCAGTCGGGCTGCGTATATTGGCGGCTGTGCCGCAACTTCAAACGTATTGGCGGGCAAGCTCTATGGCATTCCTGTGCGGGGTACGCATGCCCATAGCTGGATCATGTCGTTCGATTCCGAGCTGGACGCGTTTGAAGCATACGCCGAAGTATTACCCAACAACTGCGTGTTCCTTGTCGATACCTACGACACACTTGAAGGCGTGCGGCACGCGATCGAAATCGGTAAAACACTTCGCCAGCGCGGGCATGAGCTGCTTGGAATTCGCATCGATTCAGGGGACTTGGCGCATTTGAGTATTGCCGCGAGAAAACTGTTAGACGAAGCGGGCTTTCCGACAGCGAAAATCCTTGCCACGAACGATTTGGACGAGCACATCATCGAAAGTCTAAAACATCAAGGCGCGACGATTGCGGTTTGGGGGGTCGGTACGCGGCTGGTTACCGGATACGACCAGCCGGCGCTAGGTGGCGTCTATAAACTTGGTGCCTTGCGGGATGAATCAGGAAACTGGCAGCCAAAGGTCAAATTGTCGGAACAAGCCGCGAAAACAACGATTCCCGGTGTGCTGCAAGTCCGCCGGTTTGCTAATGAGAATGGTTTTCTGGCGGATATGATTTACGACGAAAGCCGCGGCGTGGACGCAAGTAACACGATTGTCGACGTTAAAGATTCAACACGTCATAAACGGATTCCCCCTGACGCCACCGCTCGCGACTTATTGACGTCGGTTGTCAGCAACGGGCAACTCGTCAATAAACCAGATAATTTGACGATCGTGCGGCAACGAGTATCTGACCAATTGGCATCGCTCCATTCCGGCGTCCGGCGTTTCCTCAATCCGCACGAGTATCCAGTCGGCCTCGATCTGAGGTTGCATGAACTGCGCCGGCAAATGATCCAAGACGCCCGCGGCGCCGTTGCAGTCCAATAATTGGTCTCCGCGCAGAAAACACCCACAAAATGTTCGATCTCCCAAATAAACCTGCCGCCTCTTGACTTAGTGTCCTAAATACACAATAATAGTGTAGACGAGACACTAAGGAACCAAGCCATGGCGCATACCTACCCATACGCCCGACCGGCCTTAACGGTCGATATTGTCGTCTTCGCCCTCGATCAAGACGATTTACAGGTGATGCTCATCCAGCGCGACCTGGAGCCCAATGTCGGCCAGTGGGCGCTGCCCGGTGGATTTGTCCGTGTCGACGAAACCTTGGACGATGCTGCCACGCGGGAACTCCGTGAAGAGACGGGGCTGGCGGATATCTTTCTCGAACAGCTTTTCACCTTCGGCGAATTGAACCGCGACCCGCGCGAGCGCGTGGTGACCGTGGCGTATTACGCACTGGTCAATCTCGCGGGGCATACAGTGCATGCCAGCAGCGATGCCCGGAATGCGGCCTGGTTTCCGGTGAACGAGTTGCCGAAGCTGGCCTTTGATCACCGGAAAATCTTGGACGTCGCTTTGGAGCGATTACGAGGCAAGGTGCGCTATCAGCCAATCGGTTTCGAGCTGTTACCAGACAAATTCACGCTTCGTCAACTGCAGCACTTGTACGAAATCATTCTGGATCGCCCGCTCGACAAGCGAAACTTCCGCAAAAAATTGCACAGCATGGAAATCTTGAAAGCCACGAGTGAAATCGAAAAAGACGTCGCCCACCGCGCCGCTCAACTGTACCGCTTTAACAAAAAGGCCTACGACCGGCTGACCAAGCAAGGATTCAACTTTGAGATCTAGCCATGAACCTTTACCCACATTCATATTTCGAAAGTCAGGTGCGCCATGAAAGCACTCCTAATGGTTGATCTGCAAAATGATTTCCTGCCCGGGGGCGCGCTCGCGGTGCGCGGAGGCGATGAAATTGTTGCCGTGGCAAATCAGTTAATGCCGCAATATGACTTGGTTGTCGCTACCCAAGATTGGCACCCGTCGGATCACAAATCCTTTGCAAGCCAGCATCCAGGAAAACGGCCGGGTGATGTGGTTGACCTCGGTGGCTTACAGCAGCACCTGTGGCCAGTTCACTGCGTGCAAGGAACGCGCGGCGCTGATTTCGCAGACGATTTGAACCGCCAAGGAATTCATCATGTGATTCACAAAGGAACCGATCCGCACGTTGATAGCTACAGTGCATTTTTCGATAACGCCCGCCGCAAAGAAACCAGGCTTGCCCAACTTCTCCGAATGCATGGGGTTACCGAGCTCCACGTGATGGGATTGGCGACCGATTACTGTGTGAAGGCCACGGCGCTAGATGCGGTGGAGCTTGGATTTCGCACAATATTGTTGACGGACGCCGTGCGGGGAGTGGAAGCCCACCAGGGCGACTGCCTGCGTGCGATTGAAGAAATGCAACGGGCAGGAGTTGAAGCTAAGAGAATAGTGAACTGCTGGCCGGAACTTAAAATTCGCGAACGCACACTCAGCCGAAATCGACGGATTTCCGCACTTGGATAAGGAGCGTGGCATGATTAAACTTCACACGGTTCGTCAGGGAAATCGGGTAGCGGTCTGGAGCCCCAGCGGTGAAGTGCGGTTTGTTCACGGGCCGCGCAAACTGTTTTTGTGGCGTGAGCGAGTGGAACCGTTACAGCATTTCAGCGCCGAAGCGCATCAATATCTGGCGGTGCGGTTTTTAGACGGCCGGGTAGAGCATGTGCGCGGGCCCACCGATCTTTGGTTCAATCCGGTCGAGCATGCAGCCATTACGGTTGAAACTGCGCTTGCAGTCGATGCCCACGAATCGCTTGTAATCTATTTGCGACAAGACGACGACACGGTCGTGCGACGGATCTTGCGCGGCCCAGCGCAATATGTTCCGCAGGCCAACGAGTGGCTGCACGAGTTTCGCTGGCATGGGGCCGATCCCAAGAACCCGACTCGGAAAATCCCGCGAGCGCTGCAGTTCACAAAACTGCGCATTATCCCGGATCAGATGTACTTCGACGTGAGCGACGTGCGAACCGCCGACGACGCGCTGTTGGAAATCAAATTAATGGTGTTCTTCGAGCTAACCGACATCGAGCGGATGCTCGACCAGACCCACGATCCGATTGCCGATTTCATCAATGCCCTATCGGCCGACGTGATCGATTTCGCCGCCAGCAAAACCTTCGAAGAGTTCAAAGGTAATACCAGCCGGCTGAACGATCCCGAGCAGTATACAAACCTTGTTGGCCGAGCGGAACGAATTGGCTATCGCATCAATAAGGTTGTCTATCGTGGTTATTTGGCGTCGAACAAGCTGCAATCGATGCACGATAATGCCATCGAAGCCCGCACGGCGCTAAAACTGGAGGCCGAAACGGAGCGGCAGGCCCAGGAGCTGGCAGATTTGAAGCTGGCACGCGAAGCCGAGCGCGAAGCCCAACGCCGCCAGATCGAACGTGCTCAAACGGAACACAACCAGCAACTGCGCGAGTTGGCCCATGCTGGCAAATTGCACCGCAAGGAAGCCGAACAAAAACAGTCGATCGCCCATCAACGAGAAGTGCAAGACTTGCAAACCGAACATCTGCGTGCGGAAAACGAAGAGCGCTTGCGGTTCTTCCGCGACCTTCAAAGTTTGCAAGTCGATTTGACCCGATACCTTGTCGCTCAGTATCAACATCCCGATCGATTGATTCGCGTCGATGGATTGCCGCAAAGCCAACTGCATTTGCACGACAACTAGTGGAAGGAGGTATGCCATGCACGAGCAAACCGACGTTGCAATCGTCTGGAAAGGACGTCATTTGTCGATTGCCAACCGTGGCGGTTGGGAATTTGCCAAGCGCAACATCGACAAGCCTGCGGTGGGAATCGTCGCCATTACGGACGATCGGAAAGTCGTGCTGGTGGAGCAATTTCGACCTCCGCTTAATGGCAACGTGATCGAACTGCCCGCCGGTTTATCGGGCGATGTTCAGGGTGCCGAGCAGGAATCGTTACTTTCCGCCGCCCAGCGCGAACTACTGGAAGAAACCGGCTACACCGCCGCAAGGTGGACAGAATTACTTCACGGTTATTCTTCGCCTGGACTGACCGACGAATCGATTGTCCTGTTTTTAGCCGAAAGCTTAACCAAAGTTAGCGCCGGCGGCGGCGATGGGAGCGAACGCATTACGCTTCATGAGATTCCGCTTGAGTCGGTTTTTGACTGGCTATTGCAAACGGGTTGCAACTCCGATTTGAAATTACTCGCGGGATTGTATGCTGTAGAAATGCACGTGCGTCTGCGAAATGGCAAAAAAAGGGTCGTTGAGTAACCAGGGCAACTAAAGAGCAACGCATGAATGCACAAGGGCAAACACGCATCGGGGAAGAAACGCGAAGTATCGACCCTCGAGTTTGCCATCAGTCCACTGCAATCATTACGTTTGAGGCTTTAATGACCACGTAGACATCTTTGCCGACCTGAACCTGCAGACTCTCGACCGATTCTTTGGTAATGACCGAAACAATTTGCTGACCGCCCTGCAATTCCACAATGATTTCTGAATTGACGGCCCCTTGTTCCATTGACTTCACTTTGCCCTTGAGAACGTTTCGCGCGCTGATTTTCATGTGATGGCCCTTTGAAAATGGATCGAAAAGACGAGTGAACGTTGCGCAAAACTCGTTAAGACATTGTAGCGTTGAGCTGAGCGCATCGTCGAGCATCTCGCGAAAGCCAGTGGGCGCCAATGCCGATGTACAGCTTGATCGAACGCATCTCATTTGGCATTCGGATCTGCGCGCAATTCTTCGTAAAGCTGTCGTAACCGAACGTTTTCTGGCTCCGCATTCAGCCATTTCGAAATGGAATCACGTGCCAGGCCGGAGTCCTGTAACTGTTGCGCTAATTGAAACCGTGTCGAGTGAAGCAGGATCCGAAAGCGTTTGTTGTGGCTCTCCGGCCAATTGTCTGGTATCGGGCGCGATTCAGCGAGAGAAGGATACTTTCGTGTCGCGGAAGAGTCATGGTCGCGTAGGGCAAGTTGGCCCAGAAACAGTGGCGGAGCGGGGTGTTCTGGCGCTTCGGCAAGCGCTTCCAGCAAATAAGTTCGCGCCATTTCAAGTTCGCCATTCTGAAAACAGAATACGGCAAGCAAAACCTTGGCAGGGTGCGTATAAGGAGCCAAAGTTCGCGCCAGGTTGCAGTCGCTAAGTCCTTCGTTGTATTGCTTTTGTTTGGTCCTTATCTCGGCACGCTTCAAATAGAGTTCGGGCAGTTCGGGAGAATCCTGAATTGCAGTGGAGCATTCAGTCGCTGCTTTTTCGAGGTTGCCGCTACAGAGGAGCAAGTCGGCCAATTGGAGTCGAGCGTCAGACAGCCCCGGTGCAATTTGCAGCGATTGTCGAAACGCATCCTCGGCATCCGTAAATTTCTTTTGCATTCTCAATGCGTTGCCAAGTCCGAGCCAGGCTAAAAGCTTGGATGTTAAGTCGATGATTGATGCGCTCGTTGATCTGCATGCCTATCAATCCTCACACGGACTTTCGGACGCTTCGTTTGTGAGCACTTTTGACGTGGACAGCGATCATATTGTTTCAAATGCAGATTTGCAGGCCTTGCTCGGCAAAATAAATTCCGGAAATGGCAGTATTGCGTCCGTTCCAGAACCAGCAATGCCGACACTTACCATCGCTGGTTGTATTTGTTCAATCATTTTCATGGCAATGAATCGTCACAGAGCGTAGTCTGAAATTTCGATGATAACGATCGAGTATTGCTAACGTACTGCGTTACACTGTTCGATTTTTCATACACAGCGTGGTATCCGCAAGCCGCTGGATGCTTGCTTGATCATGGCTCACTAATAAGGTGGGAATGCGAAATTCCGCGATTGTTCGCAGTAGATAACCGGCAATGCTCTCTCGGAGTTCTTTGTCGAGCGCGGTCAACGGCTCATCGAGCAACAACAGGCGCGGGTTAAGCAAAATCGCCCGCCCCAAGGCGAC
>JADMIO011432789.1_pt1 | contig 32553 bp, 33 predicted proteins | sample 8958161 | NCBI WGS metagenome assembly JADMIO01 (sample SAMN16585339, study PRJNA669376) | soil metagenome | isolation source: Crop rotation soil | place: USA: Cullars Rotation, Alabama | collected 2011
CCCCGCCGGTGACGCCGCCAAGCGGAACTGTGCCTGCGGCGCCGGCCACTCCTTCCCCTGCCCCGCCAAGCGGAATAGCTCCTTCCGGAACCGTTAATCCGGGCAGAAGGCACGTTCTCGCCTTGCCTGCGGATCAAGGTTTTGATCCAATGCCGGGCATTTTGAGCCACGGCTTTGGCAATGCAGCCAGCGGGCAAGGCGTTACCATGCCTACCTTTGGCACCGTGGCCTCCGCGTCCGGTTTAAAGGCGGATTTTGGCAAGGCTTTGACCGCAACAGCGGATAATGGCGAAAACATAACTCAAGTCGCTGAAAATACTTTGACTTTGGAACAAGAAATGCTATTATCCAAGGACGATATAAATAAGGTTCCGACGTCTGTCGCGGTAGCAGATCAACGGAATAATGATTTGAACGGCAAGACGCCTGCGCCTGAAGCGCGGACGTAAAAATAAAAAAAGTAAAAAAGAAGTACGTAATAAAGGGTGTAATAATGGCTGATAAACCGAAGCTACAGGACCGTTTGCAGAGCGTGATAAACGATCTGGGCAGACATCAGAGCTATCTCACGGACATTACCGATCCTCAGAAGGCTGCAACGCCTGCCGCTCTTGAAGCAGCCATGACGGCGCGCAAGATTCCGCTCCAACCGAACATTATTACCCAGGCCGAAGAAGAATATGAAATTTACAGAAAGACCATTGAAGACGCTTTTGCCTCCAATGATTTTGATCTTGCTTCTAACCTGATCGGAAATAACATTGCGGCAATTTCAGCAACGCTGAACGCGAATCCGGATCTTGTCAAAGAACTGGGACTGATGGACCGCCGGGAGTATAATTTTTATTCCATACTGGTCGGAAATAATAATGCAACAACTCTGAGAGCACTGGAGCAAAATCCGAACCTCGCCAAGCAACTAGGGCTGAGTGGATGGACCAGCTATAAGCTGCCCAGCGACGATCTGAAGAAAACCCTCAGAGAAAAAATTCTCGCCGACGATGCGGTTATGGATGCGGTTAAGAAAGATCTCAAAGGAAAAATCGATGGGATTACAGCTCAGCAAGATGCGTACGATGCTCTTGTGAAAGACCCGGGGCGCATCGATTCAAGGCTGCGCCTGCTTCTGTCCGAGATGTGGAGCCTGAGCGATTATCTGAAGAAGGACCCTCATGATCCGGACAACCGAGACCGCCTGGTAGACATATGGTCCATGGTAGGTGATTTGAGCCTCGCTTCAGGATCCTTCAGCACAGCCCAATCAGAAGCCTTCGGTAATATAAAAGACCTGATAACGGCAAAGTTCGGTCTAAGTGCAAAACCAAAATCTCCTCCCGGTGTCCTCGGCCCCAATGACTTGCAGCCGATCGGCGACCTGCTGATCGTTGAAATTGCAAGCGGTGGTTATGAGTTGGGCCAGGAAGCCACAAAAGAAGATATGAAAGGCCAATTCAGTACACCGCAGCGAAAAAGCAGCGACATATTAAAAAAACGTATTGATGCTCTGAAGAGAGACAAGAACTTCACCGGTTTTCTTGTAAACAATCAAGGCGCGGTTACAGATCTTCTTGCGCCCAAAATCGAGGGGTTGAATCACTGGGCGCGCGGAGACGGCCCGGGCGGTTATGTTTCCCAAAATGATGTGAAAGCCGTTCATGCCCTTCTGGAAGGCAAGGATGAAATTCTTGCCATTGCGAAAGAAGCAAAGGCTCTCAGCAAGGAAGTAGAAAATTGCGGCGAATGGACCCCTGAATTATCCAAGCGGCTGAGCGATCTACAAGGAGAGCAAGACGCGTTGATGAAGCACAGAGGCTTGTACAGTGAAAATCAGGGTAAGGCTGCTGATTTCCTCAACACCCTTGTGGCGCGGTTGGATGCGGCCAGAAAAGGCGAGTATATAGATTCCGTAACGGATGCCGATCTGGAGGTCGTCCGTAAAGGACTGAAGGGAGAAAATATTTCAGCATTCTTTCCCGTGGCTTCCACGGCTGCCGGCTCTCCAGGAGGCGCGGCGCAAAATGGAACCGTTATAACCGCTGGTCAGGGCAGACTTACCAGCGGGATGAATGGAAATGCCGCCGATATTACGCGGCAAGGCAATGTCAGATTTATAAATAACGGCTCCGGCAATAATGGAACGACTGCAGGGGGAGCATCCGGTTCTGCCGCTGTGCCCCTTACGCCCGAGCAGTTGGCTGATCAGCAAAACCGCATGGAAGCGGCGCGACGCGACAAGGCAGAATGGGAGGCTTTTCAAGCGAGGGAAAGACAGATAAGGGAGATTAACAACCCCTCCCCCGGCCTGACCGATGCGGTCGGCGCGGTGACGGGTGGCATCGCCAGCATCTTCAACAAGGGCGTTGCCCGCCTGCCGAACGGCATCGTCAAGGACGGTTTCGAGGGGCTGGGAACGGTTGCCGGCGGTCTTACGGGCTTCCTTTCGGGCACATTCAACAAGCTGAAAAATGATCCAACGGGCGACGGCCAGCAACTTATGGCTTTAGGGTTGACGGGCCTCGCGGCTTTCTGGGGCTCGGGTATCATCAATAAATATATCAATCCTTACGTTAGCAGTATTCCTTTTGCCTCATCCATCACAGGGCTTTTAAGCCTTGTCGGCGTAGCGCTGGTGTCCTTTCCTTTATTTACCGGCATGTTCGACAAGCCTGTGTCCTCCCGGGATCCCGAGTCTATTAATGTCCGGAATAATATTACGACCGAAACCCGCGGCGGCGCTCGTCCGAATTCCGGTTATGATTTCGCGTTTAATCAGCAATAGAACAGCGCCATGACCATGAACCCTTCACCAGAACAGATCAGCGAGCAGGAATTCAAGATCATCGGCATTGAAATCGCCGAGGCGATGGCGCGGGAATACGCAGGCCAGAGCGCGAGCAACGGTTCGCATATCGCCGTGCGCGACCTGAACTGCACGCAGGGGTCGGGGCAATTTCTGCACCAGGCATTCCGCGAGCCGATCGTCAGCGATATCGTCGTGCATCGCTCCAGCCTTGAGCCTGTTTTCGCCGGGCCGATGAAAAATATTATACTTTCCGTTACTGCCAAGGGCGCGCGGAAGGCGGTAAAGTTCACGGATCTGGTCTAAGTCAATGGAAATGAAGGGCTTTATCCTTTAGGGAACAAATGTTATGATGGTCAGAGGCAACGCGTTGAATTCCTTCTCTACTTCCGGTCTGCCCGCCGGCCTTCTTGCTCATGGCTTTCTCATGTCCGACAACAGCAACATTTCAAAACAAGGCGCCCAGGCAAAGCCGGGGCAAAAAGCCGCGCTGTTCAAGCCGGAGGAACTCGATCTTTACTGCAACAAGGTGACGGCCGAGGCTTTCATCTTCCATGGCAAGGTTATCGATTACGACCAGATCGATCATTTCGAATACGATCACCGCACATATACCGTCGATGTCGTTTTCACGAACGGCGCCGTGATGGATCTTGGCGTGCGAGTCGAATGGATCGTGCGGCCTTATTTTTCCCGCGCGCGGGAGGTCACCATCGCCCAGACGCAGGATGGAAAATCCGTGCGTGGCGTGGCGCTTCCCCTTGTCCATAAAGGACAAAACGCGAAGGAGAAAAAGTGAGAAATTTTGAATTTAGTTTTTGCAGTTTGCAAAAAGACTATGGTACAATTTTATAACGGGTGTAATAGAGAATTAACGGTCGGTTAAGAAATAAAAAGAACTTGGCAATGATGACTGAAGCGCCAAAGCACACACCAGACCGCCCTCCCGTTGGAAATTTGACAGATTTTGTTATCGGCAAAGCCGGTGATGAACGTCTGGATATACAGGTCGCCATCCAAAACGATGGTAGGGTTGTGGTATTTCACAGCCACGCGTTTAGAGGCGATGTATCGTGGTTTGAGTTTAATTTGACGACTAATAAACTGGATTTTATTTTAGATGACGGTGATATTCGCGATATTGGCCTCCCCCTTACACAGGATGTCGCCAAGCATATGCAGAATTCTCACCAGATCTTAATGGTTTTGATGGATCCTAAGACGGGCGAAGCTAAAGAAGGCAATTACGTTCCGCTTGTGATCCATCGAAGTTAAAGCCTGAAAATAAATCAGGTAAAAATAGAAACGACGGCAACAAAAAATAGAGGAAAAAAATGATCGATCTTCAAAACCAATTCAAGGCAGCTGTTTCTTTCGCAGTTCCATTCAGCGGTGGCCCTACTGTTATGACGGAAGGCTATGGTGGTAAAGAACTGGGCATTGATTTGTCCCAGAATCCTGCTCCGTCTGTTGATCTTGGCGGCCCAAACGTATAATTTCCTCTACCCGCACCACACCCGGCGGATGACGCTTTTGTCGTCAACGTCGAGGTTGATGCGGGAAGCGTTAAAGTCCATGGTTATCATTGATCCCGGACCAAGCAGGCGATAGGGGTTCCCTGTCGCCTTCAGCTTTTCTATGATGCCCGGATCCGCTTTTTGTCCAACCAGTTCCTGAAAACCACAGACCACTGCGCCGCCGCGGCCCTGGCCGCTTGCCACTTCCGTGTCCCCGCTCCCGGCGGCATCGCCGGGCGAGGCATCATGGTCCTCCACAACGCCCGGGGCTTCGGCCACAGGCGCCGAGGACGGCACGGCCTGCACCACGGCAGGTCTTGGCATTTCCTCGGCCGAGGGCCTGATCACCGCCACGAATACGGCCAATACCAGCGGCAGCAGCACCAGGAAAAGCAGCAATGCGGGATTGAGGAAATTAGCTTTTCGAAGCGCCGGGGACGTTTTATCCGGATCGGGGGTGGTATTCATCAAAGACTCTCCTTAAGGGGCGGGAAACTGGAAAAATCATAGCAAATGCTTGAATTTTGGGCAACTTGCCCGTATTCATATGGCGCAATGTTAAAATTTGTTTCCTTTTTAATGTCATCCTCCGCGAAAGCGGGGGATCCCGTTGATATTCACCAGATCCCCCGGTCAAGCCGGGGGATGACAAGGGTGGGATAAATACATGTCCAAACCGCTTGAACACATCCGTAATTTCGCCATTATCGCCCATATCGACCATGGCAAAAGCACCCTTGCAGACAGGCTGATCCAGACCTGCGGCGGGCTTGAGGCGCGCGAGATGAAGGAACAGGTGCTCGACAACATGGATATCGAGCGCGAGCGCGGGATCACCATCAAGGCCCAGACCGTGCGCCTCGAATGGAAAGCCAAAGACGGCGTCACCTACCAGCTCAACCTGATGGACACGCCGGGGCACGTGGATTTTTCTTACGAAGTTTCGCGGAGCCTTGCGTCCTGCGAAGGGTCCCTGCTCGTTGTGGATGCGAGCCAAGGCGTCGAGGCGCAGACGCTGGCCAATGTCTACCAAGCGATCGATAACAGCCACGAGATCATCCCGGTCATCAATAAAATCGACCTTCCCGCCGCGGAGCCTGAAAAGGTGCGCAAGGAGATCGAGAATGTCATCGGGCTCGACGCATCCGATGCCTGCCTCGTTTCCGGCAAATCCGGCATCGGCATTCCCGATCTGCTGGAGGCGATCTGCATGCGCCTGCCGCCGCCCAAGGGCAGCACCGAAAATCCGACCAAGGCGTTGCTGGTTGATTCATGGTATGACGCGTATCTCGGCGTTGTCATTCTTGTGCGCGTCATCGACGGCTATTTGAAAAAGGGCCAGAAGATCCGCTTCATGCGCGCGGGCACGACGCGCGAGATCGACCGCGTCGGTATCTTCACGCCGAAACTTGTACAACTCGACGAACTCGGCCCCGGCGAGATGGGTTTTATCACTGCGCAGATCAAGGACATCACGGATACAAAGGTCGGCGATACGATCACGGACGAGCGCACGCCATGCGCGGAGCCCCTCGCCGGGTTCAAGCCCTCCATCCCGATGGTGTTCTGCTCCCTCTTCCCGGCGGATGCCAGCGAGTATGAAAAACTGCGCGATTCCCTTGGCAAGCTCAAACTCAACGATTCATCGCTGCATTACGAACCGGAAAGCAGCCAGGCGCTCGGCATGGGTTTCCGCTGCGGATTCCTTGGCCTTTTGCACATGGAGATCATTCAGGAGCGATTAAACCGCGAGTTCGATCTCGACCTGATCCCGACCGCGCCCAGCGTCGTCTACCGCATTTTCCGCACCGACCGCACGATGACGGAGCTGTACAATCCCGTCGACCTGCCGGACCAGGTCTATATCGACCATATCGAGGAGCCGTGGATCAAGGCCACCATCCTCACGCCCGACGAATATCTCGGCGGCCTCCTGAAACTTTGCCAGGACCGGCGCGGCTCGCAGATCGAGCTGACCTATGCGGGTTCCCGCGCGATGCTTGTTTACCGCCTTCCGCTTAATGAAGTCGTGTTCGATTTCTACGACCGGCTGAAATCAATCTCGCAAGGTTACGCCAGTTTCGATTACGAACTCGATGGATACGCCGAGAACGATCTCGTGAAGCTCGACGTGCTGGTGAACGAAGAGCCTGTCGACGCGCTGGCGATGATCGTGCACCGCTCGCAGGCCGAGCGAAGGGGCCGCGGCATGTGCGAACGCCTCAAGGAACTCATCCCGCGCCAGATGTTCAAGATCGCGATCCAGGCGGCGCTGGGCGGCAAGGTGATTGCCCGCGAAACCGTTTCGGCCCTCAGAAAAGATGTGACCGCCAAATGCTATGGCGGCGACATCACGCGGAAAAAGAAACTGCTGGAGAAGCAGAAAAAGGGCAAAGCCAAAATGCGGCAGTACGGGTCTGTCGATATCCCCCAAAGCGCGTTTATCGCGGCGCTGAAGATGGGCGATGATAAGGGCTAAACTGCGTATTGTGTAGACTGCGTATGGAAGATATTTATAACCACATCATGCATGCAGAACTTTCGCTTGAGGAAGTCTGTATCCTGACCGAGGAAGCCGCGCCCACGCCCGATGGATGCTTCGACATGATCGAAGAAATACTCCTGCAACAGGGACGCGGCATATGGGCCCGCCGGCTTTACCGGCTGCAGGTCGATGCCGGCCTGGAACGTTCATGGCGCGACCCCGATGCCTTCCGCCCTGATCCTGAAGACGTCAAAAAACATGAAAAACTTGCATGGGACAACCAGCGTTATAGTCCTTACAAAACACCATTGGAACGCGATTACCAGCCGCTCTCCCGCGCCCGCCTGGGACTGCTGGCTGTCATTTACGGCGCGTTGAACGATGAAATCCTCAAAGACCGTCTGCACGAGGTCATGAACAAGCTCGCTATTTCCCCCATGCGGGAGGTTCCCGTGCCCAGCCTGCGGCTGGAGCATTGAAGGTTATCGCATAGTTGCCCCCCGTCGGCATAAGGTCTAACATCCCTGCATAACCAAAGCGAAGGAATGCCCCATGACCGAAGCACCAAACGATTCAGCCGTCCCAAGCGTTATTATGCTGCCGCCGATCCTGTTGCTGCTGCATGTCACGGCGGGGCTGGTACTGAACTGGTTCTTCGCAGCGTCCCTGTCGCATGGCTGGGGCTGGCTGGGGTTGTTGTTGCTGGGTTTTGCGATGGGCATCGTGAGCTGGGCGAAGAAGCTGTTTGAAAAGGCCGGCACGCCCGTGCCGCCGAACAAGCCCGTCACCGCCATCGTCACCGACGGCCCGTATCAATACACGCGCAACCCGATGTATCTGTGCTTTATGCTGTGGTTCGCAGGGCTGGCGCTGATGGCGGGCGCGCCGCTGATGCTGCTCATGCTGTTCCCGCTTTTCTATTTCCTCGACCAGCACGTCATCGTGCCGGAGGAAGAATATTTAGCAGCGAAGTTCGGCGAGACGTATCTGGATTACAAGGCGAAGGTGCGGCGGTGGGTGTAGGGCTGCGGTGGTGCTCTCTACCCCGGCATAACCTTCAACAAACGCTCACCGTTTTTTTCGATTTTCACGGGCTGGTTGTTTTCGGGGCGGGTTTCGCCGGTCCATTGCGACAGCTTGAAAGGATAGTTTTGTCCATCGATACTCTGGACGAGCCCGGCGTTCACCGTGGAACTATAGACTTTTATCTTACCTTGCATAATAACTGCTTCTGAAATCCCTGTAACAAATGCCGCATTAGACGCGGCTCGGGGCGTTGCAAACATATTGATTAACGCAGGGGAATTTCGGGATGCCTCTTCTTTATATCATCATTCGCGTTTAATAGCTCTATATATCTCACAGGTGCCGCGCTCAATATTCGCTTTATCGCGAAATAGGGCGTATAGTTGTTATATCTTCCCTTTTGCCGCCCGTGTCAGCTCTTATCGCTGTGGCCTTCAAGTCGATCCAGACGGTTAAAGCAATTTACTGCTTACGAAAACCCATGGATAAGGAGACCCATGCCATGACCGGACCTAGTAAAACCACGCTGGCAAGCCAGCTTGAAAAAGCAAACAACCGCCACGAACACCACGAAAGCGACGCGGCGGATCTAAAGCGCGCGCAGGAACTTGAGGCATTGCGCCTGCACGACACGCAGATGCAGGGCTCTGGCACCGATCTGCGGCGCTCGCAGAAATCGGCGGCCGCCGCGCTGGAACATTCACAAAAAGACCATGCCGACGCGCTCAGGGCCGTGCATGAGGACCACGAGGCGCGGCTGAAGCGTTTCCAGGAGGCCGAGCGCGAAAACCTCGACGATAAAGACCGGCTGATTGCCTGGCTGACGGGCAGTTATTCCGTTGCCGATAATAATAAAGAAGGCGGCTAAATTTTTAAATTTTTTTGGAACGCTTTTTCATTTCGGGCGTTGGATCAAGCGGACAAGAGAGAGATTTAAACTTCTTAGGAAGAATATTTTTTCTCCTTGTCCTTAAACGAAGCCTTCAGCGATCCTTCGGGACTTTCTGGAGGCTTCTTTTTTATTTGCCTCCTGCCGTCATTGCGAGAAGGACGCAGTCCGACGAAGCAATCCAATTTTTATAAGTCTGGATTGCTTGTCCCGGCTTTCGCCGGGATCGCAATGACGGAAAGAAGATAGTTAAGGCGTTGCGGGCGCACCCTGCTCGACTTCTATGACGCCGCAGGCGACGCGGTCGCCGGAATTGCCCGTGGGCTGCGTGGCGTAATCATCCGGGCCGGCATGGACGACAATCGCCGCGCCGTCCTTATCGGGCAGCAGTCCGCGCTTGCTGGTGTCGTTCGGGTCGAGCGTTATCCGCGTATTCAGCACATGCGCGCTTACCGTGCCGTCGGCGCCAACGAAGATATTGGGCATGTCGCCGTCTTCAGGGCCGTTGGCGGCCATAAAGCCGTGGGGCTTGGCGTCAGGATTAAGGTGGCTTCCGGCGCCTTCGAATTTAGGCGCGTCGCACACGCCTTTTTCGTGGATGTGGTACGCATGCTCGCCGGGCGAGAGGTTCTTGAGGTTAAGCGCCAGCAGGACGCCTTCCTTGGTCTGGGTCAGCGTGACCTCGCCCGCGTCCTTGCCGTCGGCGGTTTTCATGGCGACCTTCTCGACAATCGGCGGCGGAATGTCGGAAGGAGCATCGCCCTGCGGGGCGGCCATAACGGGATTATATATCTGAACCGCGATAAACAGGGCTGCGAAAAGGTATTTTTTCATGGGTCTTTCTCCGTGGAGTTATGCGTTACAATAACGACTATAAACCTTCTGAAGTTCCCCGAAAGAAAAAACGGCGGCACCGAAAGGCACCGCCGTTCAAAATTTTTTGGCAATCCGTCTTTATTATTTCAAAACGGATTCCTTGAGGTCTTTCGAAACGCGGAAAGCGACCTTGCGCTTTGCCGGGATCTTGATCGGCTCGCCCGTGGCCGGGTTGCGGCCCATGCGCGCCTTCGTTTGCTTGACCTGCAGGATGCCCAGACCCGCGATGCGGATACGGTTGCCTTTTTTCAGGTTCTTGCCGAAGGATACGATCATGTCGTCGAACAGCTCCTGCGTCTGCTTCTTCGAGAGTTCGTGCTTCTCCGCGAGTTCGCCTGCGATCTGTTTCAGTGTGACAGTTGGTTGTGCCATGTTTAATTCCTTTCTGATCAATGAATATGCTGTATTACAGCGCAAGAAAACGGGCTTGTAAACAAGGAATCGATGCGAAAAACCCAGTAAAATTGCTAGGCAAAGGCCTGTAAATAGGCTATATGCGCGTGCGCGCGTCTTCCGAATTTTCCTGAATCACTGCATAACCCCCTGAAAAATCGAAAAAATCGGCATAAAAAAGCGCTCCCGCCGTGGAGAGATCCTTGGGACAAAAGGATCGGGCGGGAGCGCCGGGGGCAAAACTTTTCTGGATTTTAGTGGTGGCCGCGACGTCCGCGATCATGATCGTCATGATCCCAATCACGATGATCCCAGCCACGGTGATTCCCGCGATCCCAGTCGCGATTTCTCCAGCGATGATTCCAGTCATTATCGCGGTAGCCGAAGCTAAACACATAAGCCGGCTGGCGGTAATAACGGTAACGCACGGGCGCATAATACGTCACAGGGCGATAGTAACGGCCGTAGGGGAAATAGACGGGCTGTTCCTGCGCAACCAATGAAACATTCTGCGATACAAGCTCATCGAACGGGTCGACGTTGCCGCTCGCATCGACGATCATCCACGAACCGTCGGGCTGCATGCAGGCCGTGCCGTAGCCGGATTCCATGCGGTTGCCGACGCGGATTGTCTTTTGATATTCGCGGCAATAACCTTGCGCCTGCGCGGGGCTGGAAAATATCACCGGCGACAGGAAGGCGCCTGCAAGTAAGCCGGTCATCAATAATTTTCTGGTCTTTGTCATCTGGTACTCCTCATCCAATAGCCTGATGCCAGGCCGTTCGATTGTTATGTTCTTGCTTATTCTACGAAGGGGACGTGTTAACCCTTCGTACATTTTTTGGAGATTTATTTTATGAGGAAAATTAACGGCTAATCGATTTTGGAACCGACGGCGCGGCCAAGCGCATAACCAAGCCCGCGATTTCCCGTATAAGGATTGGGGTTGTAATAGTCAGGATAATATCCCGGGTAATAACCGTAGCCGTAGCTGGAGCCATAAGATGGCGTACGAATAATAACGCGGTCAGACCTTCTCAGCATTCGTTGAATCTGCCGTGCGGAAGCCTCGTCGGTGCGGATAATCATCCGCGTGCGCCCGTCATCTATAACGACCGATTTTGTGCGGTCTGAACCGGAGGGAAGAAATATGACATTATCCTTGGCCGTAGCCAGTTCTGGCGCCAGAAGCGCGCCAGCAAGGATCGTCGTAACCAGAAGTTTTCTAATGTTTTTTGTCATCTGTTTAATTATATAGCACTCGCGCAAAAAAAGAAAGCTCCCCATGCAAAATATAATTTATTCAATTAGTTAAAGCGCGGTCCGCACGCCCAAACACAATAACTTGATCTTTTTTATGGTCTTCTCTACTCATAGTGTAATGGAAACAGCCCATAAAATTTTTTTTACAAAACGGCGCAACCTGATTTTATTTTCGCTCCTGATCCTGTTTTATGAACTGGGGCAGGTTTCGTTCGGGTATGGCCCGGCGCCTTTAGGGATGGTCTTGCGCAATCCATCCGCCGTTAATATTTTCCTGCATATCGCGCTGCTGTATTCTTTCTGGCGTTTCATGACCGCGTTCTCGCGGCTGGACACCAGCAAAGCGGCCGAAGAGGCGGTTAAAAAATCGATTGTGCTCAGTATGGAAAAACTGGCGCATTCCAAGGTGCAGCACGCGGCTACAAAAACCGGGCGCGAGGCCACGAGCCGGTTTATCATGGAGAGCGCGACGTCGCTGGATCAAAAGAAGGATGATCTAACACTCAGCGGCGCGTCCTATAACTTCGTTTACACAGCGCAAGGGGGCGGGCAGCAAAATGTTGTTGTGACGGTTAACGGCGCGTCATTCTGGCTGATCAAGCTCATGCATAATTTCCTGCATTTTTTCAAAGGCGGGTTTTTCGTAGAATATTATTTCCCGCTGCTGCTGTTCTCGCTGGCGTTGCTGGAGAGTATCCAGCCGGGCACGACGCGGCCGTTTTTCGATTTGTTTAATTGGTAGAATTAAGACCCGGACGCTGCCTTTTCCTTTTTCTTCTGGATCTCACGTTCGTTTGCCGTCAGGGCTTTTTTGCGGAGGCGCAGGGATTTGGGCGTAACCTCGACGAGTTCATCGTCCTCGATATAGGCCATCATTTCCTCGAGGCTCATGCGTTTTGGCGGCACGAGGATGACGGCTTCGTCGGCGCCGGAGGCGCGGACGTTGGTGAGCTGCTTGCCCTTCAGGACGTTGATTTCAAGATCGTTGTCGCGGCTGTGTTCGCCGACGATCATGCCTTCATACACCTTGTCGCCGTGACCGATGAACATCATGCCGCGGTCCTGCAGCTTCCAGATGGCGTAGGCAACGGCCTCACCTTTATCCGTGGAAATCAGCGCGCCGTTGCGGCGGCCAATGATTTCACCCTTATATGGCCCGTAGTGCGAGAAGATGCGGTTCAGCAACCCTGTGCCGCGCGTGTCGGTCAGGAATTGCGACTGGTAGCCGATCAAGCCGCGCGAAGGCGCGATGAACGTAATACGCGTCTTGCCGCCGCTGGAAGAGCGCATGTCGGTCATTTCGGCCTTACGCTCGCTCAGTTTATTCACCACGACGCCGCTATATTGTTCGTCGACATCGGCGATGACTTCTTCGTATGGCTCCTGCAATTCGCCTTTTTCATTTTTCTGCATGACGACGCGGGGCCGCGAGACGGAAAGCTCGAAGCCTTCGCGGCGCATGGTTTCGATGAGAACGCCCAGTTGCAATTCGCCGCGGCCCGCGAGTTCCATCGCGTCCTTGCCGGCGGTTTCCGTGACGCGGATGGCGACGTTGGTTTCGGCTTCGGCCAGCAGGCGGTCGCGGATCATGGTCGAGGTGAGTTTCTTGCCTTCCGTTCCGGCATAAGGCGAGTCATTGACGGTTACTGTCACAGCAATTGTTGGCGGATCAACGGGCTGCGCGTGGATCGGCGTCGTCACGGACGTATCGCAAATCGTGTTCGCGACGGATGTTTTTTCCATCCCGGCGATGCAGATGATGTCGCCTGCCCGGGCGCTTTGCACGGGAACGCGGTTGATGCCTTCGAATGAAAGCAATTTCGTCAGGCGGAAGGATTCAACGCGATTTCCATTCAAGTCGATGGAATGAACGGGCATGTTTACTTTCGCCTCGCCGCTGTAGATTTTGCCGGTGAGGACGCGGCCGAGATACGGATCGGCTTCGAGCAGCGTTGCCAGCATGGTGAATGGCTGATCCGGGTGAACGTTTGGTTGCGGGACGTGATTTAAAATCAGGTCGAGGAGCGGGTGCATGTTTTCGCGGGGCGCTTCTAAACTTTCCGCGCACCAGCCTGCCCTGCCCGATGCGTAGAGAACGGGGAAATCAAGCTGGGCATCGTTGGCGTCCATCGCAACGAAGAGGTCGAAACATTCATTCAGCACTTCGTCGGGGCGGGCGTCGGAGCGGTCGATTTTATTGATCATGACGATCGGGCGTATGCCGCGTTTCAATGCTTTGCCAAGGACGAACTTGGTTTGCGGGAGGGGCCCTTCGGCGGCGTCGATCAGGAGGATCACGCCGTCAGCCATGCTCAAGATACGTTCCACCTCGCCGCCGAAATCGGCGTGACCGGGGGTGTCGATGATGTTGATGCGGGCGCCTTCCCATTTGATGGAGGTGCATTTGGCAAGGATGGTGATCCCCCGCTCCTTCTCAAGGTCGTTAGAGTCCATGACGCGCTCGGCGACCTGCTGGTTTTCGCGGAAAGAGCCGCTTTGCTTCAGGATCGTGTCAATCAGCGTGGTCTTGCCATGGTCGACGTGGGCGATGATGGCGATATTGCGTATGGTGTCTTTGGGCATAACCTTAACTCTTTAATAAATTAACCGAGGCCGCCTTTTACAGTAAAACTGCATAAAATAACAGCATTTTATTGCCGCCCTGCCATCAGGGGTGCTAGATCAGTATAATGCCCGATCCTGTTACCGACCCCGCGCGCCCTGAAATCCATATCCCGCTCGATGAGCCCATGGAGGAGCTGCGCCGCACCGATCACGAGGCTTTTGCGGCGGAAATGAAGGCCCTTGTAAGCGAAGCCGAGGCCAACCGCCTGCGCTATATGCGGGCCCGGCAAAGGCGGGGGTTTTTTGCCCTGAGCGTGGGCATGATCGCCATGCTGGCGGGGGCCTGCGGGTTCGGCTGGTATTTCCTCATGGAGGGCGACTTACTGCGGGCGGTGGGCAGCGTGGCAATCGCCGCTATCCCGACCCTGCTGTTCTATAGCTGGATCAACGGCCCGCAAAAGGCCTATGTCCGGACCCACAAGAGCCAGTTCATGCCAAAGCTGGCCAAAGTACTCGGCGGCCTGCGTTATGATGCCGGCGGTGGGGTTGCCGCCAAGGTCTTGGGCCATACCGGCATCGTTCCGCCGCATAACCGTTACGATCACGAGGATTGTTTCCTTGGCGTTTATAAGGGGATCAAAGTTATCTTTTCAGAGGCCCGGCTGTATAAGGGATCGCGGTCCGTGTTCCGGGGCATTTTCGCGCTGATGGAATTGCCGAAGCCTACTTTTTCCGGGCACCTTATTCTCACCGCCGATAAAAAAATGGCGCAGGACAATGCCGGGACACGGTGGAAAAAATTAAGCGTTATCGCAGCCACCTCCTCCAACCCGGACTGGAACCGCTTTCTCGGTTTCAGCGACAAACCGGACGAAGCTGCGAAACTGATCAATGAAAAACTGCTGAAAGAATTATCGGAGGCCGCGGATATTTTTGGCCGTTCGCCGATCAGCGTTTCTTTCATGAAGGGCAAATATATTTTCATGATGATCCCGAACGAGCAGGATATGTTCGAGGCTTCCAGTGTCCTCGTCCCGATCACCACGACCGCGCATATCGAGGAACGCCGCAAGGAAATCGAGAAGCTGCTGGAAGTGATGGATGTGTTCGAGATTTACGGGAAGTGAGAAGGTCACTTCTCCATCTGCACCCTCAGCATCACCTGACCGTCATTAATAACGACAGATTTTTTGGCGCTTTTGGGGAGCGGAATGCCGCAGCCCCGGCAGAACAGCATCAGGGCGGCGGCCATGAAATCCTGCGAGTATTCGAGGCCGGTTTCTTTCTCGTTAATCGGATTTTTGATGCCGACGAGAATCTGCCCGGCGTTTTCCTTATCCTCCATAATTTTGAAAATATTGCCGGGCGGCGGCGGCTTCATCTGCTTCTGGAAGCACATGGAATACAGCGCCTTATAGACTTCTTCGTTGTCAAAATGAATGCGGCGGTCTTCGCGGGGCATGGAAATCAGATCATGAAATGGATGGAATATGTGGAATTAATATGCTCTGGAAATGTACCATATAAGACATATGTATGTAATCCCCTCTCCCATAGGGAGAGGGTTAGGGTGAGGGGATCGCGGGCTCACACCCTCACCAAGAGTTTCTAAGCTTCACTACGTTCAGCCAAGAAACTCTATCCTCTCCCTGAGGGAGAGGATAGTTGTATTTTCATAAAAAATAAATTGCATTTTATCAAATATAGTTCATGTAAAAATCCAATTACCTAAAATACAATCTATAATTAAAATCATATTTACTTGACTTTGTCAGTATTGGACCCGGAGAGGTTCAATGCTGGCGTATAAAAAAACACTCGAACAGGAAATAGAAGCTGAAATCGCGCTGCTGACGAAAGAATTATCCCTGCTAGCGCCCCTGCCCGGCGCATCGCCCGAAAAGCCTTCCCATAACCTGAACCAGAAAAACGTCATTTCCGGCGCGTTCAACCGCATCTCCGCGGGCATGGAAATACAAAAGTACATGCGCGACCTGCCTCGCCGCCAGAATCTCCTGCGCCAGATCGAGCATTACAGGCGCCGTCTGAATGCCCTGCACATTCATAAAATCCACGCCGCTGGTTTTTCTTTCGCGGCCTGATTTTATTTTCCCTCCCCTTTCGCGTTGCAACGCGTTATACTCGGGGAGCATTTTGATATTTCCATGAAAAAATTCTCCACCGTCCTTTTACGCGAAAAATTCATTATCCACGATGCTGGCACGCACGATCCTGTAATCGCGCTGAGCAACCGCGTGGTCGTGGAGCTTTGCGGCAATGACGGCATTATCGATGATGTCATGATCGTGCGCGCCCAGAACATGCATTGCTGCGCACGCATGGCGGCGAAAATCGTGCAGTCCTACACGCTGAGCGGATCGCTGGTGACGCGGCCAGAACCTTACGACTGGCAAGCCACTTGGGAAACCGCCGTGAACGATTACGAGCGGACCTATAACCCGCAGCTCTGGATCGTTATATATCACAACGGCAAGGTGGTTTTTTCCAAGGGCGATCACCACCCGTTTTTCGACGTTATCGAGAATTGCCAGGCCAGCAACCGGGGCGAGTATGAAAAGGCCATTCCGATGGCTGAAAACGTGTTCCGCACGATGGGCAAGGTGGTGCGGATCAATTACGACGGGAACGTGGCGTTAACGCTTAATCTCGAGCCTAAACAGGCGCGGATCGGCGTGATCGTGCGCAGCCCGCTCAAAACCGCGACGTTCAATTTTTCCGTGGGAACCAAGAGTGAAAAACCCCTGAATTTCCCGCAATGCATCGGCGCGGCGGCGGCGTTCCTGGAGGGTATCCAACTGGCGTTCATGATCGGGATGAACGAGGAAAAGATCAAAATCGGCAAAATCGCCCGCCATACCAAGGAAGAAAAGCAGACGCAGGAGGCCCGGGTGCGGCTGTCGCGCCTGAACTCGGAGATCGCTACGCTGGAGGGGGCTTATGACGTGCGCTACCGGCCCGAGCGCCCGGAATTCCAGGATATCCTGACCGAGGCGGAATCGCTGGCAAAGCAGACTTTCAGGTACAGGACAGCCTGAAAAAACACTGATTTTCTGATCATTTTGGCATTCAAAAAACTGCCAAATTTCAAACAGCCTCATGCCCTTACCGCCGCGCAACACAAGGAAATTGGCGGGTTTGCGGAAAATCAGGTAAGATTAAATTAGGAGGGCGGAGTGCCCCCACCATTTCCCAAACCCATATGTGCCTCCGCCCCCGATGAGAGGTGCCATGACGGGACGATTGTGGCCATTATTGCTAACTGTGTGTTTGTGCGCCTGCGGCGGTAATACAGGGTTTCACGAACGAAGTTACACGGCCAATGCCCCATTTTTCTTCCTGCACGGGCCTCCGCCCACAGCCGGCGAAGCTCTGCTGCGGGACGAGGACGATGTCTACCGGCCCATGACCAACCTTAACCTCGCGCAGGAGCGCGACGAGCGGGATATGGCGGCCGGGCTTGCGCCATCCGAACCTGCCCTGCCTGCGGCCTGCAGCCTTGGCGACCGGTTCGACCGGGACGGGGCAATCGCCTATAATTTCGACGACCGGCAATCGCGGCTGTCGCTCAACCTGGATATGGGGAATGTGGGCATCGGCGGCGTCGAGGTCGACCGGGTGATGGTGCGCTATCGCTATAAATTACAGCCCGGGTCCGGGCGCAAGGATGTTTGCCGGTACCCTTCCGGCGTGCAAGGCCTGTTCGGCTCCGGCTATAACGAACTCGTCCGCAGGCAGCATAACACCGTCTGGGACAAGATGCGCGATGACGGGGTTTTCGGGCTGTTTCAGTAAAAATTTCTTGATTTCTTTTCATATCGCATATTAGGCTTCTCGATTATTTAATCGACAGGAGCCTTCTTTGAGTGCCGACGAACTAGAAACTTTTAATTCCGAAATCGATGTAAATGAAGACGATTTTGCCGAAGCGAGTGACGATTTCGAAGGAGAGATTCTGGAAGTCGCCCCTGAAGAGGTGGATGCAAGTGAACTTGTAAATCTTATAGCTGAATTCAGGAATGCAGATTCTGTAAGTTGGCAGATAGAATTGCAGCAATTAGCGACCGTCGTTGGACCCCGTACAGTCAGAGACATCAGTAAAGCCTTTCGCGAAGAACGCGTGAAAAACTGGCGGCATTTTGTGTCGCCTGAAGAACAAGACCTTGCGCCTTCCATGCTTACCGATTTTGTCCGGGCCATGGATTTTTCTTCAATTCTTAGCATCGACCAGATTGCCGCCTCTGCGTTCGAGACGTTCAAGGCGACAGGAGAACAAACACTTGAGGGAATAATACAATACGGACCGCTCGCCAACGGTTCGAGGACGTGGGAAATGGCGGAGAATGCGTTACATAGAAAGCGGCACGGCCTTACGAAAGAAAACTGCCCTTATGGTACGCTTGAAGGGTTGGTAAATGACAAAATATTAAAAATGACGACGCAGGAAATCGTCGTTTCCATGAGAGCGACCAGTCTAGTAACAGGTCAGAAAAATTTTCAGAGTTTAATACAATACGGGCCACTGGCTAATGGATATAGAACCTGGGAAATGGTTGCAGAATCTATCGAGAAAAAAACAAACGGCCTGACAAAAAAGGAATGCCCTTATTCTAATATGACCGCATTCATAAGGGCGCGACTGCCAAAAATATCCCTTGAAGAAATCATGGATTCCGCAATCTCCACTTTTAATGCAAAAGGCTCACGCGCGATTAGAGGTATTTTACGGGGAATCATTACGCATGGCGCCTTGGCAGACGGTGTCCGTACGTGGAAAATGATACGTCAAAACGTGGCGCATAAACAGTGGGGTCTTACAAACGACAATTGTCCTTACGATAATTTTGATGATTTATTAAAAGGCCAGCTTTTAACCATTAAACTTGAAGATATTATCCAATCCTTAAAGGCAACAGTTAAGGAAACCGGAAAGGTAGAGTTCAAAGGCAAAATTCTGTGTGGCCCACTTGCTGATGGAAGCAGAACATGGCACATGGCAGACAAGGCCATTAAAGACAAAACAAATGGATTAACAAACGACAATTGCCCTTACAATTCTCTCCATTATGTTGTTCAAGAAGAAATTCTTAAAATTACAACAGATCAAATTGTACAGTCAGCAAAAGAGACAATGGAAGAAGAAGGAGAGTTACATATACGAGGGGGCAAAAAAATCATGCATGGCCCGCTCGCTAACAATCATAGAACATGGGATATGGTTCGTGGCAGCGTGGAACGAAAAACAAATGGCCTTACATGGGATAATTGCCCTTATAAAACACTTCCAGCCTTGCTCGAAGATAAGCAAATAAGATTCAGGGCAAATAAATATCGTTTCTATTCGCCCGAGCCAACAGCCGCCTAAGCCGCCTTTGTCATGCTGCGCAGGACGTAATGCAGGATGCCGCCGTTTTTGAAATATTCGATTTTATAATGAAGGCTTTTAGCTTTAAGGAGCTTCTGCCTGCGGAAGCAATTGTGTATTGTCAGGATGACCAATAGGAGCGGCATGGGTGGCAAATTAATGTCGTGACGTTTCGCGACCTGGTACCAGTGATCATGGTCATAGATTTGATCTTCTATATCCCGATCCGTTGTAATGAACTGAACGCCGGGCAATCCTTCTTTGTATTTGCAGATGGCGTCAAACTCGCGCCTGCGCATTTCGATCAGCAATTCCGGTAAAGTGCGGAAGGCTCCTATAGTAATTCGAGGGAGTTGAATATTTTGAGATATCAACCGGTTTTTAAATGTAACTTCTCCAGACAGGTCTTCAAAAAGCATCCACTCCCCGGAATCACCTGCGCTGGGGTCATATCCCGCATATAGTTTATGTATTTCCTGTGCCGTATCGGGAAGCGCGCCCACCTCAGATTGCAAGTAGTACTGCGCTGCAGGGTCATCGGGCGATATGTGCGTTTTACCGATTGCATAAGAAACACTATTAATAAAACGGGCTTCACGTCCTTCATTTTTGAGTCGTGATTCTCTCAGACCATCACAAAAAAACCATTGGTATTCAGCCTGTGCGGCTGTTTCATCCAAGACGTCTGAAGCAGAATATTTAGTAATCAATGACATGTATTTACTCCCTACCCCTTATTAACATATCTAATAACACAAGCGCAAATTCTGCGTTATTAACTTGCTCACGGAGAGGAGAGGCCGATTAAGCCGCCTTTGTCATGCTGCGCAGGACGTAGTGCAGGATGCCGCCGTTCTTGAAGTATTCGATTTCATCCAGCGTGTCGATGCGACAGAGAACCTTGATGGTTTCCGTTTTGCCGTTGCTGCGATGAATCGTGACTTCCACGTCCTGACGGGGTTTGAGGCCCTTTTCAATGCCGGCGATATCGAATTTTTCCGTGCCGTCGAGTTTCAGGGTTTGCCTTGTCATGCCATCCTTGAACTGCAGGGGCAATACCCCCATGCCCACGAGGTTGGAGCGATGGATGCGCTCGAAGCTTTCAGCAATGACGGCTTTTACGCCGAGCAAGGTCGTGCCTTTCGCGGCCCAGTCGCGGGATGAGCCCGTGCCGTATTCTTTTCCGGCGACGACGATGAGCGAGGTTCCCTCTTTCTGATATTTCATCGAAGCGTCGTAGATGGGCATGGTTTCGCCGCTCGGGATGTATTTCGTTACACCGCCTTCCGTGCCGGGGACCATTTCATTCTTGATGCGGATATTGGCAAACGTGCCGCGCATCATGATTTCGTGGTTGCCGCGCCGCGCGCCATAGGAATTGAAATCGGTGGGCAGGACCTTGTGATTGATCAGGTATTTTCCAGCCGGAGAATCTTTCTTGATCGAACCCGCGGGGGATATATGGTCGGTCGTGACGGAATCCGCCAATATCGCCAGCGCATAGGCGCCCTTGATATCCTTCAGATCGCGCGGCTTTGCGGCCATCTGCTCGAAGTACGGCGGATTTTTCACGTAAGTTGAATCATTGGCCCAATCATAGGTCTGGCCGCCGACGGCGCTGCCCAGTTTTTGCCATTCGGGCGGGCCCTTGAACACGTCGGCATAGCGCGACTTGAACATGGCGGGCGTCAGGCAGAATGCAATTGTGTCGGCGATTTCTTTATTCGATGGCCAGATGTCTTTCAGGAAAACATCCTTGCCGTCCTTGCCTTTGCCGATTGGATCTTTGTAGAGATCGACTTTCATCGAACCGGCGATTGCGTACGCAACCACCAGCGGCGGCGAGGCGAGGTAATTGGATTTCACGTGCGGATTGATGCGGCCTTCGAAGTTGCGGTTACCGGAGAGAACGCCCGCAACGTTAAGGTCGCCTGTTTCAACAGCCTTTGCCAGATGGTCCGGTAGAGGCCCGGAGTTACCGATGCAGGTCGTGCAGCCGTAACCAACGAGATTAAAGCCCAACGCATCGAGGTCTTTCGAGAGATCGGCCTTATCGAGATATTCAGTGACAACCTGCGAACCCGGCGCGAGCGATGTTTTCACCCACGGTTTCACGGTCAGACCCAGCGCTTTTGCCTTACGGGCCACGAGGCCAGCGGCGACCATGACGGACGGGTTTGATGTGTTTGTGCAGCTTGTGATCGCGGCGATGACGACGTCGCCGTGGCTGAGTTTGTAATCCTTGCCTTCGACCTGCACGGATTTGTCTTCGGGCACGGCGTCGGTGAAAGATTTCTTGGCGTTGGATAACGGCACGCGGTCCTGCGGGCGTTTCGGGCCAGCGAGCGAGGGTTCGACTTTTGAAAGATCGAGTTCCAGCGTATCGGTGAAAACAGGATCCGGCGAATTCGCGTCGCGCCACATGCCTTGCGCCTTTGCATACTGCTCGACGAGCTTGCAGCGGTGCGGGTCGCGGCCCGTGAATTCGAGGTAGCGGATTGTCTCCGCATCAATCGGGAAGAAGCCGCAGGTCGCGCCGTATTCAGGCGCCATGTTGGCGATTGTCGCGCGGTCGGCGAGGCTCATATTCTCAAGGCCGGGGCCATAGAATTCAACGAACTTGTTGACCACGCCTTTTTTGCGGAGCATTTCGGTGACCATGAGCACGAGGTCGGTCGCCGTTGTGCCTTCTTTCATAGAACCGGTCAATTTGAAACCGATGACTTCGGGGATGAGCATTGATACAGGCTGGCCGAGCATTGCGGCTTCGGCCTCGATGCCCCCTACTCCCCAACCGAGAACGGCAAGACCGTTCACCATTGTTGTATGCGAGTCTGTACCAACGAGTGTGTCGGGATAAGCAACCTGGCGGCCCTTGTTATTTTCATCTTCGAGGACCCAGATCGTCTGGGCGAGATATTCGAGATTGACCTGGTGGCAGATGCCTGTGCCTGGCGGAACAACGCGGAAATTTTTGAATGCTTTCTGGCCCCAGCGCAGGAACGCGTAACGTTCGTGGTTGCGCTCGAATTCAATTTCGACGTTCTGCTGGAACGCCATACCTGTTCCGAACGCATCAACCATGACCGAATGGTCAATGACAAGGTCAACGGGAACCAGCGGGTTGATCTTTTGCGGATCGCCGCCAAGGGCGGCCATCGCTTCGCGCATCGCGGCCAAATCCACAACCGCTGGAACGCCTGTGAAATCCTGCATGAGCACCCGCGCCGGGCGGTAGGCGATTTCGCGGTCGGATCTTTTATTATCGAGCCATGTTTTAAGAGCCTTGATGTCATCGGTGACAACCGTGCGGCCATCTTCGAAGCGAAGCAGGTTTTCGAGGAGTACCTTTAAGGTGTAGGGAAGTCTCGATATATCACCGATGGATTTGCTGGCGGCCTCAAGGCTGAAGTAATCGTATTCCTTATTGTCGACTTTGAGGGTTTTGCGCGTTTTTAAAGAATCATGGCCAGTGCGTGTCATATTAAAAATCCCCGGTAAATTATTGGAAAAGCACGCAGAAGAAATTCACGTGCAATTTTACACTAAGTGAGAAGCGTTAAAAAGGGCTTAATAACGGAGATTGCTAAACCGGCTCCGGTTGGTTAGGACGCCGGGGATGATTGCCCGGCCTGGCTGCGACGCTGGCATAGGCAGAGCCTCCGTCCTCATCGTCAGGCGGAAGACCAGGAACCCCAATTCCTGCAGCTTCCCTGTTAAGGGCCCTGATAAGGTCATCAATAATATCCCCTTCAGTTTTGCGCACGAACCCTTGCCCGGTTAATTTCACTTTAGAAGAATATTCTTCTTCTGGAAAAACTTCCTTATAAAGACGCTTCATATAAGATTCTATATAATGGCCGCCCATATAATGATCACCCTTTATGGCATGCCCGAATGCCCTTTTTGCGCCTTCAATATCGCCATTGGCCCGCAATAGAAATCCTTCGATAAAATAAGGGCGGGGATGAAATACGCTGTTAAAAGTCATATGGAGCTTAATAATAGCAAGACCGTCCATTGCTTCGTGATATGCAGCGCGGAGATAAAGCTCATCTACTTCTTTTGCCAGATTATTAGCTTCCTCAATGACGGCATCGAGGCCGCCTGCAGCAGCGGCATTAAATAATTTTGAATTGAATAGACCTATTCTGTCCATCGAGACGCCTTTCCTGTCGTTTACGCAGAACTTAGACCTCCCTTAAAACCCGATTCTTTGAAGATTTTTTATTAGCCTCTAATGTGCCCTGATTTGAGGAAATTTCAAGTAGCACCTTTCAAAAAAATGCAACCTGAATATTAGGAAATGCTTTATTTACCAAATACTTACAAAAAACCGTGGAATTGGCACGATCTGCCCATTTTTTCGCCACAATTACATGAGATTCTGAAGATACAGATTCAAAAGGATTCGTGTATTTCCCTTTGGCCGTCTGGTTTAGCTCACTACCGTAATTTTGACCGCTGCCCCCGGGCAGCGGTTTTTGTTTTGGGGCTCCCGGCTCGTTTATCAGTGAGGGCCGAAGCCAGGCTCGTCAGCGCGGGGTGGGGAGGTACATTTCGAAATCAAGTCCGATATGATCTCTACCATATCGTCATCTTCATGTTCCTGCGCCTTTTTTAAAGCCTTCCCGGCATAGAATTGCGCCCCCTGCAGATTACCTGAGAAGAATTGAATAACCGCCAGACTATAGCTTGCCTTCCAGAAACGATCTTCATCAATTTCCAGAGCCTTGTTACAAGCGCGGACCGCATGCTTATAAAGCGCGGGGGGAATGGGAAGCTCGGCGTCTTTAAAATCATAAATAATTTTTGTTAAAAAAGCGCCGTAAGCCTGCTCAAGTTCGCCACTTCCTTCCGCAAGTCCGGTGACTTGCAGGAACTGGGCACGCGCTTCCTCATAGTAGCCTGTGAGGCACAGTAATTGTGCGAAGAGACCTCTGCCTTGTTTGTCCTGCGGATACTGCTCCAGATAGACAGGCCAGTGCGCCAACATGCCTTTAAAGTCTTTGTTTTCCATGAGCCGAACGATTTCAATGGCTGGCAATTGCTTACGATCTATAAATTCCGCAACTGCGCCCACCTGTCCGGGTGATTCCTGCATAACAAACATGAAAATAGCTATATCCAGATGGCGTTTTATATCCGGATTCCCAGGCACGAGCGCATGCGCTTCGGTCAATAATTGTTTGGCTTCAGCCGCTTTCTCGCGGTCAAGGAAGATCAGGGCGAGTTCATCCATATAAAGAGGATCAGGACGTATTGCCAAAAGCTGCCGGTATATTGTTTCGGCCTCATCATATTTTTCCAGTTCCCCAAGGCACCTTGCATAATGAACAAGTATTCCTTCGTTTTTCGGCTCCATCTCAAAGGCGCGAACGCAAAAAGGTTCGGCGCCTGCATAATCTTTCAGATGGAACAAACATAAAGCCAGGTCATCCAACCAAAAGGCTGAAAGTGGCAGTGAACTGTCTTGCCTTTCATATTCAAGAATTCCCTTGCGAAGATTGTCCGCAGCTTTTTCGTCCTGTTTTAGCCGGAGTTGGGTGCGCCCAAGCCAAATATAGACTTCCGGGAATGTCTCGACATCTATTAGTCGGGTGGCGTTTTGCAGATAGATTTCTGCGTTCTGAAAGTCTCCGGCGTCAAAAAGAACAAGGCCATATTCGTACTGGTCTTCAAAACTTTCAGAATCGGGTGGTTCTTTTTTGATGCGCCGGAAATTTTTTGTTACGAAATCTATTGTTGCATCGTCCCACTTATCATCAGGATCATCAGGCATAAGAAAATTCTTCCTTCTATAAATTCTATTTCAGCATCCTATTTTATGAATAATTTGTTGTGCAAGAAATTTGCAAAGAGCGTTGAAATATATCGGATTTAACGCGTGTTTATAACCGGATTGAAATCCGGGCAGAGGGACTGGACGCGTTTATATTCATCGATATTGTCTACATCGCGCTGCTTTTCCTCGCGTTCGAGGTCCATTTTCTTATATTCGTGCTCTACGACCTGATAGACGACCTTCTGCATGCGCGCAGCGATGCTTTCTACGGAATCGGACGGGATCGGTCCCGCAATGAAGCCGCGTTCCTTCAGCGCGTCATAGACTTCGCTTCCCATGATTTGCGCATATTTGTTAACGATTTCCCGGTCAATCTTCACATGCTTCATTTCGTGCTCGGCCACGACATCGCCCATGCAGCGATCGTCATGGACCTCTTTTGCGATAATGATGCGGGGATTGATTTCTATTGTTATGCGTATTTTATCGTACCAGATGCAGGCGGCCTTATACCCTGTATAAACCTTATAGTTTAAATCCACTTTCGGGACGAGCTTGATGGCGCCGTCCATGTAGCCCTGGGTCATGCTGATGCCATTGAAGCTGTGGGGATCGATCGTATCCGTGCGGACGCGTTGTAGATCGCTCAGGCTCTGAGAATAATCGTATTCGATGCTTTTCGAGGATGGTTTAGCCTGGATTTCGGTTGGTTGCGGAAGTGTGCACAGGCCTTCCCCGGCGGCGGCAAGGACCAGAAGCGAAGCGGCAGAGAGGGGGTCAAAAATCATTCTCTTATTTTATAGCAAAGACTTTAACGGATCGTAAGGGCAATAAAGGCCTCAAAAAGCGCATATTTTAAAATCAGGCGGGATATGCTAGAAGGCTACAGGCCTCATATAAAAGGAAGACGAACATGGGCATTCTTATATATCTGATAAACCTTGCGATCGATATTTATATTACTATTATTGTTATACAAGTTGCCGTGAGCTGGCTGATCGCCTTTGACGTGATCAACGCGAGCAATGAACAGGCGCAGAACCTCATCAATCTTCTCAAGAAACTGACCGATCCGGTTTATAAACCTTTGAAAAAATACATTCCACCGATCGGCGGCATCGACATCACGCCGCTGGTCGTAATCGTTCTCCTGTGCATCGTGCGCAGCATTATCATAGGGGCGATATATTAAGTGAGCGCGACCATCATCGACGGCAAAGCCATTGCCGCCAGCTTGCGTAAGAGCATCACGGATCAAGTCAAAGCCCTGAAAGCCAAGCCCGGGCTTGCCGTCGTTCTTGTCGGAGACGACCCGGCGTCGCATGTGTATGTCGGCAACAAAATCAAGGCCTGTCATGAAGTCGGTATTGAAAGCTTCGAGCACCGCATGGCGGCTTCGAGCACGCAAAAAGAAGTCCGCCATGTCATCAAAAACCTGAATGCCAATCCTTCCGTGCACGGCATTTTGCTGCAACTCCCCCTGCCCGCGCATTTCGACAGCGATGAATTGATCCAGACGATTGACCCTGAAAAAGACGTTGATGGCCTGACCATTGCCAATATCGGAAGGCTTGTGGCGGGCCTGCCCGGAATAGTGCCGTGCACGCCGCAGGGGTCGCTGCTGCTGATCAAATCCGTGCGCGAGGATTTAACTGGATTGCATGCCGTCGTGATCGGGCGCTCGTTGTTGTTCGGCAAGCCAATGGCGCAGTTGCTACTTAACGAAGACTGCACCGTGACGCAGGCGCATTCGAAAACAAAAAATCTTCCAGAGATATGCAGGCAAGCCGATATTCTTGTCGCCGCCGTGGGCCGTGCGGAAATGGTAAAGGGCGACTGGATCAAACCCGGCGCAATTGTGATCGATGTCGGGGTCAACAGGATGCCGAACGGAAAGCTTAAGGGCGATGTCGATTATGCGGCGGCTTCGAAGGTTGCCGGGTTTATCACCCCTGTTCCGGGCGGGGTCGGGCCGATGACAATTGCGTGTTTGCTGCAGAATACATTGAAAGCCGCGAGTATATCGCGCTGAAGGCGGCTTAATAAACCATCATTGAAAAAGGCGGATATTTATTGATGGTTTCCCGGCTTTTCTGACGTGCCTCGAACATGGCTGCAAATGCTTCATAGGCATCAGGGTCACGGAATTTCAGGTATGAATCTTCATACATGTAAATATCCGGGTTTTCAGACAGGAAGCGTAAGATGGACTCGTTATTGTCTAGCCATGACTGGCATTCTATCTTGAACGCGTCGACCACGCCCCTGTTATAGTTATAAGAGCTGCGCGCATTGCCCGAGGCGTTTTCCTTTTCAATCCCGGCTTCAATCTCCTTCATCTGCTTGTCCAGATCGGCGACCCAGTAAGAGAAAATTATTTTCGCCGTCAGGACATTGTTCAACTCGTCCTTGACCCGGGTCTGTTCCTGATAAATTTCAGGGTTTCCCGCATGCGCCATATAGCGGCGCATTTCATAGCCGTACTGATCGTATTCGGGCGGCATATCGACCTTGATCCCGTGAATCAGCCGGTTGATCTGCTCCTGCAGGCTGCCCGGCGGTTCAGCCTTGAGGTATTTAACTTTCTCATAGGACGGATCGGAGGGCGGCGCGTAGGTGAGACCCGTCTGCGAATCGACCCGGCCATGCATGAGGTCCTCCGGATAGATATAAAAATCGATTGAACCCTGGGCCAGTACCGGGGAAACCGCGATTATCAGCAACAGAGAAAAGCAGACGATATAAAAGAAGCGCATTTGTTAATTATAGCGTGGTTTATTCATTTTAGCCTATCGAAACTGTGCGCCCGATCACCGCATTGTACTTTTCATATATTTATGCCTTTTTATATATTTATTTGACATACAAAGCGAGACTCCTTAAAAAAGTCATAATAAAGTCATTTTAATAACAAAAAAATTTATTTTAGAACAGCGGATATAACAGGGTGTTTTATTTTTATAACGTAAACCACTGACAAAAGGAAAACACCATGACAGACGTAACCAGAAGACAATTTTTAGGAGCAGCAGCAGTAGCAATAGGAGCAAAAGTACTTGCAAGCGCGACTGAGCAAACTGTAGCGGCTGAGGCGCCCGGACCCGAAGGCTTTGAAGAGCTTTTGATCGGAATTAATGCATTCCTTGACGGCAGTGAACAATCCCCATACCCCAATCCAGGAGGTGCGTTACAACTCTGGGAACAATGGTTCAATGCTATTCCACCACAAAATCTGGACGCAGTTAAAGAAGAAATCCGGACCAGATATTCCTTTCAAGTGGGCGAGATTCTTAAAAAACTGCCTGCTAAAATTGAAGAGCGTATGTTCACGACGACAACAGCGGGGACTCTTGAGCCACGTGAAGCTGAACGTGTACTCACAGAATTTGCCAGAACGATGGCTCCCCTGACGTTTATGGATGAGGTTACCGGCGCGATTGCGAATACTTCCAGGACGGCAATTGCCCCTATCCTGGCACCGGCCACGAAAGTCATGTTAGACAAGATAACTCCCGAGCAGCGTAAGCGCCTCCCAGAGGGTGGCAATCGCTTTGCCATTGGACAGTCGCTGGAAGTACTAACAGGTAAAATCCTGGATGCTACTCTGCAGAGCGGCGGTATACAGGCTGACGATGCTGACGACGTTCTTAAAGACCTGGGAGTTCTTGCCCACTACGGTGATCCTCAACCAACCCTGGATGCGATTGATCTCATTGCAAAACATCCGCAAATCGATCACTTGGGGGGCGGGCTGCACGGCCTTACCAGCAACCTTCTGACCTCGGAAACCATAAACACTTTGAGAAATGTTGGTTCCGGCAGCACGAAAGTTAGCGGAATTATCTCTCGCGCTGTAAACACCCTGCAGAACGCCCAGTTGCAAGGACCACAGCAGGATTATCGCGGCATTCTGGAAGCTTTGGAGGGCATTGGTCCGCTTTTCGAGGTTGCAAATGCAAGGAGTCTTGGAAATACCTTCGGGATTCTTGAGCAAATGAATGAACGGGCAAAAATCGAGTCCCAGGATCCCAAAGGCCCATTTAGAGTTTTTATAGATGTCGCTAAATCGGAACTGCGTACGCGCAGGGCGCCTGCTTCTAATCCAGGAATGGCTACTCCTGGGCAGGTTGAGCCAACAGAACCTTAAGCCCGACGCTTTCCATTCTTAACCGATAATCAACCGGCCCCTTATAGGGGCCGGTTTTTTACTGGCTGGCTTAATCTCTGGCCTTCGCGGTGATCCATGGTATATGAATTCCCGTATATGAATTAGTAAGGGAATCGTTGCAGTGCCTAGACTGGGCTGCTATGACTTCGCCAACAGTTAAAGAGGTAAAAATGAGCAGAATTATCGGTATCGACCTTGGAACAACCAACTCCTGCGTGGCCATTATGGATGGCAAGGAGCCTCGCGTTATTGAAAATGCCGAGGGTACGCGCACAACGCCCTCTATGGTCGCCCATTCCAAAGACGGCGAATGGCTGGTCGGACAACCCGCCAAGCGCCAGGCCGTGACCAATCCGGACAATACGGTGTTTGCGAGCAAGCGCCTGATCGGCCGCCGGTTCGACGATCCGGATGTGCAGAAAATGATCAAGACCGCGCCTTTCAAAATCATCAAAGGCGATAACGGCGATGCGTGGATCGAAGTCGGCGGCCAGAAAATGGCCCCGGCGCAAATTGCCGCCAAGATTTTGCAAAAAATGAAGGAAACGGCGGAAGCGTTTCTGGGCCAACCCGTGACGAAAGCGGTTATCACCGTTCCTGCTTACTTTAACGACAGTCAGCGGCAGGCGACGAAAGACGCGGGCAAAATCGCGGGTCTCGAAGTCGAGCGGATCATCAACGAGCCTACGGCGGCTGCGCTCGCCTACGGTCTCGATAAACGCTCCAGCGGCGTGATTGCCGTGTACGACCTTGGCGGCGGTACGTTCGATATTTCCATTCTTGAAATCGGCGACGGCGTTTTCGAAGTCAAATCCACAAACGGGGATACGTTCCTTGGCGGGGAAGATTTCGATGCGCGGATTATAGATTACCTTGCCGATGAATTCAAAAAGGAGCAGACGGTTGATTTAAGAAAAGACAAGCTTGCCCTGCAGCGCCTGAAAGAGGCCGCGGAAAAAGCAAAGATCGAATTGTCTTCAACGACGCAGACGGAAGTGAACCTGCCGTTCATCACGGCGGATGCGTCGGGTCCGAAACATTTGAATATCAAGCTTTCACGCGCGAAACTCGAGAGCCTTGTCGACGACCTGATCAAGAAAACCGTGGGGCCGCTCCGCGCGGCGCTGAAAGATGCGGGCCTGAAGGCTTCCGACATTGATGACGTGGTGATGGTCGGCGGTATGACCCGTATGCCGAAAGTCATCGAAACGGTGAAGGAATTTTTCGGCAAGGAGCCGCACAAGGGCGTTAACCCGGATGAAGTCGTTGCCGATGGCGCGGCGATCCAGGGCGGCGTTCTGCAGGGCGATGTTAAAGACGTTCTGCTTCTCGACGTAACGCCGCTGTCGCTTGGTATTGAAACGCTGGGCGGCGTGTTTACCCGCATGATCGAGCGTAACACCACGATCCCGACCAAGAAATCGCAGCCTTTCTCCACCGCCGAGGACAACCAGAACGCGGTTACGATCCGCGTGTTCCAGGGCGAGCGGGAAATGGCCGCCGACAACAAGCTGCTCGGCCAGTTCGACCTGATCGGCATCCCGGCGGCGCCGCGCGGCGTGCCGCAGATCGAGGTCACGTTCGACATAGATGCGAACGGCATCGTGCATGTCACGGCGAAAGATAAAGCCACCGGCAAGGAGCAGCAGATCCGCATCCAGGCCTCGGGCGGATTGTCGGACGCCGATATCGATAAAATGGTCAAGGACGCCGAGGCGAATGCCGAGGGCGACAAGCAAAAACGCGCACTGATCGAGGCGAAGAACCAGGCCGAATCCCTGATCCACCAGACGGACCGCACGTTGAAAGACCTGGACGGCAAGGTCCCGGCGACAGAAAAAACGGCGATCGACGAAGCGATCGCCGACCTGAAATCGGTGCTGGGCAGCGAAGATGCCGCTGTCATTAAGTCCAAGACAGATACGCTGATGCAGGCTTCGATGAAGCTGGGCGAGATGGCGTACCGGCAGGCGCAGGAACAGGCCGCAGGCCAGCCGGATAACGAACCGGCGGAAGCACCGCCTGCCGATTCAGGCAAGAAAGACGATGTGGTCGATGCCGACTTCACCGACCTGACGCTGGAGGATGACGACAAGGCGTCTTAAAATTTAATCTCGTATGAACGCTGATATAAAAAGATTTTAACCACAGCGCTCACAGCGAAATCACAGCGAGATCAGGAATAAATCAACGCGCTGTGTATTCGTCTGTGTTCGCTGTGGTTAATTTGTTTTAATTCATGTTTATTCGTGGTTATTTATGTCTTTTATGCTTCGCGGGAACCGTATATAATAAAAGAAACTCTCTTAAAACCCTATGCCGCTTGATCAACTGGAAAAGCCCAAATCCTATTACGAATTGCTGGAGGTGCCCGCGAGCGCCAGCGATGCGGAGATCAAGCGCGCCTTCAGACGGCTGGCGCTACAGTATCACCCGGACCGGATTCACCCGACGCTGGACCGGCGCGTGACGGAGATGCGCTTTCGCCTGATCAACGAAGCCTATGCGCATCTGAAAACGCCAGAGAAGCGGGCGGCGTATAACGACCGGCTGCGCGGGCGGAACGACAACGGGATCAACAAGAAAAACGCTTCATTCTGGGCGCAGGTGATGGATATTTTCAAAACGCCCCCTGCTTCCAAAAACCGTTCCGCGAGTAAATAAATCATGGCTAAAGATTTCTACAAAACTCTCGGCGTTGAAAAAAATGCGAGCGCGGAGGATATTAAAAAATCCTACCGCAAGCTGGCGATGAAATTTCACCCGGACCAGAACAAGGGTAATGCCGAGGCGGAGGCCAAGTTCAAGGAAATCAGCGAAGCCTATGACGTTCTGAAGGATGAGCAAAAGCGCGCGGCGTATGACCGGTTCGGCGCGGGTGCGTTCGACGGCAGCGGCCCGCGCGGGCCGGGCGGCGCGGGATTTGAAGGCTTTGCGGGCGGCGTAGGCGGCGCGTTCTCCGACATATTTGAAGACATGTTCGGCGATTTCATGAGCGGGCGCGGGCGGGGCAAGGCTTCGGCTCAGAACCGCGGATCAGACGTGCAATACACGATGGAGATCACGCTGGAGGAAGCTTTCCAGGGCAAGGAATCGAAAATAAAAATCCCGCTCAACGAAACCTGCGATGTGTGCAAAGGGTCGGGCGCGGAGGCCGGTGGGGGATCGGAGACATGCTCCACCTGCGACGGGCAAGGGCGTATCCGTCAGCAGCAGGGGTTTTTTACGATCGAGCGCACCTGCCCCACCTGCGCCGGGCAAGGGCAGATCATCAAGAACCCCTGCAAGAAATGCGGCGGACAAGGGCGCGTGAGCAAGGAGAAAACGCTGAATGTCAAAATCCCCGCGGGCGTGGAGCATGGGCGGCGCATAAAACTTGCCGGTGAGGGCGAAGCGGGATTG
>JADMIO011419532.1_pt1 | contig 32549 bp, 25 predicted proteins | sample 8958161 | NCBI WGS metagenome assembly JADMIO01 (sample SAMN16585339, study PRJNA669376) | soil metagenome | isolation source: Crop rotation soil | place: USA: Cullars Rotation, Alabama | collected 2011
GCCGCGACTTCAAGTCACGTGAATTCCAAGCTTCGGATCCCACTGTGCTGGAAAGGATACCCTCATGTATCCAGACATTTCCTGGTGCAATGCAGAGCAGAAATCTGTACAATAGTATGGGTAGATTCCCTGTTTCTGAGGCATAAACCTTAGTGTAACAGTTTCGCCCGGCATTATTAATAATTCCGCACCGGTATTGTTCTTGATTGCAAAACCATGAGGTATATCCCAGTCCTGCTCCAGGTTGGTTACATGGAAGTAGACATCGTCTCCCACGTAAACACCTTCAATATTGTCAGGCACGAGGTGCGACCTGATAGCAGTCATATACACATCAACCCTGTTTCCTTTGCGCACCACATTTGCCTTCTTTTCGCCCATCGTTACGAATTCGTGATGGTTTTTATTGATATCAAAGAACTTCACTTGCTTATCCTTTATCAGGCTCGCCGGACAGGCCTGCGCATAGTGCGGCTCGCCGGTAGTCGGAAAATCGAGGATCAGCTGCATTTTATCGCCTGATATATCATATAACTGGGCTGACTGGCATAACTCGGGACCAGTGGGCAAGTAGCGGTCTTTTGTGATCTTGTTGTAAGCCACCAGGTATTTCCCCCATGGTTTTTTTGTATCGCCTCCGGGCACCATTAAGTGACCTACTGAATAGTAAGTGGGAGCCCTGTCCAGCACCTGCAAGTCGCTCAATCTCCATTTTACTACTTCTGATGAAAGAAACATAGAGGTATAAGCATTTCCTTTTCCGTCAAATTCGGTATGCAAGGGGCCCAAGCCTGGTTTCTTAACCTCGCCATGCAGAGCAGCCTCATATTTAATGATCGGTATGCCGCCAAAGTCACCTTCAAATTGCTTGTCAGCAATAGCCTTGGTTAATTTTGTGAACGAGAAAACAGGGATCAATGCAGCCAGCTTACCACTGCCCACTATAAATTCACCTGATGGATCAACGTCGCAACCGTGAGGAGATTTAGGACATGGGATCATATACACCATATCCGGACAATCCTTAGGATCCAGCATTATTACTTCTTTCTCGGTAACTGAAGATGTGGTCTGTTTGTCATCGTCAAAAGTGTTATGCGCATAGTCTACAGCCACTTTTTTGCCTTTCCCGGATTTTGCATATTCTTCGGCTTTCTTCCAGTTTACGGCTACTACGTAATCTTTGTCTTTTTGTGAAGCATTAACTTCAAGTAATGTGTAGGCCTGCTCTGTGTTGTAGCTTGAGAAGAAAAACCAATCATGAGAGGGTCCTTTCCCTGCATGGCTCAAATCCAGGTTCATGCCAGGCAGCACGATCTGGAAGGCAATATTCATATGCCCGGTGGTCTTATCAACGCTTATGAATGATGCTGTGCTATGGAAATTCTGTTTAAAAGTACTGATAGGTACATCCTGGTCTCCCAGGGGTACAGAAAACCGGGTGCCAGCTACTACGTATTCGGTATTCTCGGTAATAAACGGAGACGAGTGGTTACCGGCGCTGTTTGGAATCTGGATAATTTCCATGGTTTTGAAAGTAGTCAGGTCAATTCTTGCGATACGCGGTGTGTTATTCGCGTTGGCAAATAACCAGCGGCCATCCTGTTCTCCATTCGTCTGAGATAATTCAAGGTGGTGCTGATCATCCCATGGCACCTGGCCATTGGTAGTATTCAGCATACCCTTTGTTTCTTCATTGTAGCCATAGCCATTTTCAGGAAACAGTGAGAATACCGGGATAACTTTCAGCAGCCTTCCGGAAGGAAGGCCGTAGACCGTTACCTGGCCACTAAAGCCGCCGGATACGAAGTTGTAAAACTCATCGTACTTACCGGGAGCTACATATGCTTTTGACGCCGCATCGCCCTGTACGGCCGATTCTGCGCTCTTCATTTTACAACTTTGCATCGAAGCGATCACCGCTACCGTGCCAAGCGTCAAGAGGATTTTTTTCATAAAATGTATATTGAACTGTGAGAGAAAGACTAATTTTTACCGTCATTATTGCGCATAAATTCCAGCATATCACGGGCCTCATCATCGCTCAGGTGCTGGTTGGGCATACGCACCATACATTTTTCAAGCATAGCCTGGGCCGCAGGATCTTTGTCGATCATTTCGTCCGTATTGGTTACAAAATTCATGATCCACTCGGGTTTCCTTCTGTCAGTAACACCTTTCCAGCCCGGTCCTACCAGTTTTTCGTCGGTTAGCTTATGACATGCACCGCATTTTACATCGTAAATGGTCTTACCACCTGCTACCATTTTCTGGTCAATCGGATGGGTGAGTTTTACCTCAGAAAATTTTCCCTTTCCTTTTGTATCATCTGTCGCAACAGCAACGCCGCTTTTGTCGCCCGGCTCTTTCATAGTAGCATTAGATGAAGTGTCAGTTGAAGCAGGTGTCGGATTAGATCCGCAGCTGTAAATAAATAAGCAGCTTAAAATTGTAACTGCTAAAAGATGTTTCCGATTCATAACTGTATGTTTTTTTATTTTTAATTTTCGACAAATTTCCATCGCATTTGTGGCAATAAAGATGACCTTGGTCATAATGAGGATAAAAATGTCTTTTTGTCCATTATTTTTAACAGCAAGGTTTTTTTATTCGTTCTTAGCGCATGATCTTTTGAATCTCTTCCTGCAGCAATGCTACTATTGTATACGAAGATAGACGCGGGTAAAACTGTCGAAAAGACTTTCGGTCAATAGGTGCACTGATACTAATCATTGCAATTATGGATGCGAAAAGAATTTCGGGTAATAAAGACCATTTTATCCGTTGTCTGACGAAAATCATGTTTTCTGCGTCGCTGTCTGAATAGTTTTACATTATAATTCATGGTTAAACAATAAAATACTTAGCGTTATGAAAAAAATAGTATTTGCTACTGCGGCATCGCTGGTCATCATGATGGCTTCGTGCGATACGGGAAATAAGGAGGAAAAAACCCCGGCTGCTAATGAAACACAAGCAACCGCCCCAGCCCAAAGTGAAATAAAAGATGACGTTTCGCAGAAAGACGTGGTACAAATAGCATTAGGCAGTAAAGATCACAGCACACTTGTTGCTGCACTGAAGCAGGCTGAGCTTGTTGAAGTGCTTAAGAAATCAGGCCCATTTACTGTGTTTGCCCCAACCAATGCCGCGTTTGATAAACTACCAAAAGGTACTGTAGATGGCCTGATGAAGCCCGATAAAAAAGATGCATTGGCCGATATCCTTCAATATCATGTTTCGGTGGGAATTTATAAAGAGAATATGCTTACAGACGGAAAATCTATAGGCCAGGTGAATTCGCAGAATATTACGATCAGCAATAAAGACGGTAAGATAAAAGTAAACGGAACTGCAAATGTCATTGGAACCATAGCGGCTGCAAATGGTATCATTTACGTGATAGATGAGGTACTACTCCCTCCTAAAAAATGAAAATGAACTAACTTATTCCAGTAAGAATCGTAAAATCACAAAGGATGAAAGGCGTCTTGCTTTTCATCTTTTTTTGCGGAAGTGCGATGTTAATCCTTGCCATCGTTATGGCGCATAAACTCAAGGACATGGCGAGCCTCATCATCACTTAGATGCTGATTAGGCATTCGTACCATGCATATTTCCAGCAGGACCTGCGCAGTAGGATCCTTATCAATCATTTCATCTGTATTTGTCACGAAGTTCATGATCCATTCGGGTTTCCTCCTGGCTGTAACGCCTTTCCAGCCCGGTCCCACCAGCTTTTCCGCGGTAAGTTTATGACATGGCGCACATTTTACCTCCTGCAGATTTTTTCCATGTGCCACCATTTCTTGGTCGAGTGGGTGTGTCATTTTTATTTCGGAAAATTTTCCTTTTCCTTTCGAATTATCAGTACTGCTGTTTTTGTTGCGTGGGGTGGGAAGTTGAGGGCCAGCGCTGCATCCCACAAGATTAACAGCAAGCAGCAAAACAAAAATAAGCACGTATTTTCTCTTCATAATTTTTCTCTTTTTTATGTTGTTTGTGTCAAAAAAACCGACGATGGAATTAAAGATAACAAATTAATTTTATTTTAATAATAAGAAGATATAAAGACCTTATTGTCTGTTTTGTTGCTGTGAAATGCTAAAGAGGATGGTCAGGAATCATAATAAAATATGATTTTGGTCATAACCTCGTCGGACGTTTGCGAGGATATTTGCTATTATTTTTCGGGAACCTGCTATGTCTATGCAGTATAAAATTCGCTTCGTATGGTTCGATTTGACAACACTGAAATCGCCTTTAGATATCGCTCCGATAAAGATCTGAAACTCGGACATTTTTTATTTAGTTCTATGAACTCGCCGTTTATCACGCGCATGGGAATAGCCGCTACAAGGTTTTCAATCAAGGCTCACTTGCCCATCAGGCCACTAATCAAAAAAACGATATTCAAGCAGTTTTGCGGTGGGGAAACAATGACTGAAGCAGCAGATACGGCAGCCGCAATCGGAAAGTACAAAGTGGGCGTGATCCTTGATTATGGGGTGGAGGGCAAAGAAAGTGAAGAAGAGTTTGATAAAGCTACCCGCGAATTTGTGAAGGCGATCAACTTTGCGGCAGCGCAAAAAAATATTCCATTCGTGAGCCTGAAGGTTACCGGTTTTGCAAGGTTTGAGCTGATGGAAAAGATAAACAGCGGGGCGACACTATCTGCCGATGAAAAAGCGGAATGGCAGCGCGTGCACGACCGCATTAATAACATCTGCACAGCAGCCCACCAAAAGGATATCATGATACTGATAGATGCCGAGGAAACATGGATAGTAGAACCGGTAAATGAACTTACTGAAAAAATGATGGAGCAATTCAACAAAAAGAAAGCCCTCATTTTTAATACTTACCAGTTGTACTGCAGCGGCACATTGCAGTTTCTTAAAGACTCGCAGGAGAAAGCGGTTGCCCGGGGGTATGTGTTAGGAGCAAAGCTGGTGCGCGGCGCTTATATGGAAAAGGAACGTGCCCGTGCTGCTGAAAAGAACTATCCCGATCCTATTCAGCCTGATAAAAATAGTACGGATAAAGATTACGACGCAGCAGTCATCTTCTGCCTGCAGCACCTGGGTGAGCTTGCCTTGTTCATTGGAACGCACAATGAAGAGAGCTGTATGTTGGCCGTTAAATACATGCAGGAGCATAGTATCAAGCCAGGTAATCCCTTTGTGTATTTTTCCCAGCTTTATGGTATGGGTGATAATATTTCATTCAACCTGGCTGATGAGGGATTTCATGTCTCCAAATACCTGCCATACGGTCCTGTGCAAGATGTAATTCCGTACCTGATGCGCAGGGCCGAAGAAAACACCTCTGTTGCCGGGCAGACCAGCAGGGAGCTGGACCTGATAACCCGTGAGATTAGGAGAAGGCACTCCTGATATTGTCTCTTTATTTAGGTAGCTACTACGCCCCCGGTTGTTCTGCGGCTGAAGTAATGCTATTTTTGCATTTACATGGACAAGGAACAAGTAAGTCTCAACAAGTATATCAGTTCCACCGGTTTTTGCTCCAGGAGGGAAGCAGATAAGCTGATAGAGCAGGCAAGAGTAACCATAAATGGTGAACTGGCGCTTGCCGGTTCATTAGTGGGCGCAGGCGACACGGTGGAGATAGATGGTGAACCAATCAATAAGTCGAAAAAAAAACCGATCTATATAGTCTTAAATAAACCTGTGGGTGTAACTTCAACTACGGACCCTAAGGACAGAAGCAATATCATCTATTTTATCAATCATCCCAAGCGCATTTTTCCGGTTGGCAGGCTGGACAAGGATTCTGACGGACTCATATTTCTTACTAATGACGGAGATATTGTCAATAAGATACTGCGCGCGAGCAATAACCATGAAAAAGAGTACGTAGTAAGCGTGGACAAGGCAGTGACGCCGGAGTTCATTAAACAAATGAGTAACGGTGTTCCGGTGCTGGGCAAGGTAACAAAGAAGTGTTTTGTGCGACAGGAAGGCAGCAGGCGCTTCAGGATAATACTAACACAAGGGATGAACAGGCAGATACGCCGTATGTGCGAATACCTCGGCTACAATGTGGTAAGCCTGACGCGGGTAAGAATCATGAATGTGGAGCTGGGCAACCTGGCCACAGGCAAGTGGCGCTACCTTACATTGCCTGAAATAGACAAACTGAATGCAATGGTTGCCGAATCGCATAAAACAGAAGTGAAAGACGATAATGTCTATATCAAACCGGCTGAAGCATCGAAAAAAATTGCAAAAGCTCCTTTGGATAATCCTGACTCAAAACATCCGAAACCGGGCAAAAAACGCTCAACATGGAAAGAGTATAAAGCGAAGGGATCTGGTAAACAAAAGATCAATGAAATATTGCCACCCTCTCAAACGCAGAGTGTGAAGCAATATATCCCGAAGAGAAGAAAAAAATAAAAAGGGAATGGAGGTGTGCTTTTCTCCATTCCCTTTACTGATTTGTTGTCTATTGTCCTATTGCTGCCACAGGTGGCGCAGGGTATAACGGAAAGTCCTTCATAAATTCGTTCACTTCTCCCTTAATGGCTTTTATCACAGTCTCATCATCAGGCGACATCAATGCGCGATCCAGCCAGTCAACTATATTTTGCATGTCGCCCTCTTTCAATCCGCGCGTTGTTACTGCCGGCACACCCACACGAATGCCCGAAGTAACGAAGGGAGATTTATCATCATAGGGAACCATATTTTTATTGATGGTAATGTCTGCATGAACAAGCGTATTTTCAGCCTTCTTACCACTGATGTTCTTATTCCGGAGATCAATGAGCAAAAGGTGATTGTCCGTACCGCCGGAAACGATGTTGTAGCCTTTGGCATTAAACCCTTTTTCAAGGGCTTTGGCATTAGCAATGACTTGTTTGGCATAATCCAGGAATTTACCCTGGAGTATTTCAAAGAAAGCAACTGCTTTGGCAGCGATCACATGCTCCAGTGGTCCGCCCTGTGTGCCCGGGAATACAGCAAGATCTATCAGTTGGCTCATCATGCGGATCTCGCCCTTTGGTCCTTTCTGGCCCATGGGGTTTTCAAAATCCGTTTTCATGAGTATAAGTCCTCCGCGTGGTCCACGCAGCGTTTTATGGGTAGTGGTAGTTACAAAATGGCAATGATCAAAGGGACTGCTTAATAAGCCCTTGGCTATAAGCCCCGCAGGATGGGAGATATCAGCCATCACCAGGGCGCCTACCTTATCAGCGATTGCCCTGATACGTACGTAATCCCAGTCGCGGCTGTAAGCCGATGCGCCACATATGATGAGCTTTGGTTTATGCTCATTGGCCTGGCGTTCCATCATATCATAGTCCACCAATCCCGTATCCTTACTAACACCATAGTGAACGGCATTATATAATTTTCCTGAAAAATTAACCGGCGAGCCATGAGTCAGGTGGCCCCCCATGCTGAGGTCCAGGCCCAGTATAGTATCGCCCGGGTGCAGTATCGCCAGCATCAGCGCTGCATTGGCCTGTGCACCACTATGCGGCTGCACGTTAGCGTATTCTACGTTGAATATTTCTTTTGCCCTGTCTATCGCCAGTTGTTCGCTTTTGTCCACTACCTCGCATCCCCCATAGTATCGTTTCCCCGGATAGCCCTCTGCATACTTGTTAGTCATTACGCTGCCCATAGCCTGCATTACATGCATGCTGGTAAAATTTTCAGACGCTATCAGTTCCAGCCCCTGCCGTTGGCGTTGCAGTTCTTCGTTTATCAGATTAAATATTGCTGTATCGCGTTGCATATTTTTAAAAATTAAGGTATAAATATACTGAGAGTTATTAAGGATTCAGACTTTTTCTCCTGAAGAACACAAAACCGTTGCTGCCACCAGTTTCCTCAAGCTGAGGTAATGCCCTGAATTTATACGCATCCATTACTTTACAAATAAAATATGCCGGTTTGTCAATCTTGCCATAAACCAACCACATTTCATTGGCTTCAGGCTGCAATTCCTTACCATCTTTATCTCTGCGAATGCCCACATAGTTAGGGTTGGTTGAAGGCTTTTTTTTGGTGTAGAACAGGTTGCCATAGCTTTTATAACCCACCGGCTGCACATATACGTCCCTGCCTTCGAAGCTCTTGAAATATGCTATTGAAGAGCCCTGTGTATATTGTTCGATCTTGGGTGTAAAATGCAGTACCGTGACCTGGATAATAACAACCTGTGCCAAACATAACATAAGCATACTCCTTCTGAAACTCCTGTTCATCAGTAAAACAGATACCCATATCATAATGAGATAAACAATTCCCCACAGGCATTCAGTATAGCTCCAGAATACATCTGCCGCCAGGTTGGCCACCACAAATTTATCGTGGATGTAAGGAATCAGTTCCAGCTTATTAATACCTACTACTGGCAGAGCTATGAGTAACATGGCTATTAAGGAGCCGATGAACAGTAGCGTAACTGATACCACTCTTCTAAGCTTGACCGGTTCACTACTAAGCCGGTATAGCTGTAGTGCGGCGAGATAAGTAAGCGGAAAATAGCACAGAGAAGAATAATGAACGATCTTGGTTTTGACAATCGAGAAGAGAATTAGAACTACCCAAAAAAGAATCCACATCCACCTGGTAAAATCGGCTGTCGCGGCCCGCTCTTCAATTTTCTTCCGGCTATATTGGAACAGAAACACCGAAGCGGGAAAGCAGCCCACCAGCAGAACAATGAAATGATAAAAGAAAGGACCGCCATGGTCTGCATCTTCCGTACTGAAAAGACGTTCCTGGTATAGCACGAACTGGCTGACAAACCACTTGCCATAAGCAAATCCATAATGTGCAATAGCTGCACCCATCCACAGCAATACCGGCACAGCGGCACATACAGCAATGAGCAGCAGGTGCTGTATTTTGTAGCCTGCAAATCCTTTATTGATAACAATATAAACGGCAAAAGCCAGTAATGCCACCAATATGGCTACCGGGCCCTTTGTAAGCACCGCGAGGCCAAGAAAGAGCCCTGCAAGGAGCGAATGCAAAATTTTGCGCTCTGAAAATCGCAGAAAATGAACCTGTAAAAAAGAAAGAAAAATCAGGAAGTTGAAAGTTGGGTCTATAATGCCGGTTTTGAAATAAAAATGAGGCAGCCAGCTTGCTGCGTACAGCAATGACCACCATGCAGCCATTTTTTCATTTACAATCTGTTTGCCCGCGTAATACACCGTCACGAGGGTAAGCACACCTACAAAAGCATCAGGAAAGCGGGCGGCGTATTCCCCCACGCCAAACATTTTCATAGCTATTACCTGCAGCCAGATAAATAATGGAGGCTTCTCCCAGAACGGCATGAAGTCTATCTGCGCCCGCAGGTAATCCTTCGAAACAATCATTTCACGAGCGCACTCGGCAAAGTTGATCTCATCCCAGTCAAACAAATGCACCTGGCCCAGGAATGGAAAAAACAGCAGGCATCCGCAGAGAATAATAATGGTGTATCGCAGGTAACTCGGCATATTACTAACTAAAAGTATCCTTTTTTTGAAAGAAACGGGTTTTGAGCTGATCCATTATCGAATATACAAGTACACAGCCTATTGTTCCCAATATACTTCCCGCATACACATCGGCAAAAAAATGCGCTGCCAGGTATACCCTGGAGTACGCCACAGCCAGCGCAAGAGTAAAAAATAACAATCCCCATGCCTTATAGCGGGGCGGAAGCAGTAATGAGATGAAGCAGAAGAAGCAGAACGCTCCCTCGCTATGCCCGGATGGGTAGCTCCTGTACAAAAGCTCCGGGCAGCCCGATGGCAAATGTATCCAGGGCGCGTGCTTAAAATAATTTATCGGACGAGGGCTGTCGTAGTATGATTTCAGCGATTGCTGTATGAAAAAAGGAAGAATATTGCAAAGCAGCGCCGAAAGAAAATACCACCAGCTCCGGAAACGGGGAATAGCAAACAGCAATAATAATATTGCAATAATAATCCAACCCTCCCCCATCCTGGTTGTTAAGTACATTAATTTATCTGCGAGCTCGGTATGATTAGAATTAACTGCACAGAAAAGGTCTTTATTTGTGAAATTAAGAAGTAAGAAGCCGCCAACTATCATCCACAACAGGAATGGCAGAATAAAAAAAGGGTTATATGCCAGGCTCCATTTCTTATGCAATGCTTCTGTTTTTTACAGGAATTATACTTTTCAGGGCACGCCAGATCCTTACATACCATTCTTTACTGAATATCCGGGAGTCGTTGCGCGCCGCAATGATAAGCCATGAGGCCAGCGGGAAAAGTATCGCTGTAGACATCCACATGCCTATCCATGGGGCCACCGAGGTAGCCTTTGCCAGTTTCTCGCCGGTAATGTTTAAGATATGAAAGATCATAAAAAACACTACCGCTATCACAAGCGGCATGCCAAGCCCCCCCTTCCGGATGATGGCGCCCAGCGGTGCGCCGATAAGGAAAAGTAAGATGCATGCAAACGACAATGTGAACTTCCGGTGCCACTCCACATCGTACCTCAGTAGATTATCAGTCTGCAGCCTTTTATCCAGTGCGCTTATATCCAGCGACGATTTGAAGCTGCGTACATTGTTCACTACGCCATTTACCACCATCGCGTGCAAAGAATCCGGGATTAGTTGCAGGAAAGAAGAATCGTAGTTGCGGGTAGCGGCGGTGCTGGTTTTTATTTTATCCAGTATTTGCGTTCCTTCCTTTCCTGTGCTAATGGTCGTAAAGTAAGGAGTAAGGTAAGAGGTGATTGTATTGGATATCTTTGCCCTGATGTGACTGGTACTATCTATGATTTCAGATAGCTGGGCTACGTTCATCATCTGGTAGTTCTTGGCAAAAAGATCTTCGTTGGTACGGGTAAATTTCAAAGAGGAAAGGTCAAATATTTTGTCCCATTTTGCAAAATGGACTCTCGTCTGCGAGAAATTATGTACCCCATGTTCATATCCCTCCTCGTACCGCCAGCCGTCCTTCAGTTTGAAGATCAGGGATTGTTTGGTCGCCCCTGTTAATATCTGCCCTTCCTTGGCTATTACAACCTTATTATTGCCCACCAGGTCTGTATGGTCGTAAATCAGCACATCCCTGATGGTTTTCCCATCCTTATCCTTGCTACCCACTCTTATTGCATAGCCCGGAATATCGGTGTTAAACTGATCCGGACGTATATTGAGCGTAGGCTTGGCATTGCGTACGTCATAGAGTAGCGATAGAGCTTTAAGGTTTGCTATCGGTATTACATTATTGGCGAAAAGAAAAGCCAGGCCACCAAGAAAGCAAATGAAGATGAGCAGTGGCCTCATAAACCTCAGTAAGGAGATGCCGGACGACTTGATCGCCACCAGTTCAAAGTTCTCTCCCATGTTGCCAAAGGTCATTATAGATGAGAGCAGCACACTGAGGGGCAATGCCAGGGGAACGAGCGTGGTGGACATATATACCAGCAACTGCAGCAGCATCCAGATGCTTATCCCTTTCCCTATCATCTCATCCATGTAAAGCCAGAAAAACTGCATGATAAGCACAAAAAGCGATACAAAGAATGTAACGACAAATGGCCCGATAAAAGCCCGGATGATGAGTATGTCAAGCTTTTTTATCAATACCTGTAAGGATTTTAATTGGCAAACCTACACAAAAGTAGTAAGCCATTGGTCCCGAAACCAGCTAATCTTAACGATTCATTTCAGTTTAAACGTGTGGAAAACATATGCTCCCATACAAAACAAAGCCTGTTCCGAAAAGAAACAGGCTTTGCTGTATTACAAATTTACTACAATCTCTTATAGTTAAGCGCGTTGCCGCAGCAACAGTACTTAGCTGCCAATACGATGTTTCAACTCACTTACCTGTGAATTCCATAGACGTTCCTGGTCTTTAAGGTCTGCCTTATCTGCGAAGTCGGTGATGCGCAATATTGTTTCGTTGGTAACAGCACTTTGCTCAATGCTGAATTCGAAAAATTCGTCCTTATGATAATGATCCCAGCGATACCTGATAAATTCATTTTCCAGGTGTTCCAGTATTTCTGCAGTGTCTACGCTACCATTCCATGAAAAATAAAAAGTGTTGTCACGCTGATCTACTTTATCTGCAAACCACTCCTGCAAGCCCACCGGCGTGGATAAAAAATCATACAAAATACTTGGGGAGCATCGTATTGGAAATTCTAAAGAGTACATTATTTTCTTCTTATTCATTGCTGATATATTCACTTGTTGTCAGTTTGGATGCAATAATAAAAAAATGATGCTACAATCAAAATTTTATTCCTGATTCTGTCAAATATTTATTTGGCAAAGATGAATCATATCTGTACAGTTGTAAAAAAGCTATCTATCTGATTGATTTTCTGACTTAAAGTGTGGGCTAATTTGTATTGCCGGGATTATTCTGAAAGCAATTGAGTTTACTGGGAAATATCATAATGTCGCAGGCTATTGCCGCAGCATTATTACTCCGGTAGAAGAATACATAATACCTTTTTGCAAACATTATAATAAATTGATGTTAATGCAATCATAATTTTTTTTGGGTGGAATTGTTAAGACCCTTAGATTTGCCCTCGCAATGTCAGCTTTCATTGATGCTCATAGTTGTGAGTTATTATTTTTCAAACCACTCAATTCTTAGTCTATGTCAATGCGTCAGCTAAAAATCACGAAGTCAATTACCAATCGTGAAAGCCAGTCTCTTGAAAAGTATTTGCAGGAAATTGGTAAAGTAGATTTGATTACTCCGGAGGAAGAAGTGCAGCTTGCTATCCGTATCAAACAGGGAGATCAGAGAGCTCTTGAAAAACTGACGAAGGCCAACCTGCGTTTCGTAGTTTCAGTAGCAAAGCAGTATCAGAACCAGGGATTGTCGCTCAGTGATTTAATTAATGAAGGTAACCTGGGCCTCATCAAGGCAGCGCAGCGGTTTGATGAAACACGTGGTTTCAAATTCATCTCCTACGCCGTGTGGTGGATACGCCAATCCATCCTGCAGGCGCTTGCAGAGCAGTCGCGTATCGTTCGCCTTCCTTTGAATAAAGTTGGCCTTTCCAACAAGATCAGTAAGGCTTATTCGCAACTGGAGCAGGAGTATGAACGCGAACCATCTACGGAAGAACTGGCCGAATTGCTGGAAATAGGAACGGAAGAAGTGGAAACCACGCTTGGGGTTGCAGCACGTCACGTATCTGTCGACGCTCCGTTTGTAGATAGTGAAGATAATACCCTGCTGGATATACTGGAAAATCCCAATTCTGATTCTGCCGATGCTGAATTGTACCACGGGGAATCATTGCGTTGCGAAATAGAGCGTTCTTTGAGCACCCTTACAGATCGCCAGAGAGATGTAATAAAGCTCTATTTTGGTATAGGAGTAGCTAATCCCATGAGCCTCGAAGATATAGGTGAGCGTTTTTCGCTCACACGGGAGCGCGTACGCCAGATAAAGGATAAGGCTATTACCAAGTTACGGACCGCAAGCCGGTGCCAGTTATTAAAAACTTACCTTGGAAATTAATATATAATAAAATTTATTTATTGCGCCCCGCTTTTCAAAAGGCGGGGCGTTTTCTAATCTTCATATAGTCCCCATTGCTCAGCGAGGGATTTCCATTCATTTTCGGGCAAAGTAGGCTTGCCGTTATAAAAACCTGCGATCTGGCGCTGCCTGAATGCTTCATAAAGCGTTATGGCGCACGCTACCGATATGTTTAGCGACTGTACCATACCCATTTGTGGGATGATAAAATTGCCATCGCAGTATTCCAGGCACTCCTTCGTAACGCCCGCATGTTCATTGCCAAAAACAAGACCTACCCGCCCGGTAAGGTCGAGATCATATAATGAGCAGGAAGCTACACCAAGGTGAGTAGCGAAGATCTTGTCACAACGTTTTCTCACGGCTTCCATACACGCAGCCGTGTCGTTGTACTGATGAATGTTAAGCCAGCCCGCTGCACTGGCGGAGCTTTTTTTGCCGAATTTTTTATGCGTTGGGATCGTGGTAGTCAAAACAAACAAATCCTGCACACCAACGGCATCGCAGGTGCGCATTACCGCCGATATATTGTGCGGATCGTGTACGTTTTCCATCACTAAAACCAGGCCGCTTTGGCGGTGGTCCAGTACCTTTTTAATTTTGGCGGTTCTTTCCGGCGTCATAATTGCTTCATCAATGTTGCTATTAGGCTCCTTATTTTTCTTCCCCTACCAGTCCCCTGTTTTTCAGCATTGGAAGAATTTCCGGGTCATGTCCGCGGAAGTTACGGAACATGGTAGCAAGGTCTTGGGTATTGCCCTTGGAGAGAATCATATCGCGGAATCGCTGGCCATTTTCGCGGGTCATGCCTCCATGCTCCTGGAACCAGGCAAAGGCATCATCATCCAGCATTTCCGTCCATAGATAGGCGTAATAGCCCGCTGCGTAGCCATTGCTCCATATATGCAGGAAGTAGCTGGAGCGGTAGCGTGTGGGCACCTGCGGCAGATCGAGATGCGTTGTATGCAATGCATCAGCCTCAAATTTATCTACGTCCTGTTTCGGGCTGTTTGCAGGCAGCTTATGCCATTGCATATCCAGGTCGGCAGCGGCTAACAGTTCGGTAAGCTCGTAACCCTGGTTGAATGTGGCGGCCTTTTTTATTTTATCTACCAGGGTCTGCGGCATCAACTCATTTGTTTTATAGTGAGTAGCATAATGCTTGAATACTTGTGGGTCCATAGCCCAGTGCTCATTGAACTGGGAGGGGAACTCAACAAAATCGCGGGCAGTAGCAGAGCCCGACAGCACGGGGTATTGCTGGCTGGCAAAAATGCCGTGCAGTCCGTGCCCAAACTCGTGGAACATAGTGGTAACATCGCTAAAGCTGATAAGTGCTGGCTGTCCATCGGCCGGCTTTGTGAAATTGCAGACGTTGTAAATTACGGGCTTGGTGCCCAGTAATTTGGATTGCACCACCAGGTTGTCCATCCACGCACCACCATTCTTGTTTTCGCGCTTAAAGTAGTCGCAATAGAACAACGCCATAGAAGTACTGTCTTTATCAAATACTTCAAAAACACGCACATCTTTTTGGTACACAGGTATATCTTTACGCTCTTTAAAATAGATGCCATACAACTGGTTGGCTGCAAAGAAGACACCATTCTGCAATACATTGTTGATCTCGAAATAAGGTTTTATCTCGTTTTCATTCAGGTCATATTTTGCTTTGCGCACCTGCTCTGAATAGAAGTTCCAGTCCCAGGGTTGTAGCTTAAAACCGCCCTTTTGCTGGTCTATTACCGCCTGTATATCTGCTGCTTCCCGCGTAGCCTTCGCTGTAGCGGCCGGTACTAACTTCAGAAGGAATTGTTCTACTGCTTCCGGAGTTTTGGCCATCTGGTCCTGCAACTGTAGTGAGGCAAAGTTCGCGAAGCCGATCAGCTTTGCTTTCTGGCCCCTTATTTCCGCTATACGAGCTATTGTAGCGCGTGTGTCATTCGAATCGTTTTTCTCAGCACGGTTCCACGACGCTTCAAATAACTTCTGTCGTGTAGCGCGGTTGGTGAGTGACTGTAGTGCCGGTTGCTGGGTAGTATTCTGCAGCGGCAGCACCCACTTGCCTGGCATGTTGGCTGTTTTGGCAGCGAGTGCTGCAGCATCTATTTCTCCTTCAGACAGCCCGGCCAGTTCGGCTTTGTCGCTAACTACGAGCGCGCCCGCTTTAGCGGCAGCCAGTAGTTGATTGGTGAATTTGGCGCTTAGTCCCGCTTCCTCTTTATTCAGTTTTTTAAGGCTCTCCTTGTCTGCATCGCTCAGTTTGGCGCCCGACAGCTCAAACTTCAGGTAATAATATTCCACCAGCCTGTTTGACTCTGAGTCTAACTTCAAAGACGCTCGCTGGTTATAGATAGTTGCTACCCTTTTGTATAGCTTGGTGTTCAGGAAGATAGCATCATTGGCAGCAGCCAGTTTTGGTGCTATCTCTTCAGATAATTTCTGAAGTACAGGGTTAGTATTGGCCCCTGAAAGCAGGTTAAACGTAAGGATCACCCGCCTTAACATTTGCCCGCTTTTCTCCATTGCCACGAGGGTATTCTCAAAGGTCGCCGCTTCTGCGTTGTCAGCTATCTTCAGTATTTCTGCCTGTTGCTGTTTTATGCCTTCATCTATTGCAGGCTTAAAATCGCTATCCTTTATTTTGTCAAAATCCGCTGTTTGAAACGGAAGCTTGCTTTCTGAAATGAATGGATTTGTTGCTGCCAAAGTATCATTGTTTGTAGCGGCTTGCTGACCCATATTGCCGCAGGAAGACAAAATTATGGCTATTCCCGCCATTGGTAAAAAAGAGGATAATTTCATCTGATTGTTTTTTGAAGCTGTTCTTTGCTGAACAGCGGCTAAAGGTAATATGTAAACGGGAAATGTAGTTGTTTCTATGCATATCTGAAAGGGTGATTTTTTGTTTCACCCTATCTTGAAAGAATGTTTACCCCCGGCATTAAGGCAGAATATGCCTTTGTGTTTTTCAAGCACAATTAATTGATATGACATTAACTGCCATTGTCGAATAACGTTGTCAAAAGGAAAGATTAAATTTGCGCCTATGCAGCAGAATATGCAGTCGCTCTTCGGAACGCAATACAATCCAGACAACTTCTTTATCATGGCGGGGCCATGTGTTATAGAAAATGAGACCGTAATCATGAAAACCGCAGAGCAGGTTGTACTGGCGTGCGGACGTCTTAAAATACCTGTGATCTTCAAATCATCTTACCGCAAGGCAAACCGCAGCCGGCTCGATAGTTTTTCGGGAATAGGGGATGAGGCCGCTCTAAAGATTTTAAGAAAAGTACGTGAAACCTTTAACGTGCCGCTGGTTACAGACATTCATGCTGCTGATGAGGCGGCGATGGCTGCTGAATATGTGGACGTATTGCAGATTCCTGCCTTTTTATGCCGGCAGACAGACATACTGATAGCAGCCGCCAAAACCGGTAAGGTGGTGAATGTGAAGAAAGGACAATTCCTCTCTCCTGAATCCATGAAATTTGCTGTGGATAAAATACAACAAAGCGGAAACGATCAAATAATGCTTACAGACAGAGGTACTATGTTTGGCTACCACGACCTCATTGTTGACTACCGGTCTATTCCTGTAATGCAGGCCCTGAAAGTTCCTGTCGTACTCGATTGCACCCACTCGCTGCAACAACCAAATACCGCCAGTGGTGTAACGGGCGGCAATCCACAGATGATAGAAACCATTGCCCGTGCAGGCATAGCTGTAGGGGCGGATGGATTGTTCATAGAAACGCACCCGGATCCCGCGCATGCAAAGTCAGATGGAGCAAACATGTTGAACCTGGCTCTGCTCGAACCTCTGCTGGAAAAATTGGTCGCCATCAGGCAGGTAGTGAATAAATTCTAATTGGCAGTTTACAGTTGGCATAAATAACAAACTGCCAACTGTCAACTGCGAACTCCTACAACACCTGTGCAATAAGAAATTTAAGGTATTGTGTGCTCGGTATATTCCGGATAATCGGATGGTCCGATGCCTGGGTACGCCATTCTACTTGCCGCAGTATACGTTTGGCGTCTTTAGCTGCTGCATCTATCATATCCAGGAACATTTCCGGAGTTACGAGACCGGTGCAGGAGGCAGTAACCAGGAAGCCGCCTGGCCGGATAAGTTTCATCGCACGCAGGTTTATCTCTTTATAGCCGTTAATAGCATTCTGGATATTGTCACGACTCTTCGTAAATGCCGGGGGATCCAGCATCACCACATCATAGCGCTTTCCGTCTTTTGCCCATTGTTTCAGTACATCAAACGCATTTACAGCTTCAAACTTACAGATGTCGTCAAAACCATTGAGCACCGCGTTCTTTCTTGCTGTGCCTACAGCATTTTCTGAAATGTCAAGGCCCAGTACATTCTTTGCTCCATACCTGGCTGCATGCATGGAGAAAGTGCCCGTATAGCAAAACGCTTCCAGCACCTCGGCGCCCTTTACCACATGTTCTATAGCACGGCGGTTGTCCTGCTGGTCCAGGAAATAGCCTGTCTTCTGGCCGTTCTCTATGTCTACGTGAAATTTCAAGCTGTTCTCATTCAGCACGATATTCGTATCAAAAGGTGCAGATAAAAAACCTTTTCGCTGTTCCATTCCCTCAAGGGTGCGCACAGGTACATCATTGCGTTCATAAATTCCTTTCGGATTGAATATTTTTTCCAAAGCAGCTACTATGGCATCTTTCCATTTTTCCATGCCCAGTGCCAGCGTTTGCAATACGAAATAGTCATTGAATTTGTCAATAATGAGCGCTGGCAGCTGATCAGCTTCTCCGAATATCAGTCTGCAGTTTTCTATGTAGCCCAGTTGTTGCCGGTATTCCCAGGCACTCTTCAGTCGCCTGTAAAAGAAATCCTCGTTTATTATTTCATTTTTATCCCTGGTCAGCAACCGGATTCGGATCTGAGAGGCAGGATTTATATATCCCTTTCCTACGAATGAGCCATTATACGAGTATACTTCCACAATGTCTCCGGGTGCTGCTTCACCTTCACTGTCGCCCAATTCATTTCCAAAGATCCATGGATGCCCGCTGATTACCCTATCACCAATTTTTTTTCTTAAAAAGAATTTCGCCATGGCGCAAAGATAAGATATGCCTATCGCATACCGTTAAAAGCAAAAACCCGCTCCGGTAAATGGAACGGGTTTCTTTGACTACAGTCAATAATTTATTGCCTTATCACCACAAGTTTCTGTGTTTGTGATTTGCCATTCTGGCTAAAGTTAACGAAGTAGAAACCGGGAGCAAGCTGGCTTACATCCACCGGCAGCGTTTGTGCGCCTTTTACCACATTTATAGATTTGCTAAACACATTTTTACCACTCACGTCAGTAATATTCATACTTGCTGCGCCCGCCGCATCGCTGTTAATAATTGCTTTAAACGCAGAGCTTGCCGGGTTTGGGTAAATAGTGAAAGAACTATTTTTAGCAGGCGAAGTGGTAGTTGCAGTATTTTCAGGCGCGGTTCCAAGTGTGTTGAGCGTCTGGTTCGTTTTCACCGGTGTGTTATAATCAAAATAAATGGAAGCAGTATTTTTAAACTGCGTTCCCAAAGGCAGTCCGCTCCGGGTTTTGATACTATAAGTAAGTATACCGTTGCTGGCTATCGGCTCTGAAGATGACGGTGGCAGATTAATATTACTAAACTGGAAAGTGGCTACCCTCCTGCTCCCCGATTGATCAACTGTAACCTGGCATGGAGCTGACGTATAAATAGGAATAAGCGATGTCCAGTCAAGGTTGCCATCAAGGGTGTCTACCACTCTTATATTTTCAGCCCGGTAGGTACCTGTATTCTGGAAGTGCACGGAGTACTCCAGTATTGAATCCGCATAGGAAATGATCCCTATAGACCCGGTTCCTTTCGGATAAACTTCTTTGAAGTTAGGGTCAAATGATGAGACCACGGTTGTACTGAAATTCCTGACATTGTTCCAGGGGGAATAATCAAGCAGCCAGTTGTTCATATTGGTATCGTTTGCCACAGAGTCTCTGAAGGTTACAACTGTACCGAGCGGTATGTTGGTAGGTACATTATATTGTATCAGGAAAGCTTGCGACTGACCAGGTTGTAACACGGGGAAGCTATCAACTGTATTGTACCAGTAAGGAGCTCCATGAAAGTAGCCAGAGGGCACAAAACTGAGTGGCGCATAAAACTGGCCGTCAGGTTTGTAGCCAGACAATATAGCAGCTTCCGGAATGGTGCCATTATTAGTGACAATAGTTTTCTGGTAGTAAGTGTGTCCGGGTACTGCTAAATTATAATCCCATGTGCAAATATGCAGGTCGTGGATTGTATCCATAGAATTAGCAAAATCAACCGGGAGTACGCAACCTGAACCGGCAACAGAAGTTACAGAAATATTATTCGACTGGCATGCGGCCAGCGGGTAATAAGCTTTAATGTTTTCAGACACGGTATAGGTGCCGGATGGCACTTTGTAAGAGTAATGTCCGGCTGCATCTGTAAAAGTGTAGCCCCGTCCGCTTATGTCAATTTTAATATTCTGAATGCCCGGTTCGCCGGCGTCCTGGCTGCAGTTGCCATTCATGTCAAAATAAACAGTACCTGCTATGGTGCAGTAGCAACTACTCAGCGTATCATACCCAAGTGTAGTTGAGTCAGAGACTGCGCAGCCCAGTGCGTCTGTGACGGTGACCCAGTAAGGTATAGCCGGAGGAAGCGAAATTATGGTGCTTGTCGATCCCCCTCCTGTCCATGCATAATGGTAAGGTGGTGTGCCGCCGTAAGCAATCGCTGAAAGTACCCCGTCATTTACAAAGATGCAGGAAGCAGGCGTTGCCACCAGGCCTACACCCAGGGTTGAATTATAAGGGAGGTATTCCGAAAATTTGGCTGTACAGCCCATATTATCGGTAATAGTGAGGTGATACCAGCCAGTAGCAATACTGCTTATCGCGGCCGTTGTCCCCCCATTACTCCAGGAGTAATGATAAGGTAACGCCCCGCCCGATGGGGTTACCGTCATAGCACCTGTTGACAAAGTGCATATGGAAGGAGTGGAAAAAAAGCTGGCGCCTATAATATTAATTGGCGGCACGGTAGCACGGCCACTTTGCTTACAACCCATTGCATCGGTTACTTCAAATGCGTAGTCGCCCTGTGCAAGTGAAGAAGCAGTAATACCTGTTTGCAGTGGAGTAGTGTACCACATTGTGGAATAAGGCAAGGTACCTCCTGTAATATTTAAAGTTGCGCTACCGGTTGGGCTGGTACATAATGTAGGTGTAGTAGAGTAACTAACAAAAACAGGTGTAGATGTGCCTACAAAACCACCATCTGATCCAATACATCCATTGGCGTCTGTAACGGCCACGTCATAAAACCCTGCACTAAGGCCGGTCTGTGACTGCGTAGTAGCTCCGTTGCTCCACACATAACTGTAGGGAGGTACGCCACCGCTGCCAAATGAAATTACCGATCCGTCTGAAGCCACACATGTGGCCGGGGTAGTAACAACTGGTGCAGTAATTGTTATAGATTGGGGAACAGCGGCAGTAGTACTTGCCATACAGCCTAGTGCATCGCTAACGGTTACATCATAATTGCCCATCACAAGGCCGATGATAGACGGCGTAGTAGCTCCTGTAGACCATGAATAGCTCAATGGGAAAACGGCGCCCGATGTTACTGCCGCCGTCGCGGTACCATTGGTACAATTTGCCGTAGTCGTTGTTGCGACAACGCTGAATGTAGGAATGGATGCCAAATATGAAAAAGTATCATTTTGATCCATTGATCCGTAAACGCAGCCAGACGCATCGGTTATTGTAACGCCATAATCTCCCGATGGTAAGCTTATGGGGTCGGTAGTGCCTACAACAGAAAGTGTACTCTTATCAAACCACTGAAAAGAAAAAGGCGCGGTTCCTCCAAATACGGCTACGCTATCAGTTCCAAGGGCAGGGCAAATGGCTGGTGTTGGTTTTAAAGCGTAGTAAAAAGGTGCGCTTCCGCCATAATAATTTCCTGCAGTTGAAGTTCCATCCATTGCCGAAACCCACACCGGACCGCCCGAATAACTCGTCAGAGCATCGGCCAGGCCACTCACTCCGGTATGTGTGATGGTGATTCCGGCCGAACCAAACGTTGTATAAGTTACCGTTAACGGAGGAGTCAGACCGGTGAAATTGGAAGTGAGAATGCCGTTATGATTACAAGGCGCCGTAGTAAGAACAAACGAAACTGTCTGTGCCCGTATACCAGCTACCAGGGTCATAAGAAAGCAAAAGAGGAATGTTTTTTTCATAAGTCGGTGGTTTGTCTATATGTAGACGCTGTAATTTTAACAATAGTTTGTCATCACCAAAAATATTTTCTGTAACGTACAGCAAGCCGTTGTTTATTTACTGACCCGGCGAAACCTACTATTAGTGATTACGCGTAAAAATAGGCAAAATATAATTTCCTGCGTAGTATTTAATCTTTAAAATGTATTATTCTATTATTAGCTCGATAGATTAAATATTCGAATTATTGAGATTAGACGATAATTAATAATGGCTTTTTATTTTATAAATCATGGCATCATTTTGTAGCTTACATTATTTGTGAAGTTGAAATGTTTAATTTAATAAATAGTAAAAATATCGCAAGTAGAATTTTCACATTTCTTTATGGAATATTCGCTAAACCTAAATTACCTTTACGCACATGAATAAGTCAAATTATACGGCCACAGTTCTCAAACAAAAGCAAATAGATACAATAAGGGATGCTGCAGCCCGGTCAGAAAAAGACGGCAGACTTGCTAAAGCTCAGCTGAATGCAATAAACGAACAAAACTGGTTTAGAATTTTTTCGCCTTCTTCATACGGGGGGTTACAATTGCCATTGCCGGACGGTTTGCAAATTCTTGAGAGCCTGGCCTGGGCTGACGGAAGCACCGGATGGGCAGTTACAAAAAACGCAATTGCAGGCTGGATTACCGCTTTTTTCAATGCTGACATTATTAAAGAAACGGGTGGAGGGGAGAAAATCGCTATTGCGGGAAACGAGACTACGGGAACCGCAGAAAAAACTAAATCTGGTTACACAATTAATGGAAAATGGCGGCATGCAAGTCAGTCTGCCGAAGCTGCTGCATTTATGGCCAGCTGCATTGTTACCCAGGGAGGTCAGCCGTTGAAGGGCGAAGACAACAAAAATCAGGTCTTAACTTTTTTGCTCCTAAAGGATGAAGTCACTGTATCTGCATCCCCTAATTCCTTAGGATTGGCAGCCGCGGCAAGCGGCGATTTTGAAGTGAAAAATCTGAAAATTCCGGCAGCGAGAGCCGTGAAAATAGCCGGTGAAAATGCAAAAGTTAATGCACGTCTGTTTCAATATCCGTTTCTCCAGTTGTCGGAGGCAGCCATGGCTGTGAACATTTCAGGTATGGCATTCCATTTTATAGATAGCTGCTTTGAAATACTGGAGCAAATGAAGGGCTTTAACGGAGCGCCGCTCATGAGCGATAACATGGTAGAAGACACTTTTGAAAAGCACATGCAAAAACTGAATGATGCCCGTGTGAAGCTTTATTATGCAGTAGAGCTAACCTGGCAGTCATGTGTTAACCAGCAGCCGATAAAAGATACAATCTTATACAAAGTAAGTTCGGCTTCCCAGGATCTTACCAGGAAGGCCCGCGAATGCGTTGATGCTTTATATCCGTTCTGTGGACCAGATGCTATGGATAAAAGCTCAGAGATAAACAGGGTATGGCGGGACCTGCATACCGCAAGTCATGAGCCGTTGCTTGTTTTTGGCGGACTGTGATTAATCCGTTTGTATAAAAAAGCGGTATCCACTGTAACGGTTTTTTGGCGTTTCCCGGCAATGTTTGAGCGCAATGGGTATTCAGTCATCCTATGAATTGCTTTATTGTCATTTATGAATGCTAACATTTGTTGATAAAAAAAATCAACAATTTTTTTGGCATTGCTTTTGTTCTACTACCTTAGGTAGACAAACGAAATAGTTATGACGCTAAGTGAAACATGGTTCATGGAGGGGTACATAGATTTTGAGCTCCAGAAATACAGGTTGCTGGCTTATCTCAAAGAAGTGAAGAGCCATTTTAATGAGACTAAATTATACCCTCAGTTGTCAGAGATAGTAGCTCATTATAATAATCTGCTGGCGTTTAGTAAGAATAAAAAGCTGCTGCAGGATCAGTTTCCCAGGAAAATAGACACGCTGAATTTGCAAAAACTGGAGGTGGTATACGAACGCATGCTGAAGGATGACGAATTAATGCAGGAACTGGAGCACATAACGCTATACGCCCTGGAAGAAATGAAGGGAACTATAACAGAAGGTGCGGAAATTTATGATTTTGTGGAGAAGCAAATGCATATTGAGCCGGTGGGTATCATGCCCTTGTATAAAAATGAAGGCTACGTTTTTATAAGGTACGGCGACTATACCGATGTGAGGGTTTATAATTACAACATTACCATCTTTGAACATAAAGATGCTCGTTACAAAGGCATCAATCTCACATACATAGACCGAAGAGTGAAAAACCTCTCCAATACATACGAGCAAATAAAGCTCGATATTATCCGCACTTATCGCTCCTTACCTAATCCGGCTGTTTACAAGGTGGAATTCCCTCTGAAAGTACCATTTAATGAAACATTGCTGCCGGTGGCTAAACGAGTATTGGTAAGGCATATAGATGCCGCATAGTAGGTACTTGTTAGCGTATGAGTGTCACATCTCCCTTTACCATTGTTACAGTGGGCGCCATTTTGCCGCGCGACATTGCAGGGCCTGTAATACTATATTTAAGGATGTAAGGATAAACACCGATTTCCTGCGGCGCTCCATTGAAAGTGCCGTCCCATTTTTCCCCCGGATTATTTGATTGAAACACGATTTGCCCCCACCGGCTGAATACTGTAAAACTGAAGTTTTGCAAGTCGGGCTGGCAGTTGAAATTTCCGGGACCGAAGAAATCGTTCTCGCCGTCTCCATTCGGACTAAAAGCTGAGGGTAGCCAAACACAACTCTCCACCGGCATCTGTAATACATGATAGTGATCTACAGAATAACTGCAATCATTCCACCTTTGCCTGTCATAATCGCCCGGCGCCTGCACAAATATTTCAGATGATGTATCTCCTGTACCCCATTTATATTGTATCCCGGCTCGCTCCCCGCCAATTGCTACAGGAAATTGCGGCGTGTAGACTGTTGTGTCTGTAACAGTCGGGTAGGTCATATCAGTGACGCATACATCATCGATGAGCATATAGCAATTACTGCTTATTGAATCTGTGGCATTGGGAGGCGACGACAATATCCGGGCATTTAACTTTCCGTGATAAAAGGCACCTAAAGTAAGCCATTGTTCATTTCCCTTGGCATGATAGATACCTGACACCAGCGACCAGTTGCTGGTATCAGTAATAAACCTTCCGGTGGGTGTTTCGACATCCGCGGGGCCGTTCACAAAAAACATCGGTGCCTTGCAAATCGTATCAAGCATATTCACGGTTAGTCGCGCGCCTATATTGTCAATGGCAGCTATGTAGAAAGAACCGCTTCCATGATTGGTAAGACACACAAAATAACTGACGTAATAGTCGTGACCGGCAATCAGCGGAGAAGACAGCTTTGTTTCCAGGTATTCGGCCCAGTAATCCTTTGAGAGGTCAGACAGTCTTGACGAGATCATAGAAATTCCTGCAAATGCATCTCCTCCATGTGGCTCGTGATACCCGTCGAACGCAAGGTATGGAACAGTCACCCCCGAGTCCGTCCCGCATCTGTTAAAATAATCCGGTGTTGTGTTCGTAGGGCTTACCCAATCGGTTACCGAATAAAAATAATCATAGTAGGGAGTATGATCTATCTGACCTCTGCCTGTGGGGCAGTGATTCTTTGATTCAAAACCCGGATTGGTAACAAGATTCTGAGCACGGGCGCGAAACCCGCATATTAGTGTAACAATCAGAATCAGGGTGAGGAGACATCTATTCATAAATAGAGCAGATAGTAGTATAAAGTTATAGAAACCGGAAACATTCCCAAAATTATATTTTAATTAATTGTGGCTATTTCACGTACAAGACAACAATATTGTACCAGTAAATAAACGAACATGGGGATGATGGCACAAGTCAGGCTTACCGTATCAGCACCACATCTCCTTTTACCATTGTGGCAGTAGGCGTCGTGGTAACGCCCGGCGCTGGGGTAGTGCCATTCAGGCTGTATTTAAGCAGGTAGGTATAAACGCCTATTTCCTGGGGCACTCCGTGAAAGGTGCCATTCCACCGATCTCCGGGGCTATTTGTTTGAAATACGACTTGCCCCCACCGGTTTTTTATAGTAAGACTAAAATTCTGGAAGAGAGGCGCACAGTTGCTGTTTCCCGGCCCGAAAAAATCGTTTTCGCCATCGCCATTTGGGGTAAAGGCAGTTGGCAGCCATGTGCAACTCTCTGTCGGCATCTTTTGTACGTGAAATCGTTCCACATAATAGCCGCAGTCATTCCATCTTTGCCGTTCATAATCCCCTTCGGCCTGCACTTCCATTTCGGGTGAGGTACCTCCGTTGCTCCAGTTATATTGCGCCCCGGCTACGCTCTCCCCTATCTTTACGGGGAATTGCGGCGTATAAACCGTGGTATCGGAAACGATGGGGTTTTCCATGTCGGTAACACATACGTCATCTACCAGCATGTAGCAGGTGCAATGGATGCGGTCCATATTATTTACCGGTGAATAGAGCAGCCGGGCATTGATATGCTCCATGTAAAAAGACCCTATCGTCAGCCACTGCTCTCCGCCCTTTGCGTGGTATATTCCTGAAACCAGCGTCCAGTTGGCCGTATCCGTAATAAATGTGCCGGCCGGTGTTTCAATATCCGCCGGCCCAAATAAAAAGAACATCGGCCCCTTGCAAAAGGTGTCTATCATATTTACCGTTAGCCGCGCGCCTATTTTATCAATAGAGATAATGTTAAACGATTGAGGCGCATGATAGGCAAGGCTCACATAATAGCTTACATAATACGTATGGCCCGTCTGCAGCGGTGAAGACAACCTCGTTTCAAGATACTCGCTCCAGTAGTCGGTTGTATCTGAATTTGGGCTGCCTGTAAACATAGAAATACCTGCAAAAGCATCTCCGCTATGCGGCTCATGGTATCCATCATACGCCAGGTAGGGTATCGTAACAGCCGAATCTATGCCGCACCGGTTGAAGTAATCCGGCGAAGTATTAAGCGGGCTCACCCAGTCAGTAACGGAGTAGAAGTAGTCATAGTAAGGAGTATGGCTTATTTCACCCCTGCTTTTTGGGCAATGGTTCTTCGTTTCAAAACCCGGATTAGTTACCAGGTTTTGTCCCAATGCAGGCAGTGCATATAGCAATACCGGCGCCAAAACAGATATAATTGTTCGTTTACTCATTATTATGTCCGCGGTTGCAGGACTGTTAAAAAACGCATTTTTATTAACAATATTATTTTTCGCGCATTTTATTTTGCCGGTGTTTCGCAATCTGTGTAATATATATGTCAATTTTAATAAAAAGCAAAACCACATAGAAATTCTTCAGTAATTTTGAAGCGATGACAGAACGGGAAGAAAATGCTATCCGCCTTTCCCACTTGCCGGCAGGCATAAAGGCAGTAATTAAAGACCATGACGAAAGCGAATTCCAATTGACGCTTATGGAAATGGGCTGCATACCGGGCGAACCGGTATGGGTGGAAATGATAGCCCCAATGGGCGACCCAATGGCCATACAGATAGCGGGATATTACCTCAGTATCCGCAAAAAGGATGCTGATAAAATCTGGGTGCTTACCGCTTAGTTTTGCCGGACGCCGGTTCGGCTATTGCGCCGATTAGTATGAGCGGAATTACCAGGTCCGGTACAAAAAGCATATCCATAAAGCGCAGGTTTACTGCCGATGCGAAAATCGTGAATCCCATAAACGCGCAATAAAAAAGACTCCACGTAAAGAATAATCTTCGGTTGTTTTTTGCCATTCTTTTCCAGGCAAGCAGCGGTAACAGGATTATAGTACCGATGTTAAGAACATTTACCAGTAGCGTTATAGCCGGGAAAACGCTGATGATGCTGCCCTGCAATGAAGGAAATCTACAGCTTAGGTTATCAATCTCCAGGTCAAACCATTCTTTCGTTTGCGGCGGCAGTGCGAAATTTGTGTTGTAGTTCTCAACAGCTTCCGGGATAGGGTAGAGATAGTTAATCGTATTGGGTAAAACATAGCCGCGGGCAAACTCCTTTGGAAAATGACTTACGATGTACCACCCATACTGGTGCATAGGGACTGATACTGTAAACCAGGATACAAAATAATTGATACCTGCAGTGTGCTCTTCGGCGAGGCAATACATTTTTAACGGAGACCTGCTGTCCCAGATAAATGCCGAGCCAATGTTATCAGCCGGCCTTTTCACAGAGTCTATGTAATGGTTTACAAACCGGTGAAGACGCTGGCAATGTACCGATGGGAGGTCATTGATATCCACTTTTATATTTTTATAACAATACAGTGCGTTGTTGGCTATCTGCCAGCCTTCAAAGGCTGAAAATACTTTACAATTGGTTTCCTTCCAGTTCAGATATCTTTGCCGTTCCACGGTGAAAACCAGCACCGATACAGTAAGTATAACTCCCACGGCCTTGTAGCGCCATTTAGCGCGGCTGAGCAGGAATACTACCACAGCGACCAGCGGGAAAAACAGGGAAGTATATCTCACCCCGATGCTGAAATACAGCAGCAGCAATTGCAGGAACAGCGCCCACCACCCGGGCCTGCAAAGTATCCACAGGCACAAGGTGAACCACAAAACTGTCAAAGAGCAAAACAAGCTGTCGCTGGAGATCAGATTAGTTTGCAAAACCAGCAACGGGTCAATGAGCAGCAATATCAGCAGCGGCCATTTTAATTTCCGCGGCAGGCTGAACAAATAATCTGCACTGAAAAAAAAGGAAAGAGTACTGAGGAAAAATAAAAGATATTGTATGAATACCGTGAACAAAGCAGTATGCGATATAGCATGCGTAAACCTTAAAAAACAGGAATAGCCGGTAGGGCGATACGCTACATTGAACTTCAAATATGCCCAGATAATGTAGTTAGTAGAATCGACGAACAGATCGGGGTACGGGAAGCACAATTTTAAAATAATAAACAGGGCAGCGGAAATGACCGAAGCAATGCAGATCATTTTTTTCTGCGTGGAGAGGTAGACCCGAAACCCCGGTTGCCGCCTGCCAGCTGTTGATGGACTTTCGTTCATGGCTTTAAAAGCTTCCGGTAAAGCTATAAAATAACACGTGCGATGCGAACCGGGTCAGAACCAAACATATTAAAGATACACACCGGATTTATTTCCCGAAATTAAGGTTGCGGGGAGCCGAAAATCGATCTTCCTCACCTGTCGTTGGTATACTGTGGCTGACAATTTCGAAGTCTATTTTGTCAAACCATACCTGGCCGGTACCGCTTAGCAAAGCACCAAACGATATATTGGTTGCTTTTTCTGAAACGTCTAGTACAATTTCATATTGTTTCCAATTAGTAGTTCCCCGCACTGCCCGGTCTGTTTTGCCATTTTTCATGTTATCGAATGCCAATGAGTTTTCTCCTTTCTCCCCGTCTACACGTAACCAAAAGCCCGCCCAATCTTTAACATCCTTTGTTTTCAGATAGCCTGTCATTTTTATCCTTTTCCCAAGATATTTTTCAGGTGTAAAGCTCTGCATAATAGTTCCAAATCCGTCTATTAATTTATCAATGGATTTTATGGTCGCAACTTTATTCCCCTCTTTACCGGCGCCCTTATCCATACCCATAAAATAGCTGCCCGGCTTGTCGCCTGCCCTGCCCCATCCATCTGGCAATTTAGTGTCTTTGTTTCTGGATACAAGGTCAAGAAGTGGTTGCCAGCGTTTATCCTTGTGCAAAATTTTAAAATCCTCTTCTTTCGATATTTGGCTTATATCGTCATAATACGTTTTTTCGGCCATTTTTTGAAGACAGAAAAATGCACTATCAGGAATTTTAGCCATAGCCCATGACCTGGCTGCATTGTAGCGGTCTTTTGGCCGTCCCTTCCACCCCATCAGTTCAAAAGCTGAAGAGTATGCTTTTGCAGACTTCATATATTCCTTTCCATTGTAAAGCGCCTCTGCCTCACTGATACGTTCAAGGTATGGAGCCATAGGTGACATCTGCCCATACGATGGTGCACAAAGCAATATGCATACTGCAAAGGAGAAAATGAAGTTCTTCATGTTTTTGACCATTGAATGATAAATATAGGGATGTTTTCCAGATAAATAAATTTGAAGCGAGGTGTAGTGACGGTAGAGCGCTCCATGAGTCTGCCGGTTGGTGAGCAATCCTGTTTTTGCTTACCAGTATGCTTTTTGCGCAACTATTTCTGAATTTTTTTATCGCGCTTGTTTTTAAATTAAGCTTATGATAATCAATTAGTTATTCAAATGACCTGCCAATATTTTTGCGCAATTCTTGCGCACCTTTGCTCAATCTTTGCTCATTTTTTTGACCGATTTTTGCCTCGGAATTGGAGGTGTCAGACACTTTGGAAGTGTCAGACACCTGACACCTCAAAAGGCATGATACCGCATATTTCGGGGTATGATGCTTTTTTTGTTTCCGGCAGGGCGCAGATTTTAGGTACTAAACATTTCGCCCGTTGAATGCCTGTATGCGTGTGAATCGGACTGAATTCCCGATTTCCAGCGCAGTAACCAGAAAATGGGTAACTATACCTAGTTACACGCAGTATTCAAATTATAATTATTCTTACCTTTGATAAATGAGGTTGGTTCGCGATTTAATAAATAGGTTTATGAACTGGGTTGATAGACTAGGCAAAGAAAATAAGCGGTATACATTTACAGATAAGCCAACGAATATGTATCAACGGAACCCTGATGAGATGAAAAGAATTACAAAAATAATAGACGATAAATTATTTGGTATACGTCAAAAGAAGGATTAAAAGGCTACTTACTTAGTAGCCTTTTTCTTTGGAACGTTTGGCGTAAGCTCCCGATATTTCAATCTATTGCCGTGCGCGTTCTGCAATGCTGCTGCGAACTTTTCAGCGGTTGTATTGGTGCGGGAATTGTAGCGGTTTGCAAATTCGTTGCAATACCTCTGTAAATGCTGTGGGCTTACAAAGTGAAACGTTCCGATAATACCGCGTTTCAGGATAGACCAATAACCTTCTATGTTGTTGGTGTGTTCATCCCTCATTGGCCCCTCATTGGCGCAAGTCTTTTTCGACTTGTGCCTTTACATGATGCAAGTCTTTTCGACTTGGATAAGACATTTTCCCTTTCTCAAATGTTTCGAGGATGCGCCGGGTCAAAGGGAGTTGTCTCCCCCGTTCTGATTACCCTTGAGTCCTGTATCTCCTTTAATCTTTAAATCGTGTTCAGACAATTTCACCCCAATCCCTCATTGGCGCAAGTCTTTTTCGACTTGTGCCTTTACATGATGCAAGTCTTTTCGACTTGGATAAGACATTTTCCCTTTCTCAAATGTTTCGAGGATGCGCCGGGTCAAAGGGAGTTGTCTCCCCCGTTCTGATTACCCTTGAGTCCTGTATCTCCTTTAATCTTTAAATCGTGTTCAGACAATTTCACCCCAATCGCCCCACCTTCACACCCACCCCAAAAATAAAAGTAAAAATCCGCTGAAACCCGTTCCAGTCCTCAAAACAAAAAAGCATCATACCCTATATACGGGCATCATACCGCGTATATGCGGCACCATACCGTCCCCGTTTTGTCACCCCATAAATCCGCTTCACCTTTGTTCGAAAAAACAAAAAAAACACAGGACAAAAGCATAAAAATAACAGCCCCGCAGCCCGTTTCCCTAATTCCCAATCCCTAATTCCTAATCCCCAATTACTCAAAACATGCAACCAAAACCCGAAAAGCAGCAAGCCGCCAAAGACCTCTACTTCCAGACCGACAAATCCATGACCGAAATTGCCGACATCCTCGATATCGACCGGAAGACACTATACCTGTGGATAAAGCACGGCAAATGGAAGGAGATGAAAACTGCCGCCCGCCAAGCGCCTGCCCTCATCGGGCAGGACATTATTAATCATTATATGGAGGTCAGCGACAGCATCCGCAACCGGCCTGCGGGTGAGCGCTGCCCAACGCCTCCCGAGGTTGGCATGATGTACCGGCTGTTAAAGATGATTGGCATGGTACAGGGCTGGCATCCGGGCTCCTACATGGAAGCCTATACCGAACTATTGACCTTCATCAACAAGAAAAACAGGCCCCTCGCCAAAGAGGTTATTCCATTGGCCGATCAGTACATTAAAACAATGCTCCATGCAGATAAGTCGTATGACGATGAAGTGCTGGGCGAAAAAATGGAGATGGCCATGGAAGCCATTGCACAGGAGGAGAAAGAAGAAGCCGAAAGACAACAGGCCGAACAAACCTGTCATCCTGAGCCTGCCGAAGGACATCCTGAGCCACCCTGTCACCCTGAGCTTGTCGAACGGGCTGACATAGGGCAAGTTGGGGAAACATGGGCAAATGATGGGGCAACCGCTTCACCAGCCACCACCACCCCGAAACCCGCCATGGAAGCCGCTAATGAAGAAAAGCCAAATGCGTCATTGCCCCAATGTGGCAATGAAAAAAAATCTCCCACCGATGGGGCAATTTGTCACCCTAAGCCTGTCGAAGGGCATCCTGAGCTTGCCGAAGGAGAGCCTATCGACGGACAACCCATTGACCGCACTCCGCTCCCCGCACTCCGCTCTCACCTTTGTCGTCCTGAGCCCGCCGAAGGACGTGAACCTGCTGCCGGGTCATTTACTCCCAGCGAGGCCACTCTCGACCTCACCCTCTCCCTCGGAGAGGGCCGGGGTGAGGCCTCTTATTACGCTACGCTCCCTCCCTCCCAGCGTCCTTCTCCCTTCCG